>OGRA01001351.1_pt1 | contig 23395 bp, 17 predicted proteins | sample 1553351 | NCBI WGS metagenome assembly OGRA01 (sample SAMEA2580056, study PRJEB22360) | human gut metagenome | biome: human gut; feature: human-associated habitat; material: faeces | place: Denmark | collected 2008/2010
CCCACACACTCCCGATGAAGTATTGGGTCGAGACCACCACGGCCGACGTCGACGTCCACTGCGAGATTGCCGCTGAGTTCCTCGCATGCCCGCCCAAGACCTTCAACAAGGACTCGGTCTGCGTCTTCTCCACCCGTACCGGCACCACCCCCGAGATCATCGAGGCCGCCAAGTTCTGCCAGGAGCAGGGCGCCCGCACGCTGATGTATGTCTCCAACGACAACACCCCGGCCACCGAGTACGCCGATTACAAGTTCTTCAGCTTCGCCGAGGACGACGTCCTGTGCGAGGCCATCTACACCTACCAGATCACGCTGGTCGCCCGCTTCCTCAAGAACGCCGGCGCCTTCCCCAAGTACGACACCTTCATGGAGGAGTTCGGCAACATCGCTCCGTACCTCATCAAGGCCAAGGACGCTCAGGACGAGCGCTGCGCCGCCATGGCCGAGGACTTCAAGGACACCGACTACCACATGGTGATCGGCTCCGGCATGCTCTGGGGTGAGGCCTACGACTACGCCATGTGCATCCTCGAGGAGATGCAGTGGATCAAGACCAAGTCCATCCACGCCGCCGAGTTCTTCCACGGCACCATCGAGCTGTGCGAGGAGGGCACGAGCCTCATCATGCTCTACGGCGAGGACGACACCCGCAAGCTCATGGACCGCGTGGACAACTTCACCCACATGCTCGCCGACGAGAAGGGCGTCAACGTCCGCGTGAACAAGTTCGACACCGCCGAGGTCGAGCTGCCGTTCAGCGACCCCGAGTTCCGCAAGATCGTCTCCCCGATGGTCACCTACACCATCACCGAGCGTCTGAGCTGCCATCTCGAGCACGTCCGTAACCACCCGCTCACCACGCGTCGTTACTATCACCAGATGAACTACTAATCCTCTCAAATTGCTGCGGTTGTCTGCAGGCGAGCTGCGCAGAATGCCTCGCCTGCAGACTTGTTTCTGGGGTTGATCGAAATGGTTGTCCAGTATCTTTTAGTTGCACTGGTCGCATTTATTGCGTCCATGGACGAGCAATTATTTGGCATTACGATGCTTGGTCGTCCGTTGTTTACGAGCCTGTTTGTCGGCTTGATCCTTGGCGATGTCCAGCAGGGCGTTATCGTCGGCGCTGCTTTGGAGTCCATGTTCATGGGCGCCATCATGGTCGGCGCGGCGGTTCCTCCCGAGGTCTATGCCTCCGGCGTGCTTGGCTGCGCGTTTGCCGTCATTACGGGTACGGGCACGGCAACTGCCGTCGCGCTCGCCCTTCCCGTCTCCGTCTTCCTTCAGGTGTGGCGCAACTTCTGCTACGCCGTTCCGGGTGCCTTTGCCTGCAAGAAGATTGAGACCGCTCTGGCAAATCGCGATCTTGCCAAGGCGAATCTGTACCATCTGACCATCGTGCCTCTGTCGATTGGCATTCCGTCTGCACTGCTGGTGTTTGGCTCGCTGTTCTTTGGTGCCGACCTCATCAACAATGCGCTCAACGCGATTCCGCAGTTTGTGATGGACGGCCTCAACGTTGCGTCCGGCGTCATGGTCTGCATCGGCTTCGCTCTTCTTATTAGGACCATGGGCGACAACAAGCTGCTTCCTTGGCTGTTCATCGGCTTCATTATGGTCATCTACCTCAAGATGGACGTGGTCGGCGTCGCCGCAGCTGCCATTTGCGTCGCGCTGCTCCTGGCCTTCCGCGAGGGCTCGTCCGGTTCGCAGGCGGTTGCTGCAGATGAAGAGGAGGACTTCTAATGGCTACCCAGAACGCCGACCTCAAAGAGGCCAAGAAGGATGCGATTATGACTCCCGATATGTATCGGAGCATGTTCCTTCGCCAGTTTACGAGCCAGTGCTCTCAGTCGTACGACAAGATGATGGCAATGGGCTTCATGTACACCATTCAGAAGCCCCTGCGAAAGATCTATCCCAACGACGACGATTACTATGCGGCGCTCGATCGCCATACCGAGTTCTTTAACATCACGCCTCATGTGCTTCCGTTTGTAGCCGGCCTAACGGTTTCGATGGAAGAGCAGGCGGCTGCCGATAAGAACTTCGACACGTCCTCGATTAACGCCATGAAGGTCGGCCTCATGGGACCGCTTTCCGGCATTGGCGATTCGTTCTACTGGGGTACGTTCCGCGTGGTCGCCGCCGGCATTGGTATTGGTATCGCTTCGACGGGCAACCCGCTCGGCCCCATCGTGTACGCGCTCATCTACTCGGTGATTAACTTTGCAACGCGTATCGTCGCCGCCCATCTGGGATACGACCTGGGAACCAAGTTCTTGCAGCAGTCCGAAGAGAACAACCTTATGTCTCGCATGACGCATGCTGCTGGTGTCCTCGGAATGACCGTTATCGGCGCCATGATTGCGGCACAGGTCTCGCTGTCCACGGCTTTGACCTTTGACGTGGGTGGTTCGGAGATTGTCCTGCAGGATCTGTTCGATTCGATCTTCCCCGGTCTGCTGCCCTTGCTGGCAACCTTTGCCTGCGTCGCCCTGTACAAGAAGGGCGTCAAGACCATTTGGATCATCTTGGGTATCTTTGCGATCTGCATCATCGGAACGGGCTTGGGAGTGTTCGCGGCGGCGTAAAGCCAACGGCAGCAAATGATATTAGGTGGCACCGGGCCGGGATTGTCTTCCCGACCCGGTGCCACTGCTATTCTCCGACTTTGGCATTGATATCTGCGGTGCCATTCATCAAGAACAGCCTAAGAACCAGCTTGATGACATTTCCCGGTTTGACTTCAGCCGCGCCAAAGACGCTGCGCTCGGCGAGCTCGCTGCAGTATGCATAGGTGTCGCGGATAAGGTCCGCGCCCGAGAGCGTAAACATGTAGCCTGCGTCCGAAAGCGCATTGGGCGCGGCGGGCAACTTGGCCATGTGGCAGAACGTTTGCAGGTCGGGCGCCATAACATTCTGGTAGTCGAGGTGGCCGTTGGCATCCTGTGCGGCAAGCTCCAATTGGCGCACAAAATCCAGCGCCGCCGCTAACACAAAGCTCGGTGTAGGCGCATTGACGTCCTGAGTGGTCGCCACAAGCCTGCCCGCTGCCTGCGTGACAAGCCAAGCGACCTCGCGCTGGCAGCGCACGGCCTTGCGCGTAACCGGTTTGATGGACGAAGAAGAAACGCTCCCCTTAGGCGGATTCGAAGCAGCCATAAGACCCTCCCATGAACAATCCGGCCCAACAAGCCCGGACGAAACACGTGCTACATCAGTATACAGGGGAGTGGGGTAGCGGGGTACAAGCGCGCCAGCGGCAAACCGAGAGCATCAACGATGTGCCTCCGCTCTATTTGGATGACGGTACGTGGGTCATTAAGTACTCGGTTCAAGCGCCGGGCACCGTTGGTTTTCGAGACCAGAATCACAACCGTAAAATGCTCAACTGCATGGAATGTGGCGTCCCAGTCGGAGTCATACTTGCAACCGAGGTGAGCTATAAGGTGCTCGGCCTTGCGTTTGTTGAGCGGTTCGAGCTCGAAAACGGATGGTTTGGACCCAATACGGTGTTTCTTGAGGCCCATTGCATTGAGTTCGATCGCTCGGAAAAGAAGCGTGAAAAGGCGGGGCTTCTGCCGTATTAGCGTATTTGGCTTTGGCGGTCTTTTACGATCGTGTTGTTTGATCGGATCGCGTGGCGATGCAATCTCGCGCACGCCTGCCGGTGCATGCTCTTCCTGATTTGTATAGCGAGAGGGGAGCGAGCGTGAGCTGGCGAGGCGATATTGCGATGGGGAAGTACGGAAAACTGCCGTGTGCCCTTATAGACAACAAAATGTTTCCGAGCGTAGAGGTTGATTGCGGGTCGTTTGTCGTCACCTGCCCTTGCTGCGGCTCGCAAATACCGTGCCTCGACATTCGGTTCATCGATGCGCGCGACAGGCTCAGCGACGAAGTGAGAAAACGGACAGGTGTTCATATGCCGGTGTATCCGGAGAAATGCCCTGTTTGTGGCCTCGATATCGTGTACGACGCCGGCGACGAGGGATAGGTGATGCAGAGGAGTTGGCTGCGAGTGTCTTTTGCCTCTACAAATAAATCCCCTCACCGAGTTGCTTGTGGAACTCGGCGTGATGGTCGAGTGCCCAGGTAAAGAGCGCCTGGTCAAAGTCGGTACGCGTGGGCGGGACGCCAAAGACGCCGGCAACTTCGACGCGTATAAACTCCAGTGCCGGCAGCTTGTTGATGGCAGTGAGGGCAAACGGGGACGAGGGCTCCTCGAACAGATAGCGGCTGCCTTGCAGCGCGTCGCAACTGGTGCACGTGTTGCCGAGCGACGGGGCTTTGGAGGCTCGCGCGCCTACGGGCTTGTAGCCGCAGCGCTTATGAAGGTAGTCGCGGATCTCGCCCGGCACGCAGCCAAGAGCGGGCACGATGGCGAGTGCGTTGGCGTTGGCCGTGTCGATGGCAATGTGCCCGGCTTCGTTGGGCGCGTGCGCGATGGCGATGCTCTCGTCGTTATCGGCTCGATAGGGAATGCCGAAGGTCGCGACCGAGGTCTCTTTGTGACACTTCCAGCACTCGCGCTTGCCCAGTACTAGATATATATACGGCGCTGAGGGGTCGGATCGGTCAACACCGGGCAGCCACTCGGCAAAGGGCTCGGGGTTGACGCCGCTGGGCACATACCAGATCTTCTTGGTCCGGTCCCATTTGGCGCCCAGCGCCTTGGCTTCTTCTTTGTGCGAAAAGGGGACATCGAGCTCGGTGCGCATGGCGGCTCCTTGGTGCTGCAGGTGCAAGTGGCTCAAGGATACCGCAGGGCGCAGACATCGCGGCGTTTTGCCGAGAAGTTGCGGCTTGGATGGGTTCGAGACGCGTTGGCCTCGGCCTCGGTGGCTATTGACGCGGTTTTGTGCATGGGCAGGGTGGTTGCTTGGGCGGTTGGAGCAGCCAGCGGATTTGGCGACATAAAACAAAACAGCCCAGAGGACATAGCCTCTGGGCTGCGAACATTTGGTGGGCGTTAGAAGATTTGAACTTCTGACCTCTTCCGTGTCAGGGAAGCGCTCTCCCCCTGAGCTAAACGCCCGATCAAGGGTGCGCAAGCGCGCAAGGGATAATATAACGGAGCCTGAACTCGGTGGCAAGAACATTTTTAAAAATCGCTTACATTGTGGAATTCGGGGGCTTTGTCATATCCATCTCAAAAGAGCCTGCTGCCGCGATTTGGCTGTCGCATAATGCAAGGCCATTGCGGTATCGAGCTATGGAAAGACGCCTGCGGAATTGTCCTACCGATAAGCGGACAAGCCTCCAGCTGGTGACTTCGCCGTGGTAAGGTAAGCCGAATTGTTTCCAGGCTGTTTCGGGGGAGTGGAATGAGCAAAGAGCGTGTCGAGCAGGTCAAAGGCGCAGGGGCTTCGGTGCCGATGACCGATATATCGAACATTGATGTGCCCGAGGGCACCGACGAGCTCAGCCGTAGCACCCGCCGCGCCTGGCGCGAGCGCCTGAACAGCGCTTCGACGCGCAAGATGATCACGGGCGTCTTAGCCACGCTGGTGGGCGGTTCGTTTTGGGGTTTCTCGGGTACCAGCGCGAGTTTTTTGTTCGATACCTACCATGTCGATACGCTGTGGCTTATGAGCATACGACAGATTCTCGCCGGCCTGCTCTTTATGGCCGTGGTTGTTACGCGCGACCGCGAGCGCCTGATTAAGCTCTGGACCACACCCGCCGATCGCAAGCAGCTGCTGCTCTTTACCGCCTTTGGCCTGCTGTTCAACCAGTTTTGCTATCTTTCGGCCGTGCGCCTGACGAACGCCGGAACCGCGACGGTGCTCCAGTGCCTGCAGCTCGTTATCATCATGGGCTACGCCTGCGTGACCGATCGCCGCATGCCGCGTACTCGCGAAGTCATCGGCATTGGCCTGGCTCTGGGTGGAACCTTTTTAATCGCCACCGGCGGCGACCCCACCAGCCTGAATATCTCGCCGCTTGGCCTGGCAGCAGGTCTTATGTGTGCGGTCAGCGCCGCGTGTATGGCGGTGATTCCCGCCAAGATCCTGCCCGAATACGGCAGCCCCATCGTCACGGGTTCGGCAATGCTCACGGCGGGCGTGGTCTCATGTGCCTTCGTGCAGCCCTGGGCGCATATGCCGGCGCTCGACGCTGCCGGCATCGAGGCGCTCGCGGTGTTCGTGGTTATCGGCTCGTTTTTTGCTTACATGCTCTATATGCAGGGCGTTAAGGACATCGGCTCGGTGCGTGCGAGCCTCATCGGAACTGTGGAGCCGGTTTCGGCGACCATCACCAGCGCCGTTATGCTGGGCACGGTGTTTTTGCCGACCGACCTTATCGGCTTTGCCATGATCATCGTGATGATGTTCCTCACGGTGTAGCTGGCGCCGCCGCCAAGACGGAAAAGGTGTTGTGCCGCATTTTCGCCAATTGATGTCCGTGTCTGGAGTTTAGCTGTCGATGCTCAAAATGCCATAAACTAGTAACGTTATGGACTTTTTCATTGCGACTCAATTGCGAGGATTTCTTTATGGCTGGGAATAACTTTTAAGGCAGCGCTAGCGGGCGGCGTTGGCTTCCGCCGCGTCCGAACGGGGCTGGTAAGGCCGGCACGCCGGGCGGCGCTGGACAGGGCGGTTCCGGTAAGCGCGTGTCCCCGGGCGAGACAGCGATGTTTACCGCTCTGTACGAGCAGTCTCAAAAGGCAAAAAAGACCGGCCGTGCAAGAGGGAATGTCTTTGCGGGCGGTGCAACCTCCACGTCGCAGCCGAGCGGGGCTCCTTCGGTACCTGCGAACAACGCAGGTGCTGCCAACGCCGCGAATACCGCCGGCAACGTTAATGCCGGCAAGGCCGCCAACAATACTCCCTCTTCCGGTGGCGCGGGGCTTACAGGTAACCTTGGCACGATTTACACCGGCGCCTCCGAGACTGGCACGTTCGCCCGCCTGGATGATAGCGGCGCCGAGTTTGCGGGCTCGGGTTCCAAGGAAGATTATTACGATTTTGGCTTGAACTACGGTAGCGACGCTTCGTCGAGTTCGACCTCTGACGGTCTGGTCCGTCATCGCCATCGCAAGGGCGAGCGCAAAAAGCGTCACACCGGCGCCATTATTGCCGCTGTGGTCGCGGTGCTTCTCGTTGCGCTTGGCGCAAGCGGCTTTATGCTGCTTAACTCGGCAAAGACCGTAAAGAGCGAAGCGAAGGAGGCTGTCGAGATCGTCGGTGGCCTTAAGGACAAGGTCACGTCGGGCGATTTTTCGACGCTGCCTGACGACGCGAAGAAGATCGATGAGCTCTGCAACAGCATGAAGGCGGAGACCTCGAGCCCGCTGTGGGCGGCGGCTTCGTTTATCCCGGTGTATGGCAGCGATATCAATGCGGCCCGCACCATGATTGACGCCCTGTCCGATGTCTCGAGCAATGCGCTGGTTCCCATGGCCGATAACCTTTCGCAGGCTACGCCCGGCAAACTGTTCCAGGACGGCATGATTAACGTGTCCGCGCTGCAGGCGGTCGCCGATTCGCTTTCCAGCAGCTCGAAGGTGTTCAAGAGCGCCAACGAGAAGATCCAGGGCATTGGCGATACTCATATTTCTCAGGTGACCGAGCTGGTCGATAAGGCCAAGGACGGCTTTGCCACCCTCAACGGCGCGGTTGACGCGGCGGAGAAGGTTGCCCCCGTCCTTCCCCAGATGCTCGGCGCCAACGGCCAGACGCGCAACTACCTTATGTACGCCATGAACAACGTCGAGATTCGTGCCTGCGGCGGCTTTGGCGGTTCGCAGGGTCTGATTTCGGTCACCGACGGCCAGATGTCGATTGGCGAGTTTGTTCCCTGCATTGCGCGCAGCAAAGACGAGGCGGTTGAGAGCGTCGACGAAGAAGATGAGACGCTGTTTGGTGACCACAGCAACCTATACATCTCGGGCAACACCTATTCGCCCGACTGGCCCCGTAATTCACAGCGTGTCGCCGCGCTGTGGAAGTCTGAATATGGTCAGGACGTCGATGGCGTCATTGGTATCGATCCGGTATTCCTGCAGTATCTGTTGGGCCTCGTGGGTAATGTTTCACTGCCCGACGGTACAGTCGTTGACGGTACTAACGCGGCGAAGGTGCTTATGCATGATGTGTACTGGAACTATCCGGTCGAGGAGTCGGACGGCATCTTTGCATCCGTCGCCAGCGCTGCCTTTGACAAGATCCTTGGCGGTATCGGCGACGTCGATGTTGCGAACCTTGTCAGCGCCGTTGAGCGCGGTGCCGAAGAGGGCCGCCTGATCGCGTGGATGAAAAACGATGACGAGCAGAACGCTATCAAGGAGATGAACATCGACGCCTCACTGCCCGATCCGGATGACCCGAGTGAAGATCCCGTTGCTGGTGTCTACTTTAACAACCTGAGCTTCTCCAAGCTCGACTGGTATCTGAACGCCGATACGCAGATTGGTCAGGGCGTGAAGAACGGCGACGGCGCTTGCTCGTATCGCATCACCGTTACCCTGACGAACATCATGACGCAGGAGGAGGCAGGTAAGCTGCCCGACTACGTAGCGGCCAGCGCGCCTGGGACCTCGCGTGACGATGAGCGCTTGTATGTATCACTGTTTGCGCCGACAGGCGGCAGCATTACCGATCTAACCGTCGAGGGGACTCAGTTTGGACTGTTCGCTGCCACTTGGCACGGAGTTCCCTGCTATTCAGGAACCGTTGACCTGCATGCTGGCGAGACGACGACGATCACGTATACGCTGACCACGTCGGCCGAGGCGGGGGACAAGCCGCTTACGCTGCGTCAGACTCCTACATGCCAGGCGGCTCGCGACAGCGCGTCGGCGTAGGGTTTTTCTGGTAGCGCAGATAATCGAGTACCATTTTGGGGCGGACAGGCAATCTGTTCGCCCCTATTTTGTAAGGAGAGCGCATGAAGTACTTTGGCACCGACGGCTTTCGCGGTGAGGCCAACGTTGGGCTGACGGTAGAGCACGCTTATAAGATTGGCCGTTTTGTGGGCTGGTATTACGGTGCCAACCGCGAGCGCAAGGCACGCGTGATCGTGGGCAAGGACACGCGTCGTTCGAGCTACATGTTCGAGGCGGCGCTGGTGAGCGGCCTGGTCGCGAGCGGTGCGGACGCCTATATGCTGCACGTGATCCCCACGCCGGGCGTAGCGCATCAGACCGTGGAAGGCTGCTTCGATTGCGGCATCATGATCAGCGCGAGCCACAACCCGTTTTGCGATAACGGCATTAAGCTCGTCAACAGCGACGGCTTTAAGATGGACGAGGACGTACTGGAGCTTATCGAGGACTATATCGATGGCAAGAGCGAGGTGCCGCTGGCCACGGGTAACCACATCGGCGCCACGGTGGACTACATGCAGGGTCGCAACCGCTACATTGCTTCGCTCATTGCAAGTGCGAACTTTTCGCTGCAGGGCGTCAAGATCGGTATCGACTGCGCCAACGGCTCGGCTTCCTCGGTGGCCAAGCCGGTGTTTGACGCGCTCGGTGCCGACGTGCGCGTGATCAACGCCGCGCCCGACGGCTTTAACATCAATGTCGACTGCGGCTCCACGCATATGGAGCGCCTGCAGCGCCACGTGGTGGAGCAGGGTCTGGACGTGGGCTTTGCCTACGACGGCGATGCCGACCGCTGCCTGGCCGTGGACGAGCGCGGCCGCGTGGTCGACGGCGACCAGATCCTGTACGTGTGCGGCGTGTACCTGAACAAGCACGGGCGTCTCTCGGGCGGTACCGTGGTGCCGACGATCGCCAGCAACTTTGGTCTGCTCAAGTCGCTGGAGCTTGCCGGACTGAGCGCCGTGACCAGCGGCGTGGGCGACCGTCACGTGTATGCCAAGATGCGCGAGGGCGGCTACAGCCTGGGCGGCGAGCAGACGGGCCATACGATCTTTGGCGATATCGAGCGCACGGGCGACGGCATTATGACCTCGCTGCGTGTGATGGAAGTGATTCGTGCCGAGCGCGAGACGCTCTCGCAGCTCACGGCTCCGTGCAAACTGCTGCCGCAGGCGCAGGTGGCCGTGCACGTGGCGGACAAGGATGCCGCGCTCGAGAACATGGGCGTGCAGAACGCGATCGCCGAGGCCGAGGCCGCGCTGGCGGGCGAGGGCCGCGTGCTCGTGCGCAAGAGCGGAACCGAGTCGGTTATCCGCGTGCTGGCCGAGGCGCCCGACCAAGCATCCGCCGATGCTGCCATGAAGCGCATCGCCAACGCGCTCGAGGCTCTTTAGTTACGCGGCCAATCTGGCACTTGGGGACGTTCCTTTTCTGCCGGCACAATAGGAACGTCCCTAACTGTCGGGTTGGTGGCTGGGTGTAAAGGGGCGCCGCGGGATAGATCCTGCGGCGCCCCTTTGCGTTGGCGTGTCGCCTAAGCTTTACAGTTGGTACAGCGTGGTGAACTTGTCCTGCAGGTAGCTGCAGTAGTAGCGGGCATCGAACGCCATGCCGCACGCGCCCTTGATGAGCTCCGGCGCGTCCTTGGCGCGGCCCCACTGCCAAATGTGCTCGCCCAGCCAGGCGCGGACGGGTGTCAGGTCGCCGCTCGCGCAGGCGCCGGTAAGGTCGACGCCGTCGCGGCACATGGCCGGCACAAACATGGCGTCGTAGGCGCTGCCCAGCGCATAGGTGGGGAAGTAGCCAAACGAGCCGCCGCTCCAGTGCGTATCCTGCAGGCAGCCGTGCGTGTCGTCGGGAACGGGAATGCCCAGGTACTCATCCATGAAGCGGTTCCAAAGCGCGGGGATGTCCTTGGCCGTAGCCTCGCCGGCAAACAGCATGCGCTCGATCTCGTAGCGCACCATAACGTGCAGCGGATAGGTGAGCTCGTCGGCCTCGGTGCGGATCAGCGAAGGCTGCGCGATGTTCACGGCGTGGTAGAGCGTGTCCTCGTCGACGTCGCCGTAGACCTCGGGTGCGTGGCGGCGCAGCACCTCGAGCAGCGGTCCCATAAAGGCGCGGCTGCGACCCACGGTGTTTTCGAAAAAGCGGCTCTGGCTCTCGTGGATGCCCATGGAGGTGCCGCCCTCCAGGCACGTGCGCGCATAGGCGGGATTGACGCCCAGCTCGTACATGGTGTGCCCCGCCTCGTGGATGATGCTGTAGACGTTGGAGATGCAATCGTCCTCGTAGATGTGTGTCGCGATGCGCGCGTCACCCACGGCAAAGCCCTCGCTAAACGGGTGCTCGGTAAAGGCAAGCGTGGTGTCGTCCAGGTTCAGGCCGACGAGCTTCATCAGGTCGAAGCTCATGGCGCGCTGGGCGGCCTCGGGCACGCGGGCGTGCAAAAAGCCGGCATCGGGCTGCTGGCCGCGCTCGCCGATGGCGTGCACGAGCGGCACGACCGTGGCCTTGACCTCCTCGCAAAACGCGTCGAAGCTCTCGGCAGAAAGGCCGCGCTCGTACTGGTCGAGCCAAACGTCGTATGGGTCGCGCTTGGGGTCCATGAGTTCGGCCTGATGCTTAAGTTGGGCGACGATTCTATCCACATAGGGCTCAAAGCTCGCCCAGTCGTTGGCCGTCTTGGCCTTGTGCCACACGGCGTCGGCCTCGCAGGTGAGCCTGGTCCAGGCTTCGGCCTCCTCGGTAGGAATAACGCTTGCCTCGCGCTGGTCGCGGCCGAGCACGCGGATCTCGTCGAGCAGCTGCGGGTCGTCGATTTTGCCGCCTGCAACCGTCTCGCGCGCTAACGAGCGTACGAGCTCAACGGACTTCTCGCTGGTCAGTAGCTTGTGATGTTCGCCGGCAAGCGTGCCCATGGCGTCGGCACGGGCGGCAGCGCCGTTGGCAGGAGCAATCGTCGCTCCATCGAACTCGGCAATCTTGAGCAGGTACTCGCGAGTCCACAGCTTGCCCTCGAGTTTGCGGAACTTTTTGACGGCCTTGTCGACTTTAGCAGCCTTGACGCCCTTGGCAGCCTTTGCCACGGCGGCCTTGGCCTTCTTATCGAGTTTCTTTCCCATACCGCATCCTTAATCTCGCAGGCCGAGCGCCGCAGACGGGTGCACGGCCAGTTTGCACAGCTACCTGCCTTGTACCCAGCGCGAACAAAACGGAACGCGGCGATGCGCCCGCGAAATGTGTTATCCTATAGCCCAATGCGTTGACGGAGAGGGTTTTGCCCGCCGTGTCGCCGGCAAGAGAGGGAAGGTCATGGGCTGCAAGCCTTCCTGCGGTGGCAAGGGCCAAGCGTTCACTCCCGAGCAGCGACCTCAACGGGCGCGCGGCCGGTGGCAGCGAAGCCCCAGTAGGGAAGCCGTGAGCCTCGCGACAAGGGGCGCAGAGTGGGCACGGCGGGCCAGACATCCGCCGGGGCAAACAAGGTGGTACCGCGGAATTCAACCGTCCTTGGGCAATGTACATGCCCGAGGGCGGTTTTTTGTTACCGAACCGGGCCGCACATCCGCAGCTATCGGGTGCTAGCCGCCCCGGCAAGCGAGATGCGCGAGAGACGAAAGGGAAGACATGAGTCTGATTGATGATCTGGTCAAACTCGAGGAAGAGGCCAAGGAGCTCGTCGCAGGCGCCGACGACGCTGCCAAGCTCGAGGCTGCGCGCGTTGAGCTGCTCGGTCGCAAGGGCCGTATCACCGGCCTGATGCGCATGATGGGCAAGCTCGCCCCCGAGGATCGTCCCATGATGGGCAAACGCGCCAACGAGATGCGCCAGCTGATCGAGGGCATGCTCGACGAGCGCACCACCGAGATGAAGGCTGCCGCCCTCAAGCACGCGCTCGAGCACGAGGCCGTCGACATCACGCTGCCGGGCATCCGTCCGCAGATCGGTCACCAGCACCTGATCAAGCAGATCATCGAGGAGGCCGAGGACATCTTCTGCGGTATCGGCTACACCGTCGAGTCCGGCCCCATGGTCGATACCTCCTACTACAACTTCACCGCGCTCAACGCGCCCATGGATCACCCGAGCCGCTCGGCTCGCGACACGTTCTATGTGGTCGACAACAACCCCGGCAGCGTCGCGCATCCCGAGGCTCACGCTCACGGCGAGTCCGACGTGCTGCTGCGCACCCAGACCTCGGGCGTGCAGATCCACACCATGGAGTCGCAAAAGCCGCCCATCTACATGATCTGCCCGGGCACCGTCTACCGTCCCGACACGGCCGACGCCTGCCACCTGCCGCAGTTCAACCAGATCGAGGGCCTGGTCGTTGACGAGGGCATCACCTTTGGCGATCTTAAGGGCACGCTCGACTACTTTGTTAAGTGCATGTTTGGCGAGGATCGCAAGACGCGCTACCGCCCGCACTTCTTCCCCTTCACCGAGCCTTCCTGCGAGGTGGACGTGAGCTGCCACGTGTGCGGCGGCAAGGGCTGCAACTTCTGCAAGCACAGCGGCTGGATCGAGATCCTGGGCTGCGGCATGGTCGACCCCAACGTCCTGATCAACTGCGGCATCGACCCCGAGAAGTACACCGGCTTCGCCTTTGGCATTGGCGCCGAGCGCGTCGCGGCCCTGCGCTACGACCTGCCCGACCTGCGAACGCTCATGACAGGTGATATGCGCTTCCTGAACCAATTTTAGGCTTGCCCAGGCACCCCATCTTGGCGTTCAAACCGTCGCTCGCGTACCTTTAGTACGCGTCGCTCCTCTTTCACGCCAACCTGGGGCACCTGGACAACCCTAAGGCGAACGTCTTCATTTGATATTCCTCCCTTTGCGGAGATTAAGAACTAGGAGAGCTACATGCGCGTTTCTTACGACTGGCTCAAGACCATGATCGATATTCCGGAGGATCCTAAGACCCTTTCGGACGAATACATCCGTACCGGCACTGAGGTCGAGGCGATCGACACCGTGGGCGAGTCCTTCGACCATGTGGTGACCGCCAAGGTGCTCACCAAGACCCCGCACCCCGATAGCGACCACATGTATGTGTGCTCGGTCGACGTGGGCGACAAGAATCTCGACGCCGACGGCAACCCCGCCCCGCTGCAGATCGTTTGCGGCGCGCAGAACTTTGAGGCTGGCGACCACATCGTCACGGCAATGATCGGCGCTGTGCTTCCCGGCGACGTCAAGATCAAGAAGAGCAAGCTTCGCGGCGTCGTGTCCATGGGCATGAACTGCTCTGCGCGCGAGCTCGGCCTGGGCGGCGACCACTCCGGCATCATGATCCTGCCCGAGGATACGCCCTGCGGCATGCCGTTTGCCGAGTACGTGGGCTCGAGCGACACCGTGCTCGACTGCGAGATCACGCCCAACCGCCCCGACTGCCTGTCCATGATCGGCATGGCCCGCGAAACCGGTGCCATCTTCGACCGCGATTTCCACGTTGAGCTGCCCGCCATCAAGGTCGAGACCGGCCGCGCGACCGACGACGAGCTTTCCGTCGAGATCGCCGACGAGGGCCTGTGCGACCGCTACGTCGCTCGCATCGTGCGCAACGTGAAGGTCGGCCCGTCGCCCGACTGGATGGTCAAGCGCCTTAACGCCCTGGGCGTGCGCCCGCACAACAATATCGTCGACATCACCAACTATGTGATGATGCTCACCGGTCAGCCGCTGCACGCCTTTGACCTGGACACCTTTGCCGAGCGTGATGGCAGGCGCCGCGTGGTGGTTCGCGCCGCCCAGCAGGACGAGAAGTTCACGACGCTCGACGGCGAGGAGCGTGTGCTCGATGCCGGCATGGGCCTCATCACCGACGGCGAGCGCCCTGTGGCGTTGGCCGGCGTTATGGGCGGCATGGATTCCGAGATCGAGGACGATACCGTCGATGTGATGGTCGAGAGCGCCTGCTTCAACGCCGGTCGCACCTCGCACACCAGCCGCGATCTGTCGCTGATCTCCGACGCCTCCATTCGCTTTGAGCGCCAGGTTGACGAGACCGGCTGCGTGGATGTTGCCAACATTGCCTGCGCGCTGATTGAGGAGATCGCCGGCGGCGAGGTCGCCCCCGGCTATGTGGACGTGTTCCCCGCGCCCAAGACCATCGACAGCATCAAGCTGCGCCTGGCCCGCGTGCACGCCATCTGCGGTGCCGACATCGAGTCCGACTTTATCGAGCGCTCGCTCACCCGCCTGGGCTGCACCGTCGAGCGCGACGGCGAAGACTTTATGGTTACCCCGCCGAGCTTCCGCCCCGACCTGCCGCGCGAGATTGACCTGATCGAGGAGGTCCTGCGCCTGTGGGGCATGGGCCGCGTGACGGCGACCATCCCGGCTGCCAAGAACCACATTGGCGGCCTGACCCGCGAGCAGAAGCTCACCCGTAAGGTCGGCGAGATCCTGCGCGCCTGCGGCCTCAACGAGACCACGACCTTTGGCTTTGCTGCCCCGGGTGACCTGGAGAAGATCGGTATGTCCACCGAGGGCCGCGGTTGCCCCGTGGTGCTCATGAACCCGCTGGTAGCCGAGCAGACCGAGATGCGTCGTTCGCTGCTGCCGGGCCTGCTGCAGTCCGTGGCCTACAACGAGGCGCACGGTACGCCCAACGTGCACCTGTACGAGGTCGGCAGCCTGTTCCACGGTCGCGAGAACGCCAGCCTGCCCAAGGAGACCAAGTCCGTGGCGGGTGTGCTCTCGGGCCAGTGGAGCGAGCAGTCCTGGAACATGAAGTACCGCAAGCTGCGCTTCTTCTTTGGCAAGGGCGTTGTCGAGGAGCTGCTTGCCCAGCTGCGCATCGAGAAGGTTCGCTTCCGTCCCGTCGAGGGCGAGGGCTATGCCTTCCTGCAGCCGGGTCGTGCTGCCGAGGTGCTCTCGGGCGGTACCGTGCTGGGCTGGGTTGGCGAGATCCACCCCGAGGCGCGCGAGGCGATGGGCATCGACGAGGTCGTCGTTGCCTTTGAGCTCGATCTAGACAAGCTGATCAAGGGCGCCCGCAACCAGGAGAACTACCGCGAGTTCTCGCAGTACCCGGCTGTTGAGCACGACCTTGCTATCGTGGTCGACAACACTGTGACCTGCGAGGACCTTGAGCGCCGTATTACGAGTGCCGGCGGCAAGCTGCTCGAGGGCGTGCGTCTGTTCGACGTCTACCGCGATCCGGTCCGCATCGGCAAGGGCAAGAAATCCATGGCCTTTGCGCTTACGTATCGCTCCGACGACCACACGCTCACCAGCGAAGAGGTCGAAAAGGCGCACCAGAAGATCGTCACCAAGGTGTGCAAGGGCGTAAACGGCGAGGTCCGCGGCTAGGTCCTGCGCTGGGGTATGGGTCAGCGGTGGCTGCTGCCGAATCCTACGTGACTGCTATGCCCGGTATAAGGCGCTGCTGAGCCTGCATATATGACACGCGCATTACATAACGGCGTGCTGCTTTGTCGGCAGTGCGCCGTTTTGTTATGATAGCCCGCGGCGTGTTACGAATCTGACAATACGTAACACCGACAAGGTGATTTAAGCGGCGTTGCAATTCCGTGCGCCGATAACCGGGAGGCGTATATGCACATTCCAGACAACTATCTGTCCCCGCAGACCGATGCCTTCATGGCGGTGGCGATGGTGCCCGTTTGGGTCCATTGCATCAAAAAGGTACGCGCCACGCTCGATCGCGAGCATATGGCGTTCCTGGGCATCTGCGCCGCATTCTCCTTTTTGCTCATGATGTTCAACGTGCCGCTGCCCGGCGGTACCACTGGTCACGCCGTTGGCGGCGCGCTCATCGCGCTGCTGCTTGGCCCCGAGGCCGCGGCTATCGCTGTCTCGGTCGCGCTGGGGCTGCAGGCGCTGCTGTTTGGCGACGGCGGCATCCTGTCCTTTGGCGCCAACTGCTTTAACATGGCATTTGTGCTGCCGTTTGTGGCAGCCATCGTGTTCCGTGCGCTCAACGGCCGCCTGCACGACAAGAGCTGGGGCACTTCGGTTTCTGCCATCGTGAGCGGCTGGATCGGCTTGTGCGTGGCTGCCCTGTGCGCTGCCATCGAGTTTGGCATTCAGCCGATGCTCTTTACCAACGCTTCGGGCGCGCCGCTGTACTGCCCCTTCCCGCTGTCTATTGCTATTCCTGCCATGATGATCCCGCATATGCTGGTTGCCGGCGTGGTCGAGGGCGTGGCAACCGCCGCCATCTACGGTTTCATTAAGAAGACGGCGCCGAGCTTTATCGTCGGCCCCGAGGCTTCCGACGGCCTGCTGGAGACCGAGGGCGCAGCCGCCAAGAAGACCTCGCTGGTCCCCACGCTCATCCTGGTCGCCGTGCTCGTGGTGGCTACGCCGCTGGGTTTGCTTGCTACCGGTGACGCCTGGGGTGAGTGGGACGCCGAGGGCGCCGCAACTGCCGTTCAGGAGGCTGGCGACGACAGCCTGCAGGCTTCGGTCGGTCTCGACGCTCCGACCTTTGCCGATGCACTGCCCACGGGCGATTATCTTCAGGCCTATTCCGAGGAGCAGGGTCTTGGCTTTGGTGGTCAGGCTGCCATGTATATCCTCTCGGGCGTGATTGGCGTGGCGGTGCTCACCATCGCATTCCGCCTGGTTTCGCTGACGGTTAAGGAAAGCGGAGCCCATGGCGACGGTCGAGCTGCCTAGCTGGCTTGCGGCCGAGGAGCGATACGAGCCCACGGGCGCTCGTCATCGCGTGATGCAAAAGAACGTCCTGCACCTGGCGAGCCTGCTTGAGCGGGTTCGCCTGGGCGGTGGCGCACGCAAGGGCGGGTCGATTATCGACCGCGCCCTTTCTTCCGTTTCGGCGCCGGTGCGCCTGGTGGGGATGTTCGTCTGCGTCCTGTGCGTGTGCCTGACGCAAAGCCCGCTGTACCTCATGTTGATGGCGGCTATCGCGCTGGTGCTTGTTGCGGTGCGCCCCGTACGTGGGCTGCGTGCGACCTTTGTGCCGGCACTTGGTGCCGCGGGGTTTGCCGTGGTTCTGGCACTGCCCGCCTTGCTGCTGGGTGCGTCGGCTGCGGGGGGCCAGCTCCAAATCGGTGCGGGTGCCATGCTCAAGATCGCACTCAAGACGTTCATTAACGTGACGCTGGTGCTGGGCGTTTCGTGGACGCTTACTTGGAGCCGCATGTCCGCGGCGCTTAAAGCGTTGCATCTGCCCGACGAGGTCATCTTTACCGTTGATATGGCTCTCAAGCATATCGAGGTGCTGGGGCGCACGGCGCACGACCTGTGCGAATCGGTCATGCTGCGCAGTGTGGGTCGTGCGCCTGCGGGATTTTCGCGCACCGATTCGGTCGCGGGTATTATGGGCATGACGTTTATCAAGGCGATGGAATGTAGCCGCGCGATGGACGAGGCCATGCTCTGCCGCGGCTTTGCCGGCGTGTATCCGGCGCCCGCTCGGATTGTGTTGAGCTGGCGCGATGCGGTTTATGCGGCCGTTGTGGTGTTGCTGGGCGTGCTGTGCGCGGTGCTGTAACGGGCTGGTCGGCTGTTGATGTGGAATAGGAAAGGGCGACGCTTTGGCAAACGATACGAATGACGTGATGAGCGCGAGTGGTGCCACCGGCGCCGAGGTCGCGCCGCTCATCGAGCTGCGCGACGTGGTGTTCTCCTATGCGGGGCATACGGTTGTCGATGGTGTGTCGCTGCAGGTCGATCGTGGTGAACTCGTTGCCCTGCTCGGTCCCAACGGCTGTGGTAAGACGACGATTATGCGCCTTATTAACGGCCTTGAGCTCGCGGACGCAGGGGCATACCTGTTTGACGGGCATGTGATCGATGCGGCGTTTCTAAAGGATTCCGCTGTCGCTCAGCGTTTTCATCAGCGCGTGGGCTTTGTGTTCCAGAATGCCGACGCCCAGCTGTTCTGCGCTACGGTGGGCGAGGAAGTCGCGTTTGGCCCGGCTCAAATGGGGCTGCCGGCAGACGAGCTCGAGCGCCGCGTGCGCGATGCCATGGGGCTGTTCCAGGTTGCCGACCTTGCCGACGCCTCTCCCTATCAGCTCTCGGGCGGGCAAAAGAAGCGCGTTGCGTTGGCTGCGGTGGTGTCGATGAACCCGGATATCTTGGTCCTCGACGAGCCTACCAATGGACTCGACGAGGATTCATGTGACATCGTGGTCAACTTCTTGTTGGCCTACGTCGCGGCGGGTAAGACGGTCTTGATGAGCACACATCACCAGGATTTGGTGCGACGCCTGGGTGCCCGTGCAATCTATATCGATCGATATCACCATGTGGTCGAGGCGCCTTCTCCGTCGTATGGAACCGAAAGCGGTGCTACGGACTAGTTGCTGCGTAGAGCGTGCGTAGCTGCCCGCGTGGCTTTGCCGTGATGGTATAGTTATCCAGGTTTTTATGGGGGTGGCTATGCCAAGCTGGAACATTCATATCGCTCAGACGGAGCGTTTGCTGGAGCGCACCGGTGCGCTTGCCAAGAGCGTGCGCGACCGCAATGCCTTTTTGTTTGGCTGCGTGGTTCCGGATATCTTCGTGGGCTATATGGTCCCTGGTATCGCCGATCCCATCCCGTACCGCATTACGCACTTTGCCAAGCCTGAGCCCATCCCTAAGCCTCGTGAGCATGAGTTCTGGGATACCTATGTGGCGCCGCTGCTCAAAGGGGCGCCTGTTGGTACGCCGGCTGACGCGACCTCGATTGTCGAGGAGCGCGAGCGGCTGAACCGCGTGCACTATCCCCAGCGCTACAAGGATGCCGAGCCGGTTGCCGGTCCCGGCGCCTGTGAGTTCTCGCTTGCGTCCGAAGATGTGGCACAGTCGTTGTTCGATTTGACACTTGGTGTCTGGTCGCATCTGGTGGCCGATACCGTATGGAATACGCGCGTGAATCAGTACCTGGAGGCGCACGGCGGCAAGCCGTGCGAGGAGTTCCGCATTAAAAAGCAGGGCGATTTTGACTGGTTTGGCAAGACGCTGGGCATCGTTTCCATCCCGCGTGCGACCGATCGCCTGTATACCGCTGCGACGCGTTTTGGGCAGTATCCCATCCATAAAGAATATGTGCTCAAGACCATCGGCGTTATGCACGAGATCGTGCGCGAAAACCCCGGCGAGCCCGACCATCCGCCATACCGCCTGCTGACCGAGGAATTCTTCGACGCAACGTTTACCGAGGTCATCGAGCTGACCGAGGCGGGATTCGCGGCTCGCGTTGCTGCTTCTGACATTCCCGCAGTCCCCCTGATCGCTAGCTGCTAGTCGGCCGGCTTAACGGTGAGCAGTTCATCCCAATTGACCAACAGCTCCCGTCGCAGGGCATCTTCGGTGGTACGCTCGGCATCGGAAAGGTTCGCGACTGATCACAAATCGATGAAGCGGCATATGAGGTAGGTCCTAAAAAAGGGCCCGGAAGGCAAAGCCTTCCGGGCCCTTTGCAATGCAAGCGTGCTTGCAAGTGCGTTTTAGCGCACCTGAGCGACGTAAGCGACGTTGGTCGAGGAGACCTTGTCCTCGAGCTGGACGCTCATACGGGGATCGCCGGCGGTAGCGACGGTCAAATCGCCAGTCTTGACGTAGCCGAGCTCCTTAGCGGTCTCGATCGCCTTGACGATCGTGCCGTTGACGGTGCCCTGGGTAATCTCTGCCTGGTGCGGGATGACGCCCCAGTACATGATCATCTGCTGGACGGCCCACTCGTGGCGGGAGAACGCGCAGATCGGCATGTTGGGACGGAAGTGCGAGATCAGGCGAGCGGTGCGGCCGGTGGTCGTGGGCACGGTGATGCACTTGGCGCCAACGGTGGTGGCCATGTTCACAGCGGACATACCCACAACGTTGTTGACGACGCGGGTGCCGTGAGCGTCAGCCGGAACCTCGAGCGGAGCGTGAGCCGGGAGGTACTTCTCGGTCTCGAGAGCAATGCTGGCCTGCATCTTGACGGCCTCGACCGGGTACTTACCGGCAGCGGACTCGCCGGAAAGCATAACGGCGTCGGTGCCGTCGTAGATCGCGTTAGCAACGTCGGCAACCTCGGCGCGCGTCGGGCGCGGGTTCTGCTGCATGGAGTCGAGCATCTGCGTAGCGGTGATAACGGGCTTGTAGGCCGCGTTGCACTTAGCGATGATTTCCTTCTGGATGTGCGGAACGAGCTCGGGCTTGATCTCGATGCCCAGGTCGCCACGGGCGACCATGATGCCATCGGAAGCCTCGAGGATCTCGTCAAAGTTCTCGACGCCCAGGGCGCACTCGATCTTCGGGAAGATTGTCACGTGCTCGCCACCGTTCTCGCGGCAAAGCTTGCGAATGCCGCGGACGGACTCGCCGTCACGGATGAAGGAAGCGGCGATGTAGTCGATGTTCTCGGTCAGGCCAAAGAGGATGTCCTGACGATCGCGCTCGGTGATGGCGGGCAGCGAGATGTTGACGTTGGGCATGTTGACGCCCTTGCGCTCGCCGATCAGGCCGTCATTCTTGACGACGCAGGTCATGTCCTGGCCGTCGACGGACTCGACCTCGAGGGCAACCAGACCGTCATCGATCAGGATAAGGGAGCCCTTCTCGACCTCGGAGGGCAGAGCCAGGTAGTCGAGGGAGATGTGCTCAGCGGTGCCGTGGAAATCCTCGGACGTGGGCTGAGCGGTGACGACGATCTTATCGCCGGTCTTGACGGCAACCTTCTTGCCATCGACCAGAAGGCCGGTGCGGACCTCGGGGCCCTTGGTGTCGAGCAGGATGCCGACGGGCAGACCGAGCTCCTTGGAAATACGACGGACGCGCTCGATGCGACCGTGGTGCTCGTCGTAGGATCCGTGCGAGAAGTTAAAACGGGCGACGTTCATGCCCGCCTTGATCATCTCGCGGATGGTCTCGTCGCTATCGCAGGCGGGACCCATGGTGCATACAATCTTGGTGCGCTTGTACATTCAGACCTCCATCTGACATCGTCTTGCGCTGATAGATAAACCATAAGAAATAAAACTGAGATGATTATAACGAAATGACGACCGAATACCCCAAAAAATCGACCGTATGCCGAATTAGAAGTTCATTTTTTGCGGTAAAAACGGTATATGCAAAAACTTTACCAACCGTTCTAACCGCTGCTATCTGGGCGATATTTCAGTTTGACGATGCACCGAAGAAAAAACGTTTTATCAATGTTGAGCATCACACGGTCTGCATCGTTGCACTCGAGCCGTGTTTCCAATTGGAATGTTTTGGCTAGACGCGCCGCTTTGGGGTACCATAGCCCCACTATCAACTGCCGCTCAGCACGGCAGCCTTGATGAGCCCTTGCCCTTCTCCTGGGAATTATGATCGGGCATCAATCTGCTGAGTGGCCCGAATCCCAGGAGGGGACTCTATATGCAAAAGGAATACCTGTCCGCCGCGGCGGAGGTACTCAGCGACCAAGGTGTCGATGAGAACCTCGGCCTGAGCAACGACGAGGCGTCGTCGCGCCTCGCCAAGACAGGCCCTAACAAGCTCGAGGAAGCCGAGAAGACGCCGTTGTGGAAGCGCTTCTTTGAGCAGATGGCCGACCCCATGGTCATCATGCTGATCGTTGCCGCCGTCATCAGTGCACTCACGGGCATGGTCAAGGGTGAGGCGGACTTTGCCGACGTCGCCATCATCATGTTCGTCGTTATCGTCAACTCGGTGCTGGGCGTGGTTCAGGAGGCCAAGAGCGAGGAAGCTCTCGAGGCATTGCAGGAGATGAGCGCCGCGCAGTCCAAGGTTCTGCGCGACGGCAAACTCGTGCACCTGCCGAGCGCCGAGCTCGTGCCCGGCGATGTGATCATGCTCGAGGCGGGCGACTCCGTCCCGGCCGACTGCCGCGTGCTCGAGAGCGCCACGATGAAGATCGAAGAGGCTGCACTCACCGGCGAGTCCGTGCCTGTCGAGAAGCATGCCAACGTGATCGAGCTCGCCACCGGCACCGATGACGTGCCGCTCGGCGACCGCAAGAACATGTGCTACATGGGCTCCACCGTGGTGTACGGCCGTGGCCGCGCCGTCGTGGTCGGCACCGGCATGGATACCGAGATGGGTAAGATCGCCGGCGCCCTGGCCGAGGCCAAGGAAGAGCTCACGCCGCTGCAGGTGAAGCTTGCCGAGCTCAGCCGCATCCTCACCATCATGGTTATCGTCATCTGCGTCGTCATCTTTGGCGTTGACATCATCCGTCACGGCGTGGGCAACGTCCTTACCGACCCGACTGCCCTGCTCGACACCTTTATGGTCGCCGTCTCGCTCGCCGTCGCCGCCATCCCCGAGGGCCTGGTCGCCGTCGTGACCATCGTCCTTTCGCTCGGCGTGACCAAGATGGCCAAGCGCCAGGCGATTATCCGCAAGCTTTCTGCTGTCGAGACACTCGGCTGCACACAGACCATCTGCTCGGACAAGACCGGCACGCTTACCCAAAACAAGATGACCGTCGTCAAGCACGAGCTCGCCGCGCCTAAGGAGAAGTTCCTGGCCGGCATGGCTCTGTGCTCCGATGCCCAGTGGGACGAGGAACTGGGCGAGGCCGTGGGCGAGCCGACTGAGTGCGCGCTTGTCAACGATGCCGGCAAGGCGGGCC
>OGRA01001353.1_pt1 | contig 23358 bp, 24 predicted proteins | sample 1553351 | NCBI WGS metagenome assembly OGRA01 (sample SAMEA2580056, study PRJEB22360) | human gut metagenome | biome: human gut; feature: human-associated habitat; material: faeces | place: Denmark | collected 2008/2010
GTGATTCAGCGCAATAATCTGTGGCGATTCTTCCATCCGCACAGAGAAAAAGCGGCAATGCGAGACGATGCCCGCTGATGTCGTGTTGAGCTGAGAAAAACGGATTTTATCGAATGGGAGCGTCCAGATCGAGCCGCGTATCATTTGGGCGCTCCCCATTCAAAAATCAGCCTGTTTTTGCGGGTGTAGAGCCGAGAAAAAAACTTGAAAATGCGCCCGTTTTCGTAGAACAGGCAGAAATGGAGGCAATATGAAAACCGGACTGACTAAACGGCAGAAAACGACCTGCATCTATTTTGACGAAGCCAGCAAAGCCGTCGAAATTCAGACGCATAATACCGCGCTCAAAAAGCGGCTGACACAATATGCGGCGGCATATCCCAATCTGTGCAGGCAGACCGACGATGACGAACAGGGTGGTCTGACCTTCGAGATTGACCGCAGACGCTTCGCTGTCCGTCTGACCGCGCCGTACTCGGATGAGCGCCGTCACGCAGCAAGCGAGCTTGCCAAAGGAAATACAAATCGGTTGAGAAATGCAAAATGAGCATTAACCATGTGGGGAAAAATCAGGTACATAACCTTTCCCCATCATATTGAATTCAAACGAGAGGTGTGTTATAATGGGGAAAAATCAGGTATTGTTCTTGTCCCAGATGGAGGAAAGCAAAATGGCAAAGCAGGTTCACATCCGCGTAGATGATGATATTTATAAGGAACTCAGCGACTATTCTGTAGTAAGTGGGCAGTCCATGCAGGACTGCCTGTCTGTAGCAATTAGGCAAATGCTCGTCAAGGCAAAGGAAGAACCTTCTCAGGATTGTAATGGGTACACCTTTATTGATTTATTTGCAGGTATTGGCGGTATGCGACTTGCATTCGAATCAGCCGGTGGGTGCTGTGTTTATTCTAACGAATGGAATAAGTACAGCCAGCAGACCTATTACGCAAACTTTGGTGTGCAACCGGACGGTGATATTACAAAGGTTCAGGCTGAAAGCATCCCGGATCATGATATTCTTGTAGCGGGATTCCCCTGTCAGCCGTTCTCAATCGCCGGGGTTTCAAAGAAAAACAGTTTGGGGCGTGCTACTGGATTTGAGGACAAGACCCAGGGAACGCTTTTCTTTGATGTATGCCGTATCCTGAAAGCAAAGCGTCCGAAAGCGTTTATGCTGGAGAATGTCAAAAATCTTTGCAGCCATGACAAAGGCAGAACTTTTCAGATTATCCAGGAATCTCTGCGGGAGCTGAACTACAAAGTATTCTTCCAAATCATTGACGGAAAAGGCTATGTGCCGCAGCACAGAGAGCGTATTGTCATTGTCGGCTTTGATAAAGAACGGTATGGAGAGAATGTCAGTTTTTCTTTTGATCTGCACCCTTTGAAGAAGCAGCCGGTCGTGCGTGATATTCTTGAAAAAGAGGTTAGTGAGAAGTATACGCTTTCAGATAAGCTCTGGATTTACCTTCAAAACTATGCTGCAAAACACCGTGAAGCAGGCAATGGTTTTGGCTACGGAATCGCCCCCCTGGACGGAGTGACCAGAACGATCAGCGCCCGTTATTATAAAGACGGTTCTGAAATTCTGATCGAACAGCGCGGAAAGAATCCACGTCGTTTGACGCCGCGTGAGTGTGCAAGATTGCAGGGATTCCCCGACAGCTTCAAAATCCCGGTTTCGGATACGCAGGCATATCGACAGTTTGGAAATTCCGTTGTTGTTCCGCTTATGTCCGATGTCGCAAAGCTGATTGTTGCAAAGCTGGAACAACTCGATACTGACCCGCAAATCGAAATTGCTTTTTCCAATATTCCGCAAAGGAAGGTGATATAAATGCCAGAAGGATACGCAATTCAGGCAATACAGGCTGTTCTGAGCGGTCAGAGAGCTTATTGCAAGTTTCTTGCGGCAAATGATACCGGCTTGACCGGAGGGCATCAGGCGGGAATCTATATTTCAAAGCCGTCAATCCCCATCCTTTTTGATGAACCGGGTATCAAGGGGACGAACAAGGAAAAATGGGTAAAGGTCAAATGGCAGGACGGTATTGAAACAGATACCCGCTTTATTTACTACGGAAAGGGTACACGAAACGAGTATCGGATTACAAACTTCGGGCGCGGTTTTCCTTTCCTGCGACCGGAGTATACAGGGGCGCTTTTTGTATTTACAAAATGTGATGCTGAGGATTATCAGGCATTTGTACTGAATTCCGAAGAAGATATCGACCAGTTCCTTGACGCATTCGGCATCAGTCCAACAGAGACAAATCAGTTGATTGATGCTGGGCGGGTACAGGAAGAAACGCAGGAACGGATTGCCATTCAGGAGTTTATTGCAGGGCTGACAGTAGATTTTCCTCTCTCAGAAGAAATGTCCGCAGCAGCTCGTGACATTCAGAACCGTGTATATGACCATCTTGAATTTATCCGCACGAATCCTGACCGTAAGATCATCGACTGGACAAATACGGAGTATGCACTTTTTCGTGCGATTGAACACGCACGATATGGGGATGCCATCGCACGCGGATTTACGTCCGTAGACGAATTTATCACGATGGCAAATATGGTTCTGAACCGCAGAAAGAGCCGTGCAGGAAAGAGTCTGGAGCATCACCTTTCTGCAATCTTTGACGGCAATGAAATCATATACACCGCACAGGCTGTTACAGAGGGCAACAAGAAACCGGACTTTATCTTCCCTTCGCAGGCATCGTATCGTGATATGACTTTCCCTACAGAAAGGCTGATCTCTCTGGCTGCAAAAACGACCTGCAAGGATCGTTGGCGTCAGGTTATCAATGAAGCCGACCGTTTGCGTGACAGACCCAAATATCTCTGTACGCTCCAGCAGGGAATCTCCCCTGCACAGATGGACGAAATGCAGAGCGAGAATGTTATTCTTGTTGTTCCCAGACAATACATTACATCCTATCCCGCAGATCGTCAGGACAGAATATGGACGCTTTCAAAGTTCGTTTCTTATGTGCGCGAGGTCGAAGGACTCTGATGGCGGATATTGTTTCTCCGGAAAAACGCAGTCAGAATATGTCTGCGATACGATCAAAAAACACAAAGCCTGAAGTGTATCTGCGGAAACTGCTTTTTGCACAGGGCTATCGTTATCGGATTGCAGACAAGTCTGTTCCGGGGCATCCTGATATTTTTCTGCGCAAATATAATACTGCGATTTTTGTCAATGGTTGCTTCTGGCATCGTCACCCAGGCTGCAAATACGCATATACACCAAAGAGTCGCGTGGAATTCTGGCAGAAAAAGTTTGATGATAATGTCAGACGGGATAGTGCAGTGAAAGCAGAATTGCTGGAGCATGGCATTAAGTGTTTGATCGTATGGGAATGTACTATTAAACGAATGGTGAAAAGCAGCGACGTAGAAAAACGGATCATCCAGCAGTGTACAGGTTTTCTTCGCGCGAAAGAGATGCTGCTGGAGCTTTGAAACCCGGATCTGCACATAAATAGTTGCGGATATGGATGTAGAATATCATATATTCCGAGGAAAGGAGCTGAACGCAATGGCAAGAGGCATACCGGCAATTGTAACCCCAGAAGTATTACAATGGGCGCGAGATCTGGATAGGATTACTATAGATGAAATTGCGCAGAAATTAAATGTCGATGCAGCCAAGGTTAGCGCATGGGAAAACGGAAATGAACACCCATCCCTGACACAGGCAAAAAAGCTCGCAAAACAGTATCGCGTACCATTTGCTTTTTTCTATTTGCCTGACGTACCCAAAAGGGCAAAGCGGCTCGAAAAAACCGATTATAGAACATTTGGAAACTGGGGATTTCCGGAAATGTCTCGTGAGTTGAGATGGTTTCTCAGAGACATTGAAGATCGCAGAGATATTATGATTGACCTTTATGGGGAAGCAGAAATATTACCGACTGTATGTACTTTGAGCATCTCGCCTGATACCAGCGAAGAAAGATTTTCTGAGCAGATCAGAAACTTTTTATCTTTGACAGATGCTGTACAGATCAAATTCAGAAAACCGGAAGCAGCGCTCTCGTATTGCATTTCCAAACTGGAAGAGCAGGATTTTCTGATTTTTCAAGCAGCAAAGGTTCAGCCCGAAGAAATGCGAGGGCTGTCCGTAGCCTACGACACTTTTCCAATTATTGCACTTAACCGAAAAGATGAACCAAGCGCAAGATTGTTCACTCTGCTACATGAGCTGGTTCATATTATGACGCGAACATCTGGTATTTGCAATAATATGAGCCAAGATCCCGGTCAAGCAGAAAAAACAGAATTGTTCTGTAACAAGATTGCCGGATTAGCCCTGGTTCCAACTGTTCAGTTGAAAAGAAACAAGAACTTCTTCCTGATGCAGCAATATGGGATTGATGATACCTATGTTAGTGCATTAGCCAGAGATTTTGCTGTTAGCAGAGAAGTCATTTTGCACAGATTGTGGGACATTGATTTTATTGGGAAGTCCGATTATTTTGATATTTTGAATAGATATACTGATGAATACCGCGCTTATAAACAAAAAAAGAAAACAGATGGATTTCTCCCTCCAGCACTTGATAAAGGAACTCAAGTAGGAAAGCTGTACACGAAAGCTGTTATGTCTGCATATCACGCAGAGAAACTCACTCCGCGAGAGGCAAGCAATTACCTTTTGGGGCTGCGAGTTAAACATTTCGAAGCCGTTGAAAGGTGGTGCTACTGATGGCTAAATATGTGTTTGATAGCAACATTTTTATCAATCTTCAACGGCGGCAACCACTTGACGTATTTCCATCTCTTTGGGTCAAAATCGGCGAACTGATGGATGATGGTACGATTATTTCCAGCCAAGAAGTTTATGATGAGATCATGATTGGCGGCGATGATCTGGAAAAATGGGCGAAGGCACGGCAAAAGTGCTTCCTTCCATCGGATATTCCAGTGCAGCAGGATGTCAGAGCCATTCTTTCCACGCACCGCGGACTCATAGAAGGAGGAAAAAAGAAAAATTCCGCTGATCCGTTTGTTATTGCTCTTGCAAAACAACAAAACTGCAAAGTAGTGACAGAAGAGGTCCCAACGCATAATATGAATTCGCCCAAAATCCCTGATGTTTGTGCTGCCTATAATATTGAATGTATTGATTTCATAGCTTTCGCGCGTGAAGAAAAATTTGCGTTTTGACACAGACCTTTCGGAACATCACGGCGACGCCGTAGAACCATACTATCAAAAGTATAAGCTATTGATAGCATCTCCTGATAGCTTTTTGATAGCAGAAAGTCGGATACCCCATAGGATTGGGATAATTGGTATCAAATAAAGCCAAATGGAATCAAACGGTCTATACAAAAAAGTTTAGAGTGTGTTTCCACTTGGCGAGTGGGAATGATTTCATAGGTTCAAAAAAGTCCGTAAACACTGGACTTTTTAAGTCTTGATGCCCCTTGCGGCAACGATTTGGCAACAGAATTTCATTATTCACAAGAAAAGAGCTATCTGATTTCAAATGAAGTCAGGTAGCTCTTTTTTGTCATACGCCAATTATCATAAACTCTTCGTTCTTGCCAATTTTCTATCCTGCCGGGAAACTCTCCGCATCTTGACATTTTCCGCCCGCTTGCCTTATCATGTTCTTAGAAAATCAGCCCTTTGCAGCAGCGTACAGCCTGAGGTCAATGTTTTTAGGAGGGGCGGTGAATCCCTCTCCGGTTTTTAAGCAGAGATCAGCTTTCTACTGCAAGAATCGGCCTTTATGCCAGAGGATATGCTTGAGCATTGTCCGGTTTCTGATCTCCCACCGCAAGTCCGATCCACGCTGCCATTCCCTGTCATTTTTGAAGCATAAGAAAGAAGGTCAGAACAATATGAATTACACTTCCGCCGAGGCAAATAAGCTCTTGAAGAAGCTCAACGACGAATATACCGCGCTGCTCGACAAGGAAACGCGCAGCCGTGACTTCCGCGCCGCGATGGGCGAGGACGTAGCGTCCGTGCGCCCGGTCTATGATTACGCCGAGACGCAGGCGCGCCTTGCAGCGCTCGAAGAAAAGATCCGCCGTCTTAAGCACGCGATCAACTGCTTCAACACGACGCATTTTGTCGATGGCTTTGACATGACCATCGACGAGATGCTGGTCTATATCCCGCAGCTCACGAGACGCAAGAATAAGTTGCTCGAGATGAAGAGCCGCCTTCCCAAGGAGCGCGTTGAGGAGCAGTACGGCCGGCCGTCGAACATCATCGACTACCGCTACGCAAACTACGACATTGCCGCTGTGGAGGCGGACTATGAAAAGACCGCCGACGAGCTCTCCCGCGCGCAGCTCGCGCTCGACGCGGTGAACGGGCGGGAGACCTTCGAATTTGGTGAATGAGATTTTTCCGTCGTTTCCATACGAATGCCAGACTATTTTGATAACAGAGTTACGATCTCCGTAAGTGTTTATGGTTCGGTGCGAGCATCGGTTATTTTGATGGTTATTTGTTATGCCGCCCCGTGTTCAAGGTTTGGGGGACAATTGATCAAGGCATCGGTGGGGCGAGAAAACTTTCTGGGGGTCGAAGTACGGTTACAGGCTCCCACATCGAATGAACTATGCAAAAGAGCCATCTGAACTACCGTGGAGTCAGACGGTTCTTTTTCTTTTGAATTCTATGCTTCGACGATCACTTCCGCTGCGATCTCCAGTGCTTTGGTCATCAGCGCAAGACCCATGCTCGGCGCATTGCCGTCCTTTGCCTGCTCGGGCAGGTAGGGGACGTGGACAAAGCCGCAGTGCAGGGCGGGATAGCTCTGCGCGCTCTCGTGCAGGGCGCAGTAAAGGAGATTGTTGCACACGAACGTGCCCGCGGAGTACGAGAGTTGAGCGGGAATCCCCCGCTCACGCAGGGCGTCGACGATCTCTCGCGTCGGGATCGTCGCAAAATAGGCGTCCGGACCTCCGGCCACGACCGGCTCGTCCGTCGGCTGCTTACCCGCGTTGTCGGCGATACGCGCGTCGCGCAGGTTGATGGCCACGCGCTCGACGCGTATGCAATTTGCGCCGCCGTACTGGCCGACGCAGAGCACCGCGTCGGGACGCAGCTCCGTCAAAAGTTTGTGCAGCGCAGCACCGGAGGCGTCAAACTCCGTCGGAATTTCATGCTTGATGAGCTCTGCTCCCCCGATGCGGTTGGGAAGCCGGCGTGCCGCCTCCCACGAGGGGTTGATCTGCTCCCCGCCGAACGGCGTGAAGCCTGTGACAAGTATCTTCATTTGACAGTTTCCTCCCCGATCATCAGGCGGATGATCTCGTTGTCGGTCTCGCGCATGCCGTCGCGCGCGATGCTGCTGACGGCGCGGATGGTGTTCTCCACGCCCTTGACGACGATGCCGTCGCCGCCGTAGAACTGGCTGGCGTACCGGTACATCTGCATGCCGAGAAGCCCCGCCTCGACCGCCGAGGCGATCTTCGCCGCGCAGCTCGCCTTCGCCCCGTCGCAGAGCATGCCGGAGTTGATGGCGAGCGCATTGACGACCGTGTGGGCGATCTCATCGTAGCGCCCACCGTAAAGGTAGCACACACCCGCCCCGGCCCCTGCGCCCGCGCTGGTCGCACCGCAGTAGGCGGAAAGGCTGCCGATGCCCGTTTTCAGATGGATGGTGACAAGATTCGACACGACGAGCGCGCGGTAGAGCTGCTCCTCGCTTGCTTTCAGCTCGCGCGCGTAGACAATGACGGGCAGCGAAGCCGTCATGCCCTGATTGCCGCTGCCAGAGTTGATGACGACAGGCTTTTCGCAGCCGTTCATGCGCGCGTCCGAGCCCGCGGCAGCCCAGGCCTTGGCGCGGTTCTGCACGCTGTCGCCATAGGAATCGAGCAGGATTTTTCCGATGGCCGCGCCGTACTGCCCTGTCAATCCTGCCTCAGCGATGGCCGTGTTATATTCGATCTGGCGCGCGATGGGCGCGCGGACGTCGTCTAAATCGACCTCGTCGGCAAAGGCGATAATGTCCTCGACCGTCAGGCTCCTGCGGCTCTCGGGCGGCTGGGCCGCCTCCTCGGAAAAGGGCTTGTTGAGCAGCACTTCGCCGTTTTTCTCGATGCGCACGACGTTTGTGTGGCTGCCGACGATCTGGACGAAGGCCGTGTCCCCGCCTGCGAAAACACGCACCTGAATGTCGAATGGGCAGCGCAGCGGCGACTTGCTCACCGTGATCTCCGCCGCGGAAAGGTACTCGTCCAGCAGCGGCAGCTGGTCCTCCGTCACATTCGCCAGCACCTCTAACTGCGCGTCGGCGTCGCCGACGCGTACACCCGCCGCGACCGCGACGGGAAGTCCCTTGCGTCCGCCGGTGTGCGGCACGATGACGCTCTTCACGTTTTTGATGATATTGCCGCTCACGGTCAGCTCGATGCGCTCGGGAAGTGTCCCGAGCGTTTGGCGCGCAAGCGCACCCGCGTAGGCGACGGCGATGGGCTCAGTGCAGCCCATCGCGGGTACAAGCTCCTCATGCAAAATCTGAACGTAGGTCTCATACAGCGCAGTATTCATTTTTGCTCTCCCATCTCTCATTGCGGGCGTGCGGTCTCTCCTCCGCTCGTTACCCGCTTCTCTCTCCGCCCATTGTATCGGAAATGCGGTTACAATGCAATGGACTTTCCACGTTTCACGCACAAAAAGGCGATATCCGGTCGGATACCGCCTTTTTGATGCTATTCCGCTCTTACAAACCGTAAATTTCGCCGTACTTCTCCTCAAGGTACTGCGTGTAGACCGTCGGGTCGAACTTTTCGCCAAGCGCCTGCTCCAAGAGCGCGCCGGGCTTTTTGAGGCAGCCGTACTGCCAGATGTGCTCGCGGTTCCACGCATTGATGGGCGCAAAATTGCCGGTCTTGAGGCACTCGTCCACATCGACCGTCTCTCTCATCTTGCGAAGCAGCTGTGCGCCGTAGGCGCTGCCGAGTGCGTAGGACGGGGAGTAGCCGATGGCCCCGAGCTGAATTAGCCGATGCTGCCGCCCGACCAATGGCTGTCCTGCAAAACGCCGTGCTTGTCGTCCGGCACGTTGACGCCGAGGTATTCCTTGTAAAGGCGGTTCCACTCGCCCGGCAGGTCGTGTACCTTGAGCTCGCCGTGCATCACGCGCTTTTCGAGCTCGTAGCGCACCATGACGTGCAGGCTGTAGGTGACCTCGTCGGCCTCGGTGCGGATGAGGGACGGCTCAGCCTTGTTAATGGCACGGTAGAATTCCTCCGCCGTGTGGCCACTCAGCTCGGGGAACAACTCGCAGAGCTTCGGGAACACGAAGCCCGTGAAGGCGCGCGAGCGACCGAGCAGATTTTCATAGAAGCGGCTCTGGCTCTCGTGGATGCCCATGGAGACACCGCCGTCGAGCACCGTATAGGCGAGATCATCCGCGCTGCCGGTGTCATAGAGAGCGTGGCCACCCTCGTGGATAACGGAGAACATCGAGGAGGCAAAATTCTCCTCCAAATAGTGCGTCGTGATACGCTCGTCAAAGTGCGAACCGAGCGACGTCGTAAACGGATGCTCGGTCGTGGACAGGCCGACATGGTCCAAATCGAGGCCCATCGTGCGCATCAGGTAGTCGGAAAGCTGCGCCTGCTTCTCCTCGGAAAAATGGCCGTGCAGCATCGCATCGTCGACCTGCGGCTTTTCTTTGATTTTTTTCAGGAGCGGCACGATGTGCTCGCGCAGCGTCGCAAAGAATTCGTCGCACTGCGCCATCGTCAGCCCATCCTCATACTCGCTGAGCCAGTAGTCGTAGGGGTCCTTTTCCGACGCGCAATAGTGTGCGAAGCGGATGTTGGTCTCGAAAATTTTCTCAAGCACGGGCTCGAAGAGAGCAAAGTCGCTCGTCTCCTTCGCGCGGTGCCAGACGTCGTCGGCCTCGACAAGCAGCTGCTGGTAGGCGACGTACTCGTCCATCGGGATCTTCTGCATATTGCGGATGTCCTTGATGAGCAAAAACACCATGCGCTGCTGCTTTTCGTTGAGCTCGGACTTGTGCGCGTCGAGGAATTCGAGCAGTGCGACGGTCTCCCCGCCAGTCGTAAGCTTGTAGTGCTCCTCGCTCAAAATACTCATGGTCTGGCCGCGGTTCGCCGCCGTGCCCTTGGGCGCGGTGGTCGCGCCGTCGTAAAAGAGCAGGCCCATGGCATGGCCGTAGGCCGCGAGCTTGGCCTGCAAAGCCATCAGGGACTTGATCGCTTCATCGAGAGTCATGATGATCTCCTCACTTTCTCTTTTTCTGTGAAAATATCATAGCATGAAAGGGGCTTGCTGCGCAAGGGGGACGCTGAGGTTCTCCCCCTGTGGCCGCGCAGAAGAGGGGGGCATTCTCTCGCGTGAGAGAATGCCCCCTTGTACCCCCCCAAGCGAACGCGAGGGGCGTTCCCCTCGACCCCCGACATTGGCAGTTTGCAGTTTGAAGATCTGCGCAGCCTGCGGAATCGAATGCCTGCCAAGTGTGGGTGCTATACGATTTGAGTTGCTTCTATTACCCGCTGCCGCTCTGCCTGTATGAGCGAAAAATTCATCATTTCACTATTTTTTCTCTCACGGTTTCGCAAGCATCTGCACTGACGACCCCCTGTTCTTTCAGCAGTGCCAGCACTGAAGCAAGCGCATCCTGCGGATCACACCAGACATCCGGAGCATAGCCCCTGTGATCGACATTTTCTCCGTCCCCATAGAGGAAAAGCGTTGACCCAAAGCGCACACCGATGCCGGTATATGGCAATGTAAAGGTGCTGATATTTCCGCAGAGCTGGTATCCCGCCGTGTTGCTGCCAACAATGAGCACATTGTCAAGCGTTTTCAAAAGCTGTACCGCGCCCTCGCCGGACGAGCCGCAATGATCGTCAACCAACACGATGATCGGAATATCATTTTCATACCAGGTCCCGTGGACTTCACGGGCAAAGCAAGTTCCCTCATCTTCCGGCAGCAGACTCTCGCTGTTTTCCGCAGCAAAAAGGGCACTGTTTTTCTGCGCATACAGCATGGAGGTCTCAATACTGTTCTGCGTTCCGAGGAAACTCTGTATCCACTTTCTCGGCCAACTGTCCGAGCCGCCAACATTGCCGCGCAGGTCATAGATCACCGCTTTGCTCCCGCGTGCTTTTGCCCCTTCCCGAGCATAGCGTGCAAGCATATTATCATATGTGCTGGAAACAAAGCTGCGGAGGGAAACATAGGTAAGACCGTCTTCCTGTATCAGGCGGTAATCCAGCGTGCCGAGGTCAACATCAAGCGGCTGACTCTCCGTCCAGTCAAGGCGATAGATTTTCGCTTTTCCAGAAGAATTTTTCAGTGTGACACTGCTCTGCACGGCGTCCTTCCGCAGCGCAAAAAGCGTCGGCTGATAAACAATGCGTCCGTCTTGCAGAAGCGTCGGCTGCACGCTGACATGTTCATCGGAGAAGCTACTCGATGTCCACCTCTCCCCGTCATTCACCATATAATAGCTGCCGTTGACATCCTTTGAAAAATAGAAGCCGTCGGCAAAGAAGTATTCATATCGCACCTGCGCTTCGATCTCTTCCGCCGCCGGTTCATAAATCATGGCATGCGCGTCGTGCGCAAGCATGAATGCGAGAGATTCCTGCAGTTTTTCTCCCAGCGCAGAAACTTTGATCTCATCATCCTGTGAGGAAAGCCATTGTGTCACAGCGTCCTCCGCTGCGTCAAACTTTTCCTGCCCAAAGTATTCGTAAGCGCCGTAAGCGCTTTGCAGCGTGCGGAACAGCAGGGAAACATCAGACTGCGCCTGTTCCTTCGACACCGTCTCCATCGCGGCATGACCCCGTAAAAGGCTCTCCACCTCGCTCTCGCTCAGCAGCCCTGCCGAGGCGGGGTCATCCGAAATCGCATCGGCAAAATCAGCCGCAGAGGGAACGTGCTCCAGTTCTGCGCGGTGAGTTTGTGAAGTCTCCACCATCAAAGAAGAAAGTTCTTCTCCTTCCGGAGCGTAGGAAAAGTCCAACGTCTGCGGTGCGCCGCAGGCTGACAAAAGCAGCAGCAAAACTATTGTGCTGCATATAGCAAATCTTTTTTTCACAAATTATCCCCCTATGGAAAGTGTGAAGGTATCATAGCAAATTAAAAACCTGTTTTCAATCATTGACAGGGAACGTTCTTATAAAAAACAGGACACCCAGTTCGGATGTCCCGTATCTATTTGGCCTACCGAAGCAAAAAACAACGCTTTTGCGCCGTACAAGCGTTTTGCGCAGCAAAACCTTGGCGGAGGGCGAATTCACTTCGCCCGAGCATTTTAATTTCCTGCCGGAATCCAAAAAATCGGCGCTTTTGCGCCGTACAAGCGTTTTGCGCAGCAAAACCTTGGCGGAGGGCGAATTCACTTCGCCCGAGCATTTTAATTTCCTACCGGAATCCAAAAAAGAGGTCACAACATATGTTGTGACCTCTTTTTTGGAGCGGGCGACGAGGCTCGCTCGCGGTGTTATCACACCGCGACACGCACAGCGGGCACCAAACGCCCCACTGGGGCGTTTTCTCGCTTCGCTCGCGCCCTGTTCGCCCCTCTGCCCGCTGGAGCCAAAAAATAAAGGCATGACTTACGTCATGCCTTTATTTTTTGGAGCGGGCGACGAGGCTCGAACTCGCTACCTCCACCTTGGCAAGGTGGCGCTCTACCAGATGAGCTACGCCCGCGGAACAAGATGTACTATACCAGACATTTTTCGCTTTGTCAAGCATAGATTTTAGGATTCTGTTGCAAAATGCGGGGGGCTGTGATACACTTGCCCGGTAAATCGTATTTTTCAGGAGGCAGTCATGGCCACTTTACAGGAAGAGATCTCCCGCCGCCGGACGTTTGCGATCATTTCGCACCCGGACGCCGGTAAAACCACGCTGACGGAAAAGTTCCTGCTCTACGGCGGAGCCATCGCGCAGGCGGGTGAAGTCAAGGGCAAGCGCGAGCGCGCGGCAAAATCCGACTGGATGGAAATCGAAAAGCAGCGCGGCATTTCGGTCACGTCGTCAGTCATGCAGTTCCAGCACGGCGGCTACTGCATCAACATCCTCGACACGCCGGGACATCAGGACTTCTCCGAGGACACCTACCGCACGCTGATGGCGGCGGACTCCGCCGTCATGGTCATTGACGGCGCAAAGGGCGTCGAGCCGCAGACCCGGAAGCTCTTCAAGGTCTGCGCCATGCGCCATATCCCGATCTTTACCTTTATCAACAAAATGGACCGTGAGGCGCGCGACCCGTTTGAACTGCTGGACGAGTTGGAAAACGAACTCGGCATTGAAACCTACGCCTGCAACTGGCCCATGGGCTCCGGCCGGGAGTTTCAGGGCGTATACGACCGCCGTTCCAGCCAGCTGATCTTTTTCTCCGGCGTGTCCGGCAAGAACCGCGCGGACAAGATGGAAATTGATCTGTACGACCCGCAGGTCGCGCAGCTCATCGGCGAGCGCCGCCATCAGCAGCTGATCGACGATGTGGAGCTGCTCGGCGCAGGCCGCGAATTTGACCTTGAAGAAGTTCGTGCGGGCAGGCTTTCGCCCGTGTTCTTCGGCTCGGCCCTGACCAATTTCGGCGTAGAGCCGTTTCTGGAGGAATTTCTGCGCATGACGCCGAGTCCTCTGCCGCGCGAAGCGGACTGCGGCGTGATCGACACGTTCAGCCCGGATTTTTCCGCGTTTGTGTTCAAAATTCAGGCGAACATGAACAAGGCCCACCGGGACCGGCTGGCCTTCATGCGCATCTGCTCCGGCCAGTTCCAGCGCGACGCGGAATATTATCACGTGCAGAGCGGCAAGAAAATGCGCCTGTCGCAGCCGCAGCAGCTCATGGCCTCCGAGCGCGAGATCGTCGACGAGGCCTACGCGGGCGATATCATCGGCGTGTTCGACCCCGGCATTTTCTCCATCGGCGACACCATCACCGTACCGGGCAAAAAGTTCAAATTCGGCGGCATCCCGACCTTCGCGCCGGAGCACTTCGCCCGCGTCAGCGCCAAGGACTCCATGAAGCGCAAGCAGTTCCTCAAGGGAACCGAGCAGATCGCGCAGGAGGGCGCGATCCAGATCTTCAAGGTGCCGAATTCCGGCATGGAGGAGGTCATCGTCGGCGTCGTCGGCACGCTGCAGTTTGACGTTTTCCAGTACCGCATGAAGGCCGAATACGGCGTCGACCTGCGTATGCAGCAGCTGCCGTATGAGCAGCTGCGGTTCATCACCAAAGCGCCGGTCACGGATCTCAAGGATCTGTACCTGTCCACCGACGCGGAGCTTCTCGAGGACTACCGCGGCCGGAGCCTGCTGGTCTTCGCCTCGCAGTGGTCGATCAACTTCATCCTCAAACGCAACCCCGGCCTCGAATTGTCGGAAACGGCGCAGTAAGCGCGGGTTCAGGCTTCAAAGGCTCCCTCTCTTATTTAGACGGGGGAGCCTTATTTGTTTGTTCAAATCCATTTATGCCGGATTTTCAGTGTCTGCCCCTACCGGCTGCTTCTGATTTTGGTCAGGGTTTCCTTATGTCTGCGGAATCTCCCCAAATACCCGGCGCACACCGAGCCTTCGCAGGAGGTTCAGCTTTTCCCGGCAGGTCTCCTCCGTGTCGTACAGGAAGACGTGCGCGTCCCCGTCTTCGTCCCGGAAAAAGCAGTAGCGGCAGACAAGCTCCGGAGAGAAATGCGATGGGTGCCGCGCGGTCAGCGCGTCCGCCGCCGTTTCGTCAAGCGGCGTTCCGACACCGGAGGGGCATGGGACGGGGAACAGCATCCGGATGGGCGCGAGATATACCCAGAGCCGGTCCCCCCAGACCGGGAGCAGCCCGCGCAGGTATCCCTCCAGACTGCCGCCGGAGACCTGCGTGTCGCACCAGACGGCAGGGGCATCTGGCACTGCTGTTTGAACAGGCTGCAACAGCCGTGCGTCGCGACAGCCCGGCGCTTCGCAGAACAGATATCCGCCGTCAAATTCCGCAGGCGGCACAGTGCCCGGCGCGAGCAGGTACAGCTCCGCGGCGGGTTCTCTTTTTTCTTCATCAAAGCCCGCAATGCCGCATTTCAAGGCAGAACCGGGCGGAAATGGATACAGAATCATGGACAAGCCGCCTTTCCTGTGATATAATGCTATGTATAAAATTATGAAGCTGTAGGAAAAGCTATGCCGTTTTCATTTTTGCCCCGCATGATCTACCCGCATCTGACCGACGTGCGCGCCGAGGATCTGACCGCGCGCGGCGTCTCGTTCCTGATGCTAGATTTTGACAACACCATCGTCCCCTACACGACGAACGAACCGACGCCGGAAATGGCCGCGTGGCTGGGAGCCATGCAGGCCTCCGGGATCGGCCTTTGCGTCGTGTCAAACAGCAGAAAACCGCGCGTTGTGACCTTCTGCGAGAAATACGGGCTGGACTGCATCACGCACGCGAAAAAGCCCTTTTCGTGCGGCATCCGCGCGTGTCTGGCGCGCTTTTCGCTGGAACCGGCCCGCTGCGCGCTCGTGGGCGATCAGATCTACACGGACGTACTGGGCGCAAACTGCGCGGGGGTGCAGTCGATCCTGATCTCGGCAATTCATAACCATACCATATGGCTGAAGCTCCGGCACGTGGCCGAGCTTCCCTTTATTGCAATTGGAAAATGGAGGATCCAACATGAAAAACATTGAAAAGTACCAGAAGCTCATCGCGAAGGGCGAGGTCGACGCGCTGCTGCTGACCTCGAAGCACAACCGGCAGTATGCCGCGGAATACTGCATCGCAGAGGGCGTCGCCGTCATCTGCAAGACGCAGAGCTATTATTTCACCGACTTCCGCTATATCGAGTCGGCACAGAAAAACCTGCCGGGCTTTGCCGTGAAGATGGTCGATACGGAGCACCCGTACACAAAGCTGATCAACGAGGCCATCTCCGACAACACCGTCAAAACCATCGGCTTTGAGGACGATACGCTGACCGTGGAGGAGTATACGCTCTACAACACGAAGCTCAACGCCGTCCTGCATCCCTACGCCGCCGAGATCAACGCTCCGCGCGCAAGCAAGGAGCCGTGGGAGATCGAATACATGAAAAAGGCGCAGGAGATTACTGACCGCACCTTTGACGATCTGCTGAACGTCATCCATCCGGGCATGACGGAAAAGGAGCTGTGCGCGGAGCTGATCTACCGGCTCTACAAATACGGCTCCGAAGGCCCGTCGTTCGACCCCATCACCGTCTCCGGCCCCAACACCAGCCTGCCGCACGGCGTTCCGTCCGAGCGCGTTCTGCAGTACGGCGATTTCGTCACCATGGATTTCGGCTGCCTGTACCACGGCTACTGCTCCGACATGACCCGCACCATCGCGCTGGGCTACGTGTCCGAGAAGATGGACAAGGTCTATCATACCGTGCTCGAGGCGCAGCTGGCGGGCATCGCCGCGACGAAGGCGGGCGTGGCCGGCAGGGAAATGGACGCAGCCGCGCGGAATGTCATCAACGCCGCAGGCTTTGAGGGGCTGTTCGGCCACAGCTACGGCCACAGCCTCGGCCTTCTCATCCATGAGGGACCGTATGCCAACACGCGCAACGACAAGCCCATGCCCGCAGGCGCGGTCGTATCGGCAGAGCCGGGCATCTATATCCCGGACGAATTCGGCGTGCGCATCGAGGATGTGACCGTCATCACCGAAACCGGATGCGAGATCCTGACGAAGAGCCCGAAAAATTTGATTATTTTATAAAATATCTTGAAAAGCCGAGCAAAATAGTGTAAAATCAAAACGCTATTTTATTTGTTGGTGTATTCTACACGTATATTGGAGGAATATTTTTATGGCTACTATTACCGCTGGCGATTTCAGAAACGGTAAAACATTTGAGATGGACGGCAAGATCATGCAGGTCGTGGAGTTCCAGCACGTCAAGCCCGGCAAGGGCGCTGCATTCGTCCGCACGAAGATGAAGAACGTCGTGACCGGCGCCGTGACCGAGACCTCTTTCAACCCGACTGCAAAGTTCGAAGAGGCTTTCATCGAGCGCAAGGATTATGAGTACAGCTACAACGACGGCGATCTGTACTACTTCATGGATCAGGAGACGTACGACATGGTTCCCGTCAGCAAGGATATGCTCGACGACTCCTTCAAGTTCATCAAGGAAAACACCCCGGTCAAGCTCCTGAGCTACAAGGGCAACGTCTTCAGCGTCGAAACGCCGAACTTCGTCGAGCTGACCGTTACCAAGGCCGATCCGGGCGTCAAGGGCGACACCGCTACCAACGTCACCAAGCCCGCGACCGTCGAGACGGGCGCGGAGATCAAGGTTCCCCTGTTCATCAACGAGGGCGAAAAGATCCAGATCGACACCCGTACGGGCGAATATCTGGGCCGAGTCAAGGGTTAATCCAAACGTCAGTGAAAGGCAAACCGCCGGAAAGGAGATTTTACGATGACGCTTTCTGAAAAATCCGCATATCTCAAGGGCCTGATGGAGGGCATGAAGCTCGACACCGAAACTAACGAGGGCAAACTGATCTCTGAGATCATCAGTATGCTTCAGGACGTGGCTGAGAATGTTTCCGATCTGGAAGAAGTCGTGGACTGCATTTCCGATGAGCTCGACTGCATCGAAGAGGATCTCGACAACATCGACGATTACCTGATGGACGACGATGACGACGAGTATGACGACTACGACGAAGACGAGGACTACGAAGACGACGAGGACGACGACGATCAGAACGAGTACGACTTCGGCAGCGAAACGCTCTATGAGGTCAAGTGCCCCACCTGCGGCGAAGTCATCACCATCGACGAGGAAATGCTCGACGAGGGCGCGACGACCTGCCCGAACTGCGGCGAAGAGCTGGAGTTCGACATGGAAGACGAGGACTCCGAAGAGGACGAGTAATCAAAATTCAAAAAACGCCGCCCGGCTGGGCGGCGTTTTTTTCCTGTCGGCAGCATTCTCCATACGGTGCCAGCGGCTTATTCGGCCCACTGGCTGTACAATCCGCGCATCCACGCGGCAACATCCATGCCGTAGACCCGGTCAAGATTTGCGGGGGTCAGGACGTCGTTCGCCCGGCCCAGTGCGATCTTGCGGCCGCTGTCCATCAGCAGCGCATCCGTGCCAAAGGCCCGCGCAAGAGACAGATCGTGCACCACGCTCACCACAGCGCGGCCCGGCTTTTGCAGCCACTGGCCGATCAGGGCGAAGATCTGCTTCTGATAGATGAGATCGAGATGGTTCGTCGGCTCGTCGAGCAGCAGGAGCTTCGGGTCCTGCGCCAGAACCTGCGCGAGGAACGTGCGCTGCAGCTCGCCGCCGGAGAGCGTCAGAACCGACTGCCGCCGCTTGTCCTGCAGGCCGGTGAGCGTCAGCGCCTGCTCGACGTGCCCGGCGTCGTCCTCCCGGCTGCGGCCGAACACGCCTCCTGCATAGGCGAAGCGCCCAAGGCGCACGACCTCCTCGACTGTGAAGCCGTAGCCGACAAAGTGGTTCTGCGCCAGAACGCCGATGGCCCGCGCGCGAAGCGCGGGCTTCATGCTCCTTACATTCTGTCCTTCAAACAGCACGCGGCCCGTATACGGCGTCCCCTGCGTGATGGCGGCAAGCGCTGTCGATTTGCCTGCCCCGTTCGGGCCTGCGATCATGAGCCACTGCCCCTCGGAAACGGAAAAGGAGAGCGCGTCGACGATCTGCTTTGTTCCGTACCGCACCGAAAGACGGTCGACATCCAGCATCGGCATATCAGTGCTCCTTTCTCGACTGATAGAAGATCACCACGAATACGATCGCGCCCACAAAGCTCGTGACCACGCCGATGGGCAGCTCCAGCGGATTCAATAGAATGCGCGCAATGAGATCGGCCAGCATCAGAAAGACCGCTCCGCCGAACATCGCCGCCGGAAGCAGCCGCTTGTGGTTCGGCCCGACCAGCATCCGCGCCATATGCGGCGTAACAAGGCCGACAAAGCCGATCGTCCCGCCGATGGACACGCACACGCCGATGAGCATGGAAACCATAATGAGCAGCACGAGCTTGGCCCGCTTCACGTCCACGCCGATCTGCCGGGCGTTGTCCTCCCCAACGGCAAAGGCGTTGAGGATCTGCGCGTGCAGCAGGATGACCGTGCCGCAGATCAAAAGCGCGCCTGCCAGCACGGCGGCATTCTGATATGTGCTGCCGCTCAGGGAGCCCATCGTCCAGAACGTGATACGCTGGACCTTGTCGGCAGCGAAGGTAATGACGATGCTCATAATGCTGGAGACGAACATGGAGAAGATCACGCCGATCAGGATGATCGTGTTCGTCGACAGAGAACGGTCGAGCTTATAGGAAAGGCCGAGAATGACAAGCAGCGATAAGAACGCGAACACGATCGCCATACCCATTGTCCCCGCGAACGGCAGACCCGGCAGCGTCACGCCGAAGGCAATGGCAATGACCGCGCCGAGCGACGCGCCGGACGAAACGCCGAGCGTCGAGCCGTCGGCCAACGGGTTTTTGAGCAGTCCCTGCATTGCCGCGCCCGCCAGAGACAACGCTGCGCCCGTCAGCGCCACGCACAAAACACGCGGCAGACGGATGGGCAGGATGGACGAGACGAGGCCCGCGGGCGGCTGACCGCCCGTGAGCCTCGCGGCAAAATAGGCAAGCGTGTCCGCAAGCGGAATGCGGACGCTCCCCACGCAGACGCAGAGGCACAGCACGGCCAGCGTCACGAGCGCAAAAAGCAGGTATTCCCATAGCCTGAACGTTTCGTGATACCGGCGCATGCTGTGCCTCCTGTTTTCAGAGTGGTATTTCCGGATTATTCGCCGTAGACAAAGTCATACAGAGCCTTCGCGCCGTCGGCCAGACGCGGGGCCGGGCGGGACAGCTCGTTGTTCGGCAGATTGAGGATCTTGCCGTTTTTGACAGCGGTGACGTTTTCCCAACCGGTGCGGGAGAGGATCTCCTCCTCCGGCGTCGGGCCCTCGCCAAAGTACATGGAGATGGTCACGATATAATCCGGGTTGCGCTCAAGCACCTGCTCTTCGGAGATCTCGCCCCAGCCGGTCACGTCGGCAAAGCAGTTCGTCAGGCCCAGCATATTGGCGATCTCGTCCATGAACGTGCCGGAGCCTGCCGTCCAGAGACCGTACTGCAGCGGGGAGACCTCAAAGTAAACGGTCTTCGTTCCGTCCCCGGCGTTTGCCTTGATCTCGTCGAAGGTCTTCTGCATGCTCTCGACAATGGACGCAGCCTCGGCCTGCCGGCCAACCAGCTCGCCGATCATGCTGATGGCGGTATAGGTACCCTCGATGTCCTGCGCGTCGCTCACGACGACGCGGACGCCGGCGGCCTCCAGCTGCTGCACCTGCTCGTCGGTCTGGGCCATGGTGCTCATGAGCAGCACCTGCGGCTCGAGCGCGATGATCTGCTCGATGTTCGTGTCGTAGCCGGACTGGACGGAGGGAACGTCCAGGACCTCCGCCGGATAGTCGCAGTATTCGCCGCGGCCGACCAGCAGATCGCCCACGCCCAGCGCGTAGAGGATCTCACAGTCGGAGGCCGTCAGCGCGACGACGCGCTCTGCGGGCGCGTCCAGCGTGATCTCGCGGCCGGTCATGTCGGTCAGGGTAACGGCGGAGGCGGTGTCCTCTGCTTCCGGTTCCTCTGCGGGAGCCGGTTCTTCTTCTGCGGGGGCAGATGTTTCCGTTTCCGGAGCCGTCTCGCTCTGGGCGGGTTCTTCCTGTGCAGGCTCCGTCTTCGCGGCGCAGCCGGTCAGCACGGCCAGCAGCATCACAGCCGCCAGCAGCAGGGCAAGAAGTTGATTCTTTTTCATAACAGTATCTCCTTGTTTGTGATAAAGCGCCTTCCTGCGGCATTTGTCCGTATGGAAGGGTCTACATTTTACCTGCAAACGAGAGATTTGTCAAGCTTCCGTGCATCACGGCCCGTGAGCGCCAATGCCTCCGGCGGTCCCATCTTTTCCGCCTTGCCGGAAAAGATGGGGAAGAAAAGGGGCGCTGGATTACGTTTGGTGCATCCTGCGGGTGCAGTTCATGCAAGCACCCGCTTTATAGTCGCTGCGAGCACACATACTCACCCTACGGGCGCTATGGTACGCGCCGCCTGTTACGGTACACCGAATTTGCAAGCAGCTGCGATTCAATATCTGCGGTGAAAACGCTTTGCGTTTGAAATTTGCAAGGCAGTACAGATTCGCCGCAGTCTCCTCAAAGCCTCCTCTTGCCGCGTCCCGCGCGGTAAGAGGAGGCTTTTGGCTTATCGCAGGCCTCGTTCCGGCAAGGCCATGGCTTCCCGGCGAACCCAGCATCAGCGGTTCGACGGGAAAAAAGGAGGAAACGGCCTTAGAGGATAAGAGGCTCCGCGAACAGCGGGGCCTCGTTCCGGCAAGGCCGTTTCCGACTATCCGACGCCGCCGATCCAGCGGAACCCTCTGCCGTTCGTCAGATCGGGCTGCGGGGCGTCAACGGAGGTCTCCACAATCTCCAGATTCGCCGCGATCCGTTCCGCATCGTCCCAGCCGGCGCTGATAATGACGACGCAGAGCTTCTCCGGGTCGTACAGCAGAAGCATCTGCGTGGTCCACTCCTCCGGCGCGTCGGAGCCCGGACTTGCGTGCTGCCAGTGCGTCTCGACCCACGACGCGTCGTAGGGGCCGATCGTCCCCTGCTTTGTGATCTCCGTCCGCGTACCGCCGCAGAGGAAGTCGCACCCGGCGACCGTGTTGGCGGACATACACTGCACGCTGTAGTCCTTCCGCACGTCCTGCACGGCAAAGAGGTCGTAGGTATAGACCACCAGCTCCCGCTCGTCCTGCGGCAGACTCTGCGCCTGTTCGGCGTCCCGCTGGGCGATCACGTCATAGGCCGTCTGGGTGTAGCCCGTGCCCCAGCCCTCCGGCAGCCAACCGAGCCGCATACCGCAGACCTTTCCCTTTGTCCGGCCCTCGGTATCGAAGCTGATGGGGTTGTTCCACTCAAACGGCGTGTCCACCAGAATCGTCTTTTTGTTTTCCTCGTCATAGCGGAGCGTGTCCGGCATGATGTAGCTTCCCGCACCGTCCCGGACCGACGCGTAATGCACGATCGCCGCCGCGCCGCACAAAACGGCGACGGCCGCCGCTGCGATCAGCACAAGGCCGACCGGCCGCCGCTTTTTCAGCCCCGGCAGCTTGGCCTTTGTTTTTTCCAAAATCCGCTCCGCGTCCGCGTCCCGGCTCAGCGAAACGGCGTTTTCCTCATAATCCTCAAACAGGCTCTGCACAGAGATCTTCAATCTGCACGTCTCCTTTCTGTAATTCCGTCCTCAGCGCCTGCCGTCCGCGCAAAAGGCGGCTGCGGACCGTGCTGGGGTTCATATGCAGCGCCTCCGCGATCTGTCCGGCTGTCTGGTTGTAGTAATACCGGCGCAGAAAAATTTCCCGGTCCTCCGGCTTGAGCGCTGCCAGCGCTGCGTTTAAAAGCGCGCTGCGCTCCTTCGCCTCCAGCAGCTTCTGCGCGTCGCGGTCGTCGACGAGGATGCAGTCCTCGTCCCGGATGAGCTGCATGTGCTGCCTGCGCAAAAAGCTGATCGCCTGGTTGCGCGCGACCTTGCCCAGCCAGCCGCGCAGATGCTCCGTCCGAAGCGGCTGCGGTGCGCGCCACAGCGCGACAAACACATCGGAGGCCAGTTCTTCAATGTCTTCTGCGGCAGCGCACGGGCCGAGCTGATTGCCGATCACAGCCGATACATATCCGCTGTACTGCCGCACGGCGGCCTCCAGCGCCGCCGCGTCGCCCCGCTTCAGCCGCCGCAGAATGGTCTTGTCATCCGTATCCATCCCTCCTGTCGTTTTGTTCCTTTGAGACGTCTCACCTATATAGTCGCAGAAAAACAGAATCTGTTGCAAAGAAATACGCCGCAGCGGCTGCTGCGGCGCTTGTCTGCGTTTATCGGATGAATTCTGCCGGGTCGATGGTGTCGCCGTTGGCGTAGACGGCAAAGTGCAGATGCGGTTCGTCCGCAATTTCGAGCAGAGCCGTTTCGCCGACGGCGCCGATGGTCTGCCCGGCCTCTACGCTGTCGCCCGCCGAGACGGACGGCATGACGGCGAGATTGGAATACTGCGAGACGTGGCCGTCCGGGTGGTTGATGACGACGGTCGTGCCGAGGAATTCATCGTCATAAACCGCCGTCACGACGCCGGAACCCGCGGCCTTGACCGGCGTTCCGACCGACGCGGCCAGATCGACGCCCGCGTGCGTCCGCCAGTCCTGTGTCGTGGCGTTATACTGCAGCGCGTCGACGCTGTAGGCGGCCTGCGTGCTGCCGGAAACGGGCCAGACGCGCACGTTCTTCGCCGCCTCGCGGACGGACTCGTCCGTCAT
>OGRA01001379.1_pt1 | contig 22994 bp, 18 predicted proteins | sample 1553351 | NCBI WGS metagenome assembly OGRA01 (sample SAMEA2580056, study PRJEB22360) | human gut metagenome | biome: human gut; feature: human-associated habitat; material: faeces | place: Denmark | collected 2008/2010
CACGCCGCCAGCGTTCATCCTGAGCCAGGATCAAACTCTCATGTTAAAAAGTTTTGTCCTGCCAGAATCAAATCTGGCTTTTAATCAGAAACAATGTCCTGATTTACTGTTTTAAGGTTGCTTCTTTTATAGAAGCGTTCTTGAATGATACAACATTTTTATCAAGCAAAAATGTTGCTTGGCAACGATTCGTTTCACAAATCGTTACATTTCTCAAAATCTTTCAAGGTTTTTCACTGTTCAGTTATCAATGTTCTCTTGCTGTCCTCTGCTGTATCTCTCAGCGACAGCTTGTTTATAATAGCACCTCTGTCATCTTTTGTCAACAACTTTTTTCATCTTTTTCAGAAATCTTTTTAAGGTCTTCCACCCGGAAGCCTTCTTCTCTTATTTCTGTTTCGATTCGGTGCCTGCCGTCTCATCAGCGACAGCTTTGTTATACTATCATGTCCCGCATCTTTTGTCAACAGCTTTTTTGCATTTATTTTACATTTTATTACTATCGATGTTGAATCGCCTGCAATGCTTCCTGTACATTCTGTACCCCAACAAGACGAATCCCCTTTACTTTTCCCACTGCATCAAGACAGACTTTGGGTAAAATACATGTCTCAAACCCAAGTTTTGCTGCTTCAGCCACTCTCTGTTCTGCCATGCTGACACCGCGCACTTCTCCACTTAATCCCACTTCTCCAAAACATATTGTCCGGTCATCGATAATCAGATCCAGTTTGCTTGACATAATCGCCAGCACAATTCCCAGATCAATTGCAGGCTCGTTCATGCGAATTCCACCTGCGATATTTACATAGGCATCGCAATCGGAAAGTTGCATTCCAATTCTTTTTTCCAGAACTGCCATAAGCAGATTGACCCTGTTAAAATCCGTGCCCGTTGCTGTACGACGCGGGTTATTGAAATAACTGTGACAGATCAACGCCTGGATTTCCAGTAAAATCGGACGTGTTCCCTCTATCGAGCATGCGACAACCGATCCTGATGCATCCTGTGGCTTTCCACTCAGCATGTACTCAGAAGGATTCTCCACTTCCGCAAGACCTTCTGTGCGCATTTCAAATACGCCAATTTCATTTGTGGAGCCAAATCGATTCTTCACGCCTCGCAAAATGCGGTAACTTTCGTGTCTGTCACCTTCAAAATACAACACCGTATCCACCATATGCTCCAGTACACGCGGGCCTGCTACTACACCTTCCTTCGTCACATGTCCTACAATAAAAATAGAAATTCCCATGCCTTTTGCAATCTGCATAAGAACACCTGTTGATTCACGCACCTGCGACACGCTTCCCGGTGCAGATCCAACACTCTCATTATACATGGTCTGTATACTATCTATTATGACTATTTGGGGCTTTTTGCGTTCAATTACACTGCGAATTGTATCAAGATTTGTCTCACATAATAATTCCAGACTATCCGTAAAAGTACCAATACGTTCCGCACGTATCTTAATCTGGTGCAAGGATTCTTCTCCTGATACATATAGCACAGACAGATTCTGGTTCGATAGGTTCCTGCATACCTGCAGTAATAGTGTTGACTTGCCAATACCCGGATCTCCTCCTACCAGAACAAGAGAACCACGCACGATTCCCCCTCCCAGTACACGATCCAGTTCCTTTATAGAAGTACTTGTTCTTTCCTCGTCTTTTGCCGTAATTGCAGAGAGTGGAACAGGCTTCGCCTCAGTCGCTGGTTTGAGTTTACCGGAAGTACTAAGTGACTTCCGGTCCACCAGTTCCTCAACGAAGGTATTCCACTCTTTGCATCCCGGACACTGTCCCATCCATTTTGCAGACTCGTATCCGCAATTCTGACAAAAAAACGCACTCGTTTTTGTTTTTGCCATATATTATCTCTGCTCTACCTTAATTTCTACTGCATCTGTGCCTTCTAATTCAACGCTCATGCTTAATTTGCCACCAAGATTTGTCTTCATGGTTCCTGCAGACTTTCCATCAATGGTGATTTCATATTCGGTCTCTTCTGCAAGTTCAAGGGTAATCTGTGCATCCTCCGGTCCCTCTACGGTAAAGGATACTGTCTTCTCATCCTGCTTAAAATTTGTTACAGCGGTACCCGGTACAGACTCGTATACAAAAAGTCCGTTGCGCTCTAATTTGGTAATCTCCTTGAACGTCTTTACCTTATACATATCTCCATGAAATTCGTAATTGTCTAACTTTGCCTTTGCTCCCAAAGTATAATCTCCAAAGCTAATTGTTCCATCTGCCTCGGTACGAATTAATTCACTAATTGCAGCCATTATTTATCCTCCTGTGTATTAACTTTTTCTCAAAAATGGTTTCTTAAATTATAACACTCTTATGCTTTTGTGACAACGATTTCCTTGTTCTTTGTTGTAACAATTACATGATCCTGTGCATGGATATCTCCACGAATAATCGCCTCTGCCAATCGGTCTTCCACCTCATCCTGAAGCTTTCTGCGAAGCGGTCTTGCGCCGTATTTGCGATCGTAAGCTTCTTCGACAATATGCGCCTTTGCAGCATCCCGCACGGTAAGTTCAATCTGCAACTGATCCTTACATCTTTGCTGAAGTTCATGCACCATAATTGTTATGATCTGTTTCATATCCTCTTTGTTCAATGCACGAAATACAATGGTCTCGTCGATTCGGTTCAAAAATTCCGGTTTAAAGATTCTTTTTACCTCTTCCATGACATTATTCTTCATGCGCTCATGATCCTGTTTTTCATCTTCTTTTGCACCAAATCCAAGCTTTTTCGGTTCGATAATAGACTGCGCCCCTGCATTACTTGTCATGATAATGATCGTGTTCTTGAAATCGACTTTTCGTCCCTGCGAATCGGTAATGTGGCCGTCATCTAAAACCTGCAAAAGAATGTTAAACACATCCGGATGTGCTTTCTCAATCTCGTCAAATAAAATAACAGAAAACGGATTCCGTCTCACTTTTTCTGAAAGCTGTCCCCCATCCTCATGTCCTACATATCCTGGCGGTGATCCAATCATCTTGGAAACACTGTGTTTTTCCATATATTCCGACATATCAACGCGGATCATTGCGTCTTCATTACCAAATACAGCTTCTGCAAGTGCCTTGGATACTTCTGTTTTTCCAACACCTGTCGGTCCAAGGAATAAGAAAGAGCCAATTGGTCTCTTTGGGTCTTTTAATCCAACCCTGCCACGGCGTACAGCCTTCGCCACTGCAGATACAGCTTCTTCCTGTCCAATGACACGTTTGTGCAAAGTCTCTTCTAATTTCTGCAAGCGTGCTGCTTCACTTTCTGTAAGTCTGCTCACCGGAATCTTTGTCCATCCGGCCACAACATCCGCAATCTCATTTTCTCCGACAACCGGAACTTTCCGCTTATTTGCGCGCTGGTTCTTCTTGTTCTGTTTTTCCCATTCAGAGGCCAGTTCCTCTTTGGTATTTTTTAACATGCGGGCTTTTTCGATGTCGCCCTCACGCAAAGCATCTTCAAGCAAAAGTTCTGTCTGATGCATTTCCTGCTTTAATCTGTTTAATTCGTCACTGCCTTTTAGCACACCAAGCCTTGTCTTTGCTGCTGCTTCATCCATAAGATCAATTGCCTTATCCGGCAAAAAGCGATCATTAACATACCGGGCTGACAAATGCACCGCTGCCTCTAGGCCTTCGTCCGTAATTTCTACATTATGATGTCTTTCATACAGTGGACGAATACCTTTCAATATTTCGATTGATTCTTCTTCCGTTGGTTCATTGACCTGAACCGGCTGAAAACGGCGCTCTAATGCGGCATCTTTTTCAATATATTTCCGGTATTCTTCTATCGTTGTAGCGCCAATAACCTGCACTTCGCCCCTTGCCAGCGCCGGTTTTAAAATATTGGATGCATCCAATGCGCCCTCTGCGCCACCTGCGCCTATAATGGTATGCAGCTCATCAATAAAAAGTAACACATTTCCGGCTTCCGTCACTTCGCTGATTACTTTCTTGATACGTTCCTCAAATTCTCCACGATATTTGGATTTTGCCACCATACCGGACATATCAAGGGAAACCAAACGCTTTCCTGCAACAATCTCCGGAACGGTTCCATTTGCGAGACTCTGTGCAATACCTTCTACGATTGCTGTCTTTCCCACACCAGGTTCTCCGATCAGGCACGGATTATTCTTGCCCCTGCGGCACAGAATCTGAATCACGCGTTCCGTCTCCTGCTGTCTTCCGATTACCGGGTCCAGCAGACCTTCCCGTGCCAGCTCCGTCAGGTCTCTGGAATACTGGTCCAGCGTCGGAGTTGATGAGGCAGCATTACCTCTTCCCCTCTGAATCTCATCACGAAATTTTGCCGGGTCTTCACCCATTGCCCCAAGAATATCAATAAACAATTTCTGTATGCTTGCCCCCATCGTATTCAAAAGCCTGCAGGCAGCACAATCTCCTTCTTTCATAATTGCAAGAAGTAAATGTTCTGTTCCGATCTCCTCACATCCAAAACGTTCTGCCATCTCAGATGCACGATCAAGGATTGCCTGCGTGCGCGGGGTGTATCCATCTCTGTCAAGTACTTCAATTTCTTCTCCAGCCGCAACAAGATCCTGAATCAGTTGTAACAGATTATCCAGTTGAATATTATTTGCTGTAAGTACTTCTGCAGCAACACCTGTTCCTTCTTTTAACAAGCCTGCAAGAATGTGTTCAGATCCCACATAATTGCAGTTCATTGATTTTGACAGGCGGTTTGCATAATTCATTGCTTTTTTCGCCTTATCTGTATATGGTCTCACTTTTTAAGCCTCCTATAAATCAATAAATTCTATTCCACTTTCTTCTTCCGCAGAAGACTTTTTCTTTCTACCAAAAAAATGATGTTTTTTGGGTTTCTTCTTAGGAATTTCATTTTCCCATTCTTCCTCATCATCTGATTCTTCAGAATCAGCTTCTTCCGTCTCTGTCTCTTCCGGTAGATTTTCATTTGGAATCGATTTTGTATCTCCCCAGCCATCCGGTTCGTCTTCCTTCACGACATCTTCACTGTTTGTTTCCAGTGTATCGGAATCATCTTCCGCATTTTCTTCATCATCAAAGTCATCAAAGTCATCAAATTCCTCAAATTCCTCTTCTTCCGGATGTTCCAGACGATTTCTGCGAGAGAGGACAAGTATTACGATCACAATAAGAAGGAACAGCACAACAATCAGAAACGCCCAGAAAATCATACGGTTCTGGCTTTCTAATTTCTGTACATCCCCGCTCTGTGCCTCTGTGCCCGGAACCTGAATCTCTTCTCTGTCCGCCTCACTGTTTCCAAGATAACGCATATAAGTGCGTTCGTTCACATCATAGAGATACCAGCCATAATTTCCTTCATTGTTTACGGCATAGACCAGACAAACACCTTTGTCTTTGCCATAATAGTATGCACCAATGCTTCCTTTGCCTTCAATATCGAGTGTCCCGGCCTTATAACCTGCCGGAAGTGTTGTCTCATCCGCATCCGGAACGACAACAATATAGCCGAACTCGGACGAAAAGCTCACATACGGGTACGCCTCGTACGGTGCACTGTCCATTACCATATACAATGCTCCGTTTTCTTTATTTTCATCCACAAGATAAAGCAGACAGATCTGGCTGCCGATTTTGTCATTGTATAAATACGGGTAGTCTTTTTCCCAGAGTTTCATGATTCCCTGTTCGAAATCCTGTGGAACGGCATCCTCAGGAATCGAAGTTGCCGGATATAATTTTTGTCCGTTTATTTCATAATATTGCTGGCTTAAATCACCATCCTGCTGTTCGTCTTTCTCCGAATCCTTCTGTTTGTCATCATCTCCCGCTGCTTTTCGTGTCACATTTACCACATAAGTAGCAGTCACTCCGTTCTCCGCTTTGACGACAATCTGGATTTTGTTGGAGCCAACAACAAGTTTTTCCCCGCCTTTTACAGATTCCACCGTTGCATTTTCATTGTTTGCCTTTGCACTTACCACAACGGATGTCACATCATTTTCAACTTCTGCCGTATAATTGGTAATATTATATTTAAAAGCCGGTGAAAGCTTTCCTGCCGATAAAGTAAGAGAGGAAAGGGAATTATCCGAAGATTTATTGGCATTATCCCCATTCTCTGCATCATCACCTGTTTCATTCTTTATGTTTACGGATGCACTTGCACCTGTGACGCTGACACGATCCCCTTCCTGATTTCCTGCAATTGGAGCAGCGGCTGAAAAGCTTGCTTTACCAGATGATTTTGCCTGAAAAGTTACGGTACCAACCGAACGTTTATTGGAACTTCCATAACTTCCGATTGTCATAGAAACCGTTCCCGCATTCGCACTTGCGGTATCGGATGCCGACGAATATGTAAGTAAATCCGTTGGATACGTCAAATTAACCGTTGCCGAAACACCGGCCGGTACGGTTACAGATACTGTAATGGTGTCTCCGATTTTGACCGTAGTGTCACTCAACGCAATGTACAGATTATCTGCTTTTGCCTCTATATCCGGAACCAAAAGGCAGCCAAACAATAAAACAATTGCCATCATATTGGCCAGAAATCTCATCGTAATTTTCCGGTTATGTTTTCTTTGATTGCCCCTGTTTGTTTCCTGTTGTGCTTTTATCGAATTCATTCTGCTACACATGCCTTTCTTCTACTTGCTTTTATTACTGTTTTATGGTGCTTAGCCCCAATGCGTGACGGTTGATGTAAATCATATCCAACACATTCAGACCATCCCCCTTGTGGTTTGCATCGGCTGCCACCAGATAGGTTCCGGACAATTTATCCAATCCAAGAATATGACGATTGACTTTTATCATATCCAGGACATTGATTTCCCCATCTCCATTGACATCACCATAAATCACAACTTTGTAGGAAGTTTTCTTCTTGTTGTTTACATATACTTCGACTTTGTTTCCGGTCGCTGCCAGTCCCTGATTTTGTTTGCCATCCGTTCCGACAAGCTTTGCGGTTCCTCCGTCTACGGAAAGTCCTGCCAGGAAATCTGCCGCCCTGGTTCCCGGTACAATCCCGGTAATATATTTATCACCCACAGTATATTTTGCAGATGAAAGCGTTCCAGTCGGTTTTGCCGCCTCTTTCCGTACAACAGTAAGTTTGTATGTACGCGTGGATCCGCTTCCTGATTTGCATTTGACATTGATGATATTTGTTCCCACGCTCAGTTTTTTGGTTCCTGTTCCTGTAATCGTGGAAGTTGCAGCCACTGCTGTCGCATTTACAGAAATAGAAGAAACCGTGTTTTCAACAACCATTGAATATTTTGTTGTAGCACTCTTAAATCCAGGTGTCAGGCTTTGTCCTGCCACGGCAATATTCTTCAGATAATTATTTGGATTGCCCGTCGCTGTGAATGTCACTGCGGATGACGGCATGGATTTGTACACCGGAATTCGGAAAACAAATGCCTGCTGCTTGTCCGTATAACCCTGTCCAAGCTTTCGTCCTTCCGTATAAGCAGCTGTCAGATTGCTCATGTACTGATGTCCATACAGATTCTTTGCATTGACCACATTAAATTTCTGAAAATATAATGTATCCTGTCCCACCGCAATATAATTCTTTGCAAGAAGCTGTGAACCACCGAGCAATGCTTTATAACGCGTATTCCATCCTGCTTTCTTCGCATAGGCAAGTCCATTCCGGATAACCAGTGTAGAGGTCACTCCGGCGGCTCCGACATTGAAATAATTAAAATATCCCTCATACCCTTTGTATGTTCCTGAAATGAGAGAACTTGTTCCATTTAACCCCTGTTCCTGCCGCACACGGGATGCCAGATGATACGGACTGACACCGGTAAGTTCGCCGATTTTCATAAATGAGTCCGCATAATTGAGCGTTGTCTTATCCGCATCTTTCACTGTCTTTGCCATAAATGTTCCGGAAAGTATTGCATTCACTCCGGATTTTGTCTGTGATTTATTAAAACTCAGACTTTCGAACTGAAATATATCTGTCTCGTTCAAAAAATTTCTCGGATCCATATAATAAGCAATGTATCCTGAATTCGCCGCAACCCAGTTCGATCCATCGTAGATTGTCCATGTATTTGTATTCCAGTCATACGCCCCGGCTGCAGTAGATTTTCTTGCATCGTCTACGCTTTTGGGAACCAGATTGACACCATTTACACTCTCTTTGGTGATCACAGTCCCCCAATCAAGTCCGGTATCTACAGCTTCAAACTTCCATTGCGGGTACTGCTTGTGAAGTTGCGTAAGTCCGGTTATATAGCTGTCTGGAAATCCTGCCGCCTTCATTTCCGTAGAAAAAGCGGCATTTGTTGCTGCCTTTGCAACATCTATATCCGAAAAAAGACCTCCGCCTGAAATCAGTATCGTGCAGCTTAACACAATACTCAACAAGCGCTTTCTTTTGTTTTTCATATTTGTGCATACCCCTTTCAAGACATAATATGCTAGTTTTCATTATATAAAACTTTACATAGCCAGTCAATCAAAATATAGGGGCACAAACGGCACAGATACTGTATTTAGTGCTTTTTGCGTGTCATGCTTTTCCAAACAAGGACCCCAAAAATTCCACCGGACAGGCCACTTGTCATACCAATCAGATTTCGGATTCCCACATCCATAATTTCAATATTTACCAGTCCTCCGATAAACGCAAGCGTTCCGATTGCCGCCATCACTGAAATAATTGCAAGGATCAGTAATGTTTCTTTGTCTAAATGACTGTTTTTCCATACGTGATGATTCATAATATGTCTCTCCTTCTTTCTCTTTGTTTGTTCCATTTTCTGATAAGAGAATTGTCGCAAATATGGTGAGACATAAAAAGGACACCTCTCATACAGGTGTCCTTCACATGATCATTTAATCCTCATACTCCGTTTCTCCGACTTCCGTCCAGTCACTGATTTCGTATTCATTTCCATCTTCATCTGTAATTGTCATACCGTCTTCCGTATTGTACATCTGCGCATCGTCCGGACTGCTGTAATCCTTTCCCGATGTTACGATTGCCACAATAATTACCGCTACGATTACCACCACAGCTCCGATAATCAGAAATTTGTTTGCTTTGTTGTCCATTGCTTCTTCTCCTTGACTTTAATTATTTTTCTTTGTATTTTTGCAATTGCTCTCTTTTACAATATAATGAGGTCTATGCTTTACTTCCATATAAGTCTTTGCAATATACTGTCCCATAATGCCCATACAGAACAACTCTATACCGCCAATAAATGTGATGATACACACCAGTGACGGCCATCCTGCCACCGGATCACCAAACACAAGCGCACGGATCACCTCGACGATAATAGCAATAAACGAAACAATGGTAAGGATCATTCCAAGATAAGAGGATATCTGAAGCGGCGTATTGGAAAAGTTTATAATGCCATCGATCGAATATCGCACCAGTTTCCAAAAACTCCACTTTGTCTCTCCGGCTGAGCGTTCTACATTCTCAAACTCCAGCCATCTGGTCTCATAACCTACCCAGGCAAATATACCTTTGGAGAAGCGATTATATTCGCTGACGGAGAGTATCGAATCCACCATTGCTCTGCTCATCAGACGATAGTCTCTTGCCCCATCTGCAATATCAATGTTTGACAGCCGGCGCATCAGCTTGTAAAAACAACGGGCAAAAAATGAACGGATCGGCGGTTCGCCTTTGCGGTTGACACGCCGCGTTGCCACATTGTCGCAATCCTGACTTTCTATCACGGCAAGCATCTGTGGCAGCAAAGACGGCGGATCCTGTAAATCTGCGTCCATCGTCGCAATATAATCGCCATCAGCATTTGATAATCCGGCATATAAAGCAGCTTCTTTTCCAAAATTTCTGGAAAACGAAACATAGCGCACTCTATCGTCTGCTGTTGCAAGCCTTTGAATTTCCTGCAACGTATTGTCTTTCGAACCGTCGTTGACAAACAAATACTCAAATTCGTAGTCCTTTATCGTATCTGTGACCCGATTCAGTTCCTGATATAAAATCTCCAAAGATTCCTGTTCGTTATACATTGGAACAACAATACTTACTTTCCCCTTACTCATGCAATTCTCTCTTTCTGCTTATTCCTGTTCTTACACATGCACTGATAAGAAACAATATAACTGCCCCCAGACTGATGCCGGCTCCCACCTTCAGTCCAGGCGTTGTGTAACAGAGTTTTATCGTATAACTGCCTTTTTCCAGATGCACCCCGACAAGCGCATCTGCAAGTGGTTCGATTTCTGTCTCTTTTCCATCCACATACAGCGTCCATCCTTCATCCGCCGGAACCGATAAAATCAGTCTTCCAGCGTTCTGTACCTGAATTTTTCCTTCGATCTTACGGTCCGTCATATCCGTAAGCTGCATGGTCTGTGCATTCAAAGTATCAAACGCCTGCTGCACGACTTTTTCATTTAACTGGTACACCTGAAATTCAATACTTTCCATATTGGAGTTAAGGATGTGTATTTCATCTCCGGCTTTACACTCTCCCAGTTCGATCAGATAACGATGGGATGTCTTCGAATACTGCTTTGTCCATCCATCGCTGCGGTTTACCGTCAACGTATCAGAAGTGCAACTTACATAATCCGCATAATAATATCCATCTTCTGCAATATCAATTGTTGTATCTCCCGCATTCGCATCGGCGACGCACGTCGCCGGGTAAAGCATCTGCCCCTCCGCACCAAGTGCAGATGTCAGGGAATTGAGTGATGCCATACGGTCCGCAGTCGATGAAGTCCAATTTGCAATCGCCTGCTCATCCATAACAAAACCAAGCGGAAGGCTGTAATTGTTGCGATACAGGAAACTGCTTCCACTGCCACCGATCAATGTACGATATGGACTTTCTTCCAAAGCACTGTCTGACAGCATATATTTTACAGAAAAAAGTGAGGAAGAAAGTGGTGTGGCTCCATTATAACAATAGAAGTTTTTGCCGCCTTCCATAAACAGGCTCTGGAACAGATGGCTCACATCAAGATTCATCAGGGAAGAAAAAATCGTTGCGGACGCATACCCATATAATGAATCATCATTCTTTGTCTTACGTTCCGTATCTTCCACACGGTAAAATCCGCTGCCTGTCTCTTCGTTATCTTCTTTTGCAGTCTCCAACAGATTCTCGTAGTCTGTCTGTTTTTCAGTATATGCGACACGGCTTGTAGTGCCAAATCCCGTGGCCGCCATATTGATAGCAAGTTCAGCCACTGCAACAAAAACTGCAAACTGTGCAAATGCCAGACGCTTTTTCTTTCCTGTTATTTTTGTAAGAACAAATGTTACTGCATAGACACATATAAACAATGCCGTAATCACTAGTGAAACAGGCTCAGTCACCGTCTCATCTCCGTACCAGCCAGAGAGAAGAAGCAGCATCATAGACACAATCGCCGCCACAGCAATATGCCAGATTTTTGTGCCTTTTCGTTTTCGAACGGCCGCAAATCCCATCGACAGAAGGACAAAGCTATATAAAAATGACTGTCTTCCCGGTAAAGCCTGCGGAAAATGCATGCCATGCCAGATATAATCTAATTGATTTTCCGCAAAACTGACCAGGAAAAACGCAAGCATCGCTATGCGCGGGACTTTTTCTTTCCAGGAAATCCGCCGGTTCAATACATAAATCCATACGAGGAATAGAGAGAATGCTCCGGCATACAGATTCGGCCAGTGGTCATTTCCTGTGTATACACTCGTGACTGCCGCACCTCTTCCAAGTTCTGCCAGAATATTGAAATAAAATTCGGCGGTCTTTGGGAAACCGCCCTCCGCCGATCCTGAAACACTTAACACAGCAATCTCCGGAAGAAGCAGGATCGCAGAACTTGCGCCGGCAAGAAGCGAGTACCACCCGAACCGGAGTACTGCCCCGCCTTTTCCTTTCTTCTGGGAAAAGAACAATAATACAAAAGCAAATACCAGAAAAATGCAGATCATAATGGATATATAGTAATTACAGAAGATGCACAAAGCGAGCGTAATATAATACAGGCCTGCTTTTTTCTCCTGCACGAGTCTTTCCAGTCCGATCATGATCAGCGGAAACAGCGCAATGCAGTCCATCCACATAATATCCCAACTGTATGCTGCCACAAATCCCGACAGTGCATATGCAGTCGAAAATACAATTGCCGGGATTACCTGATTTTTATGCATCCGTCCATCTTTTCCGACAAGCTTATAATGATGACGGATATACAGGAAAAAGGTCAGTCCGCTTGCCGAAATTTTCAGTATGATCAAAAGTGTCATAAATTCGATCACATGGCTTTTCGGACAAAGCAGAATCAGAAAGTTCAGCGGACTTGCCAGATAGTAGGCATACAGCGAAACAAAATCAGATCCCAGTCCAAGATTCCAGGAATACTGCAGGCTGCCGCCACTCTGAAGTTTATTTAGAAACTCTGTAAAAAACGGACAGTACTGGTGATACATATCAATGTGCAAAATACAGTTGTCGCCAAACGGATACACACCATTTCCAATGCATATGATCACACAAATGAAAAATGGCAGTCCAAATGCAGCTATATATGGAAAAGCTTTGCTTTGCGCAAAACGCTTCATCTGATTCATTATTTATTCCTCTCAAACAAATTATAATACTGCAGCTTCCGATACGTTAACAGTGCATCCTTGTTTGCGCCGATGTTCTCTGTGCTGCCTGCGGCAGAAAGTACCGGATACGTATTGCTCAGCTCCAGAAAGTAATTCTGATAAGCACTCGTCGGAACGCCTGCTGCTTTCAGAACCTGCGCTGACAGATAATTCAGACTTGTATTCTGGTCGCTTGCTTCCCCAATATCATAATTGGCCCATACAAGATACGGCACCTGATATCTTTTCTTCTGCTGCTCACTGTTCATATCGGAAGGATCAACACCGCTTGCCATCTCAATCTGGTTTGCCACTGCGTCACTCGGCTGATGATCGCCAAAGAAAACGATCACTGTCTTTTCGTCTACCTTTGAGAAGTAGGAAACCAGATCTTCCAAAGCAGCATCCGTCTTATGAATCAGTGACAGATACTGATTCAAAGCATCACTGTTGTACTGTGCCTGTATATCATTTTCAAAGTTCGGATACACATCCGTATAACCACCGTGATTCTGCATCGTAACATTAAATATAAATGCCGGTTTGCCCGCTTCTTTATTTTCATAGGTGTCGATGATATGCTGCATATCAGAGGCATCACTGATATATTTCCGCACATAAGACACATTCGTATAATCCTCGATAAAGTCCATATGTTCAAAGCCCAAAAGCGGATATACGCGTTCTCTGTCCCATCCGTTTGCATAATACGGATGCTGCGCGTAGGTCGCATACCCAAGGCTTTTCAGATAGCTTGCAAGGGATGGGGTATCCTGTTTTACATACTGCTGGTATGCAATACTTCCGGACGGCAAAAATGCCATCGTATCGCCGGTTAAAAATTCGAATTCGGAATTTGCTGTATTTCCGCCACACACAGATACCTGTGCATATCCGGTAATCGTATTTTTCTGTCCCTGCTGCATCTTGTGCATAAACGGCATATAATCTTCATTCGTCTGCAAATCGCCAAGAACTGCCAGATCCGAAAAAGCTTCATCCATGATTACAATAATATTCGGAAGATCCTGCGTATCCTGCTTTGTATCTTCTGTCTTTTCATAACTTTCTAATGTCTTCTTTGCATCTTCTGCACTGTATCCCTGTGGTTTATCTACCACAACATACGCCAGGTTCATGGCAAATGTCACCGCCATACCATTGACTTCTGTCATATATGCCGGCGTAAACAAAAAAGGATACAGATAATGTTTTGTCTGAAAATCCTCTTTCTGTAATGTATTTACGAAAAGGCAGGTCACTAAAACACTGACCAATAATGTGCCAAGTCTCACTTGCAGTTTGATTTTCGGTGCTTTTTTCAAAAAACGTGACAAAACAATCGCTGCAATAAAAATAAGTGTTACGATCACCATGCACAAATCAGGCGTAAAATCATAATTTTCCGCCACACTGGTCGCTGTCCGCACAGAAAAAATGTCCCACGGCACAAACGGAGTTGAACGAAACTTCATCACATAATGATTGGTAATTCCAAATGCCATAGCAATTCCAAGTATCACACGGGCCGCTGCGCACATATGCCCAATTGCCAGGTATATAATCCATGCCAGCAGTTCAAAGATAAAAATATTAAAAAACTGTGCTTCCGTTCGGACTTCCAGCAATGCATTGTGTTCATATGCTTCCATCAAATAAAATATGCCGACCGGCAACAATGCATATACAACAAAATACAAAGCCCGCTGTATTTTTTTACGTTCTAATTCCATGATACTTCTTTCTATCGCAAGGTATATCTTTTCTAAAATTTATAACAATTTAAAAAAAGGTGCGATAAACTCCTTCCAGACATAGTCTGTTTGAATTTTATCACACCTTGTTTGTTTTTTGAATGAAATTCACATTTTTTTCATGAATCAAAGCCAGCTTCTAATAATTCGACAAAACCAGACGATCCTTGTACACACGATCCATGGAATCAATTACTCTTCGAGCCTGACCATAACGTCTTGGATTAATGGTGATTACCCACAGTGTATCTGCACCTTTGTATGCTTCTCTTTTAAAAAAAGGAATCTTCTTACTGTTCTTTGTAAATGGAATGTGCTGCTCCAAAAGCACCTCTGCCGCCTGATTACCGACACGCGCATTTGTCGTACGACATAGTTCCACATCGTTATCCTTATAGTTTCCAAGTTTCATCGTCATCTTCTGTCTCTACCTCCGTCTTTTATTTTACTTTTACCTGAATCTGCTTTCCCAGTCCGCCTGCCACTTTCACAAGGAAATCCAGACTCGGATTATATCTTCCGCTCTCTAATCGGGAAATATTTGATTTCTTCGTTCCCACACGGTCCGCCAGTAATTCCTGCGTCATCCCCTGTGACTTGCGGACTTCACGAAGCTGCTGCGCAACTTCTTCCCTCGTTGCATTTGTTCCTTCCATTTTTCCTCCCTGTTCATTTAAACATCCACCCAAACATTTACTAATCTTTTTCCAAGTTATCATATATGATAACTTTTGTCAAACGAAAAGGAATGCTGAAACTTTTGCTTGCATTCCATCGTATCTTATGCTAGTATAATATTTGTTCGCGCCGGCATGTCGGAATTGGCAGACGAGGCAGACTCAAAATCTGTTGATGGCAACATCGTGTGGGTTCAAGTCCCACTGCCGGCAGTATTTGAAAGATTCCTGAAAATCAGGAATCTTTTTTTGTTGTATTCACATTTTTATGGAATTTGTGATACAGCAAAAGCAAGCATGCCTGCAAGATGCGCAAAAAAATAGAAGGATTGCATATCCATATGCTTTCCTTCTATTTTCATATTTATGATTAATCCGAACTATTCTGTGATCTTAAGATCATCAAAGCAGTCAAATGTTGCAAAATAATCAGCCGGTGTCTCTGCACGACGAATCAGCTGTTCCATCCTCTTTCAACAATAATTCTGCCGAACGAAGGCGTCCGTTGTAATTGTATCCCATAGAAAATCCATGTGCTCCTGTATCATGAATCACCAGGTAATCTCCCATATCAATCTTTGGCAGCTTGCGGTCTACAGCAAACTTGTCACAGTTCTCGCAAAGGCTTCCGGTCACATCATACGTATGGTCGCAAGGTGCATTTTCTTTTCCAAGAACTGTAATATGATGATATGCTCCGTAGATTGCCGGGCGCATCAGGTTTGCAGCACATGCATCTACACCGATATACTCTTTGTAAATATGTTTCTCGTGGATTGCCTTTGTCACAAGACATCCATAAGGTCCTAACATAAAACGTCCCATCTCTGTATAGATAGAAACATCACCAAGCCCTGCCGGTACAAGTATCTCATCAAATTTCTTGTGTACGCCCTCTCCGATCACACGGATGTCGTTTGGTTCCTTGTCCGGTGTATAAGGAATTCCAACACCACCAGAAAGATTTACAAACTTAATGTCACAGCCCGTCTTTTCTTTTAACTCAACAATAAGTTCGAATAATTCTCCGGCGAGCTTTGGATAATATTCGTTTGTTACAGTATTACTTGCCAGGAATGCATGCACACCGAAATACTTTGCGCCCTTGCTCTTTAAAATCTTGAAAGCCTCGATGAGCTGGTCTTTTGTCATTCCATACTTGGAATCTCCAGGGTTGTCCATGATTCCATTGCTCAACTCGAACACTCCGCCCGGATTGTAGCGGCAGCTGATGGTCTCCGGAATATGACCAATGGTTTTCTCCAGGAAATCAATATGTGTGAAATCATCCAGGTTGATGATTGCACCTAATTTGTCTGCATATGCGAATTCTTCTGCCGGTGTATCATTGGAAGAAAACATAATGTGCTTTCCGTCAAATCCACAGGATTTGGAAAGCATAAGCTCTGTGTATGAAGAACAATCGCATCCCATATCGTATTCCTGTAAGATTTTAAGAATGTATGGATTTGGAGTTGCTTTTACTGCAAAATACTCACGGAATCCAGGATTCCAGGAGAATGCTTCCTTTACTGCTTTTGCATTGTCGCGAATTCCTTTTTCATCATATAAATGAAATGGTGTCGGATATGTCTTTACAATCTCTTCTACCTGACTTTTGGTTACAAATGGTTTCTTTTCCATGTTCGGTCTCCTCTGTCTGCTTTATTTGTGAGCCACGGCAAGTGGCTTGCCTATCTACACTTTGCAATCTATGCTACAACAACTATTTTACAAATTCAAGCAATTTTCGGCTTTTACTTCAAATTTATCAATAGATATGTTAAAATAGTGGCGTTAAATATTGTTTACTATACAAAGGATGAGTTTATATGAGCGTAACTGTATTGCCATATCTGGCTGATGTGAGTGCTGCATCCTCAGCACCATCTTCGGTCAAACAGACAACAGGCAAAACAAATACCAATTTCAAAGATGTTTTAGATGCTGCAACGAGCGCACAGCAGAAGATGGCTGTGGACGCATTGATCGCGGCAAGCGGTTCCGGAGCGGTATCGGTCTCCACAGTGCAGAAAATTCTCGGTTTTAATCCACAATACACAGTCTCCTCCACGCAGGCACCTGTTGCAACTACGCAGGAGACAGCGAATACAGATCCTGCACCTGCGACATCCGCATCATCAGAGACTACACAGACACCTACGACAACCACCAGTGATTCTGACAAAGATTCTCTCGGCTGTCCTTCGGAACTGGAACCTTATTTTAAGGAAGCCTCCGAAAAATATAACGTAGATATCAATCTGCTCAAAGCTATCGCCAAAGCAGAATCCAATTTCAATCCGAACGCTGTAAGTTCAGCAGGCGCGCTTGGTGTCATGCAGCTGATGCCATCTACTGCAAGCAGCCTTGGTATCTCTAACGCTTATAATGCAAGAGAAAATATTATGGGCGGTGCACAGGTGATTGCATCAAACTTAAAGAAATACAACGGAGATATCTCCCTTGCCTTAGCCGCATACAATGCAGGCTCCGGCAATGTTGACAAATACGGTGGCATCCCACCATTTAAAGAAACACAAAATTATGTCAATAAAGTAATGAACTATTATAAAAACGCGTAGCATCTTGCCACGCGTTTTTATATTTCAGTCTTTCTGAATTGTTATCTTATTTTTATATTTTCAAGCCAGACAGCAAAGCTCCAAGGCTTGTGGATGCATTTTCATTGGAAATATATTCCTCTGCCTGTGCGCTCTCCTCATTTTCCACCTCATCCGGCATAATTTCTTCTAAAGCTTTCATGCTCAGGCTGACACGATTATCGTTTGTGTTGATAATTTTTGCCTTTACTTTCTGTCCTTCTTTTAATACTTCATGCACGGAACCGATGCGTTTCTGGCATATCTGAGAGATGTGTACCAGTCCGCTGATTCCATTTCCAAGATTAATAAAAGCGCCATATGGCATAATGGATTCTACAGTTCCCTCTACAACCGTTCCCGGAACAAGCATTGCAATACGATGGTTGCGCTCTTCTTCCTGCTGCTTTCTTGCCACGACTTTTCCAGATAAAACCAGTTTATTTTTCTCTTTATCCACATTGATGACTTCTACCGGCACTTCTTTTCCAATCCACTTGTCGGTATCTTCCACGTAATCTGTAGAAAGCTGTGATGCCGGAATGAATGCACGGATTCCCTCTAAGAAGGTAACAACACCGCTTGGTACACTCTCTTTGATGCGAACATTCACAACCGTCTCGTTCTCCATCATTTCTGCCAGCTTATCCCATGCCAGCACATCATTTGCTTCTTTCTTTGAAAGTTCAATGTTGCCGTTTCCATCATCCACTTTGATCACGGTTGCCTCAATCTCATCACCGATCTGCAGCTGCTCCTTCGGATTAAAATCCGGATCGTTGCTCAGATTCTCAGTTTTGATAATTCCCTGCGTATAATAATTGAGATCTAAGGTTACATCTTCCTCGGATACTGCAATTACTGTTCCGCTTACAATATCACCTTCATTGATCGTTCGAAAAGAACGCTCCAGCTCCTTTTCATAGTCCTTCATTGATTCTGTTGCATTTTCTGCCACTTGTTTTCCCTCCTTTTCTCATCCGCCTGTGCAACGGTGAGTCTGTCTTTACCCGCATTATAACATATTTTCCGTAAAAGCTTTATTATTTTTTTGTTTTGCCGATATATATGATGTAAATGCAATTCGGCCGAATATGCAGACAACTCAATAACCTAAGGAAAGACCAGGGACGGTATCCACGAACAAAAAGGAATTTTTCGCGGAGACCGTCCTTTTATTCTTCACTTAAATAGAAAGGGTGAACCTATTGATTATTCAGTCTAATACCATGCATACGAATGCACGAAGAACTTACCGTTCTTCAGAAACAAGCATTACCAACACAACTCGTTGGGATAATTCCGGTGCAACGATATTTTCCATGCATGACGCACAGTCACGTCAGGAATCCATCTATACGGAAAGCCACAATGGACAAAAAGATACCGGAAACGGCAATGCTTCCATGAACGCAAACGAAGATTCTAAGGGAGATACCATGGATGATCTGATGCAGCGTTTTCTATCTACCCCAAATGTGCATCGCAACAATCTGCAGTCTAATATTTCTTCGATTCAGAAAATCCGCCAACAGGCGATCGACTATCTTCTTTATATTTTATTTGGAAGCCGATACGATGAATCGAATCCGACAACAGATCCCTCTGACACAGCATCTTTCTCTGATACCCTCGCCTCTGCTTCAAATGATGCAAACTCTCTGACAGGAGAAGGCGGACAGACCTATCAGTACTTTTATTATTCCGAACAGGAAACTACCTGCTTTGATACCCAGGGAATTGTGCACACTGCCGACGGCCGGGAAATTTCTTTTAATCTCAGTCTTGAGATGTCCCGTTCCTTCACACAGATGTCCGAAAGTGTTGTGGATTTTGGCAAGCCACGTCTCTGCGATCCACTTGTCATCAACCTGGACAGTAATATTGCCAATGTATCGGATCAGAAATTTTATTTTGATATTGATGCCGATGGTTCCGACGATTCCATCTCGATGCTCAATTCCGGCAGCGGTTACCTCGCTTTGGACAGAAACGGGGACGGTATCATCAACGACGGCTCCGAGCTGTTCGGCACGCAAAGCGGCAACGGTTTTGCCGATCTTGCCGCCTATGATAAAGATGAAAACGGCTGGATTGATGAAGCAGATGAAATCTTTCAAAAACTACGCATCTGGACCAAAGACGAGAACGGAAACGATAAGCTTCTGACGCTCTCTGAGGCAGGTGTGGGTGCAATCTATCTCGGATATGAAAATACGGATTTTTCGTTAAACAATTTGACCGATAATCAGACAAATGCACAGATTCGTAAAAGCGGTGTGTTCTTATATGAAGACGGAAATGCCGGAACGGTGCAGCAGTTAGATCTTGCAACTTAATACCGATTCAAAAATATTGGTTTTATTTTTTGAAATATCTTGACAGTTCGCTCAAATCATTGTAAAATGCAATAGTTGACGCAAGTCAAGATATTGCTGATGTGGCTCAGAGGTAGAGCACTTCCTTGGTAAGGAAGGGGTCACGGGTTCAATTCCCGTCATCAGCTTATTTAAAGAAATAGTTATTTTATATATTGAATGCCACAGACATAAAGCCTGTGGCATTCAATGTATATGAGGAAAAGCATATGCGACGTCAATTCTGTGCACATGAATAATTTTTAGTCGGAACTGAGTGTACCCCAACACATAGTTGAAATACAACAGCTCCTTTTGATGATATTATAGTAACACTTAATTGTGTCCTAAATATAGCCATGTGATAAATATTTTCTTAAATTTGGTAAATATCTACAAACAAACTCTTAATCCGGCAGAAATATTCTATATTTCAACAATATATTTCTCGTACGCATTGATAACAGTAGTTTCTCCCACCTTGTCAAGCCTGACAAACTGCCTGCCGTAACTCATATGAACATGTCCATGCACAAAATACCTTGGCTTATACTGCTCAATAAGCCTGTTAAACACATCAAAGCCGGTATGACATGTATCCTCACCATCATGCAGTCCCTTTGCCGGCGAATGGGTGACAAGCACATCAAAGCCTTTTTTACGTTTAAGCTTCCACCACAGCTTCTTAACACGCTTTGTCATCTCCTTCTGAGTATACTGATTTTCTCCCGGTTTATAGCGGTTTGAGCCTCCCAGGCCAAGAAACCGTACACCCTCATATTCGTAAATCTCATCCTCAATGCATATGCAGCCTTCCGGCGGCTTTACATTGTATTTGTCATCGTGATTGCCATGCACATACAAAAGAGGGACTCCAACCATCGTTGTCAGAAAGGATAGATAGCTCGGGTTTAAGTCTCCACATGATACAATAATATCAATTCCTTTAAAATCCTCTTTCTTAAAGTATTCCCAGTACATTTTCGACTCTTCATCAGCTAAGAATAGTATCTTCATTACAGTTTATTTTCCTCTACACCCTTTAGTTCAACCACCATCTTTGCATTGTCAACAAACTCACTCATAGGCGGAATACTACCTACAACATTATCTACAAGCCAGTCCATTTTCATGATATCAGACGGTTTCATCTCGTGCTCACCTTTGTTTTTAAGCTCGCCCTTCTGATTATATATCTGTCCAAAGAACGGCACAACCTCACCCTTTGTGATATCGCTCTTTAAATGATCCGCAAGCCTTTTCACTCCATAAGGTACATGCTTTGAACAAATCAGGTCAATAACACCGGCAGACATGCCCCACCAGTAATTAAGTGCCTTAACCTGCTCCTGTCCTTCAGCCTTGTAGGAGCCTGCCAGTACGCTCTGCAAAAGCTTCTCATAAAACACTCCCCAGTTCCATATAGGCATGGCAAGGTTTAATGCCTGTCCATCCTGCAGCTTATACAGGCCAAAATATCTGGACGCGTCATTCGGAGTGATAATATCCTGATCTGATACATAATGGAGGTCATTTTCTTCAAGGAATTTATTCCTGTCATAATCCTTTGTCTTTGACCATGCCAGATATACCTTTGCCCTTGGATTCACACTTGCAACTCCCAGAGCAAACGCGTTGATATTGGCAATCATGCCATATATCGGGTAGTCTGCAATATATGCAACCCTTTCATTGTCTGTGACAGCTCCTGCTATCATTCCTGCGAGAAACTTTGCCTCATACATACGTCCATAGTATGTTCTGATATAAGGATGAGGCGCATTCAGCGAACAGTTGAGTATATAAACCTCCGGATGCTCAACAGCCACCTTTAAGCTGTTTGGCATCATCTGCGGTCCCACACAAAAAACTATATCGGCACCTGCCTTTATAATATCCTCAAGCACCTGCTCCACATTGTTCTCATCCACACCTGCCACATATTCTGTCTCCAGCTTGTCAGAAAAGGTTTCATCAAGATACATACGCCCAAGCTCATGCGAATACAGCCACGCAGATGTTTTCGGCTCTCTCGGATATAAAAATACAACCTTGAGCTTCTTTTGGGTCTGAGGAATAAGATAATTGAGCAGACTCTTTTTGGTCTGCACCTTTTTCGGATCCAGCACCAGATTTATCTTGTGCTTTTCCCCTTCTGCCGCAAACTCCTTCCATGTATTGATGACGTTTTTGTTGTAATCATTCTCAGACATCTCAAGCATGGCATCCATGCCAAAGACCTCCATAAATACTGTAATAGCATCACCCAGCTTAATGTCCAGCCTGTCACCACCGCGGAAATTATAGACCTTTGAAAAATCAAACATTACCTTGGCAAATTTTTCCTTGGTCTCATCATCCCATCTGCCCTCTTTTCCAACAAGCGAAAGAAGCTTATCAGCATTGCCCAGCTTCGTAAACTCCACCGAGCAAAGCCCCGTGATTTCATTGAACTTCATATACTCATAATAAAGCCTCACATCATAATCATCCGACAGCTTTGGAATCTTTCTGGTCACAATTGCAGGAATCGAAACGGCGTTGAAGTACTTGAGTACACTGACCCTCTTATTGCCCTCAAGCACATAATACCTGTTCATGTACTCAAATGCCTTGATTGGATCTCTGATTCCCTCATTCATCTGTGCATCTGACAGATTAGACCACTTCACTGCAAATTCGGTTTCCCAGTCCAATATCGGCATAAAATTTGCCGCAAATGAATATGTCCTGCCCATGGTGCTTGTTCCTACAACGAAATCCAAAGGCACCTGGACCAGCCCCATATTCTGCTCTGTCTGAATATCTGCCTCTGATAAGATTTCATCAAGCACTGGCAGATAAGGAAACTGTCCTTTAGCTATCCTTGCCCTGTATTCTTTTTTTCCCAGCTTTAATGCTTCTGAATATTCTGTTTCACCCATATTGTAATCTCCTTTTGAAACTATTTTAACATAAATTCAAAAAAATTAAACATTTCCTTTGA
>OGRA01001402.1_pt1 | contig 22751 bp, 27 predicted proteins | sample 1553351 | NCBI WGS metagenome assembly OGRA01 (sample SAMEA2580056, study PRJEB22360) | human gut metagenome | biome: human gut; feature: human-associated habitat; material: faeces | place: Denmark | collected 2008/2010
GTCGTCCAGCCCCCGCGCCGCTTGGGGGGGCCCGGCCGGGGGCATCGGCGGTCTTGTGTTTACCCATGACCGGGCCGGTCAGACGGCCGCGGCTGCGGGAGGGATATGCCTTCCTTGGATGATGGGGCACAGTGTTCGCCGTCCGTCTCCGGGCGGTTAATAAGTCGGGCGATCCATCGAAGCGGGGCGCAGGCCGTTGTTGCCGTTGTAGGCGTTGTTCCTGTTCAGAGTGCCATCGGTGTTGACGTTGCGGGCGTTGTTGGCCGAGCCGGCACGAAAAAACAAGGCATACCCCGAGGGCCGCCTCACTGGTGACGCTTCTGCGCGTCCAGCTTGGCGGCCCTCTCTTTATCGGTTTTGTACCATTTGGCGGTCTGGTTCTTCACGCCGGCCGCCATCTTCGCCCAGTATGCAAAGGCGTCATCGCTGAAGCCGCTGAGGATCTCATGCGCGAGCTCGATGTGGTGGATCAGCTTTCGGCAGTTGCGAAGCGCCGACCGCTGCGCGCGATACCTGAGCTCACGCTCCTCGGGATCCGTCAGGAGCAGATCGTTGGCCTCCATCAGATCGGCGACGAGGTCGCTGGCTTCGTTCATCATCCTCTGCGCCAGACCGAGCCGCTCCTTCTTCGGGAAAACGGCCGGGTTTCTGGTCTTGATGTAGGTGTGTTTCTCGAGCTCCTTGGCGTCCGTGATGACCTGCATCTCGGGCAGTTTGTCACGGCCGAAGGGCGGGCGGCCTACATTGGCCCGCTCGTATGGCCGCGAGTGTCCGTTGCTTGCCGTAGTATCTCACCTCCTCGCCTTTGATTGTGACGCGGGCGCTACTGCCGTCGTAGGTCTTGCCCTGAATGACGATGACGCCGTCCTCCCGCTTGCAGCAGGAGCAGGGCAGGGCCAGCTCGACGAACAGGTGCGCGATGATGCAGGAGGCTTCGGCTGGTGGGATCGGGGTGTAGTTGTAGCAGTTTCCCATCAGCACTCGAGCCTCCGCTGCCCTGTGTTCCAGATGCCGGATCTCACGGTCAGCCCCTCAAGATCGTCGAATGTGATCTGGAAGGGGTTGCTCGTGATGTCCGTGCAAACGAAGTCCCACAGGGCGTCGACCTTCACCTTCAGAGCGTTGTCAGCCGCGTCGACATACTCCTTCGTCGTGATGTCCTTCGGGTCGTCGACTGCTCCGTAGTGTTTCATAGGCCGGCCTCCTTACAGTGCGATGCTTGTGATGACGACGAGGATCGGGTTGGAGGGCGCGGCCGCGAGCGTGACCGTGACTTTGCCGTTGGCTGATGCCGTGGCGTTCTCGAAAGAGACGTCGCCGATGACCTGTTCCTTGGTGACGCTGTCGATCAGGATCACGCTGAGGATATAGCCGGTGACGGTGAAGCTCTTGCTCGCCGCGTCGCTGAGGGTCTGGACGGTCTTGGTGACGGCCTTCGGGATCGCGGGCTTGTTCTTGATGAAGGCGTCACTATTGCCGTCCGTCTCGTTCCAGTCGCTCTGGACGTTCTTCTCGGCGTCGGCGGGAGCGTGGGCGCTCTGGCTATGCCGTCTTGCCGCGGTCGCCGCGGTATGCGGTGCTCGCAGTCTCGCCGATGGCGAGGTCGTTGCCGATGACGGCGTAGGTCGTCCCGCTCCAGCGGTACGTCTTGTTCTGGTACTCGCCTTCGCTCAGGATGACGTAGATCTTGTCGGACTCAGGCGTCAGGGCGGCGCCGCCGGAGGTCTTGCTCAGCCAGTCGGCACCGAGGGCCGTGGCGCCGGTGCGGATGTAGGCGTCGACGACGTCGTCCACATAGCTCGGGAGCTGGTTGGCCGGCACCTTTCCGCCGCTGTCCAGCTCGGCCACGCCGCCGGCTGCGCCCTTTTCCGTTGCGGGGATCGCGCCGACGTCAGCGGCAGCGGACGGGATCGTCGGCTTGTCGCTCAGATCCTTATAGCTGCCGGAGAAGGCCACGGTCTTGAGGTCGCTGAAGAACTTCAGCACCTTGCCGAGCAGGACGCTCAGCTTCTCGCCAGAGGTGGGCGCCTCACGCTTGGCCGATGCCTCGAAGGCGACGGTCACGTTGGAGCCGTCGCCGTCCGTGTTCAGCTTGCTGGTGTCCTTGGGGTGGACGTGGTCGCCGCGTGCGAACGCCATCTCAGTGCCGACGGCGGCGGTGCCGTTCATCTTCGGCGTAGTCGTGGACGCTGCTGCGCCCTCGGGGATGTCGCCGGAGGTGATAAAGCCGCTGTCGTTCTCGAGCTGCGAGGTCTTGGTCGGCACAGGGATCCATTTCTCACCTGTCCACAGGTACAGCGTCAGGTCGATGCTGTTGAAATAGATCTGGCCGATCTTCGGGTTGGCCGGAGGTGCAGCGAGCGGCTGCATGATGGCGTTTTGGATCTCGTTCTGTGAGAGATCAATGCTTGTCAGGAATTTCACGGGTTTACCTCCTTAGTTGAAGTATGCAGTCCCGGAAAAGGCTGCGCAGAAGGTCAGGCGCACGGTGTTGTCGTCGAGGTAGTCGACCTCCCCGATGACTACAGTGCCGGCGCTGTCGACGACCGTGACGGCGGGCCGCTTTCCGAGGTTGTGGGCGACTATCCACACCTTCGCTGCCTGCGCCTGCTTGTGGGTGTGGTGCCTGTCGTCCGTGATGCCGAGCTGCGCCGGCGTCATGTCGCCGATCAGCTCGTGCCCGTTGATCTTGGGCTTGTTGCGCAGGGCTTCGTAGTTTGAGGCGCTGCCGCCGCCCGTCTCCTTCATAGAGGCGGTCATGGGGGCAGGCGTCTCGGTCATCTTCGCCCCGAAGGTCTCCGCGCTGCCAGAGAACGAGGCATTGAAGTCGACGCTCACTTAGATGACGCCGTCCTTCAGGATCCGGCTGAGCGGGGCGGTCATAATGTTGCTCGCAAACGCGCGCCCGTCCTCCGTCCTGCCGCGGATCTGCACCTCCACCTGTTGATCCTCGTCGGGAGACAGAGAGCCGAGCAGCAGCGTGTCGGCTTGCGTCAGGCTGACGGTGACGACCTTTTCGGTCGACGCCCTCGTCCCCGAGGTGCTTGGTGACTTCCACCTGCTTCGGCGGGGCATAGGTGGCGAGCTGCTGCGTGCGGAATGTTACCCACATGGTCACGAACTCGCTGACGTCGATGTCACAGTTGATGGTGATGGTTGGTGTGGTGCCTCTATACATGGGCGGCCTCCTTTCTGGCCTTTGGCCGGTAGTTTAGCACTCGAGGCGCTGGAGTCCGCTGTTCCAGATGCCGGCCGTCAGGGTGATGCCCGTCAGGTCTGCAAACGTGATCTGGAAGGGGTTGGTCGTGATCTCGCTGAAAACGGCGTCCCACAGCGTTGCGATCTTGCTGGTGTTCTGGCCGACCGCGTTGCTCAGGTCATTCACCGACGCCTCGGCAGCCTGCGCGATTGCGATGGCCTGCCGGGCGAGTGCCAGAGCCTCCTCTGCCGTAGCCTGTGCGCCGAGGGCGATGGCCTTGTAGGTCTCGTAGTCCTCTTTGGTGGCGTAGGCGTCGGCGGGGATGTAGGCGGTCACGTTGGTGGCCGTGCCGATCGCGGTGACGATGTCGATGGTTTTCTCGACGATGGTGGCGCCGCCGGAGGGCGGGATCCACTCGGCCAGATCGCCGCAGTTGCCGTAGCAGTACAGCACCTCGCCGACCTCGGGATCGGGATCTTCGGCATAAAGGCCGAGCTCGCGGTAGTAGAAGCCCTCGGTCTCGTCGCCGTTGGTGAAGATGCCGCCGACGGCCACGGTGCCGTCACCGTTGATCTTCAGCTTCGTGATGTCGACGGTCGCCTTCGGGCTGACCACGCCGGTGAGGGTGCGGGGCGTCTGGCCCTCCTCGAGGTAGCCATCGCCGAGGACGATCTTGGTGTAGTTGATCTTCTGGCCGGCCACGCCCTTCGCCAGAACGATCAGGCCGGCGGTGGTGATGTCGTTGTTGATAAATGCAGCCATGTCTATCTCCTTTCCTTAGTCTGAGATGACCGCCGCGTCGGTGCCGATGCTGACGGTCTCGCGGTTGTTGTCGTGGACGACGGCCGCGTGGTAGATGTGGATCTCGTCGCTGCCCATGACGTGCACCTCTTGGGTGTGATCCCTGACGGCCATGCCGGAATAGAGGAACATTTCGCCAGTCAGGCAGATCAGGATCGCGTCGAGCCACGAGCTGCGGCGCTTGACCGTCCGCAGCAGCTTCAGGAACAGGTCGAGGTTGCTGTTGACGAGGCTCGGGTTGTCACTCAGCACCTTGAAGTGATGCGGCTGCCCGCCGTACTGATACCACTCCCTGACCTCGCCGGTGCCGAAGTAGTCGGCCACGATCTGCTCCACGGCGTAGGGGGTGCCGAGTTTTGCGTAGACGCGGTCGCTGTTGCGGATGACGGCCCGCTTGGCTGCGATGGGCGCGGTGCTGTCATACCACTGGATGTTCAGCTCCCACGCCATTTCGTCGAGCTCTGCGTCGCTGAGCTGGTCGATCTTGTCCCACCTGCTCAGGAGCTTCAGGCGTGCATAGGCGTCGCGGCTGATGATGTCGCAGCCAGTGGCGAGGCCCTTGTCGCTGCCGTCCTCCTGCATCCACGCAGGCAGCAGCTTGACCATCTCGGTCTCATTGAGCCGCATTTACACCACCTCACTCTCGACCTTGTGGCTGACAGTCAGGTGGCCGCTGAACTTGGCGACTTGCGTGTCGTCGAGGGCCTTGTAGGTCGGCTTGACGACGTCCACGCGGAAGGCGCCGGTCAGGTTCTCGCCCCACGAAGGCGAGAGGATCCGCTTGCGGAGCTGGTCGGGGATGATGTAGCGGCCGAGAGGGCTGCGACTTGCCACTCGTTGTAGCGGTCGATCGCGCCGCCGGTGCCTTCGACGTTGGCGATTACCTCGGCCTCGTTCTTCGGCGTGGTGTAGTACACGATCTCGATGTCGTAGGTCTCGACCTCCGGGGGCACGGCGCTCACTTTGTCAGTGAGTGGCCGGATGTCCTTGGCGTTGACCACGTCCAGCACCTTCGCCAGCATGGCAGCGTCGGGGATCCCGCCGCCTTCCAGTAGGGGCACGATCTTGACGCAGCCCTCCAGCGTGCGGGTGATGATGATGTCGATGCTTTCAGCAGCCGCGAGACTGCCCTTGAGCGTGATGGCCAGCAGGCCGTCGGCGTAGTCGACGGTGTAGTCCGTGTCCTTGACCGCCGCCGTGCTCTGCCCGTGGGCCTTCACGACGAGGGTGTCGGTCAGAAGTGTGCCACCGCCCTTGAAGGCTTTGCCGTCGTAGACCGTGAGGGTCTCGCTGACGGTTTCCTTCTCGCTGACGGCCTTTGCGTCCACGATGGAGCTGTCGGCCGTCATTACCCAGTAGATGTAAGCCTGTTCAGGGCCCGCGGTGGATCTCTTGGCGGGCGCCAGACGGATCCGCTCGCGGAGGCGGTTGTCGCCTTCGGTGGTGTAGGGTTCGCCGTCATCGCCTCCGGCCGTTTCGGTCAGGTTGGTGACGGACTCGATGTAGGGGATCAGGTCGACGAGGGTAGTGATCGTGCCGGCTGCGTAGCCGTTGAACTTCGTGCCGTTGCTCACGGCCGAGGTCGGCACCTCCACAGAGTAGGCGCCAGCTTGCAGCACAGCGATCTCGTCGGTCGCAAAATAGTTTTCGCTGTCCGGCGTCACCTTCGTCCATTTCGGAATGATGATGTTTTTCTCCTGCGGCGTGGAGACGGAGAAGCGCATGGTCGTCTTGGCCGGTGTGCCTTCCAGTCGTCTCACGTCCTGCCGCTCGCCGATGGCGTCCAGCACCTCACCCCTCGCATAGCGGAGGAGCGTCTGCCGGCCGACGTCGTTGAGGCTGTTGTAGAGGGCAACGAACACGGGCACGAGAGCCTCACCGAAGATCCGGCGCTCGTCGCCCGGGTAGAGCGGCTCGCCGGCGCCCTTTTCGAGCTCGGTGATGATGGTCTTGTATAGGGTGCTCGCGTCTGTCGTGGTGAGTTTGATGTCCTCGCCGTAGATATTTGTCGCGTCGCTCACGCTGTTCACCTCCTTCATGTGATGTTCTCGATGCTGGCCCGCAGCTCGAAGTCGCCGGTCTGAGCGGTCAGGGCTTTCAGGTCGGAGTCACTGAGCTGCACGCGGGGCTCGTAGGTTTCCACAACGAACTCCACGTCGGCGGCCAGATCGGTCGCAGCGGTTTCGCTCGGCTTGTCGATCAGCGTGCGGTCGATCCCCTTGATGCGCTCGTAGGGCACCTCCCCGCGGATGGTCTTGAGGAGGTTCTGCACGCAGATCTCGGGCGCTCCGTTGCCAGATGCTTTCATTGGGATCACCTCGCTTTACTTGAGCTGCGCATTGGTTGGCTTTTTGGATGCTTTGGCGCTGCTGGAGGCTCCGACGTTCACAGCCGAGGAGCTTATGCCGAGCTCCTTGTAGGTGGCGATGCCTGCCGCCGACTTGGAGCTGCTGCCGCTCTTGCCGCTGTTGCCGGATTTTCCAGAACTGGCCTTTTTGCTGCTGGCCTCCTCGGCGTACTCGGTCAGCTTGATCGTGATCTTGCCGGTCAGGATCCTGCCGAGGTTGTCCAGCTTGGTGTCTGATAGGCTCACGCCCGTGAGCTGAAGGTTGGCCGGGCCGAAGCGCCGGCCGGCCAGATAGAAGGGGGCATACTGCCCGACCAGCGCCGTCCACGACTCGTACTCGCTGCGCACGTCGCAGCCGACCGCGGCGGCCAGATCGAAGTCGAAGCTCATGCTTTGCAGCTTGAGCGCCTTGGTCTTGGTCGCCGGGGATCCGGCTTTGTCGTCGCTGTTTTCCGTGTCGAGCTCGACGCTGTGGGAGATGCCGTTGAGTGCGGCGATCCTCTGGCTGGAGACGCCCCACGTCTTGCCGTTCCACGATGCCATGACGGCCATGTCTATCCCTCCTTACTGTGGGCCAGAAGTGGTGCCGCCTCGGCTGTCTGTGTGAGTGTGGCCGGTCAGGCTGATGCCCGTGGCTGTCACGTCTGCCGACGGGACGCTGATGCCCTTGTCCTGCATCGTGAGCGCGCCCTTCTTGACGGTGATGTCGCCCGGGACGATGCCGCCCCACTCTCCGTCCATGCGGGAGAGGATGATGCCGGTGCCGTCCTCGAACATAGCGTAGGCGACTTCTGTGCCGGGGGTCAGGTTTCCCATCTCCCCGCGCAGATACCACGGGATCGTCAGCGGCCGCGTGACCATGCTGTCGGCGGTGCTTGGGAGCACTCTGGCCGTGGTTTTGTCTCCGTTCCTGTCGGCCTTTCCCTCCACGCTGGAGATCTTGCCCTTCTGGATCATTTGGTTGTTGCTGTTCATCAATATCCCTCCAGTGGCTTGCGGAGGTATAGCTTGCTCCGCGTCTTGACGTAGTCGTGCCGGATCCGGCTGATGAAGGCCGTGCCGTCCCACGACTTGACGCCCTCGGTCGCCAGCGTGACCACAGAGCCCGCCGCATAGTCTCGCAGCAGCGAGCCCGTCCAAAGGGTGCCGACGGTCGCGTTTTTGTTGGCGTCCCGGAGCAGGCCCTTGGCGAAGCGGTCGGCCTCGCTCTGGTCGGTCATGCGGAAGGGCAGGATCCGGCGCAGTACCTTGTCGCCGCCGCTCGGGGCTGTGAAGGTGCCGATCAGGCCGCCGTTGACTGCTTCGGCCGAGCCGTAGGCGTTGGTGCCCTCGTCGCGGTACTCGAAGTCATTGGCCGGGGTGATGGTGATGGTGTCGACGGGCTGCTGGCTTTCCATGCGCGCCTCATCGTAGACGACCAGCTTTCCGTCGTACACCAGAAACGCCGCGCCCTCGAGGGTGCAGCGGTTCTGAAAAAATGCGAAGTCCGCGAGATTGTTCTGCTCGACGTAGTCGTAGGTCTGGTCGGTGATCCCGTAGGTCTCGAGCGTCAGGCCGTGACGGCCGGCGATCTCTTGGGCCAGTTGCAGGAACTTGACCTTTTCCCACGATTTGCTCCGCGTATCCTTCGCAGACTGCGGGACGGAATAGGCCCGCAGGGTGATGATGCCGGACTCGGGGACGACGCTTTCGACGAACATTTTGCCCGTCTTGGCAGCGCCGTCCTCGATGGCGATGGTGTCGCCCTTCTTGGGGTTCCACGAGTCCCACAGCTCGCGGGTGTCGTTGAGTTTGAGTAGCAGCTCGTCGCTCTGCTTTTCGGCGTACATATCGTGATAGCAGCGGTGGACGCTGATGTCCGGGTAGATGTCGACGCCTTCGTATAGGATTTTCACGGCGTCACCTCCTCCACGGCGGCAGGGTCTCCGGCGTCTCCACGGTCTCGACGATCGGGATCCGCACAGCCTCGCCGCCCTCGAAGATCAGCACGTCGCTGAGGTCGGGGTTGGCCTCGATGATGGTGCTTGCCATGCGCTCCTCGTTATAGGCGACGAGCGCGATGCTGTCGAAGGTGTCGCCGCCCTGCGCCACATAATCAATAAAGCCGACTGTCTGCTGTGACATAGGCGCCGCCCTCCCTTCTGCTGAGTGCCTCGAGGATGAAGTCGATGAACTCCGGCTCGAGGTCGCGGAGCTTTCGGATCAGGGCGTCCTCGTCGGTGTCGCCCTCGATCTTGATCTGCGGGGAGAAGGACAGCCCGCTCAGGTCGTAGACCACAGCGGTGCCGGAGCCGCCGCTGAGCAGCTCGTAGTCGCTTTCGCCGTCAGATGCTCCGAGCATCCGGCCCGCCTCGGCCCAGTAGGACAGGTTTTGCGAGCGGTATGCAGGGTTGAAGCTGATGACGGCCTCGGTCGGGTAGTGCGGATCCTCGCCAGCGATGGACGGGCCTCTCGTGAAGCCGCCGGTCGCATAGCCAGAGACGGACGCGCTGCCGCCGCCCCCACCTCCGAACAGGCCGGCGATCTTGGAGATGACGCCGGAGCCGAAGCTGACAATCTTCGATACCCAGCCGACGATCGTGCCGAGCACGCTGGCGATGGGCTCCAGAATAGACAGCAGCGGGGTCAGCAGTGGGGTGATGGCACCGATCAGGCTCAGGATCGGAGGGAGTAGCGCCTGAACGAGTTGCATCAGGGGATCAAGCAGCGGCATGATGACGCTGTTGACGATTTGCAGGGCCACCTCCAGCAGCGGGGTGATGACCGGCAGCAGGCTCGAGATGATGCTCACCAGCACAGGCAGCACGGCGCTGACGATCTGCGTGATAATAGGGAGCACGGTGGCGAGCAGGCTGGCAATAGGCGGCAGGATCGCGGAAACAATCTGCATGAGTGGCGGGAGGAGCGTCTGCACGAGGCTGAGAAGCGGCGGGAGCAGAGTGCTCATTAGCTGCGTCAGAACGGGCAGAAGGTCGGCCGCGAGCTGAGAGATCAGGGGCAGAACGTCCTCGAGGGCGTCGGCCGCGCCGGTCAGGAACTCGTCGACAAACGGGGCCGCAGCCTCGACCGCCTTGGAGATGGCCGGAGTGATCTGCTCCATCAGCTTTTGCAGGGTCGGCATGAACTTGTTGAGCCCGTCGAACACAGTGTTCGCCATAGGCTTGAGGGCCACTTCGAGCCCCTGCTTCATAACCTGAAGCCGCTCGGCGAAGTCGTAGGTGTCATCGGCTGCGCCGGCGATTGTCTCGCCGTTTTCTTGCAGCTCAGCCGTCAGGTCTGCGACGGCCAGAGAGCCGTCTCGGATCGCTGCGGCCATCGTGGAGCCCGCCCTTGTACCGAAGATCTCCGACGCGATGCTGGCGGCCTCTGCGGCCGTCCCGGCGTTTTTGATCTTTTCGTAGTACATGGCGAGCCCGTCGCTGGCGCTGATGCCCTCCTTGGCAAGTGTGGCGACGCTCTTTTTCATGGCGCCGAGCACTTCGTCGGTGTTTACGCCGGCTTTGTCGAGCTGGCCCATCAGGGCGCTCGCCGTCTCGAAGGAGTAGCCCATCTCCTGAAGCTGCGGGCCGAACTTCTGCATATCTGCCATCAGATCCGTGAAGCCCATACCCGTGCTCTGGCTGACCTTAAAGATGTAGTCCATAGCGCCGCCCATGTCGTCGGCGTCGATGTTCCACTGTTGGAAGGCTTGGCTCGACTCCTCGATCACGCTGCCGAGGTCGTCCCCGAGCATATCGCTCACTTGGATGGCCTGCTTGGAGATCTCCTGAAGCTGCGGGCCGGTGAGGCCGAGGCGGGTGTTGTAGTCTGCGATCGCCTTGCTGGCGTCCTCCATTGTGGTCGGGACGCTCTTGTAGACGGCGTCGAAGTCATCCAGAAGCCCATCCAGCGCGTCGCCGGTGGCGCCGGTTCCGATGCGGATAGCATCAGCAGCGTCATCGAAGGACGCGCCGAGATCCTTCATGTACTTTCCGGCCTCGACGACTGCCTTGCCTGTCGCCACAGCGATGCCGCCCACGGCTGCACCAACGGCCAGCGCCTTCACGTTCAGGCCGCTGATTTTCTTCTGAGCCTGTTCGATGGCTTTGCCGAGTGATGGGTCGATGCTGCCGGCCAGATTGACGACCGCCTGCATCGTTTTTCCGTTTGCCATGTGCGTCACCTCCTTCTGATGTGGGGTTTCTTAAAGCTGGCCGCACGAGTCGGCCGGCTCGCTTGGAGCCGCTTGGCCTCCTCGACGGCCTCCCCGTATTCGGTCAGGAAGTCGGTCAGCCTTCGCTCTCCGAGGTCTCGCGTCGACGTGTGGAAGGCTCGGGCGTAGTCTCGGATTGCGCGTCGGAGCTGTCGGGGGTGTAGGGTTCCTCCGACTTCCCGGAAATAAAATCCCGGCCGATCCTCATAATCTTCATAACGTCGTAGCCGCGGACGCGCTCGAGGTCGGAGATGTCGATCTCGGGGTTGATGGCGATGATGGCAGCGAAGCCGAGGTAGAGGTGCAGGCCGTAGTCCAGCTCGGCCGCGCCGGCCGCGTTGCCGTTCTTGGAGCCGCTGGCGCTCAGCTTTCTGGCGTCAGCTTCAGCAAACGCCTGTGCGGTGATCTCGCTGATGTCATAGGTCAGCTCGTCGTAGCTCTTGCCGTTGATCTGCACGGGGTTGTCGAGCTTGATGGTGTTCTTCATTGGGTGCGTCTCCTTTCGATAAATAGAGGGCGCCGCATAGGCGCGGCGCCCTTCGGGTTACAGCAGGCTGCGGATGTCCTTGGCGTAGTCGACGCCGCCGACGCGCAGGATCGTGTTGAGCTGGTCAATCAGCCAGTATTCAGCGCCGCCGACGTAGAGCTGGTAGCGGCTCACGGCAAACGTGGCCTCGTTCTCGCTGGTGTTGCCGGGATCCACAGAGAGGCCCGGGATACCCTTGGAGACGCAGCGGAGGAACGCCTTGCAGCCTTCGGTCTTGGTGGAGCCGTCGGCCTGCTTCACGTCCTGAGCCCAGCGGATCTCGATGGTCTTGCTCTCGAGCTTCATCATGTTCCGCAGGCCGAGGTCGATGCCGATCTTGGTGATGGACGCCTCCATAGCCTCGATCTGGCCGAGGATGGGGGCGGTGTAGGTTCCCATAGCCTTGAAGTCAGCGGTCACGGGAGTGACGGCCGGCAGCGAGATGGTCACGTCTTTGGCGACGATGGTGCCGCCGATGTAGACGGTGTCGGCGAGGATAGGGCCCTTCAGGTCGAGCCACAGGTTTGCCATTACTCGTCACCTCCTTCGTAGTAGACAGAGAAGCCCGCGTCGGTGTATGCGACGTAGACGCTCGCAGACTTGAGGGGCGGGGTCGGGGTGACGGCGATGTCCCAGCGAAAGTCGCCATTCATCACGTCGGTGGTGCTGTTCTCGCTCTCGAGGAACAGGATCACAGGCTCGCCCAGCAGGGCGCCCATGCTCACATAACCGTCGAGCTTTTCCTGCTCGCGGTTGATGATGCGATCCTTCAGAGCCCGGGTCATGGGGCTGTCAATCTCAGGGCTCCACTCGCGCTGGAAACTGTTGGTGATGTGCATGAGCATCCGCATGGAGACGTCGAAGATCGCGCGGGGATCCACGTCTGCGCCATAGGTATAGGCGGCGGTATGGTCGCCCCACAGTACCCACTCGCCGCCCCACGCGACGGCGGTGCTGATGCCGTTCTGCGTCAGCTCCTTGCCGGTCTGCTGGTCGAAGCCGCGGTTGTTGGCGTTGGCGCCGAAATACTGCTTGATGATGGGGATAGCCTTGTTGCCGCAGGTCTCCATCGGGACGCTGTTGTGGCTGAAGTCGGCGCGCATGAGCTCGACCACGGCCATCGTGCTCAGGTGGTACACGTTGCCGAGATTGTCCACGCCCTGCGGCCAGTAGACCTTGGAGCGCTCGCCGGTGAAGGCGTTGGCCTTCTTCCATGCGATTGCCTTGGTGATCGTGTCGACCGCCTGCGCGGTGCTGTCCACGAGGGGCAGGTCAGCCACGACGAAGGCGTCCCAGTGGCCGTTGATCTTCTGGCTGGCCGTCAGCATAGCATTATAGACGGCAGGACTGTGGCTCCAGCCGGGGGCCGCGATCAGATTGCAGACCGCGAACTGCTCGGGATAGAGCAGCGTGATCGCGCTCAGGCCGCTGTATTCGCCGGAGGAGGTGACGCCGCCGATGATGTCGCTGTCCTCGACGCTGTCGTCCACCTCGTAGAAGGTGGCCGTCAGGTTGCCGGTGAGCTGCGCGTCGTCCTTCAGGCTGGTGATGATGACCGTGCCCTTGGTAAAGTTGTAGTCCACGGCGTAGTCAGAGCCCTCGACGTAGTTGCCGCTGGTCGCCTTTGCGATGGTCAGCGTGTCGAGGATGATCGTGCTGCTGGCGAACTCGGCACGGCCGCCGGTGAAGGCGAGGGTCTTGGTGGTGGCCTCCTCCTTGCGGTGCTTTCCCTCAGAGGGGTCGAGCACGTTGATGACGTAGATCGGGCCGATGTTCCCGAGGGTGTTGTTGAAATGTGCGTACATAACCTCGCACAGGGTAAAGGTGCCCCAGTCGGCCGCGTAGCCGAGCTTCTTCTGCGCGTCGACCAGACTGGTGATCTTGATCGGCGCGTTGATGACGCCGGCTTTGCCGAAGCCGCGCACGAGGTTGACGGGTGCCGTGCCGATATAGACCGGCGTGGTGCCCGCCTGCACGGCGCTCTGTGCCACGGTCTCGCCGATGTGGCCGTAGGCGCCGTAGAGGTATTCGTTTGCCATCTGCTTATCCTCCTTTGCATGAAATTAGAGCAGCCGAGCGGCTGCCCTTAAAGCAGGTGTTGGTAGCTTTTCGGGTTGCGGGTCAGGGTCTCCTCGACGGAGAACTCAGCCCATGCAAACCAGTACGGGTAGAAGTCGGGGACGGCGTCTTGCTCCGTGACGGGGCCGAAGGTGATGCCCTTCTCCTTGATGACGCGGAGGTCGCCGAGGTACTCGGCGTTTTCAATCAGCCGGAGAGCTGTGTCCACAAAATTCCATGCGTCACGCCAGCCCTCTCCGTTCTTCACGAAGTAGGAGGCCGCCGCCTCGTTGTATTGCTGGATGTAGGTGCCGCTGCCGTCGCCCTTCGGCTTGAAGATGTCGGGCCCGTGGTAGCCGGGATCCCACGCTGAGAAGCAGAGCCGGATCTTGATGTCTCGGGCACTCTGGAGCAGGTCGTCGTCGCCCTGAACGATCTGCACGCAGACCGACGGGATCGGCGCGGCGATGTTCGGGGGCGTCCTGTCCTTCGATGGTACGAAAAGCGAGAACGCGGCCGGGTTTACCAGCTTGTATGGGTAGGAGGCGTCCGTTGCGTTGTCGTCGGGGAGCTTCAGCTTGACCAGAGGGCAGACCTCGGCGGTCAGCCAGTCCCGGACGGTTTCGATGCTGTTGACGATGGACATGGGGCACCTCCTACATGGTGACAGTCTGGCCGAGGGCCACGGTGGCGATCCCCATGTCCTCACTCCAGTCGTTGACGATGTACTCGCGGCCGTCGACGTTGAGCCCTTCGCCCGCCGGGCGCCGAGCGGGCAGATCCTCGACCGCCGCGTAAAGCAGCAGAGAGGACTCCGCGACGCTCAGCTCTTGCCCCCCTTGGCGTTCCTTCAGGGCGTTGTCGTCCAGCACGGCGGCGATGGCTTTGCCTTCGACGGTGTGCTTCTCACCGAACTCGTCGAGATTGAGAAACGTGCGCCGACGGTCAGCCTCGACCATCGCCTTGAAGCTGAAGGCCATCAGACGGGATCGGCGGCGCCGATCTGAGGGGGCTCCTCGTCGTCGGCACCGTCATCAGGCTGCTCGGCCTTGGCTGCCTCGATGGCAGCGATGACGTCGGCCTTCTTGCGCATAGCAGAGGCGTCCACGCCATAGCGCGTGGCCACTTCCTTCAGCTCGTCGAGCTTCATGTCCTCGTTGTACTCAGGGGCCTCGTCGGCCGCGGTGTTGGTGCTGGCAGGCTCGTCGGCGTCGTCGCCGGGAGCGGGTGCGGGCTGCTCGGCAGTCTCGCCCAGCTCGCCGATGTACTTGGCGACGCCTTCCTTCACCAGACGGGCCTCCAGCTCGTCGTCGAACTTCTGAGGGCCATCTGCTTCAGTGATGGGGATCACCTTGCGGCCGTTATAGTAGCCGAAGGTGCCCTTGATGATCTGGATCATGCTCTGCTCCTTTCTGCTGCGCTCAGTCCGTCAGGACGTCCGCAACGATGAACGGGTTCTTGTTGTTGGGGATCATCAGCGGGCGGCTGGAGATGGTCAGCGTGCGGCTGTTGCCTTCGGCGCTGCTCACATACTTCGGCACGCGGCGGCCGGCGTAGGTGTGGAACTCGCCGTCGCTCTGCTCGACCTGAGAGACGGCGCCGTAGGCGGTGCGGCCAGCGCCGGGAGCGGTGAGGACGCACTTGCCGGACGGGATGTAGAGCTTGTCCTTGCCCTCGTCGTCGGTGTAGGTCAGGTCGTAGGAGATGACGCTGATGATGCGGCCGAGGACGTTCAGGCGGGCCACGATGGCGGCGCCGTCAGGCAGCAGCTCAGGCTCCACGTTGCCGATCTCGATGCGGCGGTTGTCGAGGAGCTTCTGCACGGCCGCGTCGTTGATGATGGTGTCAGCCACGTCCGGGGAGCAGACCAGATCGGAGGCGCGGAGGCCACGCTTGGTCAGCATACGGATCATAGCCTCCAGATCCTTCAGGATCTTGCCGCCGGTGGCGTCCCACTTGGCCGTCGGGGTGTAGGTTGCGGGGTTGCTGGCCTCGGAGTAGAAACGGATCTCCATCTCGTCAGCCTTGTCGACGTCGTCGGCGATGTGCTTCATCACACAGCCGTTGGTCAGCATGGTCTCGGCGGCCATCGCTTCTTCGCGGTTGGTGATGAGCTCGCCCAGCTCGTCAGCGTCGCGCAGGATGAGGGTCTGCTGGCGCTGCTCAGGGGTGAGCTGAGAGTAGAGGGCCTCGCCGAAGCCACGCTTGCGCAGCTCGTCGAGGGTCAGGACGCGACGGGGAGCCACGAAGGGCGGGGTGTAGCGTTCCATATTGTAGCCGGCGCGCAGGACGGTGACGCCGCCCTTGCGAGGGGCCACGAAGGGCGCCAGCTTCTTGCTGCCGTCACGGAACTCGACGAGCACGTCATCGGTGGCGAAGATGTCGCTCGCGTCGTTGGTGGGGAAATAGCGGTCACGCAGGAAGGTCGCGGCAGGGGTGAGCTGCTGCACGGCCATGAGCAGCGTGTGGGTGTCGTAGAAGTTAAAAGGCATTTTGTTGTCCTCCTTCTCTTAGTATTCGATGGCGTCGGAGAGCAGGATGCCGGCCTTGCGCAGCTCCTCCTCGTCGGTTGCCTTCAGGGTGTAGCCGCTTGCGACGGCCAGCTTGTTGCGGGCGAAGTGGCCGGTGCGGTAGGCCAGCACGGTCACGTCCGCGGTGGTGCCGACTTCCACGTCCTCGGCGAGGATGCAGTTGGCGGTCAGGGTTTCGTTGGTGGTCGCGGTGGAGCCGAGGATCACCAGCTTGCCGTCGCCGGCGGTGCCGGCAGACAGAGCCATCACGGTGCCGCGCTTATAGGTGGCCGCGGCGGTGGCCTCCTTGCGGATGGTCACGGTGAGCACGTCAGCGACGGGCTCGTTGGCAACGATCAGGCCGTCATAGCCGACGCTGCCGAGGTTTTCGTCCAGTCTCTTGCTCATTACTTCTTACCTCCGTTCTGAGACTTGGTGGAGTTGTAGAGGCCGACGATGGCGTCCACCTTTGCCTTGTCGTCGTTTTCGCTGCCTTCTTCGCCGCCGTTAGGGGCAGCGCCGACGCCGGCAGCGCCGGACTCGTCGTTGTCAGCCTTGGCGTCCTTCAGGTGCTTGGCACCGAGGGCCGCCTGCTTCTGCATGGCCTTGAGCGCGAGTTGCTCAGCGGTGCAGGGGGTCTCGCCGTACTTGGCGTCCCTGACGAGCTGCGCGTCGCCCACACTTGCGGCGATGCTGTCGATGGCCTCGATGCGGGCGCGCTCCTGCGTTCTGGCAGTTTCGGCCGCCTGCTGCTCGATCTGAGCCACGACGTCGGGGTGCTGTGCTCTCATTTCTTCGAGGGTCATGGTCTTGTTGTCCTCCTTCTTGGGGCCGTCGTTCTTGGCGGCCGCGTGTTTATTTCCAGCCGCAGGGGCGGCGTGGATGCTGTTGTCGATGGGGATCGTCCCCGGGATGTGCCTGAAGCCCTTGACGTCGTGCCGGATGCCGGCGACGAGGAGCACCTTCTTGTCGGCGCTCAGGGTGACGTCGGGGCCTTCGTCCGTGAGCAGGGTGTCGGCAAAGCCGTTGTCAATGGCCTCCTGCCCGACCATCCACGTCTCGCGGGTCATCATGCTGCGGAGCTGGTCGACCTCGATGCCGGTCTTGGCGTGGTAGATCTCCGCGATGGCCCGCTCGCTCGCGTCGAAGTCCTTCTGGAGCTTCTTCAGGTCTGCGAGGGTGTAGTAGTCGTAGAGCAGCCCGGCGACGCCGTGGATCATCACCATGCTGCCGGGATAAACCTGCACCTCGTCGCCTGCGCAAGCGATGACGCTGGCCGCGCTGGCCGCGATGCCTTCCACGACGACGACCTTGTGGCCGGTCAGGCCCTTGATGGCGTTGTGGATGGCGATGCCGGTGTAGAGGTCGCCGCCGCAGCTATTGATCTTGATGGTGATGTTGCTCTTGCCCTTGACGGCCGCGAGATCCTCCATGAAGCTCTCGGGCGCGATGTAGAGGCCGGGCTCGGGCTCGCCCGTCCACCAGTCCACAGGCTGACGGCTCACGACGTCGCCGTAGAGGGTGATCTCGCCCTCGTCGTCGCCGGTGCTGGCGACGTTCCAGAACTTGATCGGCGTGCCCGCAGTCTGAGGCCCGGCACAGAGCCGGGGAGTGTTATGCGTTCTCATGCTTGTCTCCTTCCTTGATGCTTTTGATGGCCTCGGCGACGATTGCCTCCCGCAGAGCTGCGGAGATCGTGCCGCTGGCCGCTGTGCTCTGGTCGACCTGCCCCTGCGCTGCGCGCAGTTTCTCGTTTTCCCGAGCGAGCTGGTCGACGTTGGCGTCCCACTGGCCGCCGTTGAGTCGGATGGTCGCCTGTTCTCTGGTCGTGATGCCTTCGCCGATGGCGAGGATCTCGGCCGTGATCTCCTTCGTCGGGTCGAGCTGTCCCTGAGAGGGGCCGATCCACTCGGCGCCGAGGTATGCGGCGCGGATTGCCGGGTCTGCGAAGAAGCCCGGGGCGCTGATGCGGCCGCGGGCGACGGCTTCAGAGAGCCAGATCTCATAGACCGGCGTGCAGAAGTCATCGACAAACCACTTGCGTCTCATGCGGAACGCCTTCCACGCCTCCATCAGGGCGGCACGGCTGGCGCTGTACGAGCTGTTGAAGCTCTTGAGCAGCAGATCGGCCGGGATCTCGAGCGCCGCGCCCACCTGTTCGCAGATGGCGCGCAGGAAGGTGTTGAAGCCGCTGGCCGGCCGTTTGGGGTCTGCAAAGGTCACGTCCTCGCCGGGCTCCATGATGTTGATCTGCCCGGGGCCCATCTCGTACTCGTTAGGATCTCGGCTCACCTCCGGCAGGCTGCTCCCGACCTCGTTGAACGGGTTGTCGCCGGCGCCTGCCTCGGTCTTGATGAAGGCCGTGAAAAACGACTCGACGACCGCCGCGGTCAGCTCGCTCTCGGTGTAGCGGCGAAGCTGGAGCAGGGGCTCGATGACCTGCGCGAGGTAGCTGACGCCGCGGTATTGATCCGGGCGCTCGCTCTCCATGACGTGCAGGATGTTCGGCAGTCCAGTCCGCTCGCCGTATGCCTGAACGCGGGCCCACGTTGTCGTCGTGCTGCCGAGCTCGAAGGGGTAGGTGCTGCGGATGTGGTACGCCTCGATCTGGCCGTCGCTGTTCACCTCGACGCCGTCGTAGATGGTGTTGCCGTTGGCCGCCTTGCCGGTGGTCAGCAGCATCGGGGTGATGATGCCGGAGGTCGTCGGTGTGGCGACTCGGTCGGCCTCGATCAGATGCAGGCGCAGCGAGTAGGGCGTGAGCGGCGTCGGCTCGTACTGCTTCACGACGGCGAACACGTCGCCGCTGACCAGCCACGAGGAGAGCGCGAGCTGCTGCATGGCTGCGAAGTTGTTGACGCCGGTGGCGTCGCACGCCCTTTTGTTCTCCGACCAGAGGGCGAACTCCCGCTCGGCCTGAGCCTGCCATGCGTCCGCGGCCTCCTGCGTCATGCCGAGCGCCTCGCGGTCGATCCGGCTCTTGAGCTGGAGGCCGATGCCGACGACGTTGGTGCGGTTGGTGCGGATGGCAGAGGTGGCGATCGGGGCCGCCATGTAAAGCATCCGGGCACGCTGCCGCAGGGTGTAGTTGTTGGCGTCGATGTCCTCCTTCGGGCTGCCGCTCATAGCTCTGAAGCCCTTGGTCGCCTTCTTGTGCCAGCTTGCGCCGGCGTCGCCGTAGCCCTTATTCACGGGGCGCGGCTGCTGCCGCCTGTTTTGTGGGCGGCTTCTGCTTTTTCTTTTGCTGATGGTGCTCACCTCCTTCATGGTGAAGATGACCGGGCCGGGAGAAAAGGAGCGAAAACTCCCGGCGTCGGCCTATGAAAAAAGCCCCTTTTGGGGCTTCTTTCACCAGTCTCGGGGCACTACTCCCACAGCTTTTCGCGGCTTCTCGCCGTTCAGTGCGGCCTCGAGGGCTTCGATGTCTGCCTCGAGCTGTTTGATGGCGGCCCGGATGGATCCGAGGTCGGTGTTGTAGCGGGCCAGATTGCGCGAGCCGATGCCGTAGCTCTGGACGCCTCCGTCCAGCATCTCGGCCTCTCGCTTCAGGTAGAGCTCCAGCCGGTTCCTCTTGATGGAGAGCTGGTACTCGATTTGTTCGCGTGTCTTTCTCATTGTGGTCTGTCCTCCTTACCAGTCGTCGAAGGCGTCGGCCCGGTTGTGCCGTTGCCGCTGCCGTCGCTGCTGCGGGGCCTTCGGTTTTTCCTCCAGCCCTTGCAGGCGGCGCTCGATGGCGTCCATGTCGGGGTTGATGATCTTGAGGCCGGCGTTGGCGTAGTCGCGGCAGTCGAGGGCCTCGTTGCGGTTGTGGCCGGGCAGCTTCTCCCACGCCCAGCGGTCGCCGCGGCGTGTGTGCGTGAGCACCAGCTTCTCAGAGAGGAGCCCGTTGAAGAAATTGAGGTCATAACCGGCGTCGGGGTGCCGGTTGAAATGGCAATATTTCGGCCCGGCCTCCTGCACCTTCAGATTAGCCATGATCGTCGCCTTGCCGGCGTCGACGCCGATGGTGTAGAGCCAGCAGGTGATCCGCTTGTTGTCGCGGATCGGCACCTTGCTCGGAGGCGAGACGAAGGGGATGCCGTCGCCGCCCTTGCCCTTGATGGCAAAGACGCGCTTGCCGACGCGGGCCCGGCACGCCTCATAGACCTCTTGGGTGAAGTGGCCGCCGGAGTCGACGCAGGTGATGGAGATCTTCAGACCGAGGCCGTTTTTGAACTTGTAGACGTGGTCGACCACGTCGTCGAGCCGCTGCCAGACATCCGGGGTGTCTGGTCGGCCCATGATGTAGCCCTTGACGATGCCCCACGTCTCGCCGTACTTCCCGTGACCGACCACCTCGTATTCGAGGCGGTTGTCCTGAGTGTCGACGCCGCAGGTCAGCACGAGCACGCCGTCAGGCAGCTCCACAGGGGTGCCGTCCGGGCGGGTGCCGTAGTCCTCGCGGCGGGCGAGCATGGTGTCCTCGTCCTCGAGGTCGCCGCGATCTTCCCACAGTTGGCCGAGCAGGGTGTTGTAGACGACCTTGAGGCGCTGCGGGTCATCCTTGGCGTCGAGGAACTTGAGGACGATCTTCTCCCACGGAGTCCACGGGCTCGAGAAGGCATTGAGCCAAAAAGAACGGACGCCTTTTTTGTAGGCGTCCGGGTTGTCGGCGATCCACTTGGCCGGCTGCTTTCGCATGACGTCCTCGGGGATCAGGCAGCCACAGGCCGGGCAGCTCCACGAGACGCCGCTCTTGAGGCTCCACGACTTTTTCCCGCGGATCCGCTTGACCTCCGGGTCGAAATGGATATTGTCGAACACGATCTCGCTGTACTCCCCGCACTCGGGGCAGCGGTGGCACCAGCGTTCCTGCGTGCCTTGGTAAAAACTCGTCTCGATGTTGCTGTTGCCCTTGATGGTCGGGGTCGAGACCTCGACCGCCTTCGCGTTGTAGAATGTGGCCTGACGTGCTTCGGCCAGCGCCCACGGGTCGCCCTCGGTGCCGGCGCTGGTCGCCCAGCGGTCGCGCTCGTCGCCGATGATGTAGCGGGCGGGCGTGGAGGCCAGAGCCGAGGCGCTGTTGGAGCCGGTCAGGGTGAGCATACCGCCCGGGAAAGACTTCTGGAGGATCGTGTTGCCGCTGTCCTTGGCCTTGACGTCGTGCACCTTCGCCTTCAGGGGCTTGCTGTCGCGGATCATGGGGGCTACGCGGAGGCGGCTGAACTTTCGGGCGTCGTCGATGGTCGGGTGGACGTAGAGGATGCTGCCGGGGTCTTGGTCGATGATGTAGCCGATGATGTTGAGCTCGAGCTCGGACTTGCCGACCTGAGAAGCGGCTACCATGACTATTTTGTGCACCTTCGGATCCGTAAAGGCCCGCATGGGCTCCTCGAGGTACGGGGTGCGCTTGGTGCGCCACGGGCCGGCCTCGGCTGAGCTTTCCGGGGAGAGGCGGCGGTGCTTGTCGGCCCACTCGTCCACGGTCAGACTCTCAGGCGGGGCGAAGCGTTTGACCGCTCCGGCGATGGCGGTATTGAGCTTCGCGGCGGCTTTTTTAGTCGTCCGCGTCATCGGCGAGCTGTTCGCCCCAGCCTTCCCGATCCCTTACTCGCCGGGCGTACACCTCGGGATCGTATTTATAGCCGGCCAGCTCCGTCAGGATCTTGTAGACCTCTGTGCGGATGATCTCGGACGCCTCGGCGGGTGTTGCTGCGCCGGTGACGTCGACGGCCAGACGGCCCGGCAGGGCCACGAGCATCGACCTGATATTGTAGACGAGGTCGGTCATCACAGCCTCGACGTCCTCGCTGCGGTGCATGGTGCCCTCGAGCTCGCTGAGCTGGAGGGCGGCGATGTCTGCCTTGCTGCGCTTGAGGTCAGCCTCAGCCTCCAGACGCCGGCCCTCGATCTCGCTGTCCTTCTTCGACGGCTCCCGGCCGTTGGCCTTGGCCGTCAGGTATCGGATGTACCTCTGGATCGTCGGCAGCAGGTCGTAGCGGTTGGCGTTGCCTTCCTTGACCGCGGTGATGACGCCCTCCTTGGTGAGCTGCTGCACTCGGCGGGGCGTCATGTCGAACAGGGCCGCGATGGTCTTACTGTCGACGAGCTTGTTGTTGGTTGGGTTCGGCATGGCGTTCCCTCCTTTCTGCCGCTCGGGCGAAACGAAACGGCCCGAAAAAAATTTTCCCCGGCTGCGCGTTTTTTGGGCTCGCCAGCACCGCAGGCCAGAGGGGCCCGTCACAGTACCTTGCGGCGCTGTGCGTGGCCGTAGAGGCGTCTGCGCGGCGCTGTGGCGCGCTCTGTGCGCGTCTGGCGGTGTGGGCCGGGCTCGGTGTCGGGTGCGGCTGTGGACGCGCTGTGCGGCGTTCTGGTGGGCTCTGGCTTAGAGGCCGAGGGCTCGCTTCATGTGGTGCTCGAGGCGCTTGCTGGTCTCGGTGTTGAGCCGGAGCATGATGGCCTCGTTGGTGCGGTCGCTGGTTATCATCTGCGGCACCGAGATGGTGGTCAGCTTCTTGATGTCGGTGCGGGTCTTGCTCATTCGCTGGAATGGGATCCAGCTCGTGCCGTCGCTCTTGGTGTTGCCTGTCCCCATGAGAATATTGTGCGATCGCTGCGAGAACGGGCCGCCCGGGGTTCTTGTGTTCAAATAGCGGCCAACTACCTTCTTCTGCCCCTTGAGCACCTGCGCCTTCAGCGTGTAGCTCTTGCCACGGGGCGGGGCCTTCGGTGTCATGCCGAAGTGCACGGGAGTCAGGAGCCTTCCCTTGTAGGTGATGGCGAGCTCCTCGATGGTCTCGCCGGTGATCTGGATGCTGCCGGCCATCTTCTTCGGCTTGCCGCTGCCCGCCATCTTCTTCGGCTTGCTGCTGTTCTTGCCGGACGGGGTGATCTCTCCCTTCTTGATGTTGTAGACCGACGTGACTTCCTGAGCGATCCAGCTCGGCGCTCTTGCCTTAACGTCGCGGACGGTGGCCTTCACAGCTTTGCGGCCCTGCTCGTTGATCTGTGCGACGGTGTCCATGAGCTTTTGGAAGTTTTCGACCTGCATGGTGATGGTTGTCTTTGCCGTTGTTGTCACCTCCTGAATATGCAAAAAGAGACCGGCGGGCGTTGGTTCGCCCGTCGGCCTCTTGCCG
>OGRA01001403.1_pt1 | contig 22739 bp, 21 predicted proteins | sample 1553351 | NCBI WGS metagenome assembly OGRA01 (sample SAMEA2580056, study PRJEB22360) | human gut metagenome | biome: human gut; feature: human-associated habitat; material: faeces | place: Denmark | collected 2008/2010
GGGCGGCGGGCTGCAACGGTCACGTCGGCCCCCAGCGCCGCCAGACGCGGCCCCAGCGCCTGCCCCACCGGGCCGAAGCCGGTCACCAGCACCCCGCTGCCCCAGAGCGTCCGCTTCCGCTGACGGAGCAGGATGCCGAGGCAGCCCTCTGCCGTCGGGATGGCGTTCCGGATGGTCAGCTCCTCCCGCGCAAAGTAATCCACCAGCTCGACCCCGGCCTCCTGCGCAATTTGCTTTGCCTGCGCCGAGAGCCTGCCGCCCAGCGCCAGTGCCCCCGGCTTTGCCGCCCGCAGCAGCTCCGCCAGCGGTGTGCGGGTCTCATCCAGTGGCAGCGGCAGCAAAATGTAATCCGCAAGGGCTACCTGTTCTGCCCCGCAGACGGCGTATCCCGCCCGCGCCAGCGCTCGGCCCGCTGCCGCCTGCCGCGCGTCGCCGCCGATCACTGCAACCTGCTTTCGTCCTTCCATGCCCGGCTCCCCCTCCTCAAGGTCTGTGTCAGCCTATGCCGGGCCGGGCACCGATGTGACTGCAAACGCAAAAGGCCCCGGAGCGAGGCCGCATGGCTCGCTCCGGGGCAGGAGTGTGATTCAGTGATTCATTTGGTGCAGTTCAGGGTGTTTCAATCTTATTGCAATGCCCAAGTTAAAAGGTATCGTTCGAAGTTATGCGATCTTCTGGGTGGGGACCTTCATGACAACGATGGTATAAACGCTGCCGCCAACCGTTGCATCTGCAAAGCCAACGCCAACCACGGCATCCTTCACTTCACGGCCCACCTGTGCGGTGATGTCAAAATGGCTTGTTGCGTTTTCATCAATAACCTGCAGGTCAACCATGTCCTTGTTGGTCTGGTAGTATTTGCTGCCGAAGGAAACGCTCTTCACATAGCTGACCTCGTAGATATTGGTATCGTCCTTGCCCACCAGGATGTTCTTCACGTCGTCAGACTTCAGCACGGTCACGATCTCAGCCTGGGTCTTTGCCTTTTCTGCGACCTTCTTTGCGATCGTCTCAGCCTTTGCATCCATTTCCTTGTCGGCCTTGAACTCCTTATAGTTCTTAAAACTCGGATCGACCATCGAAGTGTAAGTCAATTGGTCGTTCATCTGCTTGATGAGTTCTTTCCCATTCAGAGAAGTACCGCAGCCGGTCAGAACTGCCAGTGCCATCACACCAGCGAGCGCAACAGCCATGAGCTTTTTGAACATTTTCATAATCGTATCCTCCAAAATAGTTTCACACTGCACCCATCCGAGTGATGGTCTTTCCATACACCCGATTTGTTGGCCTTATATTACCATTTTGTCACAATTTATTCAATAGGTTATTTTATTTTTGTATCATATCACAATTTCGGAGCCGCAAAATTGGAGATTCCGGCAAAAAAATCGCCAAACAAAGAGCCATCCCCACGGCGCAGGAATCGCACCGTGAGAATGGCTCTTGCAGATAGGTTATCGTTTCAGGAGAAGAAACTTGCTCACACGCACATCAGTGGATGAACACTGGGCCAAGGGGATTGGGGATGGGGCTGACGTAGCCGCCCAGCAGCTTGGGGATGGCCAGGCTGATGTCGGGGATAAAGGTCAGCAGCACCAGGGCGATGAACATGCACAGGTAGAACGGCAGGGTCGCCTTGACGACCTTTTCCATGGGACGCTTTGCAACGGCAGAGCCGATGAACAGGACCGCGCCGACAGGAGGAGTCAGCAGGCCGATGCCGCAGTTCAGCACCACGATGATACCGAACTGGATGGGGTCGATGCCAATGGAGGTTGCAATGGGCAGCAGGATGGGGGTAGCGATCAGGATGATGGGGGCCATATCCATGATGCAGCCCAGAACCAGAATGATGACATCAATGAGCAGGGCGATGATGTAGGGGTTATCGGTCACGCTGGTGATGGCGTTTGCGGCCAGATCGGGCACATGCAGCATGGTCAGGCAGTTGCCGAACACCGCAGAGGTGGCGATCAGGATCAGGACGATGGACAGGGTGTTCACACACTCGTCCAGAGCGTACCAGACGCCCTTCCAATCCAGGCCCTTGTAAATGAACACGGACACGAACAGGGAGTAGATAACGGCGATGGCTGCGGACTCTGTGGCGGTGAACACGCCGCCCACAACGCCAAAGACAACGATGACAACGGCAGCCAGCGCCCAGATGGAAGTACCCAGCTGCTTGATGAAGCCCTTGATGCTGAAGGGCGAGCCCTTGGGGTAGTTTTCCTTGACGGAGATGATGTAGGAGCCGATCATCAGGACGATGGCCAGCAGAGCACCGGGCAGGTAGCCAGCCAGGAACAGGCTGCCCACGGAGATGCCGCCGGCGGTGGTGGCGTAGATGACCATGTTATGGCTCGGAGGAACCAGCAGGCCCTCGCAGGAAGAGGTGATGGTAACAGCGGTGGAGAAGTCGGCATCGTAACCCTGATCCACCATCATGGGGATCATAATGGAGCCGATGGATGCGGTATCGGCGGAGGCGGAACCGGAAATGCCGCCGAAGAAGTAGGAAGCCACGATGTTGACCATGGCCATGCCGCCGCGCATCCAGCCGACGCAGGCATCGGCCAGAGCGATCAGTTTTTCAGAGATGCCGCCGGAGCCCATGAGCACGCCCATGGTGATGAAGAAGGGCACGGCCATCAGGCTGAAGGACGAAATGCCCTTGACCATCAGACGGCAGACATCCGTAAGGGCCTGGCCCTGCACCATCAGGCAGAACACACTGGAAAGGCCAACGGCGTATGCAATGGGGAACCGCAGAAAGATCATCACAAAGAAGCTGACCAGAAGGACAAGGATCGCCAGTGTCTGAACTGTCATATCAATTCTCCTCCTTTACAAACAGGCTCTTGATGTGGTTGTAGATGGACTCAAATTCGAACACGACCATGGCAACACCGGCCAGCGGCACGGGGAAGTACATCCAGAAGCGGCTCAGCCAGGGCATGGAAACGTAGAAACCGCGGCCGCCCAAGGTGGTAGCGTAGTTCCAGCCCACCACCATCATAATGATGCCCAGTACCATCACGGCAGCATCGGCCAGGATGTCCAGCACCTTGACGACTGTCTTGGGCAGGTAGACATCAAAGGCGGTCATGCGGATGTGGGCACCGCGGCGGATGGCCAGCGCTGCACTCAGCACGGCCATGTAGCTCATGCAGGTCAGCACGACCTCTTCCGACCAGGCAGGGTCCGGGATAAAGGGGACGTAACGGCCAATGACCGACATGGTGGTGATGAGGATGTCCAGGATCAGCAAAAGCTTGCAGATGAACAGCACCACCTTATAGGTGATGTCGTACGCCGGCTTGATCTTATCCAATGTGGTAAAGATTTTCGGCATAAGGTTTCCTCCTTTACTATAAAAGCCCGGCAGGGCAGCGGGCCGATTTCCCGTTGTCCCCGCCGGGCCATTTTATTGTTACATGGAAAAGGCGCTTTTGCTTATGCCTTCATGTCCAGCAGCTTCTGGTACAGCTCAGCCTGATCGGAGGTGTTGTCGCTGATGACCTTGGCACATGCTTCCTGCCAGGGTGCCTTATCGGGAACATCGACCACATTGCAGCCGGAGGACTTCAGCTCATCCAGAACCTTGTTCTCAGCGCTCTCAGACAGGTCTGCATTGAACTTCTGGGTGTCAGCACCGGCCTCCATGATGGCAGCCTGCTGGTTCTCGGTCAGCTTTGCCCATGCGTTATCGGTGATAACAGCCTGGATCGCGCCCAAGGTGTGGCCGTCCAGGATCAGGTTGTTGGCAACCTCAGGGAAAGCGTTGGACTTGTAGTTTGCGATGGGCTGCTCAGCGCCATCGACAACGCCGGTCTGCAGTGCGCTGTACAGCTCACCGAAGGAAACAACGGTGGGGTTTGCGCCCAGACTCTCGACCATGCCGTTCATGACGGGGTCGTTGGACACGCGGAGCTTCAGGCCCTTGAAATCAGCGATGCCGGAAACAGGCTTGACAGTGAAGAAGTGGCGGAAGCCCTCCTCGCCGTAGAAGATGCCGCGAACGGGCAGGCCCAGCTCCTGGGGCTCGTTCAGGAACTCCGGTGCGAGGTCGCTGTTGGCAAAGTTCCAGAAGTGTGCGCGGTTCTCAAAGGTGAAGGGGATGCTCAGCAGCTTGGACTTGTTGCAGCCGTAGCTGGTCAGTGCGAAAGCGGAGATACGGCTCATATCAATGGAAGTGGAGCCGCCCAGGATGGCGTCCAGAACGTCGTTCTCAGAACCCAGAACACCGGAAGCCTGCACATCGATGACAACAGAGCCGCCGGTCAGCTCTTCGACCTTCTCCTTGAAGTGGGTAGCGGTCTGGCCGACGATGGTATCCAGCGGGTTGACCTCGGCGTAGACCAGAGTGACCTTGGGATCGTTGGCAGCGGCGGTGGCATCGCCCGCAGCAGAAGCGGCGGTGGAACCGGCGGCAGAGGATGCAGTGGAGCTGGAAGAGCCGCCACATGCGGTCAGGGCAGCAGCTGCGGTAGCTGCACCGGCAACGGCGAGAAAGCTGCGACGAGAGATCTTTTTCATGATAAAACCCTCCTGAAATATATTCTTCTGTTTCCTTCCGGCAGCATCCTCCTGCACAGGTGCGGTGCTGTCGTTCATTCACTGTTCACACTTTAGCAAAATTTCTTGGTCAGAACAAGGGCTTCCAAAAAATGTCCTGTTTTTCGAAAAAATGTGAAAACAACTTCTGTGCATCCTGTACAAAGAACAATCCCAGTCTTTGGGCATACCTGCCAACGGCTGGGATTCTTCCTGATATTTTTAACTATTTTGAATGCGGGCGATCAGCTCCGACTGGTCCGCAAACTGATCGTACAGGGGCTGGACTGCAGCGCGGAATTTCTGTTTTTCCTCACTGGAAAGCTCGGTGACTACAATGCCGCGGGCCAGCATCTCCTGTTCCGCACCCTCCTCCTGCTCGGCCCAGAGGGTGCGCTCGATCAGCGCCGACTCCCGCGCGCAGCTGCGCAGGATGTCCGGGAACGTCGGGTCCAGCGCGGCCATCTTTTCCATTGCCGGGATGCTGGCCAGCTGGATCTCCGGCACGCGGGTGTGCTCATCCCGCAGGAAGTAGGGCGCCACCTCGTAATGGCTCATGGCCTCATAGCTGGGCCAGTTGTTTTCCGCCCCGTCGATCTGGCCGTTGTGCAGGGCCGCGTACACCTGACTGTACACCACCTGCACCGGGTCGGCCCCCAGAGCCGAGACCATCATGCTCATGGTGTCGGATTCCTGCACACGGAGCCTCAGCCCCTGCAGCTCGGCCAGACATGTGACCTTCTGGCGGGTGTAGAAGCTGCGCACACCGGCATCGAACCAGGAAAGCCCCGTCAGGTCGATCGCATCCAGCCGGGTCAGAAACTCGTCCCCGATGCTTCCGTCCAGCACACGCCACATCTGGTCGGCATCCTGATAGAGGAACGGCAGCTGCAGCACGTTCAGGGCAGGCATGTATTCTGCCAGCTGGCTCAGCGAGACACGGGCAAAGTCGATGCCGCCGAACTGGATCTGCTGGATGACGCTCATCTCCGCCCCCAGCTCTCCCTTGCTGTACACGGCCACCTTCACCCGGCCTCCGGTCTGCTCTTCCAGCAGGTTTCCAAAGGCCAGAGCCGCCTGCGTGGTGGGGTAATCCTCCGGCTGGTTCTCGGCGTAGCGCAGCACCAGCTCCGGCTTGTCCGAGGCCGTTTCCTGCTTCTGGCAGGCCCCAAAGCCAAGCATGGCTCCGGCGGCCGCCGCCAGCACCTGCCGCCGGGTAAACGCCCGGCTCACAGTGCCGCCTCCTGCTGGTCTTTGGCGGCCTTGGCGGCCTTGGCGGCCTGTTTCCGGTATTGAGTGGGGGTGACGCCTGTGCGCTTTTTGAAGGCACGGGCAAAGTAGCTGGCGTCCTCATAGCCGACCATGGAGGCCACCTCTGCCGAGGAGCGGAAGGGGTCATTCAGCAGCTCCTTGGCGGCGTTGATGCGCAGCTCCGTCAGGCAGTCCAGGAAGTTCATCTTCTGGTATTTCTTGAACTGGGCCGACAGGTAGGCGGGGCTGATGTGCAGGATCTCCCCCACGCTGTCCAGCGAGATGTCAAACATATAGTTGTCTTCCAGATACCGCCGCACGTGGGCCATTACAAGGGCGGTCTGCTGGTTCTCACTTTCCGGGTGGGCGGGTGCCGGAGCCTCCGGGGCGGCGGGGGCTTCCGGCTCCGGCTGCACCGGGGCCAGCGCTTCCAGCTTCCGCTCCGTTTCGATCTGCCGGATGGCCCGGCGGATGGAGGCTTCCAGCTCATCCGGGTCCACCGGCTTCAGCAGATAATCGCAGGCCCCCAGATGCACCGCCTCGTGGGCGTACTGGAACAGGCTGTAGGCCGTGACGAAGACGACCCGGCAGCTAGGCCGCTGGGCCAGCACCGCGCGGGCCGCATCCAGACCGCTCATACCCGGCATCTCGATGTCCATCAAAATGAGGTCCGCTCCCCACAGGATGGCGGTATCAGCAGCCTTGCGGCCATTTTCGGCGGTCTCCAGCACCACCTCATGCTCAAAGCGCCGGGACACCATTTCCACAAGCGCTTCCCGCTCCAGCCGCTCGTCATCCGCAATCAACAGGCGAATCATCATCCAAGTCCTCCTCTTCTGTCAATTCCACAAGGGGCAGATACAGGCTCACCGCCGTGCCCCGCCCTGGGTGTGAGCGCACCTCGAACCGGCAGCGCTTGTCCAGCAGCCGCAGACGCGCCGCCACGTTATACACACCAATGTGCTCCCACCGGTCGCCGGGGGCCGCCAGCCCCGCCTGCAGCCGGGCCAGCTGTTCCGGTTCAATGCCCAGACCATTGTCACACACGCTGATCCGCAGCAGCCCCTGCTCCCGCAGCGGCGTAATGCGGATGCGCACTGCACCGCCCTCTTCCTTGGGGGCAATCCCATGCTTAAACGCATTTTCTACAATGGGCTGCAAAATAAACGAGGGCACCATCGTCTCGGTCAGGTCAATGGAATCCGAGATGCACCACCGCATCTTTACACGGTCACCAAAGCGGACGTGATAGATGGAGTAGTATTCATCCACGATCCGCACCTCGCGGGCCAGCGGCACCTGCTCATCGTTGCTCATCAGGCTGTACCGCAGCAGGTGGCTCAGAGCCGTGATCAGCGCCTGGGTGCGGTAGGCCTTTTCCTGCCCTGCCGTCTGCAATATGACGTTCAGGGTGTTGAACAGGAAATGCGGGTCGATCTGACTGCGCAATTGCTGCATCCGGCTGCGCTCCATGCGGTTCTGCAGCTCCAGAGCCTGGGTCTCCTGCTGGTGCAGAGCCTGCTCCATCTCGTTTTTCTCCCGCAGGGTGTTCACCTGCTGGGCCATGGAGTGCTTCATGTGGTTGAAGGCATCCGTCAGCTGGCCCACCTCGTCCTGCCGGGGCACCGGGATGTCCGGGGTCTCCAGCTCCCCCCGGATGATGGCCTGCGATGCCCCGATCATCTCCTGCACCGGGGTCAGCAGCCGCATGAGGGACCATGCCATCACCAGACCCAGCACAAGGCACAACCCCACCACCACCGTCTGGGCCCACTTGACCCGGCTGCTGAGGGCCGACACCGTGGTGTAGGTGCTCTGTGCGTCGGAGATGGCGGTGTTCAGCAACTGCTGGGCGTACTGCCGCAGATAGCCGCCGCAGAGCGAGACTTTTTCGTAGTAGAGCTGGGCCGCCGCAGCGTCCTGCCCGGCGGCGATCTCAGCCCGCAGCTCCTCCACAAGGGCGGTGTAGCTGTCATAGGTGGTGCAGACGGCACTGTACAGCAGGTACTGCTCCTCACTCACCGTGTCCAGGCTGCCGTTGATGCGCCACAGCCACGCATTGGTAACGGAGAAGGCACTGTCCAGCTCTGCCAGCAGCGCATCGGTGTCGCCGTACTCCCAGCGGTAGTCATCCAGCGCTGTAAGGCTGCGCTCCACCCCGTTCTGAAAGCGGCTGATGGCATTGAAGTTGCCCATCTGGTCGTCCAGTTCCCGCAGCACCGTGCCGGACTGGTAAAAGCTCAGAACGATCTGAGCCGCCAGCGCGGCAAAAAATGCCGTCAGACACAGCACCATCCGCTGTTTCAGCGTACTTTGTCGATGCAAGGTTTTCCCCTCCCCGGCTTGTTTTTTGCCCCATAGATGTTTTTATTTTACCACGTTTTGGGCCATTTGTGCAAGATTTCCCTTGCCTGCCGAAAAAGAATATGGTACTATGACTAAAAAAGGAGATGCTTGTCTATGTCGCAGCCCATTACGACCTCTGTCACCATGGACGCCGAATCGTTCCAGAAATTCCGTTCCTTCGACCTGTTCCACCACCAAAAGCGCTGGCAGCGGCCCCTGTTGTTCGCTGCCATCCTGCTGGGGTCCTCCGGCATCTGCCTGTCGCAGGTGGGAGCGCGGGAGGGGGCTTCTCTGTTGGCGGTAGTGCTGGCCATGGTGGCGCTGGGGCTCCCGGCAGTGTACTTTTACACCTTCTTCCGGGACCTGCGCACCACCATCCAGAAGCTGGGCCTCCCCCGGCCCTTCTACCGCCTCCAGCTGGACGATGCAGGCCTTTCCGTCTGGATGGCCGGAGAACAGGACAAGCCCCAGCCCAGCCACCAGTACCCATGGCAGGACCTTCACGTGGCCTACCGCACCCCGGACGCCGTGTACCTTTACGTCCAGCAGACCCAAGCCTACCTTGTCAACGGCGAGGAGCGGGACGCGGTGTGGGACTGCCTGCAGACGCATCTCCCCGCCTCCCGGCTGCGGGATCTGCGGTAACGCTTCTTTCCCCCTGCAAACAACAAGCCCCATGGAACCCGGACGGCGTACTGCCGTCCCCGGTCTCATGGGGCTTTTTCTGCGCCAAAACGACAAAAAACAGACGGTGCTGTGATATGATAAGGCTCACCGCCAAAACTGACGGTGAACCTTATTTTATGCTTGATTTTTAACGATAATTCGCTATAAACACTTATACTATCGGGCTTTTATAGCAATTTTCAAAATTAAAGCACATATCCGCAGAAGCGGAACCAGCCGGAACAATCAGAGGCAGTAACAGAGTGAAAAGCATTTTGCATCGAATTTTTCACCATTCAGCTGAACAATCACACAAGGATCAGAAACATCTCCTCTAATAAATTTACATCCTTGTGGTATTCTTTCAATATTACCCGTTGAAAGATTATCGATTGTTGTACATGTTGCCCCCCCCCAATTAAAAAGGCCGCACACGCACTACCAATAAATCCAGCAGAACCAGTTACCAAATAGTTCATAGATTCCCCTAATATCAATCCGTATAATTTTCTTTGATCCATTCCTTTGCAATAAACAGATCGATCTTTTTATGAATATCAATTGACTCGTCAATCTCGTAATAGGCAATTTTATCACCCATGAAGCCCCACGGCTGTTGGCCTTGAAAATTCTTTTCCAGCATCATTCTTGTATTTAAGACCCAGAAATTATGTGAGAGGAAATAGCACTTCGGTAAATCTTGACGATTAGTAGAAATCTTCCCTTTACTGTTCTTTTCATACATCTGCAGATATCCATTATCATCAACAGTCTTTGCTCGCAGGGGATGATGATCATTATCTTCATAGACAGGAACAATTGCGCTAATGCTCATATCTTTTTTCATCATTTCTACGCAATCATCAATCCATTCAGACTTAACTGTCACATTATTAGCAAGCAAAACCACAAGAATCTCGCCCATGTCTTCATGATGTGAAATTTCATCAACGGCATGCTTAATAACATCAACATGCTGAGCAGTAGGTGCACCAAGATAATCAGGGCGTAAAATGCGCGAGTACCCTTCTTTCTCCGCGGCGTCGAGTATTTTCACATCGTCACTGCTACAATAAAAAGAGTCAATGCTTTTAGCCATCTTTCCCGCATGCGCAGGGTAGTACATAACGGGATGTCCAAGAATATCCAAAATATTCTTATCCTTTAAAGTGTTGTTTCCACGACCTGTTAACAATGCAATAGTTTTCATAAAATACCTCATTTCTTTGTTATGGTTTTTTTTAATGGTGCATTCGCCATGAACTTTCTCGTTTTAGGAATGCAACCATATACAAATATATCAATCACACGATTTGAGGGTACCGCAATTGCTATATCCTTTTCCTGCTTAAATACCCGATCCTTCGTAAGATTTTTCGGCCGTGTAAAATGTCCCGAAGTTGCATCACAGCCTACCAAATAGATTCTACTTGGATTCGAGAACAGTGCAATTTGCATTGCAGACAATAATCTAATCCCTCTCCTTTGTGAGAATCCAAGTCAACGCATTCCTAAGCTCCTCTACGTTCTTTGGTATAAAAATCTTATCCTTTCGGCTATATGCTTTTCTAATCTGGTCGATTTGTTTCTCATAATTATTCGGGTCTTCCGAGTCATGGTAATTGTAAAAAAGACGATAAGCAAATATCAAATATGGTTCTTTATTTGCTAATATTTTCGGAGAAAACTGAGCATTCGAACAATCGCCAATAAGAATATGATCACTCGTTATATTGGACAAGCATTCTAATTCCCACATATTCTCGCCATAATCTACCAAGACCTCATTATACCTTCTTCCACTTCGGGGGTGTATTCTTACTAACGAATCTTTGGCCACGCCAAGGTTCATTAATAGTTCTTCCGGAGACAAACCATTGTACTTGGGATATTCTTCAAAAGGTCGCTCCAGAAAAATCACCTTTTTTTGTGAAACCATTGATTGCGCGTTAAAAGCGAACAATCTGCAAACGGCAGGAAAAGCCGGGTTTTGATCATTCCATTTTGGAAGTTGAATAGTCTTCTCTGCAACCTTTGATTGGCACATTTCCGCATTGTTTACAAAGAAAGCCTTCGGATGAATAGTCGATAGCCCTCTATTAAAAAGGCTCAAAATTTTTTGTTTACGTCCTCTACATAAGTCTTGCCAAAAATTTTTATAGTAGTATGGGTAACCATCTTCATATATCCAAACAGACGCACTTTTATAAAATTGGCACATCAACAATCCAAAAGGCATTTCATCTGCAATAAAAACTTGGTCATATTTTTTTTCAAGGAAGTCATAAGAGTCAATTTGATATTTCTTAATTTTCTTCTCCAACGAAATCAAAATACTATCACGACATTCCTTGATAAAAGTATCTCCGCTCTGTGGATCTATCAGATAAACACTTTCAAAAGTATGTTCAGCTATTACCCTATCGTATACTTTTTTTGCATCTCTAAATCTAGCAACAATAAACAAATCCGAAACCAGCCTTGTGCCTTGAACGTCATTGAGCGCCAGATTCATCACATTGAATAACTGATATGGCGTATTGCATACAAAAAGCGACCTCATATTTTATGCATCTCCACTTTCTTCAAGACAGCTAATACTTCTTTATTGTACAATAGCACAATAAGAACAAGTAGAAGCAGTTGAAGCACATACTGTACTTTGGAATTGCATATTAGCAGAATTAGCGTCTGAAAAAGCAATATACCATACGTCAAAGCATCACGCACTACTCGTATTTGAAAATTCATCTGCTGTTTTACATAAAACAATCTAACAATCATAACCACCGCATTCGAAATCATCGTAGCTACCGCACCGCCAATAACTCCGAATGAATAGATTAATATTGCATTTAGTATCGTGTTTACAATTGCTCCAATAAAAGTTGTTTTCGAAATGATATCCGTTCGCTTTTGAGCGGCAAAAATACCCCCGCAAAAGCCAGCCGCCGCGCTGAAAACCACGGCTATAGAAAAAAACGGAATCATTGACCATGCCTCATAAAAATCTTTTTTGAATAGTAGTGCCGACAATATTTTTGTAAACATTATAATTGCAGATGTTGCTATAGCCATAACAAATCCATAAAAATTATATGTTTGAACAAAAAAGCCGTCAGCATCTTCCTTATTGTATTTCTTTACTGCAGACAGAACCCATGCTTGCTCAAATAGATTCTGTATCATTGATAAAACTGTTGGCAACTTGTACGCTACCGAGATCAATCCATTCGCAGCAATCCCACACATATATAAAACCATATACTTGTCCAGGGAATTATTCACCCACCAGCTGATTGAGTTAACCATCAGTCCCGTGCCATATTTTCGCATTTCTTTATCTAGATTGTGATCCTTGGTTGCCGTATGTATCGATTGAATAATATTAGTAACATAAACATAATAAATAATTGACATACTGGTTCCTAGAATTGTTGCCACAAAATAGCCTACAATTCCCAATTTCATCCACACCAGAAATATAATGTTTAGAAGAATTGTGCCAATGCTTGAAATAATGCTTGCAAGTGATATATCCTTAATCCTTTCTTGACCTCTTGCAACACCAGATAGCCATGAATTGAGTACTGTAACAACATACACTAAAATAAAAAGTATCTTATAAGCATTCAATTCTGGAATGGCATTCGTAATTACATTAACAGCAAACAAGAATAGAAAGGCAACAATAGATACAACTACATATTTCGCACTAATTGAAATTACAGATTCTTTATCTTTATTTCGTTCAAGCAAAAATCTGATCACACTGTCAGAAACACAAATAGATAGTATCGGATAAAGAAGTGATATAGTGGTGCTGTATAAATCGAACGTACCATATTCCTCCGTCGACAAGACCCCTGTGTACAACGGAAGCAGGAAGAAAGATAAAAATTTCGTAGCAAAGTTGCTAATTGTAAGGATTCCAATATTTTTTATCAGATACTTATAATCGTTCATTGATCCATCCACCAGTATGTCTGCATCTTACTTTGTTTCACTATTAAAGAATTCCAATGTCTTTTCAATCACCTTGTTCAGGTCATCATTTTTTATGTTATAGTACATAGGCAGCCTAACCAGACGATCGCTATCCGCAGTAGTATTTTCATCCACACCATCAAAGCGACCAAATTTAAGACCTGCCGGTGCACTATGTAAAGGAACATAATGAAATACACACAAAATATCATTTTCTTTCATGAATTTGATATATGCCTGTCTAGTTTCCAAGTCCTTCGCCTTTAGGTAAAACATATGCGCATTGTGGACGCAGCCCTCTGGAATAATGGGTAGCTGCACTATTCCTTTTTCCTCCAGTGGCTTAAAGGCTGTGTAATATTTATTCCATGTTTCCAGTCGATTCTCATTGATTTGATCTGCCACTTCGAGCTGTGCCCAAAGATATGCAGCGTTCAAATCACTCTGAAGATAACTGTCTCCGAAATCCACCCAATTGTATTTAGCGACCTGTCCGCGGAAAAATTGCGAGCGATTCGTTCCTTTTTCACGCAAAATTTCTGCTTTTTCAATATAGGCAGCATTGTTAATTACAATTGCGCCACCTTCACCCATAGAATAGTTTTTTGTTTCATGGAAAGAATAGCAACCAAAATCGCCGATTGTACCCAAAGCTTTTCCTTTGTAAGTACTCATAACACCCTGCGCAGCATCTTCCACAACCATCAAGTGATGTCTTTTGGCAATGTCCATGATCGTATCCATTTCACAAGCCACGCCAGCATAGTGAACCGGACAAATCACCTTCGTTTTATCCGTAATTGCAGCCTCAATTTTTGTTTCATCGATATTCATGGTGTCCGGTCGAACATCTACGAAAACAAGTGTTGCTCCAGCCAAGACAAAAGAGTTTGCTGTACTTGAGAAAGTAAAGCTTGGAAGGATAACTTCATCACCCGGTTTAATATCACACAACAAAGCTGCCATATCCAGTGCAGTTGAGCCACTCGTAGTAAGCATTACTTTCTTTGCGTTAAAACGTTTTTCAAGCCATTCATCGCATTTTTTTGTAAATGGACCATCGCCGCAAATCTTATGGTTGTTAACTGCCTCCTGCATATACTTGAATTCTGTACCAACAAACGGCGGAACATTGAAGTGAATCATTTTTTTACCTCCATAATTTTTGTTACTTTTCTTAGCATCTTCTTAAAAATCAAACACAAAATCCCAATATATATTTCTGTTTTGGTAAAGAAAATCCCCATCGAATCGTCAAACCCACTCAAATCATAAGAACATGGTTCCTTTTTTATAATATACATATAATACAGTTCCGAAACGAATGCTTCATAATCCTTCTTTACAGTCTTGAAAGTTCTAGCTGTTATGTCTCCATCGATAAGCAAATTAAGTGCTATTGTGACCTCTTCAACTGCAAAAGCTTTAAACAAGTCATATGTACCTTTTTTACTCGCATTGGTGTCAATATCCTTAGAAAACGTAAAATTCTCTATTAAATATCTCTTCTTATTGCGTTCTGAAAACAAAATGCACGAATGGGGCGAAATCTTATCAATCGGAACATCATCTGGAATCTTTTCATAATCACTTTTCCAGATTCCAACACCAGTTGTCCATGAAACATAGCGCTTCAGTGTCCCAACAAACGAATCAAAGTCATTTAGAATGTATTCATCATTTTTAAAAACGCCATTTCCAAAATAAATAACTGGTTTATCATCTAAGTTTTCCAAAACGATGTTAAGCATATTCTTTAATGAGCCATCTTGGAAGATTCCCCTATGATTCACAAACTTCAAATAAATGCCTGACGCTAATTTTAAAGCCTCCAATTGATTATGGAACATATAGGCATCAGTTTTTTTATAGATAAGATTATCATGCTTTTCAGCATATTCCTGCATCATCATATCGAACTGATGATTATTACCGTTATTTGTTACGATTACTTCGAACAAATTATTCTCCACATCTTGATCATAAATGCTATCCAGTACTGGAAAAACCCATTCAATGACTCCATTTGTTGGTAAACACAGGGAAATTACTGGGGGCATTTTATTTCACTTCCTTATCAAACTTCTTTTCGTTCTCTCGAGGAAACCACTTGAACTGTTCTACACACGTCAAATCCGTATATAACTCATCAATATGCTCTTTAATCATTTCATCTGTCAATCTACTGTAATCAATTTTCAACAATTCTTCTACTATTTCAGGCTCAAAACGATACTTGATCACTTTAGCTGGAACCCCACCAACAATAGCATATGGAGGCACATCTTTTGTTACAACTGCGCCAGCCGCTACTACAGCTCCCTGCCCTATGTGTACCCCAGACATAATTGTTGCACCGTAGCCAATCCAAACATCATCGCCCACAACGATATCGCCTTTAGAAAAGGCTTCATCGCCCAGCCTCAAACATTTTGCTTTGTATGGATATGTAGAAACTGTATTCACACGATGTTCTACATCAAGCATAAAGTACACATGCTGTGCAATTGAGCAATAAGAACCAATTTTTAGCTTCGAGCAACGATTGAAGGTAACAACATTCAGCTCACCATAAGAACATTTTCCAACGCTCACCAATTCTGCCGGGAAGTGATTCATTGGAACGGTATCATTTTCAGCATTTGCTTTCCGCCAACTGCGCTTAAAATGGTTCAGCCGAATTTGTTTTACAAAATCCCTTAAAATAGTATGATCAAGCATTTTCTGCATTCACGCTTTCAACTGCACGTTTCAAAGCTTCCAAATAGGCATAACCGTTTTCGGTATCTGGTTCCAGATACGCACCCTCGCCCCATTCATTCCATGCCGTAAGGAAAATGAAATCTTTGTTCTGCCGGCTAGAAATTCGCAGCAGCTCTGCCATGTACTTTTCAAATTTTTGTGGTGTCGCTCCTGTGACTACTTTCCCCTTTTTTCCACGCCGCGGTGTATCATCATACTCAACAAATGCACCGGACATTACGTTTGAATTCGCGCTTTTCTTAGCATTTTCTATAATTTTTTTCCAGACTTTGTCATATTCGTATATCTGCAAATCGCTTTTTCCAAAGATCTTTTCTATTTTGGAAAGCGCACGTGTTACTGTTGTGCCCCATCCGGAATATGGAGGTTCATAAGTAAATGTTTTCTGAGCACCTGGAATCATTTTAATCGGGTCATATCGATAGATAATCTCTACACCACTTAGTCCATTTTTCTGAGCAAGTTCGTTCCAATACTTTCCCATTAAAATGATCTTCTCGTCATAGTGGTATACCACAAAAACTGGACGCCCCTCCTTTTTGATATACCTATCATCCTTGAAATATGGAAGAAGATAATCAAAATGACTTTTCCATTCTTCTTTATCGCCAAGAACATATTCTATCAAAATTTCCGGTTCATCCTTTTTTCGCTGAGCTTTATCATCGACAATCGGAGACCAGTCATTTCCCTTTAATTTGCTCCATGTTCTTTTCCAGCTAATATTATCCCATGCAAAGAAAAAAGGAATATCGATATCTTTATTTTCCAAAATTATTTCAGCAGGTTTTGTTAGAAGCTGTTTTTTGCTGGAGAACCAATAATGATAAATCCCAAAACCGTCCACTCCATATTTTTTTGCAATTTTCGCTTGCCATGCCACGTTTTCTTTTTTCGACAAATCGTAATATTTTCCATTTTGTGGCATCTTAGGCTGCTTGTGGCCTTTATACAGGGGCTCTGCCTTTTTCACACTTACCCAATCTGTGAAGCCCTCTCCCCAAAATTTTGAATTTTCTGGGATCTCATGATACTGTGGCAAATACATAGCAATTATTTTTGTCTTTGACATATTTAATCTCCTTGTGTAGATTTCATTTCTGCACTTAAAATGGCAATATGCCACCAAGTATATGGGCGCAATATATTTTGATTAAAACAAAGAATTGCCAGTTCAAATACCATTGCAACTCTCAATGCCCTTATTACATTCGAGTATGCAATATTGGCCGAATTTGTTCTTCTAAAAAGAAGCGCTAAAAAATAAAAAATAAACGGAATCAGCCCGATGACACCACTTGCAACTAGAATTTCGCCAACCACACTCATCGCCGCGCCATTGTGTAGTGTTGAATATACTTCTCCATCGTACCTAGCAATCATCGGGTCTACCCCACCAAGACTATATCCCCAAATAGGACTTTTTTTGAAAATCTCAATACATTTTGTTAATCCTTCAATTCTTGGTCCTGATGAATGCGTAGAGCCACCGCCAATTCCTAACCCGGCGGTAAACATTGAAAGATCCAACTTTAAAATGTACACTACGGCGAAAGCAGCAAAAGCCACTACAAGCAATGCTAAAGCTATAAAAGAGAATGTTTTCTTTTTTATACGCCCACCTGTCAATGCCTTTTTTAAGGAATGATACGATAATTCATACACAATAAAAACTGCTACCATCAACCATCCCATACGGGAGGATGACAAGATCAGTGCGATTGTTATCCAAACAAAACCTTGTTGCAATTTCGTCTTAGATATCCATACATACTCGTTCGCAATAAGGAGACTAGCATAAGTAACGAAACCCATTATCAGGTATGTTGCATAATAAGACGGTTCATAAGAAAATCCATTAATTCGTGCCAACCGGCCAGTCCAATTTTGAGCCACATAGAAATCAACGCCTATTGCATAAAGAAAAAGTTGCATCAATCCAACGACAGACATAAACACAAATGAATGCAAATAAGTTCTCAACAGCCATTTTCTTGAATATGCCTTTTCACAAAAATAGCACGTAGACAGAACCGTTATACCGTTAAAAATCAACCATATAAAGTATCCAAATGCATTTTTCAAACTTGGGGACCGGAAGCAAAATACAAGCTGCAAAACAATCCAAATAAGTAAATATCGAAACCCTTTTGGCTCAATGAAACGCCTTGATGCCATTACATTCATTAAATAAAGTGTAATGACTGGCAAAATAATCAACTGACAAAATCTAAAGTTAAATCCACCAATATTAACTATTGCAAAAATATCGAAAGAGGACGTAAATATTGCGAGCGTAGTGCAGGTTTTAATAAGTTTTTTATTTTTACCCATATGATTTTATAATTTCTCTAGTAATTTTTCGGCGGACTTTTTCCAACTATATTTCTCCAATATTTCTGCAGAAACACATATTTTACTTTCTGTAATCTTTGCATTCTTATAGTCTGTCTGGTCAATATACTCTGCGTTATCTCCATAAATCTCGTGTACACATGGTGTATCCGATACAATAATTCTTGGCGCACCGCAAGCAATTGCTTCCAGTGGTGGAATGCCAAATCCCTCATACAAAGTCGGAAACAGAAAAGCCTTGCAGTTTGCCATCAATGTTTTAGCATCTTCATCGCTGACATATCCCAAAAAACTGATATTCGGGAGCTCTGCAAAACCCGCTACTTCAGCAGCACCTTTCAGTTTTCCGCCTCCGGCGATTGCAAACTGTTCATCTGGATTATTCTTAGCGGCGTATAAAATCCATTTGAAATTCTTGTTCGCTGCAAGGGTTGACATCGAAAAATAGTAAGAACCTTTTGCAAGCTGCGGGTAGCGCTCAAATGTATCCGAAGCCGCCTTGATTCGGTTCATATGTTGCCATGCATTGTAAATAACGGTGATTCGCTCTGAGGCAATTTTGTAATATTTGATTATTTCCGATTTTGAAAATTCAGATACAGTCACAATTTTCATAGAGGAATGTGCTGCGCACCAATAATTCAAACGATGCCACAGAGCGGAAATACGGTCCCTCTTTGAAGTAAAGAATTGCGGGTTTGCCTTATAACTTACATCGTGAATCGTGATAATCCCATGCGGGTAAAACAACGGCAGAATGTTCGTAAAGCAAATACATTGCATTTTGTGCATTCGCACATAGCGTACAAAATCAATCTGTTGCCAAAGCACTCCATGTTTTTTTCCGTATCTCACAACTTTGATATTTTTTAAATCCGGTATATTTTCAAAACTCTCCGGAACCAGAATTTCTAATGTATTTTTCAGAACGATCTTATCAAGTTCCATCGTAATCTCATACGCATACCGCTGGATTCCAGTGATTTTCTGGGTCAAAAATGACCCATCTATTACATAGGCTTCCATATTCCTCCTACATTACATTTCCGCAATCAGATCCCAAATGGCACGTTTCAGTCCATCATACATAAAATGTTCTTCCACTCTCCGCTTTGCTGCTTTGCCATATTTCTCTCGTAGTTCTGGATCATTCGCAAGCTTTGTCAATGCATCCGCATAAGCCTGTACATCTCCATTCGAGCACTCGATACCCGTTACGCCAGCCAGATTGACATAGTTCACTCCGCTGCCTGGAATTGTAAAGGTGACTGCTGGCTTGGCAAAATACATACCCTCTGCAAGGGCAATGCCAAATGCTTCGTTTTTGGTAATGGACGGGAAGCAGAAGATATCACATGCCAAATAATAGGCAATCATATCTTCATCGCTAATGCGCCCAAGAAACTGTATTTTGGGGTCATTTTTCGCTTCTTCTCTCAAGGAATCCGTCAGCTCACCTTTTCCACCAATGCAGATATGGAATCGGTCATCCAGAAGCTTGCTTGCCTTTACAAGATAGGTAAAGCCCTTATACGGAACATGCCTTCCTACGCCAAAGCAAAGAATCCTTCCCTCATTTTCTTTTCGGATCTGATCTGCCTTTTGGTAAACTGCCGCATTGGGAGTCAGCCGTTCCGGACGAATGCAGTTTGGAATAACTTCGCACTTTGTACGATACTTGCTCAGGTAAGGGCTTCCGTCCACATAGTTCGGGCTGGTTGCAATCACTTTATCTGCACGTTCCAGCAAGTGCAAAGTCTGCGCATGGAATAATTTCCCGAGCACTTTTTGCTTTGTGATGTCCAAATGCCAATAAAGAACAAACTTCGTTTTTGGGGGAAGCATCGGCAGGAGGAAGCTCGAAACAAAAGGATTTGGATAGTGCAATATTACGATGTCCGGATTGAAATCCTGAAGTACTTTTTTCAATTCACGCGGATAAGTGATTGACAGTGATTGCGATGCTACCTTCGCAAAACAGCCGCACCGAATTACTTCCACACCATCGACAGAATCGTGGACCGTTTCTTTGCGGTGACAGACATAATTACTTGCTTGCGCATCTTCGTTAAAACAGATCATCTTCTGCTCGATTTCCTTGTCGTCAAGCAGCGAATCCGCAATATCTCTTGCAACTTGTTCAATTCCACCAATATGGGGATACTGATAGTTTGGAATTTGTAAAACCTTTTTCATTGCAGCTCCTTACTGTGCCCCCTGTTTTTTCAAAACAGACCCAACTGTCTTAAACAGAATCTTGATATCCAGCCAAAGCGATGCATTATAAACATAATACATTTCCATCTTCTGACGTTCACCGCTCTGGTATGTTGCATTATTTCGTGCATATGCCTGCCAATAACCGGTCACTCCCGGTTTTACAGACAACAACCTATCGTGCATATCCTCATAGTAGGTCTGAATCTCGGATTCAATCAACGGGCGAGGGCCTACTAAGCTCATATCATCACACAGCACATTAAACAATTGTGGCAATTCATCCAAACTCGTCTTTCGAAGAAAGTTTCCAATTTTCGTAATACGAGGATCGTGATCAATCTTATATTCGGTGTAATATTGTCTTTTCTGTTCAGGTGTAAGCTGGTCAATCATCTTATCCGCATTCATATACATGCTGCGGAATTTCCACATTTTAAATGGCTTTCCATTTTTTCCTATGCGAAGATGCCCATAAAAGACTTTTCCCGGATCATCCTTATAAACTAGAATTGCAAGGACCAACATCAAAGGAGAAAGTACTATTAGTGCAATCAATGAAGCTGCTATGTCAAAAGATCTTTTTATAAAATGATAAATTTTCGTTTTAAAATTTTCTGCTGGAAGCACTTCCGCACCATCAATTTGTTCTGCTAGTTCAATATTTTTCACGTACATAATTCCATCCAAACAACTTTTTAGCACCGAACCTTAATCAATTCGGTATCTCCAACCACTAAGCATCTTCCCAGTCCTGCCGGCAGAAACAGCGTTTCGCCCTTGCTAAATCGCATCGGTTTCTGCTCTGCATCCATCGTCTGCACTTCACCGTAACCGTTCAGGCACATCAGCACCTGAAAAGAAGTATCCATCACAGAAAAGGCAAAGCCCTTTGTGACCTGAATTCGCTCCGTTTCAAAGTATTTGCAGCGGCAGAGCAACTCTCTGGAACACCCCGGATAATACTTCACAATACGCGGTTTCTGGCTCACATCTGGTTCAACATTCATATCCATAACCTGAACAGCCTTATCAAAATGTAGTTCACGCTTTTTTCCGTTCTTATCCACACGGTCATAATCATAGACACGATAGGTCACATTAGAGCTTTCCTGAATTTCAGCCACCAGAATGCCTTTTCCAATGCCATGTACGGTTCCCGCCGGGACAAAATAGGTATCACCCTTGTGAACCTCAACTTTTTGCAGATGCTTATCCAACGTTCCAGTTTCAACAGCTTTCCGAAGTATTTCCTCGGTCACCTTGTGCTGAAAGCCGTAAATTAAATGTGCATCTTCGTCAGCGTCCACAACGTACCACATCTCGGTCTTACCGTTGTCGCCTTCGTGCTCCCGTGCATATGCATCGTCGGGATGAACCTGAACAGACAAATCTTTCTTTGCATCGATAAATTTCACCAATACAGGCAGTTCTCCGTTTTCTACCTTTGTACCAAGATATTCTGGGTGAGCACTCAGCACCTCTGCCAGCGTTTGTCCCTTATAGATTCCATTCGCCACATAACTGGGGCCATCCGGATGTACAGAGCATTCCCATGTCTCCGCCAACGGGGTCAAATCGATTTGCTTTCCGTATTCTTCCCGGAGTCGAGTGCCGCCCCACAGATAGTCCTTTCCAGTCGGAATCAATTTCATGATTTCCATAGCCATCACCCCTTAGTTCTTACACCATGGGGAATTTAATCTTATCTGCAACACTAATCTCATCGCCCAACTGAACTTCGATCATATCCAATGCAGTAATAGCCTCAACCGTGTGCTTGCATCCTGCTGCAATGGTGATCACATCGCCAGTACGCAGAACTTGCTCCATGCCATCAACGATTGCCTTGCCCTTACCGGAAACAACTGTCCACACTTCCTCACGGTAATTATGCATGTGGTAAGTCATGTGCTCACCCGCTCTCATGGAAATCTTAACTGTCATAGAGCCGGGCTGCACATCGATTACCGTATAACTACCCCAAGACTTCTCAGCATACATTGCCTCGGTCTCGATTTTTTCTACATAGGGCTTCATGTAACCGCTGCGTTCTTTATCAGCAATCAAAATACCATCACCGCTGGCCGCAATAATCATATCTTTGCAGCCCATGCAAAGGATCGGGATATTCAGTTCGTTCACCACATTGGTATTTTCGCAGGTTTCATCCAGAACAGCCTTGCCCTTGGTCTTGTCTGCCATGACCTCAGCCATCATGTTCCATGTACCAACGTCCTTCCAGTCACCGCTATACCGCAGAACCTGAATGCTTGATTCTTTCTCGACCACAGCATAGTCAAAGCTAATTTTAGTCAGGGTATCGTACTTGTTGAACAGGTCACGATAATCCTCAAAATCGATCATACTGTGTGCTTTGTTCAGCAGATAGCCAAGTTTGAATGCAAAGATACCCGCATTCCACAATGCGCTCTGTGCCAGATATTTCTTGGCCGTTTCCACATCTGGCTTTTCCTTGAACTCCTTGACCTTGCTGACGTTTTCGCCGCTTTCGGGGATAATGTAACCATACTTCTCGCTAGGATAAGTCGGTTCAATGCCCATCAGGGTCAGATTTGCTCCACCCTGCTCTGCCA
>OGRA01001406.1_pt1 | contig 22714 bp, 22 predicted proteins | sample 1553351 | NCBI WGS metagenome assembly OGRA01 (sample SAMEA2580056, study PRJEB22360) | human gut metagenome | biome: human gut; feature: human-associated habitat; material: faeces | place: Denmark | collected 2008/2010
TACTCGGTGGAAAGAAAATCCCCCCTTGCGGGGGGTGCCTGCCGATGCACAGGAGGCACCGGCAGCCGCTTTTTGCGCAAAAAGGAGGTAACAGAAATGCTGCTCCCCTGCATCAGATTATAACAGAACAGAAAAAATCGAGCGGTCATAAGTGAAATCCCTTATGACCACTCGATATGTGTTAGGACGTCACTCTGATAGCGGAATATGCATTTCTCACGGCTTTGCTTTGCGGTTACGCTTAAAACAAAAGCCGTGAGAAAATGAGAATTTGCACCAATTTTTATATTAGTCGGAGAGCGGTAATATTATAGTTTAATGTTAAACGTCTTATCTAGATCTCGTATTTTGAATTTTTACATTCAAAGTTTTCAAATAGTGCAAATTAGCAAAAACAAAAAATCAATCTGTTAAAATTGATAAAATTCCAAAACTTTAGTGTAGATTGCGTGGATACTAATAAGTCAACCATTTTTTAAATTATCGAAAGGTGTTATAATATTCTATACCCGGGGTTTGGCGCAGTTGGTAGCGCGCGCGCTTTGGGAGCGCGAGGTCAGCAGTTCGAGCCTGCTAACCCCGACCAGGTAACCTGCTCATACGATTTATGTATGAGCGTTTTTATATTTCTGGATAAAACTTGAGGTATAATTAATAGAGAATGACTCAAGAAAGACCAGAACACCTAAACAGAAGCCAGATTATTATCCAAGGAAGTTTCTATACTCCAGAGAAATTCGTAGAACTTGCAGGTAGATGGATAAAAGAGTTTATACATGACTCCTCGTATATCTTTTTAGATTCATCTTGTGGCTATGGCGCATTTCTACAATTGCATGATTTGTTTAACGAAAATAGATTTATAGGAAATGATATTGACGAACATGCAGTCTCTATAGCTGCGACAGTATATCCTGACATTAGTTTTTTCTGCCAGAATGCACTTACTCAGGTCTCTAGAGATGCATTCGGTATATCTGACAATGATCCTCTAATTGTTGTTGGAAATCCCCCGTATAACGACACAACCTCCCAGAGTGGACAGAAGATAAAACGCGGTAATGATATTAAGATTGATAATGATATAAAATCACGCGATCTCGGTATTAGTTTTCTAAATTCTTATGATAAATTAAAAGCGGATTATGCCTGTATATTGCATCCGCTTTCATATCTGATCAAGAAGGCGAACTTTAAATCCGCAAGTAAATTCTTTAATAATTATCAAATTGAGAAAATTATAGTATTCCCGAGCAGCGAATTCGCTAATACCTCAAAAACCGTTAGTTTCCCGGTTGTAATGGCGCTATATCGTAGGCATGAGGGAAATGGTGTGACATTCGATAAAGTAAAAAATATAGTCTTCAACACAACCGATGGATGCTCCTTTTCAATAAATTGCTGGGACTATGTAGGCGACTATATTAGAAAATATCCAGGAAACATTCGCTACGATCAAGAGATATTGTTCTATACTCTAAGGGATGTAAATGCATTGAAGCGAAGTCGAACATTTATTACTGAGCGAATAGCGAATGCTATAGATGTCGATCCCAAACTGTTGGCCTACTACTGTTATATCGACTGTTTTAAGAAATATGCTAACGCTCCATATTATTTGGGCAATTTCGATATTCCGTTTATAAAAGAAAAGTTTTCTTCGATATCTGAATCTGTCACGAAAATTGCGAAACATAATCATCCAGAAGTATTTGGCAGTAATGACGCTCCAACTGATGCAGAAATAGAGAGTGTGATAAAATATATAAATAAAGTTACTAGTTTAAGTTTATAGGAGTATTATGGCCGAAACAGCAGCGGTGGTGTTTACCGGTTCGTCATTAAAGGTTAAATTGCCAATGACGCAACCAACCGGAAAAATTCGTATTAAAAGGCGTTCGTTTTTTTCTGAATATGGAATGCCCGTTGCATCACGTTCGGAGTGCCTGGATTTGAAATGCTATATTGAATGGCAGATTGGCTATGATTTATTAGCTACATCCGCTAATTCCAAAAACACTAGCTTGCCTCACCTCAAGTTTTCCAATTACAAGCAAGAAACGAAATTTGCATATGAATTATCGGAAATAATATATTATTCCCATAAACTGAAGCTTATTAGCGAAAAAGATATTAGCGATACATATAATAAGATAAAAAACGTTACCGACGATAACTTGATTGACGTTATCGATAAGATGCGTATTTTTAGGACATCGCCAATTGAGACAACAATCAATGATATGATGTTCTTTGAAATGAAGGTTTCCTACCCACTTATTGTTCATAAATTTGGCAAGTACGATATTTACGCCGAAGTAATGAATAGGGAGAAGCAGCGCGGTGTGGGCGTTCAGCCTATGCTTTATGTCTGCATTCCGATAACCAGCCTTAAATTTGAGCGAAACCCGATTAATCGAACTTTGGACGCTAAAGAATCAAGCGATTGGGTTATTGGCGAAGAAGAGGCTAGGCTATCTCTCGAGCTATTTAGGATGTTTGGGATGCTTAGCGTTAAACACAGACACGATGTGTTGGCTATCTTAGAGATGTTATTTACATATTTAAAATAATTGACCAATAAAATGAAAGTTCTATCCCTTAGATACGGAGAGAATTTTGCCCCTCCTTGCGGAACCATGTCTGCTCATAAATCCTTGATCTCTACTTATGGTTTTGTTTGGTATGGCAAATTTGGCTGCCCAATATCAAAAAAAGTAGTTACCCAAGTAATGAATGAAAAACCCGCGCGTGTATTATTCATAAAAAGCGGAACATCGGAAAGATACTGGGCAGAAATTGAGACAATCACTCGTCAATGCCCCGAGGAAAGATTTATTCCTGAATATTATAGGAATATGGCTAGTAAAATAAAGTGCTGGATAAAAATAAAGCGAATCTATGATGCGCCTAGGGATGTAATGTCGGAATGTATCGTAGCATCGTCTGGCACACCGCTAACGGTTGCTTCGAGAGTCTCAATGAATCCATGTCTTTTAGTCGAGTATATTGAAACTGCGAAGTTGTAGAGGAATACACTTGTATAAATCCAAATAGCCTAGCCTAAAGATAGCCCCAGGTTTGTTTGGATTACTGATGGTCTTGGTTGGAAAAAACGCTAAACGCAATCTACACGAAACATTTAACTCAATGGAGCACCTGTATAATATTACTGATCTAGAAAAACGACACTTTAATGAATATATTTTCATAAAAATAAGCTCGCTTTGCTGCGAGCCTATTTTTATGGCATCTTCTTCAGTTTTCTAATTAGCTTATGACGCCTCCACATTGCCTCAATCCACCAACCTATTTTCTCGAGCATATCGAGTCTCCTGATTAATTGTAGAAACAAGATAACCTATATAAGAAAACATTAAAAGCATGAGTTCGATGTTTTTATACTTTTAGACCGGCACTCATAAAAATCGATCCGCAACAGAATTGAGCCGAGAAGTTTCACGCGAGTAAAAGGCACCGGTCTAAAATCATCTTGCATTTATTCCATTCACGAAAGCCAAATAGCAGGCGAAGTCTCCGATGGCTTTGCGGTTATACGGATCATCTTCTTCATAGCCGAGTTCGTCGCGCCATACGGCGGCTTTGCCGTTCTTTTTCAAATAACGCGCCAGCATGTTAAAATGTATGATCACGGAATTGTGACAGGAAGTCCTGCCGGAGTCCTGCTCGTTTTTCTCTTCACGGCTAAGTAGCAGCCAATTTGCCCGAATCGTAGCATAGCGAGCTGCAACCTTCATTAACTCGTTATATAGCTCCAACGCTTCCACGTCAGCGCCAATCTCGGCGAGCATTTCCGTATGGATCGTTTGCATTTTTTCAAATGTAATCGCTTTTGACTGCTTTAAATATTCTTCATAAGTACAAACCATAATAACCCCACCTTCCTTTTTAGAAGTATAGCTTACGGCATATTTGGCAGGAAGTCCAGTGGATTCTTAATTAATACTTCGGCAAAATCAGCCGTTTTTCTACCACCTCGGCCACTAGCTGTAAAGTATTCTGGTAGCCCGTTTTCTGCAAAATATTCTTGATGTGGTACTTGACGGTATTAGGTGTAATGCCAAGATCCGCCGCAATCTCCTCGTATTTTCTGCCTTGTGCAAGCTCCCGAATAATATCAAATTCCCGATCGGTAAACTCAGCGCTGTTGCTGTATCCGATGCGAATCATCGGTGTGTCCTCGGGGTAAACATATTCGCCGTTCATCACCCGGTCGCAAACCTCCATTAAGGCAGTGCTACCATATTCCTTATACCAAAAACCGTTACATCCACATGCTTTCGCCTTTTGAATAAAAGAATGCTCCGGCATGGAGGTCATGATGATGATCTTGATTTTAGGGTTGTACTGCTTGATCTTTGCTGCGGCTTTCAGGCCAGACTCTTCCTCAGCCGTACAGACATCCATCAGAATCAAATCGACACGCCCGCGAAGACAGGCTATTTCTGCATTGGCTGCATTTTCTATGGAGGCGTACAGGACATATTTTTCTGATTTGGCAATCTGTGCTTCTATGGCGTCCCGGGTAATCCTGGAATCTTCTACTACTAAAACCTGTATCATGTCCGTCCTCCTTTCTGAGGCTCATCCAAATTAAAGGGAATATCGACAATTAGGGAAACGCTCTTGTCGCAGAGTACCTTTAGGGAGGCCCCTTCTTGTTCTAATCGCTGCCGTAATGCACTAAGGCCGTTACCTTCCGTAATGCTTGAAACAGATACACTACCGTTGTCGGATATCTCTATATGATAACTTTTCTCGTCTTGCTCGATTTTTACCGTCAATACCGTAGCGTCTGCATGGCGCACCGCATTGGTAAGCGCCTCCCGAATGGCGGCATACAAAAGCTGTAGTGCTTTGCGCTGGGTGGGCTGTTTCCCAGAGAATATGACCTTACATCCAATCAGCTCCGCCACCTGCATCAGTTCAGACTGCAGAGAGGAGTCGGGAACTGTCCATACAGTAGAAATATTGGAAAAATCACGAATGGTGCTGTTCCAGCTTTTCCGTAACATGTCGGCATTCTCAGCCAAACTGTCTTCCGTCATTGCTTTGGTGGTAGCCAATAGACAGTGCCCCAGCTCATCATGAATATGCATTTTCGCGGCAAGAATCTCTTTATTCAAATTGACTTCCACAATGCTGTCCAGCAAGGCTTTCTGCCGCTTTTGCATCTGGCGCAGTCGGATGGTGTTCTCGTACAGTTCTTCGCTGATTTGGTAGAGTTCGGTAATTTCCGCCGCCTCAATCTGAACGGTATTGGAATCAAGAAATCTCAGCTCAAAACGCCAGACCGAGCCGTCGGAGAAGCGGAAGAACAACTGTTGATGAGTGCCCCCATTTTCATTGTCCGGCTCTTTCGGCAGCCAGGATTGGTCTAGCTTTTCCGCCTTGCCGTTATTGGCAAAGTGTGCGAGTTCATCCCATGCCGCCTTTGCGTTTAGAATTGTATGTCCAGTCAGCTCCAGCGCCAGCTTGTTCATCTTCTCATTGACAAGAATGACCCGCCCATCCAATGCGGAGAAACAGATTCCGCTGGGGTAAGAGTCGATGGCTTTTTTAATCATTTTCGCTGACATATTCTTTTTCATGACTGCACCACCTCTCCCTCCTGCAGGAGCAAAAGCCGATAGCCTGCCGGAATTTTCTCTGCCTGAAGGCTATATCCGCCTTCTAAAGAACGGGAAACAAACTCGTGATCTGTACCGGTAATCTCAAAGCAAACCGTATCGCTGATTTGGATTGCCACAGAAGTCAGACGAAAATCTGCCTCCTCTAAAATCTCTTCCAAAGTTTTCGTGATGAGAAGAATCAGCTCTGGTTCTAAATTCAATGTGGGGCAAAAATCAAGGCTCGTCCAGATTCCAAGATTCTTTATACATTTCGCCATATCCTGTAAACTGAGCGCCAAATCACCCATCGGAATCATCTGCTGCTCCTGATAAGTGAGCCGCAAGTTGCAGAATCGCTTGATGTAGGTGCCAATGAGGCAGATGCGGTTCCAGTCGTTCTCTGAAAGGGATTCTTTTGATAAAAGTTCTGTCAGCAAGGTAAGCTGCCCAGACACCTCCGAGGATAGGCTGTCATAAATATCATTGCGTGCCTGAATGCTTGCTTCATCTGATTGGATACGGATTTCCTGTGCCAGCAGATCTTGTTCTTCTTCCAGTTCCGCATTCAGTCTCTGAAGTTCCCGTAAAGCCTGATTGATCTGTGAGAGTTCGGTTTGCCAGATCATATATCCGCCCAGAACAGGGTGCAGGTGCATGGTAATATCTTCTGTAGCAGAGAATCGCTGCTCCCGCTTTAGGGCTTCCAGCATAGCAGGTGTGATTTCCGCCGCATTTTCCGATGCTGCAATCGTCTCCCCACTTGGGGAAAGAATCTGCATTGCCACCGTAGACCGCCGGAACACTTCCTCGTACTGCGCGTTCACAGGAATCAGTCCGACCAGGATATAAATCTGCCAGCAAAGCACAAGAATAAAAATCAGTCCCGCTGAATATTCCACAAGCTCAAATCGAACAACGTATGCCGTTGCCGCATAGGGGATGCTGAACAGGAGCAGTAAAATCGGCTCATAGAAGGGAATCAGCTTCCGGTAAAGCGAATCAGACTTCGTCGTGCCATTGCGCCGGTAGATCACATATACCTGATAACTGATGATACTAAGTCCCCAAATATAGACGATATATGTTCCGATGTAGGGGTGGAAATACAAATTTGGCTGGGATTCCTCCGGCATAATGTAATAGAAAAAATGATGCAGATCATTCGTCAGCGCCAGTACGCTTAAAAGGCACGCCGGAATCAGAAGCAGATACCACTTTTTGCTGATCCGATAATCGTCTGCCTTGCCAAGATAGAATGAGCCGTAAAGACCGAACAGCGGGATGAAAATAGCCGCGATATTGATGAAGTATCCGGTAAAGCGCATCCATGGAATATTAACATAGAGGAAAGCATCCTGGATGAAGCGAACGGTTAAATACAGGATACTCACGATATTCTGCGCAGTTAAATGGCAATGCATAGCTTTCTGCGTAATTTTCGTCGTGATGGTATACTGCCAGCGAAGAAGCAGGAGCATATAAACAGCCCAGACAAGATATGGCCGCAGAAAATCCTCTGGCCAATACCGCATACTAAGCTGCCGGTATCCGGAGACTGCAAACAATAGCCCCGCTGCCACAAAAAGCCAGATAATGGATTTTTTACGTTCGCTCATTTTATCCCCCCTTACAAAAGATAGTTCCAGCCGATGGATACAGTTAGAACAGGATAAGGATATTATAGCATGAATGACCAAATTTGCCCCACACAAAAGGGTAGGAATTTAGGATTTTTTGCGTATCAGTGTCTCCTCGAAAATATGGGGCTTATTGAAAAATCTTCCGTGACAGCATACCTAGATAAATACTACGAAGAGCATCCAAAAGATAACTCATATGAGGGTATCTTGGCTCGCTATACCGGATTAACAAAAGAAAATGTTATTGCAATACTTGACGGGATTGAGGGGCTAGAATTCTTAGCAAATTACAATCCAGATGGTTATGCACCATATAGTTACATGGCGAAAGACAGCGATATTAAAGTGACTATTGAAAATAATTTAGTCTTTTTGGGTGTAGACATTCAAGAAAAAAGCATAATTAGTACCGATAGAAAATACATACGCAACTTCGCATGTTAATGAAAAACCTCCGGCATAGAGCCGGAGGTAATCCTTTTTAGGGAAGCTCGTAGGTCATATTTTGCTCATTATAATAATCTAGCAAATGATCTCCGAGCGGTAGAGTATCGAAGTCTTTCTTGAGTTGCTCGGCTCCATACGTAGTGAGAATAATCAAGTCAAACGTAAATCCATAGCGAGAATCACTCTTATTGACGTATTCGCATCCCACATATGATGACGGTGAGTATTTAATACGATAAAGCTTTTCTTCGCTAAGAATAGCTTTTATGCGCTCTTCGTTCTCAAATGTAACAATGTCATAATGCACCTCAGAAGGACTACCGGCCTTCAATCCTGGTCCACGAAGAGTGCGATTACTAATATTGTAGTCGCCAGAAAGACCCAAATCTTGCTTCATTGCCCTAAAGTCGAATGTTCCGGTATCCTCGTCAATATAGTCCCAGACATTCGTCTCGCAGAGAAATTCTTCGCCAAGCACTTCATAGACGTAATATCCGTCCCTCATTTCAGGCTTTCGATTATCCCCCTCGCCAACTTCCGTGCTATCCGGCTCAGCCGTAACCTCGCCTTCGTTCTTGCCGTCATCGACAGCGGTAGTGCCGTTTTGGCTTTCAGAACCGGTTGCTCCCGCGTTCTGCTCGCCTTGTTGCCCGCAGCCCGTAAGAGCCAGGGCGATAACCATGAGTACTGCTAAAATCCCTAATAATTTTTTCTTCTTCATATGGTTGTCTCCTCCTGTACATAAGCTGATAAATATCCGCATTTCAGAATTTACGCCATATCTGCATTATGTGACGTTTGTCCTTGTTCAATATTATATTTGCAGAAAGGGACTTTGTCCCCACACAAAAGGGTAGGAATTTAGGATTTTTTGCGTATCAGCGTCTCCTTGAGAATATGGGACTTATCGAGAAATCCTCTGTTACGGCGTATCTAGAAGAATATTACGAAAAGCATCCGCTAGACAATTCTTACGAGGGCATCCTAGCTCGTCGCTCAGGACTCACTAAAGATCAAGTTATTGCATATCTGGACAAATTAGAATATCTCGCAAAAATCGCAGAATACGACCCAACCGGCAAAGCGCCTATACTTAAAGGTGATGCACGAGAAGATCATCAATTCCGCATTGAATCTAAAAACAACGAAGAGTATTTACTTGGAGTTAATATCTTTTATGTAGAAGAGCACAGAATCAGAAACTTTGCATCATAAAAAATGCCCAGCTTCTTACGGCTGGGCATTTCTAGGTACTAGTTAGGGAATCGTATAGCCAGCAAGCGATTGCCAAGACTGAAACTCACTTTTCATAATCTCATCCTCAGTACGCCCAAGCATTAACTGCTCCATTTCATACGCAGAGAAACAGATTTGTTCTAAACTAATCGACCACGCAGACGAAGGTACGCAATAAATCATCTCTTCATACCCAAAATAGTTCGACATACCAGCAATCTCGATTGACGTATAGTCGTAAATATTTTTACGAGCCGTGCCAGGATTTAATATAAAATCCCAACGAGTCTGATTCGGATCAACCTTAGCTGCTGCACGACGAGAATTCTCAAAATCCGCAGTCGTAAGCCCAATTGCCTCTGCCATATCCTCGAAAAGCCAAACGTAATAAGTACCACGCTTGCCTTCTCTTGTCTCGATAAAATCCCAGACATTAGTCTTGCAGAGCAACTCTTTGTCGCCAACCGCATAATGATAATATCCATCAGTATCTTTTTCTACGGTCTCGATATAGGACTTATCGCGCTTGTAGTACCAAGCCATAAGCGCCATAGCATCGCTTCCATCCGGCTTTTCTCCAATGTTAACTTCCGGCTCAGCCGTAGCCTCACCATTGTTTGCTTTGTCGTTGTCGGTGATCGTGCCGTTTTGGCCTTCAGAACCGGTTGCTCCCGCGTTCTGCTCACCTTGCTGCCCGCAGCCCGTAAGAGCCAGGGCGATCACCATGAGTACTGCCAGAATCCCTAATAAACTTTTCTTCTTCATGATATCATCCCTCCTTTTCGATAGTTCCGAAGAAGCCTCAAAATGTACCGCACCGAGATTGCATGAAAAGGCAGAAAAGCAACCAATTTTGCTTACAAATTAAACCTTATTTCTCTTTTTTTTACTCCAATGGTAAGTAAACGCCATGCATCCTAATACAATAGCAAAGCCAATAGCAAAACTGATATAATCCATCACAGACACATGTGATGGAGATACTGGCGCATTGATAAAATTTATATAACCGGATACAAACTTTCGCCAGATCCTTTCTATCCAGTAATCATTTATCCGAATAAAATCATTCGCAAAGCAGCTTATAGACTGACATAAAGGAGATGAGCCTATTTTTATCAGGATATCGGAGATTACGCCTCCAGGCATGTTTACCGAAACTGTTGTCAACATATGGAACAACCCGCTTAAACATAATGGGAAAAGAATTCCAACCGCAAAGCCATTTCGCAGACGGTATTTACGGCAGATGAAATGGGCAAGCGCTGTAAGGGTTGCATAAACCGCCGGAATCAGGATGGATAATAAAATGAAGCCGTGGCCGTATGCTACTTTGCTAATCAGCGGGTGAAGGAATAGAAGCGGGAGAACTCCGATCAGATAGAGTGCAGGCTCTATGATGAGAGGAATCCACCATCCTTGCGTTTTGCGCAAAGTGCCACACCACCGGATCAGAGCAGCAATCATCCACACGATGGTGATTACCCACACGGCTTTTAACAACCAGTCTCGTAGGGAATCCCTAAAATCAAATTTAAAAAAACCTCCTGCTGCAACAAACCAACCCGGCACACAGAATGTAATGGCCAGAAGTGTCGGCAACCATGGTTTTCCAAAAATCTGAGCCTCACATGCCCATACATAAAGGCCGAATCCCCCAACAGCCAAAACTACTATACTCAGCAGAAGCATGAAAACCGTTAACGTAAGATTACCGGTATTGAATAAACCTGCCGTGCAACTGAAAAGTCCATATACAAAGAAAGGCAATGCCAGCGGTGTGAGAAAATCCAGATTTATATCTTTTGTGACAAACGTAATGAGTATCCCTGCTATTATACTAGCCAATGAAAAAGCAAAAAGCTGGGGCATAGCTAACATAACAAGAAATGGTAGAGCAATTACCGTTCCAATAACTGCAATGGTAATGGCGTCGTCAAACATACCAAAGGAAGCAGAATAACCATCATAATGGTATGTTGTATAGCTACCATCCAACAAATTCTTGTAAGTCACACTTTTGGACCCATCGCTATGATAATGAGTTACGCCATCATCTGTGAAGTTTTTGTAACTGGTGGTCTTCGTCCCGTCTCCGTGATAGGTCGTCACACCGTCATCTGTTATATTTTTGAAAGATATGCTTTTTTTCATCTGGTTATCCCCTCCTATACATAGGCTGATCAATATCCGCATTTTGGCACTATCTGCCATGTCTGCATGATGCGGCGTTGATCCTTATCTCATATTATAGTTACAAAGCAGAACCTTGTCCCCACACAAAAGGGTAGTGTACAGAATATTTTTAAATTATTTTCTGAAAACTACCCGATTGTGTGGGGCGCTTAGTGCTCAACAATGCTAAAATGACAGAAATAGACCAACAGGAGGGAATTGCTATGCCATTGGTACCGGCCAAATGCCCAAACTGCGGTGCATCCTTAACGTTAGACCCTGTAACCAGGGCAGCGGTGTGTCCCTACTGCCAGACACCGTTTGTAGTGGAGGACGCCGTGAACAACTACAACATCCAAAATACCGTCCGCGTAGAGCACCTCCACACGGACAAGGTGGAAATTCAGGATTCTGGCTCTGCTGAAAGCCTTTTGAAGACAGCGAATACCTATCTATCCCTGAATAACTATATTAGCGCGAAGTATGACTTTGAAGAGATTACAAAAAAGTTTCCGTATGAGTGGCGTGCGTGGTGGGGACTTATCGAAACGGAAACAGAAAAATTCACACGTTCAGCGAAGTATTTTTATACACCCGAGCAACCAAACCATATGTTACATAACAAGATCGGCGAACACCTGAATAAGCTTAATTCTCTCTTTAATATGGTAGAGAAGTTTGAGAACGGCAGTCTCGGTGCGGAAAAACGCCATGCCTACAAGACCTATGTAGATAACATGAAAGCCGCTGATGACAGGCGGCGGGCGTTGATCGACTCACACACCAAAGAGCTCCGAACCGCATACGAGCAGATGTTGCCCCGGCATGAGGCGCTGCGCAAAAAGGTAGAAGCGTTTGAGAAAAAGAAACCAGAATTTCACCTGGACTTTCTGTCGAAGATCACCGGTGAGAATCAGAGAGACATGGACATTGAACCGTTTTTCATATTCGGCGTCATTGCAGGCGTCGTTCTGGGAATTCTGGTCTACTTCCTCACCTCCCGCATCAGCGTGGGGCTGATCGTACTGATCGCCGTACCCGCCGCCTGTGTGGCGCTTTGCACCGTTTCGTACGCCGTTTGCAGAATTTCGAGGAAAAGGTACGTCAAAGCGGATGAGCGGTATCGAAATGAACGGGATGCCCTTCGTCGGGAACTGGAGGAGTTTGACCGGACCAGTCAGATTCAGACCTACAGAAACTGGATGGACAGCTTGAAAAAATACCAGGATGAAGGGAAAGCGTAAATACCACGGGTTTTTCAGAAAAATGCCAATGAAACAGTTTTTACCCCCACATAGACGGATAGCGTACAGAATAATTTCAAATTATTTCTGAAAACTACCTGATTGTGTGGGGCGCTTTTTTGCCGGTTCGGGTAAAATAAGCGTAATTCCATGTTGGAACGTTATACCCGACAAACAATTAGGAGGAAAACAAAATGAGAAAAATCGCGTTATCACTTGTTTTATGTATGCTGTTTGGTCTTTGCGCCTGCTCCAGTCAACCGGATGTTTTAAATAAATCCTCAAACCCACAGGAAGCAGAAACCTCACAGGAAACAGAAAGCATCGAAGAATTTGATCCGGATTTCATGTTGGATATGCAGACATTGGAGCTGATCATGCCGGATGGAGAGGAGAACCGGATCCATCAGATCGACGTGGCAGATCCTACCAATTTCTATTTACAGGAAGAAAATGGAGAAGAATCGTTATATGAATGTCATGTGAACAGTGAGACTTTTTACATGATCGATAGTTCGACCGGTACATATTTTGAAGGGACCTATTCTGTTTCTGAAAATACCATAACAGTTTCTGTAACGGATTATGACTATGGTGTGCAGCCGGTGGTAAATTTTGAAAAAATCACTGAGTTTACGAAAGACGGTGAAACGGATTCCGGTTATACCGGCAGCGCAACGGTAGTATTTTATGATGCAATCCGCAATCTGGAAGGCTCCTTCTCCCATCCTGCCGACAGCAGCGTTACGGTCGAGGTTCCCTCCAATGAAGAGAACTACTATATTTTGCCCTTTGAAATTACGGTAAAAAACACCTCGGAGGGCTTTGACGCCCCAGCCAGGCTGAAGCTTACAGTCCAGGAAAACAAAAATATAATCGGTGGCTGTAAAGACTATGAATTGCCCGGTTACATCAGTAGTATCGTAACCAACGTTTACGTCCGTGTTTTCTACTATCAAAACAATACCTGGGAGGAAGACAGCAATGATATGCTGCCTGCCAGCCCGTACTTTTCTGAAACCATAAGCTGGGATAACTTTGCAGGTGGCAAGGAATACAAACAACTGGGTTATCTTCTGATTTCGGATGTGATATCGCCGAAATATCCGGATGGGCTGCCCTGGTACATCTATCCCAATATGGGCCTCAATGCAAGCTTATATCTTGATAACCTGCACGCTGTCGCCGCCGGGGTTATGATTATGAAAGAGGACGACGGCAGTGCTACCGGTCGCTATACGGTTATAGACGCAACCGACGACGAAGCACTCGATGCAGTCTGGGCAAAGAGCGAAGAAATGCTGAATTCCCTGGAAGATTAAGCGATAAAATTGAAGGGGGAAAATCATGGATGGAATCATTGCGGCGGTCAAAGCAAACAGCAGTGGACGGAGTCAGAAAGGACCGCAGTCCGGTAATCTAGCAGACCGTTTTCAAACTTCCGCACCTCTTCAGCCCGCTGCTACACAAGCCGGTACTTTTTGCACAAAATGTGGCGCAGAACTGAAAAAGAACTGAATACTAAGTCCATCCAGAAAAGGCCACAGCAATGCGGCCTTTTCTGTTATAATTATGCTCTAATTCAATTCGCTGACATAGTAATAAAAGCAGGAAGTCTCTGCAAGAAAAATCCTCAACACCTGTAACGGTGCTGAGGATTTTTTGTAACCATGGGAAGGAATTATTCTTTTGAACCTAAAAGGTGTTTGCGTGGAATTCAGATTTTTAGGTTTCGCAGGCATCCACTAAAACATCTACCGATTGCTCCTTTTCGCCATAACCACCGCACGCCTGAATTACATTTCTATATATTATATTTCTACTGCTTGTCATTTTGGATGTAGCTACATCGAAATAAATCCACGCATTAGCACCCGGCGCATAGTCTCCAATATTAACACCCATATCTGTAATGATATTGTCGCTGAGCGTTACTCCTTGGGGGTGTTTTGCGTTATATATCTGGGTACTTCCGTTTATATAGGATAAGCCGGTTGGTAAAATGTTGCGGAGGGTCAGATTTCTAAACATCTCCGAGCCCATATTCCTGATGCCAATGCGGAAACGAACACATTCGCCCGGCACTGCGTATACTTTATCCGCCCATTTCGGTTCGCTCTCATCTTTCTTCCGTACTTCCATTGTTAAATTCGTCCAAACTTTCATCACTAAATCCTGATGCTCCTCTCTATCTACTTCAACTTGGGCTTTTATGGCCGCACGTACAATGTTATGCATAGAATAGTTATCAACGATGACCTCATTCTGTTTTGATTTTGCGCTCAGTAACCAACTACGGCGCATTAAGCGCATTAGCGCAATGCGACAGCGATCCTCGTCAATTTCGGCATCTCGGCTAAACCATTTGGCGCAGGTAGTGATATCCGTAGGAACATCCGCTAATAGCGTGAAGCCCTCTAAGATGCTGCGCTCTGCGGCATCCTTAATCTCGTTATAGTCATAGAGCTTGTTTAGCTCATCTTGCAGCGTTCGCTCGTCAATATACTCTGCATTACTCTCGGACAAGCCTTGTCGAATATTAAAGTTTTTATCAATGAGCTCATTTTCTAATTGTGTAATCGTCCAACCGTAGTCTCGCGTCAATGCACCCAGGCGATTGATAACCAGCGTATTGCGCCCAGCACGCCCATCAATTATTTGGATGAGTTTCTCTTTGTCATCTGCGGTTAAGTCTTCGGCAACACAACATTCAGTATCATCTGCTGTCATGATATCGTCATCCATATTGGCGCCGTATTCCCGCAAGAAAATATCAACGCATGATTCTATGGGAAGAGGCTTTACGCTTATAAGCGAAAAATCCATGCGCATAATGCGCGAGGCAAATAGGATGGAAATATTCGATCCGACTATTTCTTCAAATGAAGCGTCCTCCTCATAGATTTTACCTTTATCTGGCATCTGATTTCGGACATCGTCAATAAACAGCAGAACCTTAGATGTGTTTGCCAAATGTTTCAGATATTCAATGGGATTGGCGCTGGTTTCTTTCCCAGGGTAGTCAATTGCGCTATCGAGGTCTGATCTGAATTTTCCTGAGTAGTAAAGGTATGCTATGTGGGCATAGAAGTGCTCTCCGGGGTTTTCGAGAAACCAGCTATAAACTTTACGAAGAATTTCAGATTTTCCGATACCGCCCATACCGCGTAGCTGTATGTGTTTCCGATCCTTTTTTAGCTTGTCGCAGATAGATTGCACAATTTCATCCCGCCCAATTATCTTACTTAAAAAGGTTTTATCTGGCGTCATGGAAATTGAAGCAGGATCGGATTGATTACATGCTGTGTCCTGCAAACTATTACACGGGTTTACTAAATGTAGATCTCCGAATTCCTCAATCTTCGTGTCTGTGTCGCGCGTAACCGCAAATACGAATACATGGGCGAGATACTCCCAAAAAGTATCCTTTGAGTAAAGATCGTTAAATGTCTTACGATAGGTCTCCGGTATTGTGTCGTCGGCGGCGACAAGCTTATTAAGTTCCTGCATTGCACGATATATATTGTCGCCGTGAATGAACGTAATCAACGACCCTTCTGTACGAAAGCTCTTTTCAACTCTGTCGTAGATATCTGGTTTCATTGAAAATGCAGCCACATATTTCTTGGGTAATTTTCCTGCCCTCCTAAATTTCGACAGCCTAGGGGCTGTGTAGCCATTACCGCCTTCTCCGCCTTCTAGTATATCCTCTATCTCGTCGGGGTTTAGCCCCGTAGGTAATAGCAATTCTTTATCAAGATATTCCTGCGTGATGGACTTAAGTGTAGCAGAGCCGTCTTTATTCTTTCCGGTTATATATTCGACGCCCAAGCAAGCAGAGAAGATAATTTGCTCTACCGTCCCATAATTTAATCTAGCAACATCCATAAGACCCCCTCCTTAAAAATGAAACTCAAAGTCAACTCGATGAGAACTCATGTGTAAATACTTATTTTCAAATCCGAGATATACTCTAGGCAAGAAAAGCAAGAAAAACAATTCTCCCCATATTATATCATTTTCTCTCGCTTTTCTCAATCTTAATGAAGGAGGTGAAAGCACATGAAGAAGTCAAATCTTCTTCCTGCGGGCATCTTTAATGGTGGCCGCGAGGGTCAGGAACTTCCGAGCGGTATATTCTGCTGATCTCGGATAAACCAAGTGCAGGCGGAGCCTCAGCCAATGAGGCTCCTGCCTATCTTCATTCTAATGAGACGGAGGTGATGTGAAATGGAGCGAGACTATATCCGCTTAAACTACTGGACGTCAGACCGCTCCTTAGTTGTGGACTATGTATTCTGGGATCTTGGCGAACGTGGATGGCGAATATATATTATTTCGCACATAGATTACCAAGGCCGTGATTGTTCCTCTCATGCGGCGCATTGGCTTCAGGATAACGACAGTTCGTATCCTTACATCTGTTGGAATGGCAACATTGCAACACTGGAACAGGCCAAAAGTGTCGCTTCGCTTTGGGCGGAATGTACCACTGAGTATATTCGCAGCTACAAGAGCTTCGATAATATTGCCAGCCAGCTAAAAGATCAATTTAGCTGGGAAGATGATTATTATTATCAATACACAAATTTACGGAGGTAAAAAATGACAAACAAAAAAGAACCTAAAACCTACATTAATAAAACGAAAGAGGTGTTGGGATTTTGTTCTTTGGATGGCATTGATTTACGGAGTTACATATCTGAGATTATCTGCTATCAAAACCAGGAACTAACTTTTATCCTGACAAACGGAGACAAGATAACGGTTCCATGGAGCAATTCATCCCGCCGCAACAGTTGGACTGAGGAAATGAAACAGGCAGCCCGACAAAAAACTTTAGAAAGGAGTAGCCTATGAGCACAGTAAAACGAGTGACCGTTCTTGAGCCTATAAGCTCACAGGTCATTTACGATAATACTACCGAAGCACCCAAGCTGAAAGTTGCAGCCTACGCCCGTGTATCGACGGAGCAGGATGAACAGCAATCCAGCTATGAAGCCCAGGTAAATTACTACAATCAATATATCAGAAATAATCCTGCGTGGGAATTTGTCGGCATTTACGCCGATGAGGGTATCACCGGGACAAATACCAAAAAGCGTGATGGCTTCAACCGCATGATAGCTGACGCAAAGGCTGGAAAGATTGATCTGATTCTAACCAAGTCAATCTCGCGTTTTGCCCGCAATACGGTTGATGCGTTGCAGACGATCCGTGAACTTTCGGCATTGAAGGTCGAAGTTTACTTTGAAAAAGAGGGCATCCGTACCTTGGATAAACAGTGTGAAGTCATGCTTACCATCATGTCTTCACTCGCCCAGGAGGAAAGCCGATCTATTTCTGAAAACGTGCGCTGGGGAAAGCAAAAAAGTATGCAAGACGGCAATGTGTCGTTTGGATACCGCCATTTTCTCGGCTACCGCAAAGGTAAGGATGGACGCCCGGAAGTTGTACCGGAAGAGGCCAAGATTGTTCGGGACATATATCGTATGTTCCTTGATGGCATGACCATCCGTAATATTGCGAAAGAACTTACTGAACGTGGAATTAAAACTCCAGGTGGTAAGGATGTGTGGTCTGTCAGTACAATCAGGAGCATTCTTTCCAATGAGAAATATAAGGGCGATGCATTGCTGCAGAAAACCTATACTCTCGACTATCTCTCAAAAACAGTCAAGAAAAACAATGGTGAAGTTAAGCAATATTACGTCACTAATTCGCACGAAGCAATCATTGATGAAGATGTTTTCAATCTGGTACAGGTTGAATTACAGCGACGCTCTAAAATGCGCCGAGGCCTTAGAAACAGCAGCCCATTCTGCACAAAATTGGTCTGCGGAGATTGCGGTTCATTTTATGGGCATAAAATCTATCACGCTAAAGAAAAGCATAGTAAGGATGTATGGTATTGCAATCGACGCTACCAGGGCAGCAACAACTGTTCCACGCCGATTCTTTCTGAGGACGATCTGGTTCAATACTACCTTCAAGCATTGTCTGAGTTTTTAGCAGACAAAGATAAGTATATCTCAGCATGTAGAACACAGATGGACGAAGCGGACACTCTCGAAAAAATGCGCTCTAAGCGCGAGAAGGCGGAGGCAGCGCTAGCAAAGGACATGGCTAAAATCCAGGCCCTCGTGCGCGAAAACGCCTACATCTCCCAAGATCAACAGGTTTACCGCCAGCGATTCGAAGAGATGTCGAAGCAAATTGAGCAGCAGAAGAATAATATCGCAGAACTTCAAGAACAGGAACTTCGCCTCGTAGGTGTTCGCGAAAAATTATCCAGATTTATTGAGGCGCTTGAATCCTTTAATGAGGAGCCAACATTCGACTCTGCGACATGGAATTCTCTCGTTGAGCGAGTTCTTGTAAATCCGCGGAATCTTATCTTTGAGTTCAAGAATGGTGAAAAGATAAAAATTTCCATCTAATCTCTCGGCAAACTATATACCAAAAATATGAGCGGCCAGTAATGACCGCTCTTTTTTCATGTATTCTATCCGTGATACAATAAACCTATCAATTCGATACCTTACCGCAAAACGAGAGGGAAATAAAACATGCAAGAAAAGGGATATGTATATATTTTAACGAATCCTAGCTTCCGCGAGGACTGGGTTAAAATCGGGAAAAGCTCCAGGCCTGTAGATGTTCGCTCAAAAGAGCTGGATAATACTGCCGTGCCGCTACCGTTTGAGATCTATGCCACAGTAAAGAGCAGCAAGTATTCCTACATTGAATCTAGCCTCCATAAAATTCTTACAGATTTAGCAGATAAGCGCATTCGCAAAAATCGTGAATTTTTCAATATGAAACCAGAAGAAGCTTTTCGTTATCTGAAGCTAATTGCTGAGATGGATGAAAATGCTGAAATTAATGCCCCGGAAGACGAACCGAGCTCTAGTGGAGGCGATCCTGTTCACTCAAAAAGCTATACTCATCTGGGGAATTATACTGTAGAGACCGATGAGATATTTTATCTATCAAATGGAGTCGCGGAGGGCAAAATGAGAGTTCAAAATGGATGCGAATATATTGTTCTTGAGGGGTCTATATTAGATCCTAAAATCACATCAAACGAAAGTAGCATCCGAAAATCAAGAAAAGAGCACGCTGATTCGTTGAGCGAAGACGGAATGGTCGTTATTCGAGACATTACATTTAATACGCCATCCGGAGCCGCGAACTTTATTCGCGGTGGGGCATGTAACGGAAAAACATATTGGAGAACAGCATCGGACCGACCTTTGAGCGATTTTATTTCATACAGTTAGAACAACACATATAACTGATATAGTAGAGTGTTTTTGAAGTCGTGCGACTTATGCTTATTTGCACCAATTTTTAATTTCTCCACGTTATTGTAATTTTGAAAAACTGGTGCAAAAACAAAATGCCACCTACTCGTGACAAAAAATGAGTGGCTCTGTAAGTTGAAAGAGCCTATCAAAGAAGTAAAAACTGGTGCAGAAATAAAGAAAAACCCCCGAGAAATCGGAGGCTTTTCTCACGCCGCACCGTTATCAGTGTGACGTCATAATATGGTGCCGGTGGTGGGACTCGAACCCACACGGAGTCGCCCCCGGCGGATTTTGAATCCGCTACGTCTACCATTCCATCACACCGGCATACAGCTCGATTATTATACCTTATTTTGTGGACAAATGCAAGAAAAATTTGCCTCCCCTGAAATGGGGGCGTAGGACTACGATACATATTGGATGGTGCAGACCGTCGGACCCCGCAAAATACCCCCCTGGGCCCGGCAAGACCGGGTCCAGGGGGTATCTGTGTATTTCTCTCCGGCACGCTCACCTGGCGTACAGCAAGCCAATAAGCCAGTTCAGCGTCCGTCCCGGCAGAATGCGGGTCAGGAATACAAAGAACTGATAGTCCAGCCGTATGGTATAGATGGGCTTGGGCCGCCGCTTCATGGCCACCCGGGCGATAAACGCTCCGGCCTTGGCCGGGTCCATACCCGTCTGCTCGTCGTGCTCCATCCTCTGGACGGACCGGCCGATGCGGCCCTGATACACGTCGTCTCCGGCCATGGTTTTCACCCGGGCGGCGGTAAAGCCCGTGTGAATATCTCCGGGCTGTACGGCGCACACGGTAATGCCAAAGGGCCGCAGCTCGTTGGCCAGGGCCATAGCATACGCGTTCACCGCCGCCTTGCCGGCGGAGTAATACGCCTGGAACGGAATGGGGCAGGGCGCCGCCACAGAGCTCAGGTTCACGATGCGGCCCCGGCCCGCCCGGCGCATGTGGGGGATCACGGCCTTGTTCATCCGCACCATGCCGAAGAAGTTCACGTCCAGCAGCCGCTGGGCCTCCGCCGTGTCCGTAAACTCCACCGCTCCGGAGATGCCGAAGCCTGCGTTGTTGATGAGCACATCGATGCGTCCGGCCTGGCCGATGATCTCCGCCACGGCGGCGCGGACCTGGTCCTCGTCGGTAATGTCGCAGCGGATGTGGTGCAGACCCTCCACCCCCTGCTCCCGGCGGCTGAGCTCATACACATCATAGCCCGCATCCCGCAGGCACAGGGCCGTAGCCTTTCCGATGCCGGAGGTGCCTCCGGTGATAACCGCAATCTCACTCATGGTCTTTCACCAGCACGTCCGCCATGATGTCCATGGCCTCGTCCAGCAGGGCCTCGGTATGGGTGGCCATATAGCTGGTCCGCAGCAGGGCCTCCCCCTCCGGCGTGGCCGGGGGCAGGGTGGGATTCACATACACGCCCCGGTCATAGATCTCCCGGGCCACCTCCAGGGTGTGGTAGGTCTCGTAGGTATAGATGGGGATGATGGGCGTGGGGGCCGTCAGGGCGGACTCCCGGATCTTCAGTCCCCGGTCCGTCATGCCCTTGCGGGCATAGAGGCTCAGCTCCCGCAGCCGCTCCGGCAGCTCGGGATGCTGCTCCAGGTGCCGCAGGGCCGCCAGGGCCGTGGCGCAGTTGGCCGGCGGAATGGACGCCGAGAAGATGAAGGGCCGGGACGCGTGGCGCACAAAGTCCGCCACCTCCTCCGAGGCCGCCATGTATCCGCCCAGGGACGCCAGGGACTTGGAAAACGTGCCCATATAGATGTCCACCTGGTCCTCCAGGCCGAAGTAGCTGGCCGTGCCCCGGCCGCCCTGGCCCAGAACGCCCAGGCCGTGGGCGTCGTCCACCATGACCCGTGCCCCGTACTTTTTGGCCAGGGCGCAGATCTCCGGCAGTCTGGCGATGTCGCCGCCCATGGAGAACACGCCGTCGGTGACGATCAGGGTGCCGTTCTTTTCCGGCACCCGCTGCAGGCACTTCTCCAGCTCCTCCATGTCGCTGTGGCGATAGCGCAGCATCTTGCCGTAGCTCAGCTGGCACCCGGCATAGATGGAGGCGTGATTCTCCCGGTCGCAGATCACATAGTCGTGCCGGTCCACCAGGGCGCTGATAATGCCCACATTGGCCTGGAACCCAGTGCCGAAGGTGACGATGCCGGGCTTGCGCAGAAACTTCCCCAGCTCTGCCTCCAGCTCCAGGTGCATCTCCAGGGTGCCGTTTAAGAACCGTGAGCCGCTGCACCCGGTGCCGTACCGCTCCAGGGCGTGAATGCCTGCCTCCACCACATCCGGCGCGATGGTCAGGCCCAGATAGTTATTGGAGCCCAGCATAATGCGGCGCTTACCCTCCATCTGCACCTCCACGTCCTGCCGGGACTGCAATGCGTGGAAATAGGGATATACTCCCGCCTCCTTCAGTTCCTTGGCCAGAGAGGGGGCGCTGCATTTTTCAAAAATATCCATGTATAGCCTCCTTATTTGCTAATATGAAATATCAGTTTTCATGGTGAAAACAATCATTTTTACAGGGATTTATGATTCAAGTTATTATATACTGTTCCCGGCATCCCTGTCAACCGGTGATTTTCCCGGGGGCATTTCCCCCAAGCGGCAGACCCTGTACCGGGCTAAAAAGAGCATCCGCAGGCCCCTGCGGATGCTCTTTTCCTATACGATTACACGGACCGGGTGGCCACCACGTCCACGCCGGTGCCCAATACGTCGGGGATCACCACATCCCCGGCCTGCACCGGGGCCGTCAAGTGCACCCGGCATAACGCCCGGGCCACGTCCAGCACCTTCTCCTTGGGCACCTCTCCGGCGGTGCGGACGGACACCACCGGCAGCAGGCCGCCGGTGACCCGGACGGTGCCGGTAACGGTGCGGGCCGGATGGGTACACTCCTTCCGGGCGTAGGCGTCCCCCCGGGGGCAGGTGTTGCCGGTGACCTCCGTCACCCGGCTGCCGTCCATAACGGCGGACAGCTGGGAGGCGCACAGTATCTGGA
>OGRA01001410.1_pt1 | contig 22677 bp, 20 predicted proteins | sample 1553351 | NCBI WGS metagenome assembly OGRA01 (sample SAMEA2580056, study PRJEB22360) | human gut metagenome | biome: human gut; feature: human-associated habitat; material: faeces | place: Denmark | collected 2008/2010
GGCAGTTTTCAAGACTGCTTCCTTAAACCACTCGGACATCTCTCCTCGTGGGCACCCGCACACGCCGTACCGAATGCCTATTTAATTTACCAGATTTCCAGCCTGCTGTCAACCCCAAATTAAAAATTTCTCCACGATGCAGACCAAAAATGATTTTGTGACAACTTTTTTTCGAGCCAAAACAAAACTTTCTCTTTACTTGCACAGCCTTTTGTTGTATAATAAAAACAGCAAGAAACAAACCCGACGGACGAGAACAGAGGAGTGTTGAACGATGTCGTTTCCGGAGCTGTTACGGCAATGCCGCAAGCAAAAGCATATGAGCCAGGCGGAACTTGCGTCACTTTTGGGCGTTACCCAGCAGGCAGTGGGCAAATGGGAGAGCGGGAAAAGCTCCCCGGACCCTGCCACGGTGGCCAAGCTTGCCGAGATCCTGGATACCACCGCAGACTACCTGCTGGGCCTGTTCGATCCCGCCAGCGAGGGCCAGACCGAGGAGCGCTTCTTCGGCAGCTATGTGTACAGCCTGATCCCGGTCATCGGCACGGTCAAGGCCGGTTACGGTGCGCTGGCCTATGAGGAGGACTACGGCAAGGAATATGCCCGCGTCAAAGACCCCTCCAGCTACTTCTATCTTGTGGTGCGCGGCGACAGTATGGAGCCCCGCATCCACGATGGCGATCTGGCTCTGGTGCACCGGCAGGATACGCTGGAAAACGGTGACCTGGGCGTCCTGATCTACGGCGACGAGGGCGAAGGCACCCTCAAGCGGTATCTGCAGCGGGGCAACTGCGTCGTGCTGCAGCCCTTCAACCCGGCTTACAAGGAGCTGGTCATCAAGGGCGAAGACCTGAACCGCCTGCACATCGCAGGCCGCGTGGTCGAGACCAAGGCCAAGTGGTAACCAATTTGCGCTGAAAAGGCTGCTGCAAGGATGCGGCAGCCTTTTTTGATCAACGAACGGAGGTGCGGCATGGAACAGTCGCTGATGGAAAAGCTGACCATTCTGGCAGACAGCGCGAAATACGACGTGGCCTGCACGTCCAGCGGAGCGTCCCGCGCGGCAAAGGCGGGCAGCATGGGCAGCTGCTACGCGCCGGGCTGCTGCCATGCCTTTACGGCGGACGGCCGCTGCGTCAGCCTGCTCAAGGTGCTGATGACCAACTGCTGTGCCTTCGATTGCAGCTACTGCGTCAACCGCAGGTCCAACGATGCGCCCCGCGCCACCTTTTCGCCGTGGGAGCTGGCCGAGCTGACCATCGAGTTCTACCGCCGCAACTACATCGAGGGGCTGTTCCTGTCCAGCGCGGTGCTGGTCAGCCCGGACTACACCACCGAGCGGATGCTCAAGACCCTGCGCCTGCTGCGGAACGAATATCATTTCGGCGGGTACATCCACGCCAAGGCCATCCCCGGCACCAGCCCGGAACTGCTGGAGCAGCTGGGTTTTCTGGCCGACCGCCTGAGCGTCAATGTGGAACTACCCAGCGAGAGCAGCCTGAAACTGCTGGCCCCGGACAAGGGGCGGCACTCTATCTTCCGGCCCATGAAGCAGATCGCAGTGGAAGGAGCCGCCAACCGGGAGGAACTGACCCTCTACCGCAAAGCGCCCCGGTTCGCGCCCGCCGGTCAGAGCACCCAGATGATCGTGGGGGCTTCGCCGGAGACGGATCATCACATCCTCAAGCTGACCGAGGGGATGTACCAGAAATACAGCCTCAAGCGGGTGTTCTACTCCGCCTATATCCCCGTGGCCGAGGATACCCGCCTGCCCGCGCTGGACACCAAGCCCCCGCTGCTGCGGGAGCATCGGCTCTATCAGGCGGACTGGCTGCTGCGGTTCTACCAGTTCAAAGCGGACGAGATTTTGGACGCCGATCACCCGAACTTCAACCCTTATCTGGACCCGAAATGCAACTGGGCGGTTCAGCATTACGGGCTGTTCCCGGTGGACGTGAACCGGGCCTCCTTCGAGATGCTGCTGCGGGTGCCGGGCATCGGCCCCAAGAGTGCCCGGCGCATCTGGCATGCCCGGAAACAGGCCTCGCTGGGGCTGGATGAGCTGAAGCGGATGGGCGTGGTGCTCAAGCGGGCCCAGTATTTCATCACCTGCCGGGGCTTTGCCGGAGCGCATCCGGGGCGGGGCAGCGCGGGCCGGGAGCGGATCACGAGCGCCCTCATCGACCCGAACGTCTTCAGCGGCGGCGTGGAGCAGCTGAGCCTGTTCTCGCCGCCTGCCGTGGACAAGCTGGTGGCACAGGGAGTGCCGCCCCACGCGGCCCAGAAGCTGGTGCGGGAGGAGGCAGTGCAATGTCTGGCCAGAGCACTGTAAACCCCGCCCGCAAGCTCCACGATGCTGCAGTCGTTTACCTCTACGACGGCAGCTTTGAGGGCTTCCTCTGCTGCGTTTTCGAGAGCTTTGCCCAGCACGAGATCCCGTTTGCGGCCTGGACGCCGGAGCGGGAGACGGCTACTCTTTACCCCTTCAAGGACATCGCCACCGACCACGAAAAGGCCCGGCGGGTGTTTGCCAGCCTTGGCCGGAAACTGGGGGCCGAGACGGAATACCTCGTCACACGGGACTTCCTCTCCGGCCGGGAGGACAAGGAACTGCTCCTCATCCGGTTTCTGCATTTGGCCTTCGCGCTGGGGCCGGGCACGATCAAGCGGGCAGGCCACCCGGACGTCGCGCCGCTCTACGAGATGAAAAAGAGCCTCGACTGGGAGGTGGACAAATTTCAGGGTTTCGTCCGCTTCGAGGAACACGACGGGATGCTGGGTGCGGTCATCCACCCGAAAAACTACATCCTGCCGCTGCTGCGGGGGCATTTCTGCGGCCGCTTTCCGGAGGAAGACTTCATGATCTACGACGCGGTGCATCAGGCAGTGCTGCTGTATCGGGATCACCGGCCGCAGCTGCTGGAACTGGCCGAGCCGCTGGAGCTTCCTCCGCCCAGCGAGCGGGAGCAGCAGTTTCAGGCGCTCTGGAAGCAGTTTTACAAAACGCTGGAGATCCAGGCCCGCCACAACGAGCGGGGCCGCATGACCCACTGCCCCAAACGCTTCTGGGCCGATCTGACGGAGCTGCGGGAGGAACTGTGAAGCAGCGCGGAACTTCTTGTATTGTGCCGAATGCTGTGATAAAAATCAGAACCGGGAGATACCATGCGGCATCTCCCGGTTTTTGTATCTTAAAGATATTCTTCAAAATATTGCTCGGAAAAAGAAATGCTCCTTTTTCAAAGGGCAAGTCTTCTCAGTGAACTTTCTTTTTGCTCGCGTTCTACGAGACCATCTTCGGCAGGTCTTCCTGCATTTATGGTATACGGCTTTCTGACGAAAATGTCCACTTGTTTACGCGAAAAATTGCGTTGCCGTCAAAACACCAGCTGCACCAGCAGCACATAGCAGACCGTGCCGCCGGCGATGGAAACAAGGGTCTGGTGCTTCCATTTGTGGAGGGCGATGGTCACGGCGATGGCGAGGGCCTCCGGGATGCCGCGGCTGCCCGCAAAGGGCGTCACGCTCTTGAGACAGTAGACGATGAGCATCCCGAAGATGGCGGCGGGCAGAACGCGGCCCAGATACCGCACCACCTCCGGCGGCTGCTGGTCCTTGGAGGAGAAGATCAGAAATGGCAGAAAGCGGGTGAGCATGGTGGCAGCGGTGCACACCGCGATCGTGATGCCCATTTGCAGTGCGGTCATTTCGGCACCTCCGTTTCGCCGTGTTTTGCTTCAATGGACTCAATGGGCCTGCGCAGGGCCACCAGCAGCACCAGGATGCAGGCCATGGCGGGCAGCAGGAAACTGCCTGCCCCAAAAAGCACTAGGCAGACCAGCGGCACCAGCAGCCCGATGAGGGCGCTGACGTGTTGCTTTTCTTTTTCCCACTGGTTCAGGAAGATGACCACGAACATGGCCGTCATCACGAAATCCACGCCCTCTGTGCTGAAGGGCAGGACCGAGCCGACCACCGCGCCCAGCCCGGCGCTGGCCACCCAGTAGAGCTGATCCAGCAGGGTGATGAAGAACATGAACCAGCCCCGGTCCACCCCTTTCGGCGGCTCAGCCGAGCAGGTGATGGAAAAGGTCTCGTCGCTCATGGCGTAGATCATGTAAACGCTGCGCAGGCCATAGCCCTTGTAGCGCTCCAGCATGGCAAGGCCGTAGAACAGGTGCCGCGCCTGGATCATCAGGGCCATCAGAAAGGCCGACAGCGGCGCGAACGCCCCCAGCAGCAGGCTTGCCAGCACGAATTCCAGCGAGCCGCCGTAGACGACGGTGCCCATCAGCATGGGCATCCAGACCGGCAGGCCCAGAGATTGAACGTAGATGCCATACCCCATGCCCAGCACGAGGTAACCGGCAAACACCGGCACCGTCTGGGGCGCAGCTGCCCGGAGCGCCCGCCACACCTCGCCGGAAGAATGAGGATCTGATTTGACTGTATCCATTTCCACTAACCTCCTGGATTAGTAGTATAACAGAAACTCTCGGCATTGCAAGTTGTTTCGGGAAAAAGATTTTGCGCACAAAAACACCCCCGCCGAAACATTCCCGGCGGGGGCGTCCGTGTGTTATGGGTCACTGCTCGTTCTTTCGGGCAAGGTCTTTGGTGTAGAGGGCGCGGGTGGCGTTGAGGACGGCCAGCACCATGACGCCGACGTCGGCGAAGATGGCGGTCCACATGCTTGCCAGACCCAGAGCGCCGAGCATCAGGCAGGCGAACTTGATGGCCAGCGCGAAGACGATGTTCTCGTAGACGATGCGGAGGGTGCGGCGGGCGATGCGCATGGCCAGCGCGATCTTGGCCGGGTCGTCGTCCATCAGGACGATGTCCGCAGCCTCAATGGCGGCGTCCGAGCCCAGCGCACCCATAGCGATGCCGAGGTCGGCGCGGGACAGGACGGGCGCGTCGTTGATGCCGTCGCCCACGAAGGCGAGGTTCTCTTTCGGGCCTTTGGCGGCGAGGAGCGTTTCAATCTGGTCCACCTTGTCGCCGGGCAGCAGACCGGCATGGTATTCGTCCAGACCCAGCTGATTGGCGACCGCTCTGGCTACAGGCTCGGCGTCGCCGGTCAGCATCACGGTCTTGCGGACGCCTGCGGACTTCAGGCTCCGGATGGCCTGCGCGCTGTGGGGCTTGACTACGTCCGCGATGAGCAGATAACCGGCGTACTGCCCCTCGATGGCCACATGCACGAGGGTGCCCGGCTCGGTCACTTCGGGGGCGGTGAGGCCCAGTTTTGCCATCAGGCGGGCATTACCAGCGGCAACGGTTTTGCCGTCCACCTTTGCTGTCACGCCGTGGCCGCCGAGTTCTTGGACATCGGTGACGCGGCTGGCGTCGATGTCCCTGCCGTAAGCGGCCTTGATGCTCAGGGAGATGGGGTGTTTGGACCAGCTCTCCGCGAGGGCGGCGGCCTCCACGAGGGCGTCTTCGGTGACACCGTGTTCGGGGTGGACGCCCACGACCTTGAAGGTGCCCTGGGTCAGGGTGCCGGTCTTATCAAAGACCACGATCCCGGTGCGGGCCAGCTCTTCCAGATAGGTGGAGCCTTTGACGAGGATGCCGCAGGCGCTGGCACCGCCGATGCCGCCGAAGAAGCTCAGCGGGATGGAGATGACCAGAGCGCAGGGGCAGGAGATGACGAGGAAGGTCAGGGCGCGGTAGACCCAGTCGCCGAAGCGGGCGGGCTGGCCCATCAGCAGCAGGACCACCGGCGGGATGAACGCCAGAGCCAGTGCGCTGTAGCAGACGGCGGGGGTGTACACGCGGGCAAAACGGGTGATGAAGTTCTCGGTGCGGGCCTTCTTCATGCTGGAATTTTCCACGAGGTCGAGGATCTTGGAGACCGTGGACTCGCCAAATTCCTTGGTGGTGCGCACCTTGAGCAGGCCGGTCATGTTCACACAGCCGCTGATGACCTCATCGCCGGTCTGCACATCGCGGGGCAGACTCTCGCCGGTCAGGGCTGCGGTGTTCAGGGCCGAAGTGCCCTCCACGATCACGCCGTCGATGGGCACACGTTCGCCGGGCTGGACCACGATCACGGTGCCGACCTCGACATCATCGGGGTCCACCTGTTCCAGCTTGCCGTCTGCGTCCTCGATGTTGGCGTAGTCGGGGCGGATGTCCATCAGGCTGGAGATGCTCTGGCGGCTCTTGCCGACGGCCACGCTCTGGAACAGCTCGCCGATCTGGTAAAAGAGGATGACGGCGCAGCCCTCGACATAGTCGCCCAGCGCGAACGCGCCCACGGTGGCAACGGCCATCAGGAAGCACTCGTCGAACGGCTGGCGGTTCTTGATGCCCTTGAGCGCCTTGCGCAGGACATCCCAGCCCACCACGAGGTACGGGATGAGGTAGAGCACCAGCTCCACCGGGGTGGGGAATGCGGGCAGGAGCTTCAGGATCACGATCAGGATGACCGCCGCGATGATCTGATACAGCACCTTTTTCTGCTTTTTGGTCATACGAAACTCTCCTTTTGACGGATGGCTGGGGGCGGTTTCAACAGGTTTTCCCCGGAAAGGAAACTTTTCCACGTTTTCCCCCATGTTTTCCACGAGGTTTTCCCGAAGAAATCTGACTTTTTCGCGTTTGTTTTCAAACTTTTCCGCAAAAGCTGTTGAAAACCCGGTGGAAAGTGTTGAAAACTGGCTTTTCTTTCAACAGGAAATCGCCGGGGAAGGAAACGGCTCCCCCGCAGGAGGAGCCGTTCTCATCGGATGCGTTGCTCAGATATCAAAGATCTCGCAGTCGTCCTCGACCTTTTTGCAGGCGGCCAGAACGTTCACCATGGTGTCGTGGGGGTCTGCGCCCTCTGCGAACTCCACCTTCATCTTCTGGGTCATGAAGCTGACGGTCGCATTTGCTACACCGGCCACGGTGTTGGCGGCGTCTTCCATCTTCTGGGCGCAGTTTGCGCAATCGACCTCGATCTTGTAGCTCTTCTTCATAATAAGTACCTGCCTTTCGGTTATTCTTCGATATGGTCCATCCCCATGGAGAGGATGCTGCGCACATGGTCATCGTCCAGTGCGTAGTAAACGGTCTTTCCGTCCCGGCGGAACCGCACGAGCTTCGAGTCCTTCAGCACCCGGAGCTGGTGACTCACCGCAGACTGGCTCAGCTGCACCGCATTCGCAAGGTCCTGCACACACAGCTCGCTGTCGTGGAGCGCATACAGGATCTTGATGCGGGAGGAGTCGCCGAACACCCGGAACAGGTCGGCCAGTTCATACAGCACTTCGTCATCCGGCATCACGAGAGGCCCCGGCTGCGCGGCGGGCAGAGCGTCTTTGGGGTCGTTCATGGCAGTTTCTCCTTTCGCGGCACATTCATGTGAACGCTTGTTCATGTGTTCATAGTATCACGCAGAAGAGGTCCTGTCAAGGCTTTTTGCAAAGATTTTGAGCAGAACCTCAAAATTGTAAAAAAATACCCCAATACGCAAGAAAACTGCGATTTCAATCTGCAAAAAGGGTGCGTTTTGAGCGCGGAAAAAGCGTCAATGTTTTCGTCGATTTTCGGTGAAGTTTTTTGCTGCCCATGGCAGATACATCACCGCCAGTGCCGCAGCGATGGCGGGCAGGAAGCCGAGTATATAATATTGTTCACCCAGAAATCTCGTGAAGGCACAGGTGATGACGTTGGCGGTTGGGTTGTTCAGGAAATAGAAGTTCGTGTACAGAGACTTGTTGAGAAAATAGATGGGCAAGGCGGTGCCGAACAGGAAAGCCAGTACCTGCGGCACCCGGCGGGGGCTGGGGCGGTAGCCGCCCACAACGAGAAGGACCGGGTAAAGCACCAGCAGGGCGTGGATGGAGACCGAGTGCAAGTTGATGAGCGTCCACCATGAAGGCACATCCAACCAGCTTGGGCAGAGCAGGGCCAGCGCCGCGCCGGGGATGCAGAGGGCGTAAAGTTCCTCTTTGCACCAGTTCTGGTCGAACAGGGTGTTGTACAGGCAGACGAAAACATGGATGCTGCATAGGTGGAGCGGGAGATAGCTCCAATTCCACTGGCCAGTCAGGGCCATGCCGAGCAGAAGGGCCGCTTCGTCAAGAAGCAGAAGCACCGTGACCCCCACCAGGATGCGCCGCCGCTGTTTTGGCCCGCTGTGCCTGTACCAGAGCGCAGCACTCAGGATGAAGATCAGTGAAAGCGCCAGTTCGGTGAGATGGATTCTTCCATACAGTGGGTAGCACTGATAATTCACTCCGTACTCTAGCGCGGTGATATCGTAGGATTTCCAGAAGTCGTTCATAGGCGTACCCTCCTCCATTTTGCCCTATCATAACGCGTTTTGGGCTGACAGAAAAGAGGAAAATGCAGAAATCCACCCAAAACAGGTGCATCGACGCGGAAAATGTGGTATCCTATCAGGAGATCGGAAATTTACTGCCGCAAGGCGATTCTGGAAAGGAAGTTTTTTATGTTGACTATTGGCATTCACGGCGAGCAGAGCCAGCTCGTGACGAACGAAAACACCGCAAAGACCATGGGCAGCGGCACACTGGATGTGTTCGCAACGCCCGCACTGGTGGCACTGGCCGAAAAGACCTGCTGGATGAGCGTCGCGTCCGAGCTGGACGAGGGCTGCGGCTCGGTGGGCACGAAGCTGGAACTGGAGCACACCGCCCCCACCCCCGTGGGCATGACTGTGACCTGTGAGAGCGAGCTGACCGCCGTGGAAGGCCGGAAGCTGGTGTTCAAGGTCTCGCTGCACGACGAAAAAGGCCCCGTGGGCGGCGGTGTGCATGAGCGCTTCGTCGTCAATGACGCGAAGTTCGCGGCGAAGGCAGAGAGCAAGAATGGGTGAACCCTCTCAGTCACCTTCGGTGACAGCTCTCCCGAAGGGAGAGCCACTGGCGAGTCGGTAGTGGTCGTGCTGGACGAGCGAAGTTTTTTTCGATCGGGAACGGTCGGGCTCCGCTGTCTCGATTCACGGCTGCAATACAAATGCCGCTGCCAATGAGAGCAGGGCCCGGCACCTTGCGCCCCATCGGGCCCAAGCGAACAGCAGTGCTGGCCCGGTCTGCCAATGCCTCGCCCTTCGGGAGAGGTGGCAGTGCGCAGCACTGACGGAGAGGGTCAGTCCCGCAGCCGCTTCACGTTTTCCGGGCCTTGCCCTCCCTTGAGTGGGGACGGAGCGGTTCTTCCAACCGCAGCGGCGGTTCATCCTCCGCCATCACCTGTTCTTCGGCCCGCTGCTGGGCCTCGTGGAGGAGGCGGGCGGCCTGTTCGCTGGCGCGGAACAGTTCAAAGTACAGCGCTTTATAATCCGGCGCGGCAAACACCCCCTTCCCTGTCTGGTTGGGGATAGTCTGCCCCGCGCTGAGGCAAAAAATCAAAAGAGGAATCAGATCTTATGAAAAAAGTCAATCTTTCGTGGGCGGGCGCCGTGCTGGTGTTCGCTCTGCTGCTGTGGTGCACGGCGGCAACACCCGGCACCATTGCCGACCCGTCTACCTACACCTGCGCCGTGTACAGCACGGCGCTCTCCCTGCTGCCGCCGGTGGTGGCCATCGTGCTGGCACTGAACACCAAGGAGGTCTACACCTCGCTGCTGGTGGGCATCGCGACGGGTGCGCTGCTCTTTGCCAACGGCAACCTGGAACTGGCCCTGAACACCCTGTTCTTCAACGAAGACGGCGGCATGGTCGCCAAGCTGTCCGACTCCAGCAACGTGGGCATTCTGGTCTTTCTGGTCATGCTGGGCATCCTGGTGGCCCTGATGAACAAGGCGGGCGGCAGCGCGGCCTTTGGCCGCTGGGCGTCCACCCACATCCACACCCGCGCGGGGGCGCAGTTCATGACCCTTGTTCTGGGTGTGCTCATCTTTGTGGACGACTACTTCAACTGCCTGACCGTAGGCTCCGTCATGCGGCCTGTGACCGACCGGCAGAAGGTCTCCCGCGCAAAGCTGGCCTACCTTATCGACGCCACGGCGGCCCCGGTCTGCATCATCGCGCCGGTGTCCAGCTGGGCGGCGGCCGTCACCTCCTCGGTGCCGGAAGGTTCGGGCATCAACGGCTTTACCATGTTCCTGCGCACCATTCCGTATAACTACTACGCCCTGCTGACCATCATCATGATCCTCTTCCTCATCTTCACGGGCACCGACTACGGCCCCATGAAGCTCAACGAGGACAACGCGCTGAAGGGCGACCTCTTCACCACCGAAGACCGCCCCTACGGCGACGATGTGGACGACGGCACCGTAGCCTGCGGCCATGTCATCGACCTGATCCTGCCGGTGCTGGTGCTCATTGCGGCCTGCATCTTCGGCCTCATCTACACCGGCGGCTTCTTTGAAGGCGTGGACTTCATCACCGCCTTCTCCGACTGCAACGCCTCGGCGGGCCTGGTGCTGGGCAGCAGCATCGCGCTGCTGTTCACCTTCGTGTTCTACCGGGTGCGCGGCGTGATGACCTTTCAGGACTTCGCGGCCTGCATCCCGGAGGGCTTCAAGGCCATGGTCAGCCCCATGCTCATCCTGACGCTGGCGTGGACCCTTTCCGGCATGACCAACCTGCTGGGTGCCAAGTATTACGTGGCCAACCTGCTCAACGGCTCGGCGGCTGCGCTGCAATATCTGCTGCCGACCATCATCTTTCTGGTGGCGGTGTTCCTGGCCTTTGCCACCGGCACGTCCTGGGGCACCTTCTCCATCCTCATCCCCATCGTCTGCCATGCGTTCCCGCAGGGGGAGATGCTGGTCATCTCCATTGCGGCCTGCCTGTCCGGCGCAGTGTGCGGCGACCACTGCTCCCCCATCTCGGACACCTCCATCATGGCGTCCGCCGGTGCTCATTGCAGCCATGTGAACCATGTGTCCACCCAGCTGCCCTATGCCATCACGGCGGCGGCCATCTCGGCGGTGTGCTATGTTGTCACCGGCCTGAGCCAGATGTTCCTGGGCGCCAGCGCCAGCCTGCTCACCTCGCTGGTGCTGCTGGCCGTGGCCATCGTGCTGGAGCTGGTGGTGCTGAACGTCATCCGGCTGCGAACGGCCAAAGCAGACTGACGCAACCGCGTTTTTGGCCCTGTCAAGGGGGCAAAAATCGTCATTCGCGCAGTTTTCAGGGTGTTTCACGCGGCTTTGCTTTCCTTCCGGTTGTTTTTATGGTATGATGGACCCAGAAACGAACGACCGTGCGGCCTTTGGCAGAAGAGGAGGACGACCCCGATGAAAAAACGCATTCTCAGCCTGATCCTGGCATTGAGCATGGTGCTCTCCGTGCTCCCCCTGGGGGCCTTTGCAGCAGACCCCAACCAAGACCTCGTCATGCAGGGCGGTTTCCCGGTCGGCACCAGTGGCAGTGACTGGAGCTATGATGACATCACCAAGACACTGACTCTGACGAGTGGAACGTATGATTTCAGCAACACCAATCCCAAAACCAAGACAGGAAAGCCTACCAATCAGGCTGTGCGGTGCAAGATTGAGATTCAATCGAGGGCGGAAATTACCGGCGGCATCTTCACAGGCGGCAGTGCGGGAGAAGTGAAAAACTACGGCACCATCAGCGGTGGTACCTTCCAGAACACGTGCAGTGTGACAAACGACGGCACCATCATGGGCAACGGCATCTTTGAGGGAATCGTGACAAACAACAGCCTCATCAGCGGCGGTACCTTCCAGAACGGGTGCAGTGTGACAAACAGCGGCCTCATCAGCGGTGGTACCTTCCAGAACACGTGCAGTGTGACAAACGAAGGCACCATCAATGGCAACGGCATCTTTGAGGGAGAAGTGAAAAACAAAGGCACCATCAGCGACGGCACCTTCCAGAGAACGAGCAATGTGATAAACGAAAAGGAAATCACCGGCGGCAAATTTGAGGGTACGGTGATGAACAACACCGGAGGAACAATCTCTGATGGCATCTTCCAGGAAACGTGCAGTGTGACAAACAACGGCACCATCAAGAAGGGCACCTTCAAGAACGTGTGCAGTGTGACAAACGAAGGTGCCAACGCCACCATAGAGAACGGCACCTTCAAGAACATGTGCAGGGTGACAAACAACAGCACCATAGAGAACGGCACCTTCAAGGACATGTGCAGTGTGGAAAACACCGGCACCATCAATAACGGCACTTTCACGTACAAGGTGGAAAACAACGGCATCATCACTGGCGGCGTGTTCAACGGCAATGCAACTCTGATCAACGTAACAGGTGGCCACAACATCACCGTGGCCTCCGGTGCCAAGATCGAGAAAGTCAACGGTGTGTCTGCGGATTGGGCCCCCTACGTCGTGACCAGCAATGCCACGACGAAGGAAGTGACCATCACTGCCGACACCGAGATTTTCAGCCTGAACGGCCAGCCCATCGCCGAAAGCAGCTACGGTGTTGACAAGAAGACCGTGACCTTTACCATGCCGGACGATGACGTGGTGCTGAACGGCGAGCTCATCACCAAGCCGGAACCCGAACCGGAACCCGAACCGAAACCGGAGCCGGAACCGGAACCCAAGCCGGAGCCTCAACCGGAACCTGAACCGGAACCCACCACCTACACCGTGACCGTCATCGGCGGCACGATCGACGGCAAGACGTCCGTTTCCGCCAAGGAGAACGAAACCCTGACCGTGGTGCTGGACCAGAACGACATTCCGGACGGCATGACGTTTGACCTGTGGAGCATTTCGTCGAGCAAGCTCAGCGGCGATATCAACGTCGATTACCGGGCCGAGGCCATGACCTTCCAGATGCCTGCCGAGGATGTGACCATCCGGGCGCAGTACCGCTCGGCGGAGATCATCGAGGACGCAGCGCCCTCTCCGCTGGCAACGGCGGCGACCATCGCGGTGGGCGGCGCAGCCGCAGGCATCGTGGTGTGGCAGGGCGTGAACCTGGGCGTAGACCTCTACCTCGCCAATGCGCTGCCCCAGGGTGTGCCGGTGCCGACCGACCGCCGTGCGCTGGCGCTGCTCCTGTGGGAGACCGCAGGCAAACCGGAGGTGGCTCTGCCCACCCTTTACGGCGATATCCCCGCCGAAGAGATCGAGCTGCAAAAGGCCACCCGCTGGGCGGTCCAGAACGGCCTGATGGACGCGGCTGACAAGAAGGATGCGTCCTTCTTTGACCCGGACCATTATGTCACCAAGATGGACGTCTTCGGCGCATGGCTCCGGCTCAAAAAGCTCCTCGGCACCACCTGAACATCCCCGACGCAGTGAGCGTCCCCCTTAACGCAAAGGACCTCCCGGCCTGCATGGGCTGGGGGGCCCTTTGTTTCAAAACGGAAAAATTCCGTTGCTTCTGGGAAAAAACATGGTATACTAAAAGAAATTGAGCAATCGGAAGGAGCCGTACCATGCTGGAAAAAGCATTCAACGACGTTTACACAAAATTCAAGCTGCACTTCTATCAGAACGTGTTTCAGCGCTTTGCCACCCGCGAGGCGACCCTGACCACGGTGGAGTCCTTCTGCATGGAGGGCATCATGGCCATGGGCGAGCCCACCATTGCGGAGTTCTCGCGGATGATGAAGATCTCTACCCCCAACGCGGCGTATAAGATCGGCAGTCTGATGCGCAAGGGCTACGTGGAAAAGATCCAGTCCGCCAAGGACCGGCGCGAGTACCACCTGCGCCCCACCCAGAAGTATTTCGAGTATTACAACATCAGCTATTCCTACCTGCACACCGTGGTCGAGCGTGTGCGGGAGCGCTTCCCCGCTGAGGACGTGGACAAAATGGAACAGATGCTCACCATCATCAGCGAGGAGCTGATGCCGGAGCTGGATCTGAAATCAAAGACGGAGGACGAATAAGCGCCGTTTCACCCCGTTGGAGTAAAACGGCCGGGGCAATTGCAATCCGTGCGCCGGAATGATACAATAGGAGCCAGCGAGAACCGCCGCCGGACGTTTGTCCGGCAAGTGCAAGTGTAAGAAAGAAGGCTTTTATCATGAGCATGAATACAGTCCCTGAGCGTCTGGCTGCGCTGCGCGCCGCCATGGACGCCAATGGCGTGGACCTCTACCTCATCCCGGTGGGCGACCCGCACTCCAGCGAGTATCTGCCCGACCACTACACCTCCCTGACCTATTTCTCCGGCTTCCACGGCGAGAACTCGAACTTCGTCGTGACCAGAGACAAGAGCGCCCTGTGGGCCGACGGCCGCTATTTTGTGCAGGCCGAAAAGGAGATCGCGGGCACCGAGATCGAGCTGGAACGGATGGGCGAGCCGGGTGTGCCCACCGTGGAGCAGTATTGCGCCGATGCCCTGCCGGAAGGCGGTGTGCTGGGCCTGTGCGGCCTGACCGCTTCCTGCCAGCTGGTGCGCAGCGTACAGAAAGCGCTGGACGCCAAGCACGGCACCATCAAGACCCTGAATCTGGAAGATGAGCTGTGGACCGAGGGCCGCCCTGCCCTGCCGGAGACCCCGGCCTGGCTCCTGAGCAAGGAGTATGCGGGCTTTGCCCCCGCCGAGAAGCTGGAGCAGCTGCGGGCCAAGCTCAAGGAGCTGGGCTGCACGGCCCAGCTGGTGGGCAAGCTGGACGACCTGGCCTGGCTGCTGAACCTCCGCGCGATGGACATCCAGTGCACCCCCTATGCCATGGCCTACTGCTATGTGACCGGGGACCGTGCCGTCCTCTTCATCAACACCCGTCGTCTGGGCGCGGAGGCCGCTGCCGAGCTGAAGGAGAACGGCGTCGAGATCGCCGAATATGACGACATCCTCACCTTCCTGGCCGCAGAGACCGAGGCCCAGACCGTTCTGGCCGACCCGGCTTCCGTCAACTATGCGGTCTATGAGACCCTGCGCAACAACCCGGTCCTGACCGTCAAGGATGAGGCCGACCCCCTGCTGCCGATGAAGGGCGTCAAGAACGAGACCGAGCTGAACCACAACCGTGAGACCCATCTGCGCGATGCCGTGGCCATGGTGCGGTTCCAGAAGGAGCTGGAAGAGCGTCTGGCCGCAGGCGAGGAGCTGACGGAGCTGACCGTGGACGAGATCCTCCACAAGTACCGCTCGGCACAGGACAAGTTCATCGTGGAGAGCTTCGGCACCATTGCAGCCTATGGCGGCAACGCGGCCATGATGCACTACCACGCCACCGAGGAAGACCACGCCAAGCTCGAAAAGAAGGGCTTTTTGCTGGTGGACAGCGGCGCGACCTACATGGACGGCACCACCGACATCACCCGCACCTACCCGCTGGGCGAGCTGACCGAGGACGAAAAGCGGTTCTATACCTGGACGCTGCAGTGCCATATCGACATTGCCAAAGCCGTCTGGCTGAACTACTGCGACGGCCACATGCTGGATACCATCGCCCGTGAGCCGCTGTGGCAGCACCTCATCAATTACCGCTGCGGCACCGGCCACAGCGTCAGCTTCGTGGGCAATGTCCACGAAGGCCCCCACGCTCTGAACGGCCGCAACACCACTGTGTTCCAGCCGGGCATGATCGTCACCGACGAGCCGGGCGTCTACGAGAGCGGCGTCGTCGGCATCCGCATCGAGAACGAGCTGGAGTGCTACCACAAGGCCGACAACCAGTACGGCACCTTCCTGGCCTTCCGCCCGCTGACCTTTGTGCCCATCGCCACCTCGCCCGTGGTGCCTGGCATCCTGACCAAGGACGAGGTCGAGTGGCTGAACGCCTACCACCGCGAGGTCTTCACCAAGCTCGCTCCCCGCCTGACCGAGGAGGAGCGCGACTGGCTGGCCAAGAAGTGCGCCGCCATCGGAGCGTAAATAAGGATAAAAAGACCCTCTCAGTCTCGCTGGCGCTCGCCAGCTCCCCCGATGGGGGAGCTTTGATGCAGGTTCAACTCGACATCAAAACCTCGCCCTTTGATAGACTCCCCCGGCCGGGGGAGGTGGCACGCTAGTGCCAGAAGGGGACAAGGTGGCATTGCACAGCAATGACGGAGAGGGTTCTTTGTTATTCCTGTTCCGGTTTGTGCTCTTTCCAGTAGGCTTTTGCCTCATCAATGGCCTTTTTGAACGGGCCGGAGGGGTAGGTGCTCTCGGCGATGTCCACCAGGAATTTATACAGCTGGGGGCGCACCTCCTCATACATGCCCAGGCGGGTGTAGAGGTCTTTGTAATAGCGGAACACCTGCAGCTTATTCTGCACCACGGTGGATACGTGGACCTGGGTGTGGCAGATGCTCTGCGGGTTCTGGACGTAGTAATAACCGGCCTTGCCGATGGAAACGAAGGTCTCGGCGTACTGGATATACCGCAGGTTGAAGACGAGGTCTTCGGCCCAGTGCATCTCGCTGACGAACTGGATGTCGTTCCGGGTCAGGAGGTCGCGGCGGTAGAGCTTGTTCCAGAGCACACTGTAAAAATAGGAGGCGGGCTTGTCCATCAGGCGGAGGGCGAAGGTGTCCTTGTCATAAACGCCTGCGGGCAGAAAGCCGTACTCCCGCATCTCCGGGGGCCGGGCGACGCTCATGACGCCCAGCTCGTCCTGGATCTTATCGAGCACCTGTTCGGGCTTGGAAGCGCCCGCCGGGATGACCATCTTGTAGGGCGCGATGACGAGGTCGGCGGTGTGTTCCTCGGCCGCGGCCACGAGAGCAGCTGTGAAGTCCGGGTCGAGATAGTCGTCGCTGTCCACGAACTGCACATACTTGCCGCCGGCCAGCTTCAGGCCCAGGTTGCGGGTGTCCGCTACGCCGGAGTTTTCCTTGTCCACCAGAACGATGCGGGGGTCTTTGGCGCGGAACTCTTCGCAGACGGGCAGGCTCTGGTCCTTGGAACCGTCGTTCAGGATGATGATCTCGATGTTGGAATAGGTCTGTGCGCAGATGCTGCCCACGCAGCGGGCCAGATGGTTCTGGGCGTTGTACACAGGCAGGATGATGCTGACAAGGGGCTGATTCATGGCGGCGTCTCCTTTTCTGATTTTATAGTAACTATACTCCCGTGCGGCGCAAAATGCAAGCGCCCGGAAGGCCGGGCAGGAGGAAGGAATTGAAAAAATGATCTTTCACATTGCGGTCTGCAGCCCGGATGCGGTGCTGCGGGGGCGAGTGCAGCGGCACTGCCTTGAATATTATGCCCGCCGGGCAGACGCCTGCATCGTGGAACAGCTGGAGGACGCGGGGGCACTGCTCCGGAAAGAGGACGCGGGCAGCCGGTTCGAGCTGTACCTCATCGAGCTGACAGCGGCAAACCCGGCGGCAGGTCTGCAGGCGGCGGCGCAGCTGCGGCAGCGCGGGGTGCGGGCACCGTTGGCCTTTCTGGCCCACACGCCTGCCTACGCCTACGAGGCGTTCCGGGTGGATGCGATGCAGTATTTGCAGATCCCCTTCCGGCCCGAACAGCTCACCGCCCTGCTGGACCGCGCCACCGAGCCGGAGTACGGCCCCGTCATCCCGGTGACGACGGCGACCGGCCTGCGGGCCCTCCCCTTTGCGGACATCGAGTATCTGGAATGCACCCACCATGTGGTGCATTTCCACCTTGCCAGCGGCGAGGATGTGGCCTCGCTCTCGCTGCGGGTGCCCTTCTCCGAAGTGGCAAAGCCGCTGCTGGCCGACCGGCGCTTTTTGCAGCCCCACCGCTCCTATGTGGTCAACCTGGCGGCGGCATCGCAGCTGTCCGTGGGGGAGCTGTGGATGCGCAGCGGTGCCCGCGTCCCCATCCCCCGCGGCCGCGAAGCCGCCGTGAGGGCAGCCTTCCGGAAGTTTTTGGAACGATAAACGATAGAAAAGAGGTCTTGTCCAACGGGCAAGGCCTCTTTTTGTCAGAACTTCAACTCCGCCCACCGGGTCAGGAACTGGTCGCTGACGCGGCGGAGGGCGGGTTCATCGGCGGCGCTGGCGGCGTCGGCGATGCCGATGACGTAAAATCCTGCGTCGTGGGCGGTGCGGGCCGCGTAGAGGGAATCCTCGCAGACGGCGCAGCGGTGTGGGTCGGTGCCGCCGAGGCGCTGTAAGGCCGCGAAAAAGACGTCCGGGCGGCTCTTGTGCAGGGGGCCCTGGGCTTCGATGTAGAACTCGAAGCAGTCGTCCACACCCAGGCGGGTGAGCACCGTTTTGCACTGGTCGCTCCAGGTGTTGGAGCAGATGCACATCCGGGCACCCTCGGCCCTGAGGCGGGCCAGCAGCTCCCGCACACCGGGCTTGAGCTCCACGGTCTCGTACAGCTCGGCGATGACCGAGCGCATCACGCCGAAATAGTCTTCCGGCCGCAGGGGCAGCGCGTACTCCCGGATGAGGTACTGTGCCCCGTCCGCCATGCCCATGCTCAGGAGCGTGGAGCGCAGGTCGGCCCTTGGGGTGCGGCCGTAGCGGCGCAGCAACGCCAGCGGGGCGTTCTCCCACACCGCAGTCATGCTGTCGGTCAGGGTGCCGTCCATATCAAAGATCCATTGGTTGCAGTTCATGCAGTCCTCCTCACAGTCATAATTTACTAAATTATACCACGCTTTTTGTTCCAAAAACAGGGAGAAATTTTCCAGAAAATATGGTATACTTTTTGCAGGTTTGAATCGGACAACAAGGAGGCGTATTGGATGGCGCAGAACGATACCCCCAGAAAGGCACTGGTGCTTGCCGGCGGCGGGGCCCGCGGCAGCTATCAGGTGGGCGTCTGGCGTGCCCTGACCGAACTCGGCTGGAACCCGCAGATCATCACCGGCACCAGTGTGGGCAGCCTGAACGGCGCGATGTTCGCGCTGGACCTGTACGAAACCGCACGGGATATGTGGACCAGCATCCGCAGCCAGGACGTGATGGAGCTGCCGGAGGAGACACGGAACCTGACCGAGCTGCACCAGTTCCTGCGGGACGTGGTGCGCGCGGGCGGCATGGATGTCACCCCGCTGGAAGAGATCGTGGAGCGGGTGCTGGACGAGGACGCGCTGCGCGCCTCGCCCATCCGGTTCGGGCTCGTCACGGTGGAAAAGCGGGGCCTGAAGCCCCGTGAGCTGCCGCTGGAAGAGATCCCGAAAGGCAAGGTGAAGGATTACCTGCTGGCTTCGGCTGCCTGCTTCCCGGCGCTGCGGGCCAAACAGATCGACGGGGTGCAGTTTCTGGACGGCGGCTACCGCGACAACATGCCAACGGCGCTGGCCCAGAAAATGGGGGCCGAGGAGCTGGTCTGTGTCGATCTGGAAGGGGTGGGCATCACCCTGCCCAACCGCACCGGCCTGCCCACCACCATGGTGCGCAGCTATTGGGAGCTGGGCGATATCCTCCACTTTGACCCGGACACCGCCAGACGGAACATCGAGCTGGGCTATTACGACACCCTGCGGGCCTTCGGGCGGCTGCGCGGCTGTGCCTACGCGGTGGCGAAGAACGAGCAGACCGCACAGGACGCGGCCGCATTCCGGCAGCGGTTCGACGCTGTGCAGAAGGCGGTGAAGGCAAAGTACCCGGTGACACTGACGGCAGACCTGGCGCTCAAGCTGGCCAACATGCAGGACGCAGAGCTGGCCCCGCTGGAAGCGGCCGCCGAGGATGTGGGCGTGGACCCCACCCGGTATTACACCGTGGAGACGCTGGCAAAGGCGTTTCTGGAGACCTGTGACCGCACCCGCATCGAGGGATTTGAACCGCTGTTCGAGGGCAGCGGAAACGCGGCGCAGGCCGCATGGGCAGCGCTGCTGCCCAATACATTCCTGCAGGCGCTGGTCTTCCGCACACTGACCACGCCTGCCCCGACGGAGGTGACGGAGGAATGAAAGTCTATCAGGGATATGCCGCCTCGTCCGGCCTGGTGCTGGGGCAGGTGAGCCGTGTGGAGCGCAGGACCGAGAGCTTCGGCACGGGGCCGTTCAACCCGGACCGGGAACAGCGGCTGCTGGACCGGGCCGTCAAGACGGCACAGGCCGAGCTGGACTCGATGGCTGAGCGCAGCGGCCCCACCGAACAGGCCATCTTCCTGTTCCAGAGTATGATGCTGGAGGACGAGGGCTTCATGAATGAAGTCCGGTTCCAGATCAAGGCGGGCGTCGGCGCAGCCGAAGCCGTAGACCGGGCCGGCCGCCGCTATGCCGACCAGCTGGCCCAGATGGAAGACAACGCCTATATGCAGCTGCGCAGCGTGGACATCCTTGATGCCGCCCGCCGCGTGGTGAACATCCTGACCAACCGCCCCCGCGTCTGGCTGGCGCTGGACCACCCCGTCATCCTGGCGGCAGAGGTGCTCATGCCGAGCGACCTGTTCAGTGTGCCCGCCGGAATGATCCTGGGCATCATCACGGCAGAAGGCAACAAGCAGAGCCATGCGGCCATCATTGCGCGGGCCATGCACATCCCCGGCATCGTGCAGGTGGGCAGCGATTTTCTGAACGACTGCGACGGCCGCACGGCCATCCTGGATGCCGACAACGGCGAGTGCATCCTCGACCCGGATGCCGTCACCCGCCAGCAGGCGATGTCCCGCATCTGCGAGAAGCAGTGGGAGAACGAGGAGATGAACCGCGTTTGCGCCTTGCCGTGCCGGACGAAGGACGGCCAGCCCTTTGAGCTGCTGGCCAACTGCTTCGGGCAGGAGGACATCGAAACAGCGCGGCAGTCCGGCGCGTCCGGCGTGGGTCTGCTGCGCAGCGGTTACATGATGCTGCCGGGCCGCCCGGTGGACGAGCAGGAGCAGTATGTGTTCTATCACTCCTGCCTGGCGGCGGCAAAGGGCGGGGTGGTCACGGTGCGCACCTTTGATTTTGGTGCAGACCGCACCATGGCCGACGCCCATCAGGGGCCGGAGTCCTCCAAGCTGGGCCTGCGGGGCATTCGCAGCAGCCTGCGCCGCCCCCATCAGTTCGAGACCCAGATCTGTGCGCTGTTCCGTGCGGCGGCAGACGGTCCGCTGCGGGTGATGTTCCCGATGGTGACCAATCTGGAAGACTGGGACGAAGCCATGAAGCTGGTGGAGCACTGCCGCCAGCACCTGCGGGAGCGGGGGGAGCGCTTCAACGAGAAGATGCCCTTCGGCGTCATGCTCAGTGTACCATCGGCCTGCCTGACGGCGGATGAATTTGTGGCTCACGGGTGTGAGTTCTTCGTCATTGAGACGAACGACCTCATCCAGTACACCCATGCCGTGGACCGCGACCTCTCCATCGCCGAGCGCTACTACCGCCCGGCCAGCCACGCGATGAAAAAGCTCATCGCCATGGTCGTGGAGGCGGCGGACGCGGGCCAGATCCCCGTGACCATCTGCGGTCTGGCCGTCGGCAACCCAGCCAACACCGTGCAGTACCTGAAACTCGGCCTGCGCAGCTTCTCCGTGAGCCCGCAGAGCCTCATCAGCGTGAAGCGTGCGCTGCTGGAGGCGGACAGCCGGGATTGACAAAAATCTGATCCGTGTTCCATTGTACTTGCGGTGCCCTTTCGGTATACAAAACACCCCATGTGTGAGACCGTATACTGTCTCACACATGGGGTGAAGTTCGCCCTGCGGCGGAAAGCTCTTTTTCAGATCGTGATTCAGCCCTCGATGAGCTCGACGGTCTTCATCCGGACCGGGGTCTTGGGCTTGTCGTTCCAGTCGGTGGCGACTGCAGCGATCTTGTCCACCATGTCCATACCGGCCACGACCTTGCCGAATGCGGCATACTGGCCGTCCAGATGGGGGGCATCCTGGTGCATGATGAAGAACTGGCTGCCGGCGCTGTTCGGGCTCATGCTGCGGGCCATGCTGATGACGCCGCGGGTGTGCTTGATCGGATTGTTGACGCCATTGGCAGCAAACTCACCCTTGATGCTCCAGCCGGGGCCGCCGGTGCCGTTGCCCAGCGGGCAGCCGCCCTGGATCATAAAGCCGGGGATGACGCGGTGGAAGGTCAGGCCGTTGTAAAAGCCCTGACCAACCAGCTTCTTGAAATTCTCACAGGTGAGAGGGGCGGCTTCCTCATTCAGCTCAATGTCGATGACGCCGCCGTCTTCCATAGTAATGCGAACCATACTGTTCCAATGCTCCTTTATCTTGGCCCCTCAGCGGGGCATTTGCGGCAGAAGTTCTGCCAGAATCCTCTTATAGTATACCATACCTTTTGGCTTGTGCAACGGCACAGTTGCAACGTTTTTGTAAATTTGGGGGCGATTTTCATGATCTGAAACGTACCGAGAATCGCCCTGCCCGGCGCCTAGGTACCGGCAAGGGGCGGCCGCCTGCGTTTTGGACACAGCGCCTTCAATACCGCCGTTCGGCGGTATTGCTATTTTCAATGATAAAATGTATCAAAATTGACCTGCCGATAGAACCGCTGCTGGAGCTGGTCGAAGCTCTCGCAGTTCTGGGCCAGCAGCCACATCACCTTTGTGACGACGGCCTCAATGGTCATGTCGTGGGCTTCCAGGAAGCGGAACCGGTTCCGGACCCGCTTGCCGACCTCGTAAATGCCCACATCGCTGCCCTCGTAGGTGACCTGTGTGGTTAAGATCAGGATCTTGCGGGTCTTGTCGTAATCGCCCAGATTCTCTGCAAAGGCGTCCATGAGCCGCTGCGGGATGCCGCCCACGCCGAAACTTTCCACAATGACGCAGTCGTATTGTTGAAAAATGGCCGGGATGAGCTCCGGGCCAAGGCCGGGCGTCAGCTTGAGCAGAAAGACCTTCGGGTTCAGTGCCCGGCCAAACTCCACCGGGCCGGTGGGCCAGGGCGAGGGGATATACCGCACCAGCCGGTCGCCCTGCACCAGCGCCAGCGCCGGGAAATTGACCGACGCAAAAGC
>OGRA01001434.1_pt1 | contig 22519 bp, 24 predicted proteins | sample 1553351 | NCBI WGS metagenome assembly OGRA01 (sample SAMEA2580056, study PRJEB22360) | human gut metagenome | biome: human gut; feature: human-associated habitat; material: faeces | place: Denmark | collected 2008/2010
TAAGTGCCAGATAAGCTATAGGGGTACTTCACCAACCATTTTGACCTTTACGCCACAATATGGTCAAGTGTTGACCAAGGAGGCGCAAGACAAGTTGGCTAAAGGTGAAACGCTCTACCTAGAGGGTTTGAAAAACTCTCGAACGAAGAAGAGCTTTAACAGCTATGTCTCTTACGATGCGTCTACTCAGAGGGTTCGATACAGTAAGTATGCCCCGACCGATTTGACCAAGCAGGCTCAAAAGAGAGAGGTGCGGTTAAGCCCAAACGATAAAGATGCTCCTAAGCAGAAGCAGTCTAGGGAGCAGTCTCGTGGTCGCAAAGTCTAATCAAGCTACATTATGGAGGAGAATATCCTATTGCCCTTTCCGTCCGATTACGACGAGAAGTTGAAAGTGTCAAGTCTAGACCCTAATACTGAGGTGGATATTGTAGCAAGTTCTAAGCAGGAAGTCAACTACTCTCAGGCTTTAGATTTTATTTGGTCTCTGCCTCAAAGTATCTCCAAAGACACAACCCCTGAAGGTGTTGAAGAGATTCTTATTGGTCGTACGGCAAAGAAAAAGTTGGTTTACCAAATGAGCAACCTCTATAATGAGGCTCGCTTTGCGTATATGCAAGCAATCCCTTACGTTGAAGAGTTGGTTCAGAAGTCTATCCTCTTGGAAGAACATCGAGATCGAGTGAAGAATGAATATGGAGATAGACTACCAAACAATGCCAGCAATCTTAATGTAGAAAAAGTTCAGCGTCTCTACGGAGCCTTTAGGTATAAAGAATCTCTGTATCGGGGAAAAACAACAATCCAGTCTTTTTACAATCGCAAGGACAAAGGTAGCAGTCATCACGGTTACGATATAACAGAAATAGAGCTGATTAGTCCAAAGACAAGCAACTTGATGCAATCAGAGGTCGACCTGCCGCCACGAACCAGCTCTATAGACGAGCTGTTGAGTCCAATTCCAGGTGTCATGGAAAAGTCTCCAGCGGGCAACAAGGTGCTAAACAACAGCTCTATGGAGGAGTTGCTGAACCCGAAGACTGGGTCGCCCACAAGGGGAGAGTACCAACCGCTGAACAGCAACTCTATGTCACTTGCAAAGTTACTAAAAGGAGTTGAATTATCCTACGAGCCAAATGTCAAGCTCCTTGACGCTATGCAGACTTGTCGTCAATTCGCTCTTACAGGCGACTATACAGAGTTAGTCAAGGTGTACGAGACGGCACGAAACAAGCGTCTATCGACTACGCTTTCCGACCCACTACAGTCTGTCAAGCTAGCGCAAGCAGAGATGGTTGCTTCGACACAACAAGCAACCCACATCATCGTCCCCAGCTCACCCGTACAGGAGCAAGCACAAGCAATACTCAATGCACGAGGCGAGCGCAATGATAATGCGTTCAAGAGTACTCAAGAGGAGCAGGTAGAGCGTAAATCCCAATCCCATAAACTATAATCAGATTGAGTTATGGAACAGTATATAACAGTAGAAGAAGAGCAAAAGGCTTTCGTGTAATGGCGAAAGCCTTTTGTTCTGATGAGAATTTAGTATATTTGCTATGCGGTAGTAAGATTCTAAGCTATGCATTATCCTATTGAGCAATACATACCTCACGATGACAGTCAAGCTATCTCTCCCAGCTTGCTTTGGGAATATGACTTGACTAACTTTGATTGGGATAAATCAAAGTGCATAGTTGTAGAGCGTATTATCGAGCGAGGTCGCCTAGAAGACTATCGTGGAGCTATAAACCGCTATGGAGGCATTGAGAATTTCCGAGAGATTATAAAGACTGTTCGTCACCTCTCTCAAAAGGATATTGCCTTTGTCTGTACCTTTTTCAAGCTAAATAAAGAAGAGTTGTTATGCTACAGACGACAACAGTTGAGAAGCGAACGCTGGAACTCTTAAAGCAGTTACAGTCTCAGTCCGAGTTCTCTAACTTTCATTTAGCTGGAGGCACCGCTCTTGCTCTTTATTTGGGTCATCGCAAGAGTATTGACTTAGACCTTTTTACTCCTTATCCCTTTAATACAACCCGTTTAGAGCATTCTCTTGTTACAAAGTTTGGTTTTCAAGGCGACTATAGTGAGCAAAACACGCTCAAAGGTCGTATTGATGGCATAAAGATAGACTGTATCACCCACCCTTACCCTCTCTTGCGAACTCCTTTAGATGAAGAGGGAGTCCGCCTGTATAGTGAGCCAGATATTATAGCAATGAAGCTGTCAGCCATAGCTGATAATGGTTCTAGGCTCAAAGACTTTATAGACATTGCCTATCTTTCTACTCGGTATTCTTTTCAAGAGATGCTAGGATTTTATGTTCAGAAGTTCCCAACCTCTAGCCCTCTTCGCCCATTAAAGGGTATAACCTACTTTGATGACATTGATCACGAGGAGACTGTTGTGATGCTAGAGGGTACTTACTCTTGGCAGAAGATAGCAGATAGGCTTCAAGCTATGACTGCTCATCAGTCTAAGGTCTTTGCCTCACCTCCTCTTTTCCCTGCTAGAAAGTCTTCAGAGATAATCGTACCTAGCTCTCCTGTGCAGGCGCAAGCACAAGCAATACTTGATGCCAAAAAAGGAAAAGGTCAAGGGTCTCCAGCGTTAAAGACCGAGCAAGAAGTTCAAGCAGATAGCAAGTCTTATCGCCATAAGCGATAGTCTCTCTGTTTGAGCTTTCAATCACCATCATTGCGAGTGGAAAAGTTGTATCTTTGCAGGGAGAGACTCCTCAGGAGCAAAAATGAATAGACTATGTTGCTAAGAGTAATTGTGAAGAACTTCTTGTCGTATAAAGAGCGTCAAGAGTTTACAATGTTCCCTAATAGAGATATTACAGAGCTGCCATCTCATATCTTTGATAAGGATACTATACCTCTTCTAAAGATGGCTTCCCTGTATGGAAATAATGCTTCGGGTAAGTCAAACTTTGCCCAAGCTTTGTCCTTCATTCGTTTATTTGCTCTATCCAAAACATCTATCCAGTCTTCTGATGTTGCTAAACACTTATATCGTTTGGAGCGACTAGAAGAACTGAAAGAGAGGTCTCTAAGCATTCTAGTAGAGTTTAAGTCAAACGGATCCTACTTTATCTACCAAGTAGAGCTAGACCTACAAGGAGTCCGTACAGAGGAGCTTTTGCTCAGTGGGGCGAATACCTCCCCTGAGAGTTTGTATAAGAGGCGATACAGCGATATAGAGTTGTCTTCCTCGCTCTCCCCGAAAAGCTTGGATCAGTGGTCTCATACAAAAGGTGTCCTAGAAAAGCGTTTGACGCAAGACCCATATAAGTCTGTATTAGGTCTTTTGTTCGAATTTCCCGTTTTAGAGGAGAAGCACATAAAGCAAGCTTATGACTGGTTTCAACAGTGCTTAGTCATCACCTCAGGAAGAGCTAGCCATAATCAATTAAATGCGCTACTATATGAACGCAAAGACCTATACAAATTTACTTCACAGGTTATACAAGGGGTTGACATAGGTGTGGACAAACTCCACTTGAGAGAAACTGATTTAGCCATATGGCTAAATCAGCATAGCGATCTTGCCAACACTCTTGATATGAGTAGACGAGTTGAAGCTTCTGAAATCCACTCTGTTGTCTCGCACTTGGATCGTCCAATCTTAAATCGAATCAATGTTGCGGGAAAGGAAAAAATTCTAGAGCTTATTTTTGCTCATCAAGGTGTAGACGGGAACACCTATGATTTGGATATTGAGAGTGAGTCCGATGGAACCATTCGTACCCTTCACTTAATGCCAGCATTATTTGAGGCTATCAATAGTTTTGGAGTAGTTGTAATAGATGAGATGGACACTAGTCTTCACTCAAACTTATTGTTGGATCTCATCGCCTTCTTTTCTCTTAACCCCTCTAAGGGTCAACTGATATTTACCCTACACGATACTAATCTGTTAGATTCTATCGGACTTCTACGGACAGACGAAGTTTGGTTTATTGAAAAGAGAGGTGGCTCCAGTTATATGTATTCACTAGACAACTACACGAAGATGATGAGTGGAGACATCTCTCAAAAGTATCGTGAAGGTCGCTATGGATCTAGCTATACGGGTAATTTAGTGCAGGATAGCAATGCCATTTGAAGTCGAGTCGTTATCCTATGACCGTCCCGAACAGTCTGTGCCACTAGACTATCGTCAAGTCAAGTTGTACAACTTTGGAGAAAGCCGTGAGAATGAACTTGTATCACCATTAGATGCTCCTCTAAATAGTACTTATAAGCGAGTAGTCGGTCAGGTTCGTCCTACCCGCTTGTATATTATCATCTCAGGTGGCGAACTAAAAGAACGACACTACTTTTCTAACTTAGGTCGCATAGTTCCTATCGGCTGTGCTATTCCTCTTTATTTTATTTGTCCTACTGGAATCAAATCAGGTAGAAATCACGCTCCTCATAGAGGCTCTTCTCCACAGGATATTTTTGATTATTGGAGAACAATCTATCAGCCTTCATCTGATAGTCTGACCCTCTTAGGTCGTACATATCATCTTACTGAAAACGATAGAGTATATTTCGTTTCTGACGTAGATGATTTTTCTCTAGAGCTTCAATCTTTACTGAAAGTTGACACTCCTCCTTTTGTACGCTGGGGTATAAGCAATCCTTGCGTTGAGGTTTGGTTGTATTATGGTTGTATTGGTGTGCCAAGTAAGAATCATTGTCAGCTCTTAGAAAACGAGCCAATATCAAAACGCTCTCAAAAGCTCAAAAGTCTTTGCAATGAGTACAAAGGAGGCATTGACCCTAGAAAAGCCCCAGCAGTTATAACAACAGCCATTGCTAATGCACGCTCCTTTGGATATGAGGTAGATGAACAGGGCATCCCCCTCCTCTTCTGCTCCAGCCTGCTTCACTTTGCTGAAGAGTTTATGGAGTATCTATCCACATTTAAATAAGAAGGTTCTGTTTGAGCTTTCATATAAAGACGTAGCCCCTTACCGTGTTAAGAGGGCTACGTCTTTTTTAGATAGTCCGAGGGGCTACTACACTAATGCACTTCGATTTATGCCAATCGAAGTTAACCTAGGGTGTAGAATCCAATAGAAAAACACTACCTTTGCAATGTGATGAAGAGGAAGAAGGGCTAGAGGTCTTCTTTCGGATAGAGAAGCATGCCGAATGAATGTGATAGAACTTATGGGCTTTCATGGGACTGATATTATTAGTGCAGAGAGCATACAAAATAAGGGATTTACCATATCCAAAGGAGACGAGCATTGGCTAGGCGATGGAGCTTACTTTTTTGTAAAAGGCCTTTGCGACCCCCAAACAGCAGCTGTGAACTGGGCTATAGTTAATGCATGGGACAAAAAAGTCAGACGTAACCGCTACAAGACCTACGCTGTTTTGCAGGCGAGTATTACTAGTGAAGAAGAAAGAATCCTAGATTTAAGAGAGCAAAGCGGAGTCGAAATTCTAGAATATGTTCGAAGACAATGTCAAAGAAAGCTAGAGCGACTAGCACGAAGGAGGTGTCGCGTGGGATACATAGATGGTCTTCTTATAAATTTTGCAAGGAAAGAAGTGTTGCCAGAGTTGACCTTGACAATCTCAAATCTCTTCATTAAACTAACTAAAGAGGAACGAATTCAAGGAGAAAATAGACGAACACAAAATTGCACTGTTTGTGCCGTGTATACTCCTCAGACCAATGTCTCTCAAGTAAACGTAATACAAACAGGAAAAGTGGTGATATGAAACTTACAGACGTTAAGGAGAGAATCGATAAGTTCTTTAATGAGATATCAGACGAGGACTTGTTTGACTTGCTAGTTGAAGAATACGGATTCCCCGTAGAGTATATAGAGGTCGGAGAATACGAAGTCTCCCACTCTTGTCAAAAAATCAAAGGAGACAAATACACTGCTTCTTGGAGTGCTGAAAGTAGCACTGATCTAAACACATTCACTTTAGCGGCTTAAGGATAAGACTCTTATGGATATACAGATTCAATTAGAATGCTGGAAGGTGGCAAGCCTTGAAATGAAGCTTGGTCACTCAGAAAACGAGCCTCCTAAAGAGAAGAGTGGCGAAAATTCATTCCATTTGTCTTTTGAGGCAAGGGGGATTGAAGGTTTGCCCGACGAGTTTGTTATTGCATTTGACATCACAATTGAAGGTGTTGAGCTTACGCTTGACTTACATATGGACTTTTTCTTCAAAGCCAATCAAGACTTAGATGAAGAGTTCAAGAAGTCTGACTTCGTTAAGGTCAGCGCCCCTGCAATAGCCTTCCCTTACATAAGGAGTTATATTTCAAATTTGACATTACAGTCAGGGTATCCTACAGTCATTTTGCCTTCGATCAACTTCGTCCGCTTGGCGAAAGAGAAAGAGAGAAAGGAAAACTTAAGCCAAGAGTGACGGTCTCTCTAAAAAAAAAGATGTAGCCCTCTTAACGATATTAAGGGGACTACATCTTTGTAGTTTGAGTGCAACCGTTATGCAGTCGCCATCTCCTGCTCTTTAGCTATTCGTGCCTTCTCTACGACAACTATAGATAGCACGTCCTTTTTGATTTTGGTGTAGTTGGCTTTGATTATTTGGTCAAGCTCATCGTCTGTGAGCTGTTCGCCACGAAGGTTGTGCAGTAGCTGTGGCATCTCTTTGACATACTCTTTCTCTTCCGCCTGTACTTTAGCCACATCAACCACAATCTGAGCGTTGAAAATCTTCTGCTCGATGCGTTGGTCAAACTCATCAGCCACGGCACCCACAAAGAAGCCTTGGGTCAGTCCTGAGATTTTAGATGCGGGAATGATACTCTCCAGCTGTGTAGAAATAGATGTAGAGGTGTCGTTGCGGTTAATAGAGATTGATTGACGCTGTTGTAGTACCTTACCAAATCGCTCCGACAGCCATTTAGCCGTCTCGCCAACGACCTGTCCAGAGAAGATGTTGCCCACCGTGTTTTGGATAACCTTTGCCTCCTTGTCGCCATAGTCTCTGACCAGCTGTGAGAAGTCCTGAAAGCCTAGGCATACCGCCACACGATTAGATCGAGCTGTTGCAATCAAGTTGTCCAGTCCACGGAAATAGATTGTCGGCAACTCGTCAATGATAACAGAGCTTTTGAGCGTTCGCTTTTCCTCCCCTGTCTCTTTGTTCTTAATCTTCTTCTTGTTAATCAGTTTGACGATACGACTGTTGTATAGACCCAGTGCAGCAGAATAGATGTTCTGCCTGTCGGGGTTGTTGCCCACGACAAGCACCTTTGGGTCGTCAGGGTTATTTATGTCCAGTGTAAAGTCGTTACCCGTCATCACCCAGTACAGCTGTGGCGAAATCATACGAGCGAGCGGAATCTTAGCCGAAGCGAGCTGACCTTGTAACTGGTCTTGCGCTCCCCCCTTCCAAGCGTCCATAAAGGGTGCTAAGTAGTTTGCCAGCTCATCATAGCTCATCAGTATCTCAAAGATGTCTGAGTACGGCTGGTTTAGGAACTCAATAGCGTGTGGAAACGAGCAATACAGCCCGTTCTCATAAATCTTGAGATACCAAATGATGGCCGCAAAAAGAATGATAGGCGATTCTACGAAGAAGTCTCCCTGCTTTTGAATCCACGTGCGGTTCAGGTTAAGCATAATAGTATAAGCACTCTCGTAAGCGTCCGAGATGTCACTCATAAACTCAGGGGCAATTGGGTTGCATCGATGGCTCCTGCGAGGGTCGTCGAAGTTTATGATGTAGAATTGCGGTAGCTTATCATATTTACCAGCGTGCTTAAGCAAGTGGTTGTAGGCAATGATCGATAGGTCGGGAAACTTATAGTCGTATATGTACATCGAAAATCCCTTTTCAATCTGCTGTTTGATGTAGTTGTTCTCTACGGCAAACGATTTACCAGAGCCAGGCGTTCCAAGTACAATTGAAGCTCTGTAAGGGTTTACCACATTTATCCAGCCATCGTTCCACTTCTGTTTGTAGTAAAACTTCGTTGGTATGTTGACTGAGTTCTCGTTGACCATCAGCTGATGCTCCTGCTCAAAGCTCTCATTCTCCACGTTGAATACGTCGTCCATTACGTTTTGCTTTAGAATCCGTGAAATCCACGTTCCTCCCAGCATCAAGAATATATATCCAGCAGATATGACTATTGTGTATATCCCCGCCATTGTTATTGGAGGTGTGATAGGTAGCTTTCGTATAAGCCACGACGCTGTGAACAAAGCTAGCCCTAATAGTAGCGTGCTGTATATGCGCCCCCACGTGTATTTTTCGTTCTTGACCCCTCGTGTACCTAAGCAAGATAGTGCTAGTAGGAGGAGGCAAAAACCTTTAGTTACCCACGGTGAGGCGAAAAGTATTGTAGACCTATCAAACTGTTTCAGTAGTCTGTCCACTAATCCCACAGTCCAGCCCATCTCCGCCCAAGCAGAGTAGCAGTACCAGTAGAGATGTATTATGAGGAAAAGTATGGAAACGGCTCGTATGAAATCCATTACTTTAGCTAGTCCTCTCAGGTCGTCTTCTTGTCCCATATTTCTTGTTGTTCTATTTGTTATTTGATTTTGTTGTATTTGCGTCTCAGGTACTTCTGCCAGTTTATCTCCTTCCAGTCCTCCCCGCTTATATTGGGTCGGTGAGATGACGAACTGAACCTCCGTCTCTGAGGTCTCTCTGTCTGTTTTTCTCTGTCCGTGTTGTTATCCAGTGTTGTTCCGAATAGTTCATTGAGGGTGTTAGCTGAGAAGTCACTACCCAGTTTTGACCCACTAATAGCAACCATCTCACATAGGTAGCACCATAGATGCGTCCATTCTCATTGCGCTTAGCCACCAGTTCCAGCCCGTTCTCTTTGAGCTTGTCTGTAAACTCTTCCAGTGTCTTTGGTCGTGTAATCATCACGCTAGCGATAATAGCTCTCATCTCTTCCGCCTTCTCTTGGCATCTCTTCCCCGACTTGTACATAGCCGTTTTGACCGCTGTATATCCTACACCTCGTCCTAAATCTTTAGAGGGTATTGGGGGAGCCGCAGGCTTCCCCCCTTCCATAGGTATGTACACAATACCGTCGTATTGCTTGCCTTTACGATCGGACTTGGTAAACTTAGCGGACAAATTATAGGGAGCTAGTAGAGCGTTTAGACCTCCAATAGAGGTAAACGCTCCTTTCTGCACCACTTGTCGAGCTACGTTATATACTTGTTCCGTGACATTGCCTTCTCTGACATTGATAGGCTTTGCCTGTTTTAAGTCAACAGGCTTCTTCTTTGCTACCTTCTCTTTGTCAGGTTTTGTCAGCTTAAGGTTGTACTTACGCTCTAGAACGTCAACGACCTTTCGAGCTTTTCGCCCCTCGTGTTTGTCTGAGATTTTCCTACCCAGACCATCGGCTCTCGTGGATATTATGTGGATATGTTGTCGAGCTATATCCCAGTGCTTGACAACAATGAAGGGTTGGTCTCCATACCCCATACGCTCCATAAACTCTTGAGCTATCTGCACATATTGCTCATCGGATAGTGTCTCCGATGGGTCAGGATTAAGTGAGCAGGAAAAAGCTATGTTCTTCACCCTCGTTTTAGAGGGTATCTGCATCATCATATCCTCGTATATAGACTGAGGTGTTGGGGTCTGTTCCATAGAATTGTATACCCCTTGGGTATACAGAACAGCGCCGACCCCATGCTCCACCTTGTTCAGGTTGTAGGTTAAGACCCTTAATAGGGACTTAGGGGACTTCACTTTGACAATCATCTTTCAGTTCCTTCGTGAGTTCAATGACATTAAGCAGATTATCCATAATCTTCATCTGTAGGTCATTTACGTTATTCAGCAGCTGATAAGCCCTTTCTTCCGAGTGATATTTGTTAATAGCCTTGACTGCTTGGTTGTATAACACGCCAATTTTGTTCACCGCAAAAATGAAATCTGTCAGTTTTGTGGTGTATTCAAGAAGATCTTTGTCGACTTTGACGACACGAAAGTCCTCCCTCAGGATCATTTTTCGGACAAAGTCCGACTTCGTGTCGCACCCTGACCTCTTAAAAGCTTCGATGGCTTTCGCTTGATCTTCAGGGTTTGGCAGTCTAACATTCCATCTATTCCACACTTTTTGTTTCTTTTCTGAAATACCGTTGTCTTGACTTGCGTTGCTGTTTGTTTCCATTTGTTGTTATGCTGTTTGTTTAGAATGCGACTTTGGAGCTGGATTCCCGTAAGGGCAAGGTGTTTTTGGAGCGGTAATTTGTGCCACAAATTACATTTGTGCCCCAAAAACACTTCTTGCCCATTTTTCGTCTCATAGCCCCTTTTTGTGGCACACGTGCCACTCGGGGGCTTTGGCTTCGTTTGTTTTGGCTCTTTCTGTCATTTGCCTTGTTTGTTGAAATTCGTTTTTATGATTGGATATATATTGCCTCTCTAGCTAGCTGAAGTGTCTCAATGTGTTTCGACTCTTGCGTTCTCTCATATTGCTGTTTTATTGTGCCGTTCGGCTTTGAGTTGTTTCTTTTTTCTTCTTGTCTGTATTCTTGTACGAGCGTTTCGCTTTGTGGGCGAAGACGTTTCGTCGCTATATTTTTTGTGTGGATTAGAGAGTTTGCTAGTCAATGTGTGTAAGTGCGCTGCTGATTTTTTAGTTGTGTTCTCTTGTCCGTTTGAGCGAAGGGCTACCCTTGCTTGTTTGTTACGTTGCAAAGGTAGGAGCATCGTTTAGAAAAAACTAGTGGATAGACTTACTAAGATTTACCGCAACTTACCGCAATTTACTCGTCCTCGAAAAAAGTTCGTTTTCGTCAACCGTTCTTCGAATCTTTGCATTGCAAACAGAGTTGGAAAGGACTTCTCGGTGGAGACTATTCTTTGTTGTATCTTTTCATCACATCAACTAGGTTGGTTTATTTCCCGATGCCTCTCCTTTCTTCTCTGTTTTATTTAGAATAAGTAATCAACCCTATAATAAATGAGACGAAAGATTATCACTTTACTTCTTCTGTGCTTTGCGACGATAGGATTCTCGTATGCACAGAAGGTTGCTATCAAGCACAACTTCGCTTATGATGCGCTCTTCGCTCCTAACTTGGGACTAGAGTTTTCCTTGGGAGATCGAGTAACACTGGACACTCAGTACAGCAACAACACCTTTGTTTTTCGCAAGCAAGACCGTTTGCCTGAATGGTCTCACTGGCTAGCACAAAGTGAGGTTCGCTACTGGACGTGCGAATCATTCAATGGCCTTTTCTTTGGGTTACACGCTCTTGGAGGGCAGTTTCGTATAGGACACGTTAATATCCCCTTTGTGTTAGAGAACAAGAACTCCATAATGAAGAACCAGCGATATATCGGATGGTTTTATGGAGGAGGTCTCAGTGTCGGTTATCAGTGGATCTTATCTCCCCGCTCTTCTATTGAGTTGTCTATTGGTGGAGGTTATGCTCGTGTCGACTATAACAAGTGTACAGCGTGTGGCTATAAGAATAGCGAGGCTTCGGCCAACTATGTTGGCCCGACTAAAGCAACGCTGTCTTACATCTTCTTCTTCAAGTAACCTCTCTATCAATCAGAACAACAATGAAACACCTTCGTAATATATCTATATTTGTCACGCTCCTGTTTGGCAGTCTGTTTGTCTTGTCAGCTCAGGCTTATCCTTTGGAAGAGACCTCTCTAATCTCTCTATCACGCCAAGACTACAAGATTGGCTATCAGCGTAACATTAACGCTCTGACCATAGATGTAGACCTCACGTCTTACAGCAAGGTCAAGAGTCCGGAGCTTCTTTGCATCTATCCTATCTACCGTTCTAGTGATGGTAAGAAAGAGCATAAGCTCGCACCCATCTACGTTGTAGGTGATCGTCGCCATAAGCAGATACAGCGCAAAAAGCTCTTACGTAATGCTCAGGGTGTTGTCTATGAAATAGTCAACCGCCCTGTGGAGTCAATTTACGCCCGCAAAGGGGATATTATCGCACCTCATTACGAAATTGATTTTGAGCCGTGGATGCGTAATGGAGAGCTACGACTCTATATGCAGCGCTATGGTTGTGCTTCCTGCCCTTCAGCTCTCGTATCTTATCAGAGCGAGCCTGTCCATCTAGACGCTTACAATTTCGGACGCTACGAGTATACCTTTATTCGTCCAGCCGACGAGCAGTCCAAAGAGTACAAGAAGAGCTTTGACAGCTATGTACGTTTTCCCTACGACTCTAGCGAGCTGTTGTTCACTAGCGAGAACTCAGCAGAGCTAGAGCGTCTCAACCGCTTTATCGTTGCCTCTCAGCAAGAGGAGGGAGTGCGACTGAGTTCGCTAGCTATTGTTGGCTATGCCTCACCAGAGGGAACTGCTAACTACAATCAGCGTTTGAGCGAGTATCGTGCGCAAGCTCTCTATGATTATGTTCAGGGTCGCTTCCCTAACCTCGTAGCCACTGTCAAGGTGTCAGGTGAAGGTGAGGACTGGTCTGGACTACGCCAGCTAGTCTCTGAGAGTACTCTTGACAACAAGTCTCAAGTGTTGCGCATCATAGACGATGTCCCCACAGATGTCAAGCGAGATAAGTCTATGTGCCAGCTAGGCAACTACAAACATCTGCTAGCAGATTACTATCCACAGTTGCGACGTACCTCCTTTACGATGAGTTACGAGGTAGGAGCTTTTCGTACGGACGAGCTAGCGAGCGTCTATGCTGAGAACCCTCTCCTGCTCAAGCAGAACGAGTTGTTCTATCTAGCTGAGCAAGCGATGGAGCAAGGTGTTAGCCCCGTGCCTTATCTACGTTCTGCTTATGAGCAGTACCCCAAAGATCCTGTTGCTATTCTTAACTATGCTAATGCCCTGCTCAAGTACGAACACAACGCTGAGCTAGCTTACCAGCTACTCACACCCATTCGTACTGATGCACGTGCTAAGCTCCCCTTATCAGTAGCAACGGAAATGATGTCTTCTGCGAACCTTTAACCATTCGAGCTATGTCTACAGATTCGGAACAAAGAGACACCTCTACTGTCACCTTAGAGAACTTTTCAGAGTACTCTGCGGAATTTTTTCGACCTCCCGTACGTATGTCCCTCTCCAATCGCAAATGTAACGTCTCTCTTAATGAAGATGTCTACTTGATGATTAGGCGAACACTTAACTACCTAGGGGATGGTGAAAGCACCGTGGGTGGGTATGTGGAGAATATCCTTCTTAGTCACTTGACTCAGTATAAGGATATACTCAACACTGAGACTTCTAAGCGACTCAAGCAACCGCTCATACCCGACTGTATTAGTAGTTAGTGCTATGAATGCGCTTTTTGTTCTTGCTATAATAGGCTTTATCGGCTTGGCTGTTGTTTATGTCAGCCTCCGACTACCTGACGTAAACCCTCGTAAGCGTTTTGGTAAGCCCACAGCAGACCAGCCAAAGCCGTCTAAGCCGCTGCGTACGTCTACCTCTCGAACGAGAGGTAGATATATGGAGATTGTGGGGCAGCCCCACACAGACATCTCCATCTACTTTTCAGATGTTCCCCGTCAGCCAAACAAAAAGTGTCTAGCCTCTCGCCATCAAGTCGAGAAGCTAGTTGGCGATCAGCTAGGTATTACGTCCCCCTCCTCTCCTTTAGAGAATAGCTACGACCGCTCGCCATCAAGTGCTAATGAATTTAGCACCGATGAGCTTGACCGCTATCCATCGATGTCTCCATCAGAACAAAAGAACTGGAGGTCGGACAAGCTAGATGGGGTGTCTGAGAAACAACAAGCCGTCAATGCAGCTCTCAGCCAGTTGTCAAGTTATCCTGCTTAATATAAATCCAGTACTCATGAAACGAAACATTATATCTTGCCCCTCAAGAGCTGTCAAGGTCTTTTTAGCACCAATGCTCTATATACTCACCAGCTCTGTTTTATCAGCCCAAAAGTCCGCCACATCGGGAGTCGCAGCCTTCAAGCAAGCCTCAGATGCGTTGACCCAATACTTTGATCCGTTAGTGACCCTCATTTATGTTGTCGGAGCTGTCGTTGGTCTAATTGGAGCCATCAAGGTATATCAAAAGTTTAGTCAAGGAGACCCCGACACGGGCAAGACCGCTGCTTCGTGGTTTGGAGCCTGTATCTTTCTTGTTATCTCAGCTACCGTTTTGCGAGCTTTTTTCCTATGACCTACGAAGTCAATAAGGGCATTGGAGCTTCCATTGAGTTCAAGGGGCTCAAGTCTCAGTACCTCGTCATTTTTGCGTGTGGCTTGGGAGGAGTCTTCCTCGTGGCTGTTGTCCTTAACATCGTTGGCGTACCGTCTGTGCTTATGGTAGGTATCTCAGCTCTACTAGCGACAGTCTTGGTCTATACAGTATTCAAGATGAATAAAAAGTATGGCACTCACGGCTTGATGAAGCTCCGAGCGATTGCCAAGCACCCCGACTACCTAATCCATCGTCGTACAGTTAGAAGTTTGCTTAGATGCGCAACACTGCGAAAGTAAGAACTCTAGAGAGGCTCTTCCCGCTCCTTGCGGTGGAGAACGGTTGCATCATCTCTAAGGAGGCCGACCTGACGGTCGCCTTTAAGGTGGAGCTGCCCGAACTCTTCACCATCACAGAAGAGGAGTATGAGCAAATACACAGTACTTGGAGCAAGGCTATCAAGGTCTTGCCCGTCTATAGCATCGTGCATAAGCAAGATTGGTACACGACAGAGACCTATCGAGCTGAGCATCTAGGCAATGCTCAGATGAGCTTTCTAGACCGTTCGAGTGAGCGACACTTCAATGAGCGTCCCTACCTCAATCACGACTGTTATCTCTACCTGACCAAGACAACCCGTCAGCGTATGGCGCAGAAGAGCGACTTCTCAAGTCTTGTGCAGGGTCGACTAGTGCCAAAGGAGATGACTGACAAGGAGCGTATCAGTGCGTTCTTAGACGCTGTAGACCAGTTTGAGCGCATTGTCAACGATTCAGGCTTGTTTAGCATCGCCCGCCTCACCGAGGAGGAGCTTCTAGGCAAGGATAATGAGCGAGGTCTTTTAGACCGCTATCTGAGCTTAGAGCGCGACAAGTCCGCCTCGCTAGAGGACTTGTCACTACGTGCTAAAGAGGTGCGAATAGGCGACAAGATGCTCTGTCTGCACACCCTCTCTAGCACAGAGGACTTACCAACCAGTGTAAGTACTGATAGGGCTTATGAGAAATTATCGACCGACAAGAGTAGTTGTCGCTTGTCCTTTAGTAGTCCCGTAGGTCTCCTTCTCTCTTGCAATCACATTTACAACCAGTACCTCTTCATACCAGATGGTGAGGAGGCAAAGAAACGCTTTGAAAGTACCGCCCGCAATATGCACTCACTGGCTCGTTATTCACGAGCTAACGCTATCAATGAGGAGTGGATACACGATTATCTCAACACATCGGTAACTCTGGGCATAAGCCCCATACGAGCGCACTTTAATGTCTTGGCTTGGAGTGACAATGAGCGGGAAATGACCGATATCAAGAATATGGTGGGTAGTGCTATCTCATCGATGGATTGCACCCCACGGCACAACACGGTGGACACAGCCACACTTTACTGGGCAGGTATGCCTGGCAATGCAGGTGATTTTCCCTCTGAGGAGAGCTACTGGACGTTCATACCGCCAGCGCTGTGCCTATTCTCAGGCGAGACCAACTATAAGGACAGTCTCTCGCCCTTTGGTATCAAGATGTGTGATCGTTTGTCGGGCAAACCCATACACGTAGACATCAGCGACCTGCCGATGAAGAAAGGTATCACCACTAACCGCAACAAGTTCATCTTGGGGCCTTCGGGTAGTGGTAAGTCTTTCTTCTGTAACCATATGGTACGTCAGTATTACGAGCAGGGAACGCACATACTGCTTATTGATACAGGAAACTCTTACGAGGGCTTGTGTCAGTTTATCCATGCCAAGACCAAAGGTGAGGATGGGATCTACTATACCTATACAGAGGAGACACCCATTGCTTTCAACCCCTTCTATACCGACGACTACGTCTTCGATATAGAAAAGAAAGAGAGCTTGGCGACCCTTATCCTCACCTTGTGGAAGTCAGGAGATGAGAAAGTGACCAAGACTGAGGTCAGCGAGCTGTTCGCCTCCATTGGAGCTTATATCAATAAGATTACCGAGGATCGATCTATCGTCCCCTGTTTCAACACCTACTACGAGTTTATGCTTGACGAGTATCGTCAAGACTTACTCAGTAGAGAAATAAAGGTAACAAGGGAGGACTTCAACATCGACAACCTCTTGACCACGCTCAAGCACTACTATCGAGGTGGCGAGTACGACTACCTACTCAACTCAACAGACAACATCGACCTGCTAAGCAAGCGATTCGTCGTCTTTGAGATTGACGCTATCAAGGATAACAAGATCCTCTTCCCAGTGGTGACCATCATCATTATGGAGAGTTTCATCAACAAGATGCGTCGCCTGAAGGACGAGCGCAAAATGATAGTGATTGAGGAGGCTTGGAAAGCTATCTCCAGTGCTAATATGGCTGAGTTTATCAAGTACCTCTACAAGACCGTGCGTAAGCACTTTGGAGAGGCTGTTGTGGTAACACAAGACCCTGATGATATTTTGCGCTCTCCAATCGTGCGTGAGAGTATCATCAACAACTCAGACTGTAAGGTACTGCTTGACCAGCGCAAGTATATGAACAAGTTTGACGCAATACAAGATGCGTTAGGCTTGACCAATAAGGAGAAAGAGCAAATCCTCTCCATCAATCAGAACAACGACCCCAACCGTCTCTACAAAGAGGTGTGGTTTGGTTTAGGGGGGATGGTGAGTGCCGTCTATGCAACAGAGGTGAGCTTAGAGGAGTACTACGCTTATACGACCGAAGCAACAGAGAAAGTAGCCGTCCAGCGACTTGCAGAGCAACTCGGTGGCAACATTGAGCTGGCTATCCGCCAGATGGCTCAAGCACAACGTAAAAAGGATATATAATAAATATGATAGCCTATGAGAATGATAATTAAACCCCTGTGGCTCGCCTTAGCTACACTGTCAGCATTACTGACGGTTGTTAGCTGTGTAAAAGAGCTAGCTGTCAAAGAGCAGGATGTGTCCTTTGACTCGGCTCTAACCACTGAGCAGTCTCAGATAACTCAAGAAGATTCCAGTCTCCCCGAACTAGCTGGCAGTTATGTGCTGACCAAGCTTCCTCTTGCGCATTGTTCCGACCACACCAATCCCTTAGATAACTATCTAGAAGTGATATGCTTCTTTAATCGCAACTAGTAATAAAACAGCACTTTATCCTTTAAATAACAGATACAATGATCCAAACAATCAAAACATTATTCTTCGTCCTAGCGTCTCTATCAGCTCTGCTGTTTGCGAGCAGTTGCCAGGACGACCTTAAGCCTCTAGAGCAAGAAATGGATTTTTCCGTGTCTTGCTCTCCCACGTACGCTCATATAGAGCGTGAGGAACAGCTGGTTAACACCCAGATCTTAGTCTCAGAACAAGAGGTCGAGTGTCCTCGTCCAACTAAGTATAGCGCTAGCTTTACTTATGACGAAACTGTCGGCACTCTTCACTTCCTTGGAAAGAGTGTTAAGACTGGTACCTCTATCCCGCTTTCGTCTCTAACGAACCTTAGCTTGACCTATCAAGCCAAGTAGCTTGTGGGCAATAAAATCAAAGTGACCATCACCAACGATGCCCCTAAAGCTGTAAGCAAAGAGGCAACGTGGACAATCAATGCTGATGACACCTACAGCATTGAGACTTCACAGGAGGGTGAGGGCAAGTTGGAAGTTCGTGGTGCCAAGGACCTCAAGCGAGTAGCCGCAGGTACAGAGCTAACTGTCTCAGCTGAACCAGCCGATGGTTGGGAGCTAGTGGCACTGACGGCAAACAAAGTGGATATTCTGTCCAGCAAGAGCTTCAAAGTAACAGAAAACACCACGGTGCGTGCAGTTTTCACCACAGAAAATCCTAAGACCTATGCAGTCACGCTCACGAAGGATGGTGAAGGTAAGGTCGAGATCACAGGCACAGACAACTTAGGTGCCGTTGTGACGGGTACTAAGTTGACGGTCACCGCTGAACCAGCCGATGGTTGGGAGGTAGCGAGTATGACCGCCAATGGAGTGGATATCTTTTCCAGTAAGAGTTTTGTAGTTAAGAGTGATACTAATGTCAAGGTTGTCTTTAAGAAACAACCTCCTAAGACCTATGCGGTCACGCTCACGAAGGAGGGAGAAGGCAAGGTCGATATCACAGGAGCAGACAACTTAGGTGCCGTTGTTACGGGGTCTAAGCTGACGGTCACCGCTGAGCCAGCCGACGGCTGGGAGGTGAAGAGCCTCACTGCCAACGGCAAGAATATTACGGCTGACAAGAGTTTTGTAGTAACGAGTAACACGGTTGTGAAGGTTGTTTTCAAGAAGCAACCTCCTAAGACCTATGCTGTCACGCTCACGAAGGAGGGTGAAGGCAAGGTCGCTATATCAGGGGCGGACAACTTAGATGTCGTTAAGACGGGGTCTAAACTGACGGTCACCGCTGAGCCAGCCGATGGCTGGGAGATTGTGAGTATGACTGCCAATGGCGTAGATATACTCGCAAGCAAGAGCTTTGTCGTGACGAGTAACACGGTCGTGAAGGTAGTCTTCAAGAAGCTACCTCCGATACCCGACGTTCCTACCCCCGATCACATTCCTAACGAATATGATTATCAGCATAACTGCTCCATTAAGATTCTTATAGTAGATCAAGATACGGTGAAGCTTCCTATCCCTGTCAAGCAGTATAAGGAATACTTAAACATTGAGGCTGTTCACGTGAAAGAGAATGAGATTTATCGTCGAGTGAAATTTGATTTTTCGGAAGTTGCACTCTCCGAACAATCAGAGGGTCTTTTTCGTTGTGATTTCTTCTATATAGACTGGTCTCGGGTTATAAGACCTTTTCTTCAAGTACAACAAAAACAGCCATTGAGAGACTATATATTTTCTCATGCGACCGTTAATGCAGTAGGTAAAGCTATTGATGGAACATTCAGGAAAGACAAAATAGAAACGCTCGCTTCCAGTGATCCAATTCTAGCCAGCCACCCCGAACTAGCTGGCAGTTATGTGCTGACCCAACTTCCTCTTACGCATTGTTCGGACCGCACCAATCCATTAGAGAACTATCTGGAAGTGATATGCTTCTTCAAGCGCAAGTAAGTAAACACTAAACACGTAAATAATTCACTCTTAAATAACATATACAATGATCCAAACAATCAAAACATTATTCTTCGTCCTAGCGTCTCTATCAGCTCTGCTGTTTGCGAGCAGTTGCCAGGACGACCTTAAGCCTCTAGAGCAAGAAATGGATTTTTCCGTGTCTTGCTCTCCCACGTACGCTCATATAGAGCGTGAGGAACAGCTGGTTAACACCCAGATCTTAGTCTCAGAACAAGAGGTCGAGTGTCCTCGTCCAACTAAGTATAGCGCTAGCTTTACTTATGACGAAACTGTCGGCACTCTTCACTTCCTTGGAAAGAGTGTTAAGACTGGTACCTCTATCCCGCTTTCGTCTCTAACGAACCTTAGCTTGACCTATCAAGCCAAGTAGCTTGTGGGCAATAAAATCAAAGTGACCATCACCAACGATGCCCCTAAAGCTGTAAGCAAAGAGGCAACGTGGACAATCAATGCTGATGACACCTACAGCATTGAGACTTCACAGGAGGGTGAGGGCAAGTTGGAAGTTCGTGGTGCCAAGGACCTCAAGCGAGTAGCCGCAGGTACAGAGCTAACTGTCTCAGCTGAACCAGCCGATGGTTGGGAGCTAGTGGCACTGACGGCAAACAAAGTGGATATTCTGTCCAGCAAGAGCTTCAAAGTAACAGAAAACACCACGGTGCGTGCAGTTTTCACCACAGAAAATCCTAAGACCTATGCAGTCACGCTCACGAAGGATGGTGAAGGTAAGGTCGAGATCACAGGCACAGACAACTTAGGTGCCGTTGTGACGGGTACTAAGTTGACGGTCACCGCTGAACCAGCCGATGGCTGGGAGATTTCAAGTATGACCGCTAATGATGAGGACATCCTCTCTAGCAAGAGCTTTGTAGTTAAGGGAAACACGACTGTCAAGGTTGTCTTCAAGAAGCAACCTCCAAAGACCTATGCAGTCACGCTCGTTAAGGAGGGTGAAGGCACGGTCGCTATATCAGGAGCGAACGACTTAGGTGCCGTTGTGACGGGTACTAAGTTGACGGTCTCCGCTGAACCAGCCGATGGCTGGAAACTGACAGATCTAACTGCCAATGGTGTGGATATCCTATCCAGTAAGAGTTTTGAAGTTTCAGAGAATACTGCTATATGGGTTACTTTTACAGAAGAGAATCCAATGCGTCGTATTCATTTTTTGCTTCAACGGAGTGATCTCGTTTCCCTATACCGAGGACACTCTAATTTCAAGTTATCGGATCTTGAGATTGTTCAGAAGTTTCTCCCTAAAGTAGAGACCGAAAATGGTGAACTACTCATCCCTGATTTAACATCACGAACCGCTCAAGGAGAATGGAATATATTCTATCCAGAAGTCCGAGTTGGTACATCAGTTCGCTTCGTTCTAGATGAGGCTGCGATGAGTCCTTTAGTAGCTACTTTAACTTACGCTGGAACGAATTATTCAAATCGTAGTTGGCGGGTAGGGAAAGTCTCTACTACATTTAATCTGCGCTACACTCTTGCAAATGGATTTGCGTACCTCGCATACCCATCCCAAACAAACGATGAACATGGCTATATCACAGTCAAGCCCCCTTACCGTCCATTTAAAGTGTTGGCTCGCTATGGAGGCAAAGAGTCAGGCTCAGATGGCTATGACCCAATACCACCCCATGAGATAGTTGCTGTGCCAACGCAGTCTCAAGTCGAGATTATTCCCATCGGATTAAATGGCTGGGCTTATAATGGTCTTCGTTTAACAGAATTAGATGAGAGTCAGAATCCTGTCAATACCGACTATACGAAAGATGTTCTCTCTATACCCATCAACATGAAATCTTCGCTGATTACACCTCACTGGTATTATAAAGGTCAATAACAAAGTCCTTTAGAGAGCTTATAGATCCTTTCCAGCTCCGCTCTAGGAGCAGAGCTGGAAAGGACATTGTCCTTGCAACTTATAATGAACTCACCTTCTTTCAAATACTAAATCCTCAATTGTATGAAACGTAATTACATTCGATGGCTAACGACCATCATAACTACAGCTCTGCTCCTCCTTGGAGCGGGACTACCCGCTAAAGCTCAGTTTGTTGTAAGCGACCCTGCAGTTCTTGCGAAAACCATTGAGCAATCCTTGCAAGATCTCAAAAAATATCAGGAAGAGGCAGAAACTCTTCTTGCCACATATGGCAAAATCAGTGACTTTACAAAAGGAATCAAGAAAGTGAAAGATGCCAATAAAGCTTTGAAAGACATCTCTCGACTTCCCGACATAATACTACGTAAACATCGCAACAATAAGTATCTCTACGATTTTGAAAAGTTGAGGTGTTATGATGCCTTGTCTTATATTCTCAACGAATCTACTGAAGTTCTTAGTGAAGTTGGCAACTATGGTAGATATACACCTAGCAAAGACAATGGTCGTCCTAATCTTACTGCTGAATCGAAGTTAATGATGATTGATCGCCTTTGCGACGAAGTAATCGCACTCCGTAATCAAGCTTATCGCATAGTTTACAAATACGATCGTATAAGTGAGTATAGAGCTAAAGAAGCAGGCACCCAACGCCTATTTGACAAGCTAAATGGTTATAAGTAATGAATGACAGCTTTGTAAATCTATATGAGCAGTTAGACAAGGTCAGAGAAGCTATTATAACTGCTAATCTAAATAACTATATGACACTAGCCACCTCACTAGGTGCTTTAGGAGCCTTGCTCTATATTGCATATCGAGTGTGGCGGTCAATGGCTAATGCTGAACCAATAGATGTTTTTCCGCTCTTGCGTCCGTTCGTCATAGGATTACTTATTATGAACTTCTCTTGGGTAACCAGTTTTATGGATAGTGTCGTTGGAGCTATACAGCAAAGCACAGAGGCTGTTGCTGAGTCAAACCGCTCCGAACTAGAGCAAGCTCGTAAGTCTCTTGATGATGCCGAAAAGCAGGAGCTTGCTCGCAAGGAGGCAGAGCGACAAGCTGAGCAATCCGAGAAAGGCTTTGTAGAGAAGACCGTAGATGCAATCAAAGATCCTACATCACTGATAGATTGGGAAACAGCTAAGTACGAAGTTAAAAACTGCTTAATCACTCTTTTACGAGACTTTCTTATGTGGGTAATGGAGTGTGCAAAGCTTATCTTGTACACGGTTTCTTCCTTTATGATTCTAATCTTGACTATCCTCGGACCAATCGCCTTTGCTTTTGCCATCTTTGATGGCTTCCAGCAGGGACTAGTCTCGTGGATTGCTCGTTATATCCATTTGTCTTTATGGTTGCCTGTCGCTAATATCTGGCGTAAAGGTCAAAATGGTTGGTGAAGTACCCCTATAGCTTATCTGGCACTTA
>OGRA01001451.1_pt1 | contig 22348 bp, 41 predicted proteins | sample 1553351 | NCBI WGS metagenome assembly OGRA01 (sample SAMEA2580056, study PRJEB22360) | human gut metagenome | biome: human gut; feature: human-associated habitat; material: faeces | place: Denmark | collected 2008/2010
GATCAGGCAGGCGGGCGGCGTGATCCGGTGCAGTCTGTGCAGCAGATCAGCAACCAGCGCGGCGAATCAGGGCGGCGTGCTGGTGCCCGATGTGCTACGGATCAGGCAGGGCGGCGGGCGTGGATCAGGAAAAAAAGAAGCAGGCAGGGCGCGCCGTGTGTGGCGTGTTCCTGCCTGCTGTGCTGTGTGCTGCTGCGATCTTCCCGCCCCGGCACCGCTCCACGGAATGCCGCCGGGGTGCTTTTCACGCTTTCCCGGGGCGGTACTTTGTGCCGCGCCAGAGGGGTCAGATTCTCCACTTTACCGGGTAGTGCTTTATGTGTAGGGCTAGAACTTAGTGAGCTATAGCCTCCCCAGTAACCCCCTATAGTCCCCCTTCTTCCCCAGATTCCGCCGGTGTGAATCCATCGCGGGCCATTCTTTCGGCGCAAGCCTGCAAAATATAGGCCTGTACGCTTTGCCCAGCGGCAGCAGCTGCGGCGCGGATTTCTCCGCCGCGATCTTTCGGCGGGCGAATCTGGATTGAATCGCATTTTGCAATATATCGGCTATTTGTGATTTTCTTTTTCTCTGAAATTGGCATTATATCATCCCTTTCGCGCGCGTTTATTATATTATAGCAAATCGGCCTGCATTCCGCCATGCAAAAATGCACAAGCATTCCGTCATGTTTTTGTGCAAAAAGTAGATTGCATTCCGTCATGCTTGACAATGGCATTCCGTCATGCTAAGATAATGCCACAGCAAGCGCCACGGCAGACAGCCGAACGCAAGCCGAACAAAACCAACGATTGCAGGAGGATTTTATCATGCGTAAGCTCAACAAAATCATCACCACCGCCGCAATGGTCGCCGCCATTCTGGCAGGCACCGCGCCGAAAGCCGCCGCCTGTTCCTACACTGTCGGCCCGCTGGGTCGCTACATCGTCCCGGCACAGGTGCAGAGCATGACCGCTGACGGCGACGGCGTGCAGGTCTGGTGCAGCGACCTGGGCGACGGTGACGACTGGTTTTTTACCGTTGACGCCAACACCGATTTGCACATCTTCGACCGCGTGCAGCTGGTCATTGATGCAAACGGCACACCTGATGATTTTAGCGATGATCGAGTGATCGACGCTTTTTGGAGCTGCTGCGGCATCGATTGACAGCAGCGCGGACACTCTAGCAGGGCTGCACCGTAAAGCAGCCCCGCCCCACTACCCCGGCAGCAGCCGGGAGATTATACGAACGCACACCACGAGCAAAGGAGTGTTACAGCATGAAGGAATACCAGCTTGATCCGCTGCCTGACGTCACCGGCGACCCGGCAGAACTCTTTTTCGATGACCGCGAAGATTGCGAGTTTGCACGCACCCTTGCAGCCCGCACCGCCGCGATCATCTCCCAGGTGCGGCGCTACACCGTCACCCGGTACACCTACCCCGGGCGGCAGATCATTGTAGCCCCCAGCACCCGCACCCCGGGCGGCTGGCAGGTGACTTTCTACCATACCGACCGGATCACCGGCGATATGGAGCCATCCTATCACACCGACTGCGACACGCTGGAAAAGGTCGCCGCCGAAATCCCGCACAGCTTTTGCGCTGCCGATGCCGTCGCCTGATCCCAGCCGGACGCCTTGACGGGCCGCACCGTAAAGCGACCCGGTCCCAACACCCGGCACACCGCCGGGACAATTTGAGAACTGAATACAGGAGGTTTTACACCATGAGAAACAACGATCTTATTGCAACCGCCGTTTGTGCCCAGTACACCCCTGAACAGCTGCACAAGCTGGCCGCCCATTACTACACCGCCGACGAGATCGCCAGCGCCGCCGCAAAAATCATTGTGGAGCCGGGCGAAGACGGCACCGCACCCGATCCCGTGGAGATTGCAGAAGAAACCCTTTGCGCCGCTCTTTTCCACACGTTCGACGGCTGGAAAAGCCCCAGAAACGGCGGGCTGAGCGTCAAGCGCGGCGAAAAGGCCGTGATCCGCTGCAAGCTCTGGAAGTACAAGGACAGCCCCAAGCCCGAAGACCTGCCCGCCGACGCTGACCCGCTGACCCGGGCAGCCGCTGAGCAAGGCGGCGGTGACTACTACATGACCACCGCCTACCTTTTCGGACGCTGGCAGGTCGAGAAGCGCGACCCGAAGAAACCCGCAGAAAAACGCTTTAAGTCCCTTGATGACATCCGGGCCTATAACAAGATGCTGGCCGACCAGCGCAAAGCCGCCAAGGCTGCCGCTGCCCAGCAGGACAAACCCCAGACCGAACCGGCGACCGCCGAACGGCCCGCCCCGACTCCCAAGCAGGAAGCAGTGCCCAGTGTGGCCGCACTCAAGCAGGCAGAACGCAAGGCAAAGCGGGAATTTATGGCCGTGTCCGAAGAGGACCGCCCCGCCCAGGCGAAAGCGCTGGCAAAGTGGCGCGATACCCGGCAGGCCGTCGCAGACGCAGAGAGCGCACCGAAGACCGCCGCACCCGCACCCGAAGCAAAGCCCCAGACCAAAGCAGCCCCCGCCGCCAGCGCAGACAGCGCCCCGGCATACTGCGAACAGACTTCTTTCTGCTGAATGGGATACCCTAGCAGGGCCGCACCCAGAAAAGCGGCCCCGCCCCACACCCGGCACCCCGCCGGGACGATTTGAAAATTGAATAGCAGGAGGATTATACCATGAAACTTTCTACCAACTTCACCCTGTTCGGCCTCAATGTCAAGGCGATCCAAGCCTATCTCAAGGAGCAGGCAAAGGACCGGCGCGGGGTTCGCATCACCTGCCGGGGCGATCTGGTCTATATCATCACGGCATACACCGCGTTCAAGCTGCCCTCTGTCCTGTATGCCGACGTGATCCAGCCCGTGACATTCCGCGAATGCCCCGCCGACGGCGTGACCATCATTTCCGCCCAGTATGGTTTTGAGGTGGAAGAGAACGCGCCGGATCTGGTGGACGTCTTCAAGCGCCACGCCCCCAACGAAAAGCCCGTGGAGCGCACGCCGTTCTTGCAGGACATTCCCACCGGCAAAAAGAAGAGCGGCCTTGCACGGCTTTTCCACATCGGGACAACGCCCATCTTGATAAATGCCGACTACGACAGCATGGTGAACCCGGTGCAATTCACCTATCACGGCACGACGCGCGGCTATTCCCCCGTGTACGCTGTCAGCGCCAGCGATCCGACGATCTCCGTCATCATGCTGCCCATCAAGCCCACCGCAGAAGTGGAAACGCTCTGCAAGAAAATGTTTTCCGAATGACCCGCAAGGCCGACGGCATCCCGCCGCCGCTGGTGCAAGCCCAGCCGCCCCGCCGGGGCGGGCGCTCATGGGTCCACACCCAGACACAACAGAATAACAGGAGGTTTTACCATGTCTTGCATTCAACTTTCCGAAAAGCACATTGCCACCGTCGCTCACGGTCTGGCATTCATCCTCAACGGGGCCGGCGGTATGTGCCACCTTGCCGCATCCTACGAGCTGCCGGAGTTGTCCGACGCTCTGAGCGCCTGCCGATATCCGCATGACTTTCTCTTTGATGACCGCAAGATTTACGCCGTTCTCTACAAGCTGAACGATGCCGCATACACTGGCCGCTACCACTTGGAGACAGCCGACGCCGAAGATTTTCCCACCATGCCGGCCATCTTTCCGCACCTGCTCCATCTTCTCGACTGGGATGCAGGGCGCTATACAATCGACCGCGATTTTTACGCATTCACAAAGCTGCTGGACAGTTTCATCTACCAGTGCAACGAAGATGCAACCCGGAACAACCCCGTTCTAAAAGCTCTTTCCGGCACTTCCCGTGCACTGTATGCGTTCATTGTCCAGAATGCCGCCGAATATAACAACGCCGAATGGATCATCTGACCCGCCCCGGACACCTCAGCAGGGCCGCACCGTAAAGCGACCCCGCCCCAGCCCGCAAGGACCACACGAAAACGCGAACCCCCTACCGGGGAGAGCGAAACGCTTTGAAAACTGAATATTTGGAGGTTTACACAATGGCTATCATCAACGAAGAGAACGCCCGCATTTCAAAACAGCTGTCTTCTTTCTCCGACTATGTGGAGGGAAGCGCAACGGCCAGCTACAACGCCCAGTGCGCCGAAGCCGCCGCGATCCTTGAGCAGGTCAAACCCAAGTGCGCCACCGCAGACCAGCGGGAGCGGGCCGAATGGCTGTACAGCCGCTATTGCGCCGTGCTGGCCGAAGCGATCAACCGTGAAAACGAGATCGGGACCCGTTGCCCGTCTGTGCTCATCTGCGGCCCCGCAAACTTTCCTGTTCGCAAGAAAGAGAAGCAGGTAGCAGCGTGGGACGCGAACCGCGAGAACTTCCGCAAGGCTGACCACTATTTGCAGATGCTCAAGCGGGCGCACACGCTGGCTGTCAAGTCCGACGATCCCGAAGCGCTGGACTATCTCCGCGCAAAACTCGACCAGCTCCAAACCGCGCACCAGACCATGAAAGACGCGAACGCCTACTATCGCAAGCACAAAACGCTTGACGGCTGCCCCGGCGTTACCGCCAAGGAACGTGCATGGCTTGAAAATGACCACGTTTTCAACGGCGGTTCTCCGCTGGCTCTCTACGGTTGTCCTTATCCCGCCTATGCACTGCAAAACAGCAACGCCAGCATCAAGCGGGCAAAGGACCGTATTGCAAAGCTGGAAACAGCCAAGGCCGCACAGCCCGTGGAAGATGAACACGACGGCTACACCTACCGGGAGAACGCCGAAGCAATGCGTGTTCAATTCCAGTTCGACGGCAAGCCGGATGACGAAACCAGGGCGCTTCTCAAGCGCAACGGTTTCAGGTGGGCACCGTCGCAGGGTGTCTGGCAGCGCCAGCTCAACGACAACGGCAAGTATGCTGCCCACCGCGTCATGGAGGTTCTGGACGGCCAGCAGTAAAACGGATACTCTGACGGGGTTGCACCGTAAAGCAGCCCCATCCCAGCCCGCAAGGGCAACACGTCACCGGCCCCGGTATCTATATACCAAGACCGGCAAATCTAAAAACTCGAATCCCTACCGGGACGAGCGATAATACATAACACGGAGGTATCCCACATGAAACTCAAAGAGACCCGCATTCTTGACGCTGAGGGCGCACGCTACGCCTGCATTGCCAACGACTACTGCACCCGCTGCGATTGTGAAGAATATGACCGCATCCTGTCCGACGCGGACACGTCCAGCCGCAAACCGGGCGGCATCACGGTTGACGATCTGGCCCGCATTGCCGAAGCGATCAAGGCCGTCAGTGAAACGGACGACGACGTGCCCGCTATCGCTTTTGCGCTTTCCCGGCGCACCATGTCCCACTTTGAGCAGGCCTAACCTTAACTCGCCCGTTTTTGTGGGCTTTTCCATCATGAAATAGGAGGTTTTGTTATGTTTAAACCATTTTTCGTTGACTGCTCTGGCAAAAAGCACATTTTCCCGGACGACCGCGCACTGAAGCGTTCACTGGCGCTCGCATGGCGGCGGGGTGAAGACGTCTTCTGTTTCAAGTATCGCTTGAAATCAAGCTATACTTGTGGGCACAGCTATCAGCTGAACACGATTCAGCAAACTTGCGACGGTTTTGTCGTTTGTTTTGGATTTGAAAGCCCACTGGGCAAAGAATCCTATTGCTTTTAATCGTACTCGCCCCGGTATCCCGCCGGGGCTTTTTGTGTTATACTTTCATCAACGAATTTTCTATTTTTCGTGCCAGAAATTGAACTATGCTTTACAAAATGCGTAAAAAGGAGATGTTTTTGTGTTTGAAGGTGAAGTTTTCGCTCCTTGGCGACTTGTTGCCAGCTTTGCAGACGGTAGCCGGTTATTATTCGATGGTTTGACCGAACAGCAGGCAAAAGTAGCCATGGAGAGCGCCCAGCGGGAGCACGGCTGTATTTCGTGGTGGGATCATGTGACAGACCTGAATTATGAGGACGGACGTTATTATCGCACCACGCCAGAGCCGCCCACGATCCACGTCTTGAAAATTGATGAATAAAGAAATACCCGGTAGGCCATACAGCCCGCCGGGTATTTCTTTGCTCATTTTTCATTGTTTCGGGTATTCGTGTTTGTTCCCCAGCGGCGTTTTTGCGTTTCGCGGAAATGTTTCACATACGCGTAAGCTTTCCCGGCCTAATTTGCCTTTATATCATACGCGCGAAGGTGAAATGCTTTCACGTTTTTTGTAGACCCTTCCGGGGGGGTGCAGCGTTTGCATTCTCTAAGCCGGTGTGCTTTACTTACGCGCGTTATACGCACGCGCACGGATTTCTTCCGCCATCGGCATCCATTCCAGCGCTTCCGCCATTCGCACAAGTGCTTCCACCTTTTTACGCTTTGTATGTGAAACACTGTAGTCAATTTCGTTTGCCACTTCCTCAAAACTGTGGCCTTTCATCCACAGTCCCTTAATGATCCGTCTGTACACATCATTTAGTGTCCAAATTTGTGCCCAAATCACGCGAGAATCGCCCTGTAAAATAGTTTTTTGGATTTCCAGATCATGCAGACGCTCAGTATATCCCCGTTCCTCTGCCTTTTCCGCGAGGTCTGCCGTGCTGTCACTGTGCCCGCTGCCGTGGGGCATACCGCTGTACTCAATTCCGCGCAGGCAGCTCAATTCTGCTTCGATTTCCGCCTGTTCTTCAGCAATGGCGCGCAGTTTCTTCGGAATATCTGCCGCGTAGTCCAAAATGATCTTTGCATCTTCAATCCGCATCTTCTGCGCCCTCCTGCGGCTCTGCCGTCACTGTTTTTTTGTAGCAGCTTCCTTCTTTGCTTCCAGTGCCGCTTTCCGGCGGGCTGCCTGCTTTTGCTTCACCTGCAAGCCCAGAGACTTCTTGAAATACTCCGGGAACGGCTTTCTTCGTGGTTTGCTCATGTTTATTCACCTCTCAGCGGCCCAGTTCGACAATAGGCCCCATGATTTCAATTTTATCTTTCAGCACCCGGTGCTTTTTCAAGCTGGCAATGATTTCCTGCTTGTGTGCCGTGTAGAATTTTTCTCCGACCACAAAATACCGCAGTTCCGGGTTGAACTGCTGCCGAATGCGCAGGCAGAAGATCATGTGACCATCTACCGGCACATCCAGCTCATAGACCGCGATTTGACCGGTTTCTTTGCTGATTTCACGGCAAAGAAACACCGCGTTTGTCTCAAACCTTGCCTTTTCTTCATCTGTCACAGCTTTTCACTCCTTCCTGCCTGTTTTGCAAGGCGTTTCCACTCCCGGATTTCATCCTTGCTGTCCGGCGTGATGATTTCCGTGAACTTATAGCCTTTTGGCTCTGCGATCAGGTCAATAAACAACCGGCGGCGGTAAATGTAGTCCCGCTGTGCCCGCCGGGTGAATTTCGACTTGATTTCGATTACTTCCACTGTTCCGTCAGCATACACCAGCACATAGTCTGCCGTATATCGCGCCGCTGGCAGTTTGACATTGCCATACTCCTTTGCGGGCAGCAGGGGAAAGGCAACGTGCGGCGTTGCCTTGATGATCCTGCCAGATTCAACGCCTGGCAGGATCACAGATATGTAATACTCGTATTCGCCCCGGCTCTCGAAGGTTTTCCCGATTTTCCCAGCAGACTTTGCCGCATCCGCCAACGTCTGCTGCGCCGTGGTACACTTTCCCCTTGTTCGCCGTGCGATTTGTGCTTCTGCCTGCGCCCGGTAGCGCGGCGGCAGGTCTTCAAGGTTCAGCCTTGTGCTCATGTCTCCCCCTTTACCATTTCCGGCTCAGAATGGCATAGCATTGTGCTTCCGTTACTTCCCAGCCGTCTTCCCGGGTTTGGTCAGGCTGGTGCAGTTCCCCCGGATCGTAAACAATGCTTTTTTCCAGTTTCCAGCCCGGGAAACGCTGGCTCCACCAATAGGCGTCATTCTGCATATCGCCGCAGGCGTCCCGAAGTTGTTTTCTACTCCACTTCGTGTCATTAGGTACCTGCTCTTCCGGCAAAATCAGGTTTTTGGTTTCGATGCAGACACGCTCTGTGTGGTTGTAGATATACCCGACCGTTCCGTACTTGCCTTGCGTTGTCTGGTCTGTTCCCAGAATTTTTTTCATGTCAATGCGATCCGCATTCATGGTTCCCAGACTTTCATACTCGTTTGTTCCGGGAATACGGCGACGCCAGAGGTCTTCCAGCATTTCGCGCACTTCGCGGCGGTCGATCTGGTCAAGCCCGCTGCACTCTACAAAGCCGTGCATATGTAACCGGCCATCTTTGCCTTTGCGCACAGCCCAGAGCATCATTTTGATTTTCTCCCGGGCAATCTTGAACCGCTTGCAGATTGCAGCGATTACACGGCGCTTATAGTTCTTTGTTTCCCGGACGCATCCCAGAAAGTCGTCCGGCAAGAAAACTTCTTCAAACGTCCCGGAAAGGAAGAACCCGTTCTTCGTGAAGTTCGCAACAACCTTTCTTTGCTTTTTCCGCAGGGAAGACATCTTGTTCCGGGCTTTCTGTCTTTCACCAGACTTCTTCTGCTTCTTCCCTCTGGTATTTCGTTCCTGCGGGGTAATGGCGTAGAGACACACAGCCATATAACTATCACCACAGATAATCTTTTTTTCTCTGATATAGTTTCTGCGCATCCCTATCACCTCCTGTCCCGGTCAGCTTCCTGTGTTTATTTTTTCTTCTGTGGACCAGCACAGTCACAGGAATAACGGGTATACAAGCTCCCTAAAGAGGACTTTCGCCCCTTTAGGTTATGCTTTTGTTTTGCCAATTTCTGGCGGTCAGTCTTTCGGTGCCGCCGGGTAGTACATCCAGTGCGTCACGTTGCCGTGTTCACTGAACTTGTCGTCCTTCCCCTCAACAAACCACTGTCCGTTGCCATCGTGGATTTCATAGTGAGCATCGTGCTGGGTGCCATCTGCGCAGTATCCCCACACCTTCATGCTGGTTTCGCCGGAGTAAACTTCATCGCCATCATGCCAGGTTTCATTGTGGGTGGGCGGTGGATCACTCGCCCGCCGCCATTCCGGTACTTCCACTACCGGTGCGCCGTCCAGTTCTTCGATGCAAGCTCTAAATGCGCTCTGGATCATCGCATCCACAACCACGTTTCCCGTTTTTGTTTCCATGATTCCCAACAGAATATTATTTCTGACCGGCAGGGCATCAATTATCATTCTTTCGCTCATTTGCTTTTTCCTTTCTTGCAGCGTGTCCCATATCAGAAAGATTTCTCTTCTTTGCTGCCACGCTTCGGATTTCTTTTCTGCATTCCTTGCAGTAGTGGGTGTTCGGACCGGCTTCATAGACCTTTCCGCACCTTTCGCAGATTTCTTTAACCATTGTTTTCTGCCCTCCAAAATTTAGTCATCGTTTCGGAGTACAGCTTGTAGCACTCTGGGCAAAGGTCAGTGCCTTTGATTGGCCCTTCTTTCCACGCCCTGAGAGCTTCCGAATAGCCGCTTTTGTACCGATCCAGCATTATTTCTTTTTTGCAACGATCGCAAATTCTTATCTCGACATCTCTTCTCACTTTTTTGTTCTCCCGCCTTTTGCTTTCTTTTCATCACGCTTCGGCTCATGATCTGCGGTGGTTGTCAGCTTCACAGTGGGTTGCGGCTGATCCGACCGGTTCAGCGGCTTATCAAAGCACACGTTCATCCGGTCTCCCTCCGGCTTATCGTGCCACGCCAGCGCATAACGAATGCCCAGCCAGACCGTTTCTGCGCGATACGGAACCCTCATACCGTCTTCGATGAGCGGGTGGCAGGCAAACATTTTATATGTTCTTTCCATATCGTCCTGCATCGCGTTCCGTCTATCCAGCGCTTGAAAAAGACTGTCGTTTTCGTCCTCTATCGCTCTGAACCGTTTTGCATCCACATCGGCATAGTGCTTCGCCATGCAGAGGTCTTCCGCAAGATCATTGAACTGTCCCATGTGCAGGCGCAGATACATCTCGCAAGCAGTCTGCACAGCTTCCGCCACCGGGCGGCTCATTGTCACCGTGACGGTTTCAACTACCGCCGGGGTATCTTTTTTCTTGTCCATGCTTCCACCTCAAATTCTTACGGGCGGTGCTCCGTATCCGTCGCGCACCACTATGCCGTCTTTTTCTGAAATGTACATCCACGTCTTGAATGGGAAATTTGCAGCCGGAATGCCTGCTTCAAGAGCAGCCTGTTCCAGCATCACGCATGGCCCATAGTCGCACCCAACGGAGATTTTTGTCCACGCCTTTGCTTCTTTCTCAATCCTCATTGCCAGTTCTTTTTTGAAAACTTCAACCTGTTTCTTTGAGATTTTCTTTGCCGTAGAATCCGCAAGGAGACACGTCACAATAGACGTGTAGCCGTTATCCCCATTGCTATGCGGCTGGTTTGCAGTCACTTTTTCAACCCACCAGCTGACTGCCTTTTCGATGGTTTCTTTGGTCAAAGTCATGATGCTTTCCGCCTTTCTTTAGAGTTCTCTTATCTTCTCCGGCCACCGGCGCTGGCTCCGTTCCAGCTTGCAAATCATCGCCGCCAGCTGGATTGCTTCAGCCGCCATGCGCACGGCATGATACTGCATTTCCTTCAGGTCTTCTTTCGGGATTTGCAAATCTCCCTTGACTTCGTTCCACAGACGTTCTTCAATCCACCTGTCCAGCAGATAGCGTTCCACTTCCGCTTCGCTCATTTCCTCCCGGATCACTGCCCAGCCTTCATGTGCACTATGGAACATCGGAAAATTCTGGTTTGCGGCTCTCAGTTCCTTTTTGACCAGCAAACGGACATCTTTTTCTACAGCATCCATTATTTTTCCTCCCGATTTTTAATCTGCTTGGCTTTCTCCGCTGCTTCCTGGGCAGCCAAGTCCTGCAAGTCATCGTGCATCTTTTCGACGATCCTGCTCTGCCGTCTTGACATCAGCTCTGCAATGATTTCGTCCAGATCGTCCGCCACGTCATCTTTGATACTCATAGGCGCAATCAGTGCCCGAAGGATCATTCCGTCCTTCACAGCATAGATAAACCGGCAATCCTGATTGGTAGGGCGCACACAAATCTGCGCAAATTCCTTGTTCAGCTCGCCTTCCACCGGTTTCAGCAGTTCTGACCGAATGAACCCGACGCTGCCGTCAGGATTTCGCAACGCGATAAGTTCTTCTCCGTTGATAACGATTCGCGTCTTGATTTCAGAGGTAGTTCCTTCATGTACCGGCTCGTCATCCCACCTCACGCCGTACAGTTTTCCGTCGATGGTGTATTCTTCATGGTAGAAGATGTTCTTCATCTTCTTCTGCGGAATGCCCAGCATAGCTCCCAGCTCTCCCGCGTCCTGTGTTCTGGGGTAGCCATCCATGCAGTAAAAGGCACTCCCCGTGCCGACAAAAATTCTGCCGCCGTTGTTGATTACCTCACAATGACCGCAGTTCTTGATCTGGGCAGCCAGTGCAGAAAGTTTCATCTTTTCACCACCTCCACGTCCGGCTCTCCATCTTCAATGAACTTAGGGTAGGCGCTCTTTGCGTGTTTCCTTGCTTCGCGGACTGCTGCATTCGCATTTCTTGCTTCCAGCTTATACGGCAGATACAAATTTTCCTTCGTATAGCTGTCAATGCCAAACAGCATGATACTGAACTTTGCCATCGTTTGCTCCCTTCTATTTATTTTTTCTGTCGGTGGGCACTTCCGGGCTTGAACCGGGTGGGGCCTGTCCCATGCTCATATAAAAAGAAGCCGCCGCGTCGGGCGGCTCCACGCTTTGTCTACGCTCATTTCCCCGTAGGCTGGTATCTGTTCACGCATTCCATATTTGTGCAAAAGCGTTCCGCGCCAATGATTTTTAGCGGTTTCCCGCAATACGGGCAAAACGTCGGCTTAGGTTGCGGTTGGCCTTCTCCCTCTAAACTCTGTTGCAACCGATAGAGTGCGCACATGAACGATCCCGGCTGCACATACAGTACACATCGTTCCCTTGCTCTGCAAATATCGCAATTCATTTTTTTACCTCATCAAATACAGCCAGCAGAATTTCACCAGCGCCGCCGGGACAAGCACAGCCGCCACCAGCCAGAGAACAGCTGCCGCGATCACCAGCGCCGCGAAAATTCCGGTCGCTTCTATCTTTCCGATTTTTACTTTATGATCCATGTTTTTAGCCATTTCCCCTATCTTTGAAGTCCACAAATCGATCTTCTTCGTCTATCATGAACTCGTCGGCATTCCACGCTTCTTTGCAATCCAGACAGCACGCTGTCTGACATCCCATCGGACCCGATATGCTTCTCGTCCTTTTCTTTAGAAGTTTTCCATGCTTACCAAGTAACCGGTCATAAGAAAACATCCAAAAATCTGACACTACGATTTGTCCGCCACAGACAGGGCAGGATTTGCGTTCAATCCCTTCGCGCATTCTACTCCCCCATTATGATCCAGACCCGGTGTTCACCGTATCCATTCCAGTTCATCGCATCCTCATGGTTGCCAGAAACAGCCACGTCCAGCTTGTTGCCCTGAATAGCTGCACCGCGATCCTGCACAACGCGCACGCCAATGCCTTCTATGTACAGAACCGTTCCAAATGGCAGGCTTTCGTCTGCCGCAACGGTCAGCCCCGCCGTCACCGGTGCGCCGCTGGCGGTGATGCCGTCGCCGGTGCCGCAAATGTGCGGGTATTCTTCTGTGCAGTACGCCGTACACAGAAATTCCCCGGCATATTCCTTTGTCAGTCCATCCGGCAGGGCATTTTCATTGGCGGCAGTCTGTAACTGGTCGATAACTTCTTCATCCTGAATTGCTCTGTCCTGCCAGTTTGCCAGACGGGCGGAATAGATAATACGCTGCCCTTCCAGATCATCAATGCGTCTCTGCATCACCGCAACTTTTGTGGCATTGACAATTTCCGCCGCAAAGAACAGTACCAGAATCGCCTTTGTTTTCGCTGTCATTTCCAAACCTCCTTTTCGTCACCGCGATTGGAAACTCTTCTATTTCACTTGCCCAGCGTGCCGTGCCTTTCCCGTATGTAGTCTCCCACACTAGAGGAAAGCCACCGATTCCGTCAAACAAGCTACCCAGCGTTGCGCCCTCCGGAAGGTATTGCTTCATTTTCTGGGCGATCCAGAACCATTGCGGAAGCGCGATGCTGTTTCCCAGTGCCTTATAACGCGGGCTGTCTGCCGCCTTGTGCTTTTTCCCTTTGGTGTCCGTCCATTCTCCAATGTCCGTCCACCCGTCCGGGTATCCTTGCAGGCGCTCGCACTCTGTCGGGGTTAGCCTGCGCACGATCCATTGTATCGTCTTTTCTATCACCGCTGCGTCGTGTCTTTCCGCGTACAATGTGCCCATTTTTTCCACTTCGTATCCAATTCCGTTCGCCTTTGCTCCTGCTTTATAGGTAAAGCCAGCGCATAGCCGTCCGCGTCGATACTCCAAAGCTACCGCCTGTGGGTCGTGCATTGTGGTCAACGTGCCGGATGTTTCTTTGCTTGCGGAAACATTCGTTTGCCCATTCCCAACGCCATAGCTCGCCGTCAGGATAGCGGTATAGTCCGTCACTCTGCTTTCGTGATCCCCGGTAATGGTCGGCACTGTCTTGCCATCACCGTTTCCCCGTGCATCAAAGACCTTATACGCTACTGCCGGGCGGTCAACAGTGTTCAACGTGTAGCTCTGGTTTTCCTTCACGCCGGAACCATTTGCGCCGGCCGTTTCAGAGCGATCAATAATGTTTCCTGCTAGGCAATAGACCGGCTGAAAAAGGGTCTGATCCTGTAGCGTCGAAAGTGTTCCTGTTTTTTCGGTCTGCACCAGTGCACCTTTGCCGCCCCCGGCACAGCCTGACCGGATTTTCAAGGTGTAGGCTTGCCCCCCCTGCTGGCCCACCATTCGATCATTTCCAGCAGGGCGGTTTCCAGCAGTTCTTGTAGCTTCTTGCCACGTCGGGATGCTCTGGTCAGGATGCCCCGGCAAGCTTTCGCGCTCAAATAGTATTTCTCCGGCACGTCCACCTGCAAAATCCACGACAAGAGCGATACGTTTTCTTCTCTGGGGCACTCCCCAATATTGAGCGTCAAGCTGTCGCCAAGCCAGAGACCATCCATTTCCGGCGATTGCTCCGGCTTTGCTCCATCTGCCCCCCCCTCGGAGGTCTAGGAATTGAAGCGTCTGGTTCTTCCACGCGGGCAAGTTCTTCCAGCACGGCGCGGAAGTCTTCTCCGCCGTTTGAACTGAACGCTCCGGGAACATTTTCCCAAATAACGACAACTGGATAACTTCCATGTGTCGCCCTCCTCATTTCTTTGATGATCCGAACTGCTTCCATGAACAATCCCGACCGTTCTCCCGCAAGTCCCGCCCGCCGCCCAGCAATGGAAAGGTCTTGGCATGGGCTGCCGAAGGTGATGCAATACACGGGTTCTATCTGGTCGCCATGTATCTTTGTGATATCTCCAAGGTGGATCACTTCTTGTCACCCCACCTTGCTTTATGGGGTAAGTCCTGGCACGGGCTGCTGCCGATCAAATAATCCGCCACAATTTCGCCATCTTCTGCCCACTTCATTCCCAGAAAATCCGCAACGCCGAAACTGCCGTCTTCGCAGCAATGCGTTTCTTGTACAAGCGGTTGGTTTTCAAGTTTCTTCAACGGCCCAATTCCACTGGCGGTAAACGCCGCATTTGCCGTTGCGGTCCAGGCTGTCTCTTTATCACCAGTTCCGCCGTTGGTGAAGGTCTTCCCGCACAGCCTGCACCTGAACGTCATGTAGTACCCTTTCATTGTTCTTCTCCCTTCTGCTTTTTGTTCTTGCACGGGTGGCCGGAATCGAACCGGCTTGCCTGCCGCTGGGGGATCAGGACGGCAGGCAACTTCCTTACTACACCCGCATATCAAAACCCACCGCGCAAGAGAGGTGGCGCGGTGGGGCGACCCGTTGCGGTCGGGTCTGCTGCCTTTTGCCTGGGCAATTGGGACAGGGCGTTTCTGCGCTCACGCTGCGACGTGCCGTTCAGCTTATGCCGGACTGCCATGCGGGCACGGTTTAGGAAATACGGACAGGTCGGATTTTCACCGCCTTATACGGAAGGTTAGCGCTGCTTTTTCAGCATCCGTATTTCCCTGCCAGTTTTGGAAGATGAAACCTTGACCGGCTTCCATGGAATATGCGAGCAAAGCGGCGCAGGCGGGGTTCGACCCCGCTCCCAGCGTGCTGCGGGCACACCCTGCGCCATATAAAAGCCGCCCGGCCTTCACACATGACAACTGCTGCTTATCTGCTGAAAACTCTGGCCGGGCGGCTACATTCAGTTTGTTTTGTGGTGCGTCACACTGTATTCTTCGCATTCCTTGTTGTACCCGTCGCAGGGCGCGCACCGCTGCGACGTGATACGGAACGTGTGTTGGCACTGTTCGCCCTTCTTCGGGGCTGGATGGGTCTTTGTGGACCTCGCAAGATTTTTCATTTCTTTTGCTTTATATAAATAAGTAGCAGTGCCCAGCGGCACCGTGTTCAGATGGAGCTTTGGTTGAACCCTGCGTGTCCGGTAACGGCGCTTGTTGTGAATGGCCCATCCGGGCGTTTCCGGCGGCAAAAGCGTGTATGTCAAATCGTCCAGACCTTCACAGAAGCGTTTGACGCTTTCTGTGATTTTCTCAAACGAGTCTATAATCATCTGGCGCATTTTCATCAAATCGCCCACCGGGTCTTCGGACCATTCCCGCGTGCCGTGTTCAGGATCGGTCGTCATCATTGGCTTTCCGTTCCTTCCGCGCCGCAAACTGTGCAGCGCCTTCCGGGTATCTGGTGGGCTTTCCGGTCAGGTCTGCCGTTGCGGCAAACTCCCGCAGGATATGCAGCAGAGGGACAGCAACAACGCCGGTTACTTTCACGCTCATAGGTTCAGCCCCCGTTCTTGTCTTTCCGTGCCTGCTTGTCCACCGCACTGATGATGTGCTTTACCACTTCTTCCATGGGCATATCACCTGCCGGGACCTTGAACATCACGCCCTGCGCCTGGCCCGGGTTCTCTTTTGCCTGCTTCATTGCGTCGGCAATAATCTTCTCCATCATGCTGTCCACGTCGGCGGGCTGTGCAGCGGCAGGGTCGTCCTGCTTTTCTGCCGGGGCGGCGGGATCAGAAGTCGGGGCGGCAGGTGCGTTGCCATACTCGCGCTTCCATATGGATTCAAACCGTTCGGCGATGATTGCTTTCGCTATGGTCATGACGGCTTCTGCCTTCTTGCGGTTGCCGTTGCTGGCATCTGCAACAGTGTGTGCAACTGCTATTGCCGCCATATAAACTTGATCCGTACTGTCTCCCATTGTTTCCACGCTGAGCGAAGTTTCGTTCTTCATCTTCACGACCAGTTCTGCAATGTTCTTGCTCATAACACGACTTCCTTTCAGGACGGCATATTTCCGCCCACGTCACTAGTACCAGTGGCTTCATACGAATATTCTTTCAGCTCAATGTCCTGTACGCTGTCTTCATCCAACCACTTATTGATGATGTTAAACAGGTATTGCTTGCGCATCTGAATAATGTTCTTGTTGGTGGTGCCCAGAGAAAACATCTTGATAGCAACGCACGCTACAAGCTGGGTCAGTTCATCTCCCTGCCCGTTCATTTCCACATAGGCACTTTTCCTCTCCGGCGCATCATGGCCCGTGAAAAACGCCAGAATATGCGTTTTGCTCTTATCCATGTAGTCGTCCCCCTTACGAAGGCAGACCGTCGTCTGCATCCTGTGGCCTGCTGCCGGTGCCCGCCCGGTCGTCCACAGCAGCGCCAGAGCAGGTAGCACAGTCACCGAAGCACCCGGTGTTCGTGTTCTCTTTCAGCTTTGCCATCGCTTCCTCGATAGCGGTATCCTTTTCACAGTGCCACCGGACGCTCTGCCGCTCACCGTATTCAATCTCGCTACTGCGGGCGTTCCATGCATCATCCAGCATACCGTCCAACCGGTTCTTCATGTCGTCCAGCATCTTAATCGCCTGTTCCTTTTCCGGGCTGGACTGCACGATTACGTCAGCCAGTGCCATAGCCGCGATCTGCGCGATATCTCCCGCGTGGCCGTCAACCTGAATTTCGACATCATCGCCATCCAGAGCGACAGCCAAATAGGCATCCCATCTTTCCTTCATCTTTCATCCTTTCTCTTTGATGTGAATATTCGGTCTGGTGGAGCATCCCGGAATCGAACCGGTTCCGGGGCTACACCCCCGGACGCGCCTGCATACTCCATAAAACGGGCGGCTTGACAGGCTGCCGCCCACCCATGCGGGCCGCCCTATGTATTCTTTCAGTCCTCAGTAGGTAGGACCCCCGACTGTCGGAATGGCCGGGGCAGCCGTCTGCGTCCCCACGTTTCCGGCTGCATGGTGGGCGTGATCCGGTGCGCCCAGACCGTCGCCGTCAATCTCGCGGGTCTCTGCCGCCGATCAGCACGCCGCCCAGCAGTAGGATCAGCCACAACGCTACCACGCCAACGCCAAACTCCGTTATTACTTTGACCCAGTACAGTAGCGCTGTCAGGATGACGGCCAGAACCAGCGTTCCCGCCAGAACGGCCACCAGAATAATCAGGTTCATTTCGCTTTTCGCCCTTTCTTCTGCTTGTGTTGCTGCGTCTGCCGGGACTTCCGGCTGTCTTTGCACGGGCGGCAGTACAGCGTGGTCAGCGTGTCGAACCGGCGGTACGCCCCGCCGTCATGCCTTTTCTTGCTGTTGTTCATGTTCCTTCCGCTCCCTCCGCTCTCTGTTCCTCTCGATTAGATTATCCAGCTCTTCCCGGGCCTTCTGCTCTTTCAGCAGTTCGTCCAAGCGCCAGTACCCGTATGACTTTCCCGCCGCGTCCGCCTTGCGCACATCGGCGGTCAGCGGATCAGCGGGCGGGTTCTTATACTTCTTGCGTACCCGTTCCGCAAATCGTTCTGCACAAACGGGGCACCGCCGGGCGGTGACATTATTTGAAAGGATCACCGCCCCGCAGTCAACGCAGGTCTTGATTATCACCGGTCCATTCCCCCTTGTGGTTCTGGATGTAGCGCCGGATATCCTCCGCAAACTTTTTGCGCTTCCTGCGCTCTATCACTTCAAAGATGGTGTACATCGCCGCACACACCACGACGACTGTCACCGCCGCCGCGCCCATCATCTGGCACGCTCCCGCTTCAGCTGCTTTTCCAGCTCTAAGCGTTCGCACTCCCAGCGATACCGCCGGACACGCTCTTCCAGCAGGTTCACCTTCTGTTCCAGCTTCGTGGTGTAGCTGATGCTGCACCAGCCCCATGTCAGCAGGGCGGCAATGGTGACGATCAGTGCGAACCATACAGCCGGTTCCCGTGCGGCTGCCTGCGCGGCATCCACGCCGTAGAACCACATAATAAAGTTCCTCATGCTGGTTCACTCTCCTTCTTGTCTTCCGGTGCCTGTGCACCAGCCTTCGCCAGCTTCATGCCCTGAACCACGCCTGCGATATAGGTTGCTGCTTCCGGGTTCTCTGCCAGCAGTTCGGCCATTTCCTTGCTCTGGCTCTTGTCTTTCTCGCTCATGCTCTCACGCTCCTTTGTTGTCTGCTCCTTCCCGTCGTGCTATAATATGGTGCCATCGGTGATAAGCAGCGCCGCCGGGAAGTCCGGGTCGTAGTTGAACTCGATCCGGGCTTTTGCTTTGTGGTCAATAAATCTCACGGCTGCCCCGATTTCTCCCAACTTCTGAAATGCTTCTTCCTTGCGCCACACGCCGATTCCTATACCGTTGCAATGGATTTTTTCCGGCTTGTAGCCGTAGTGTTTCAGCACTTCGTCCACGTCGAGTTCATCAAATGCTTTTTTGTGGATCACACTTCTTCACCCCCCTTTCTGTTGCTCTCGTGTTGCCCATCTCCTCCCGCCGTGGTACAATAGCCACAGAAAGGAGGTGTAAAAATGAGCCTGTCGTTAACTAAAAAGGCTATCCTTGCCGGATACGCTCATTCCATTTCTCTTAAGGGATTTGAAACAAATCGCCTGTTTCTCGTCACCGCCGCTGGCATCATCAGCGGTATTCCTGTGTTTGATGAAAAAACAGACAATTTGAATGTTACCGTTGCACAGACGCTCAACTCTGCGGCTCTTGAAGCTGTTTCTAAGGCTGATAGCCCCGATGAAGAGCGTTCCGCTGGAAGCGGCGAGTTCATTCTGTTAAGGGATGCTCGGTTTGAAGCCACAACTCCCGTTGTGAACTTCCCCATTCTGACCGTGTTCTACGATCAGATCATTGCCGTGAGCCTTGGTACTGACCCCACCAATCGTTAAGCTCTCGGCCTTTTGCCGTCCTTGTACCGCTAATACAAGGGCGGCAATTTCTTTTGCGCTGCCTGTGATTACAATTTTCATCTTCTCGCCCCCTTTCTGTTGCTTTTGTGTTGCCTATCGGAACTTTACAGTGTCATTATAGTCAATTTTCGGAACATTGTCAATGGTTTTCTGGGATTCTTTTGTTGATTTTCGGAACTTTATTTGCTATAATGGGATTGCAGAAAGGTGGTGAATAAAATAAATGACCATCGGCGAAAGAATTAAAGTCCTCCGTAAAGAGAAAAACCTTTCAATGGAGGATTTTGGCTCTGTAATCGGTATGGGTAAGTCTGCTGTCAGCCGTATCGAAAACGGGGTCAATGGAACAACAGATCAGACTATCCGCTCCATCTGCCGGGAGTTCGGTGTAAACGAACAGTGGCTCCGCACTGGCGAGGGCGAAATGCTTGAGCAGACCCGGGCAAGCGTGCTGGATCGGCTGTCCACGGAATACGATCTGAGCAGGGAGCAGCGTTCCGTAATTGAAGCGTTCCTTGATCTGGACCCGCAGGAACGGGACGTGATCCTGAAGTATGTACATAACGTTTTTGACCGTTCCACAGAATCCGCAGCCCAGAGCACGGCAATACCTGATAAGGAAGCCCAGCGCATTGCCGAGAGCGACGAGTTCAAAGCCCTTCGGGAAAAGAACGAGCCGCCGGAGAGCGAATCGTGTACTACCGCCGGTTAGTTCTTCAACGTGCCGCTTCTGAGTGGCTGAAGAATCACCAGTAAATCCGCGCAAAAAGAAAAAGCCCACCGGGGGACAGGCCCGGTAGGCTTTTTCGTGTATACAAATTATTCTATGGAGGTATTATCTTATGAGAAAAATTTCTGTCTTTGCTGTTTCCTGTGCCGCCGTTCTCCTTCTTTCCGCTTGTGGTAGTTCTTCCAGTTCCGTGCCTGCATCTAGCGGCGCTTCGTCTGCTGTGTCCAGTTCTTCGGAACCGGTTTCTTCCGTTTCCGTTTCATCTTCTGCATCGGTCGATGATGCGTTTTCCGATTTTGAAGCCGCGCTTTCTGAGAACGGTATTGCCTATACGGAAAAGGTTCGTATGGCTGCTGAACTTATCGGCGGCGTAAATGGCTACAAATACAAAACACCCGATTATAACATTGAGGTGTATACTTTCGATCCGTCGTCCGACGCTTATCTGACTGCCGAAAAGGACGGCACCGTTATCATGGAAGGCTTTGGCTCATTCCCTGCTTATGCTCACAAAGGCATGGTTCTCATGCAGACCGACAACCTTCCCCAGGAAGTGATTGACCTGTTCAATGCTATGTAAAGGCAAAGCCCCGTCTTTCTCTGTCGAAAAAGGCGGGGCTTTGATGAACGAGTTCTGCTTTTTAATGCAACTCCACTTCTATAAATAGTTGAAAACTATGATATTTTTGGAATGAGTTTAACTTTTTCATCTCAAATGGTTGCTTTCGTCTCAAATCCGTGACTGATTAGACGAAAGTTTTTACCGCTTGAAAGGTGGTATAGTATGCCAAAGAAAAATCCATCCGGCGGCAAGCGGCTTGTTGCCTACTACCGCTACAGCGGCGGCAGTCATCAAACGGAGCAGTCCATCGAGGGCCAGCGCCGGGACTGTGAAACCTACGCCCGTATCCACGGCATGGTCATTCTGCATGAATATATTGACCGGCATATCTCCGGCAAGACGGACGACCGCCCGGAGTTCCAGCAGATGATTGCCGATGCCGGGAAAGGGATGTTCGACTATGTGATCTGCTGGAAAACAGACCGCATTGCCCGCTCCCGGTATGACAGCATCATCTATAAAAAGAAGCTCCGCGACAACGGCGTGGAGCTGCTCTATGCCGCAGAAGCCAACGTTGAAGGTTCCGGCGGTATCATCGTGGAGGGCCTGATGGAAGCCCTTGCCGAATACTACTCTGCCGAACTGGCCGAGAAGGTGCGGCGTGGTATGCGGGAAAGCGCCCTGAAGGGCAAGGCTATCGGTAGTTCCCGTCCCCTTGGTCTTACCGTGGACAAGGACAAGAAGTATATCATCGACCCCGCCGGGGCTGCCGCCGTGCGGTATATCTTTGAGCAGTACGCCGCCGGGGCGGCATCCTCTTCCATCGTTGCGCACCTGAACGAGCAGGGCTTGTGCACCAGCCGGGGCAACCCGTTCAACAAGTCCAGCGTGGTGCGCATCATCCAGAACGAGGTGTACCGGGGCGTGTATGTCAGCCCCAAGTTTGACGTGCGCATTGAGGGCGCAGTACCGGCCATTATTGACGACGATCTATGGGAGAGGGCGCAGAAGATGTTTATTCGTAACCGTCAGAGCCGTTCCCCGCGCAATGACCGCGCGGACTACATCCTGTCCGGCAAGCTGTTTTGCGGCGAGTGCGGCACTGCCATGAAGGGCGTGTCCGGCCACAGCAGCAACGGCGAGGTGTACTTCTACTACAACTGTCCGTGCAAGGACTGCCACCGCCGGAACATCCCGAAGGACGAGCTGGAAGGTCTGGTGATCCGCACCGTCTGTAACGACGTGTTGCAGCCGGACGTGATGGATCGCATTGCAGACAGTGTGATCGAAGCGCAGACTGCCGAACTGAACCAGCCCAACCCGGAGAAGGAAGCATTGCAGCACGAGCTTGCCGACGTGCAGCGCAAGGCAAAGAACCTGCTGTCTGCATTGGAGAACGGCACCGCCGGGGCTATGCTGACCAACCGCCTTTCCGAACTGGAACAGCAGGCAGACACGTTGTCCTATCAGCTGTCGTCGCTGGAATCTGAGCCAAAGTTCCCGGTCTTCTCCAAGGAAGAAGTTCTGTACCTGCTGGAACAGTTCCTTATTGCCCCCAGCGAGAAAACCAAGGCATACCGCCGCCGCTTGATCGATACCTTTGTCAGCAAGATCGAGGTGAGCAACACGGAACTGACCATCTATTTCAACATTGCCGAGGAAGATTGTGGAAAAATGAAAAAAGCTCCCCAGTCGAACCAGCCCGAAGGCTGTTCGACTGAGAAGCAAATGGTCCGAGTGGCGAGAATCGAACTCACGGCCTCTTGAACCCCATTGTGCTTCTC
>OGRA01001454.1_pt1 | contig 22339 bp, 11 predicted proteins | sample 1553351 | NCBI WGS metagenome assembly OGRA01 (sample SAMEA2580056, study PRJEB22360) | human gut metagenome | biome: human gut; feature: human-associated habitat; material: faeces | place: Denmark | collected 2008/2010
TCTTGTCCAGAATGCGGGTCACATCGTGGATAAAGCCCATGTCCAGCATCCGGTCCGCCTCGTCCAGCACCACGGTCTGCACCTGACCCAGGGTCACGGTGCGGCGCTTCATGTGGTCGGACAGGCGGCCCGGCGTGGCCACCACGATCTGGGGCCGCCGTTTCAGGGCGTTGATCTGCTTGGCAATGGGCTGTCCGCCGTAGAGGCACACCAGGCGGACCCCCTCATGGCACACGGCGATCTGGCGCATTTCGTCGGTGATCTGCATGGCCAGCTCCCGGGTGGGGGCCAGAATCACCGCCTGCACGTCCTCGCTGTCCGGGTCGATGCGCTCGATGATGGGGATGCCGAAGGCCATGGTCTTGCCGGTGCCGGTGGGGGCCTTGGCGATCACGTCCTTTCCCGCCAGCATGGGGGGGATGCACCCGGCCTGAACGGGGGTGCTGATCTCGTATCCTTTGTTCCGTATGGCGCGCATGGTGGCCTCGGACAGGCCGAAGCTGTCAAAGGGCGCGCCCTGTGTAAATTCCATAGCAGTTTCCTCTTTTTTCTATATAATCAGCCACGTTACATTATAGCATACCTGTCAATATGTCCCCATACCGCTCCAGCAGCCACCAGGTGATCCGGGCCGTCAGCCCCCACAGGGGATACGGAAGCCCCTCGTATATCGGCACCTCCATGTGCCCGGCCTGCCAGGGATAGTCCGCCGCCGCGCCCACCTTGTCATAGGGAAAGTCCGCCCCGATCTCCGGCCGCAGAGGGTAGCGGTAGATCGCGGGCGGGTGAGCCCGCAGAAAGGACAGGGGCACCGTGAATGTGTCCCGCACCTCGTCGGGACTGGGGCGCAGAGGCACCGCCGGATCCAGCCGGGCCAGCACCGGGTACATGAGCCCCTCGGACCGCAGATAAAGAAAGTCCAGGTCCCCCAGAAGCCCGATCCGCTCTGCCGGGATCCCCAGCTCCTCCCGGGTCTCCCGCAGGGCGCACTGCCGGGGCGTCTCTCCGGGCTCCATCCGTCCGCCGGGGAAGCACACCTCCCCGCTGTGGTGGTGCAGCTTCGCCGGGCGCACCTCATACAGAAGGCTCAGCCCCTCCGGCCCCTCCACCAGCGGCACCAGCACGGCAAATTCACTCCGCGCCTGCTGCAAGGACGGCCGGTGCTCTGCCAATTTCCGTCGCAGCGTCTCCTGGTCCATACAAACGCCCCCTTTCCCCCTCACTATACCACGTCCCGGGTCAAAGGAAAAGCAAAACCTAAAAAACAGCCGGAATTCACAAAAAGTTCTTGCAATCGGAAAAATCCGGGGATATAATATGAAGGTTGAGAGATTTTTATACCCAAAAGAAAGGGGTTTTTCCTTTGCAGAACGAAAAACTGAGAAACGTAGCCATTATCGCCCACGTGGACCACGGCAAGACCACCCTGGTGGACCAGATGCTCAAGCAGGGCGGCGTGTACCGCGAGAACCAGGAGACGGTGGAGCGGGTCATGGACTCCAACGATCTGGAGCGTGAGCGGGGCATCACCATCCTGGCCAAGAACACCGCCATCCAGTACGGCGACACCAAGATCAACATTGTGGACACCCCGGGCCATGCCGACTTTGGCGGCGAGGTGGAGCGCATCCTGAAGATGGTCAACGGCGTTATCCTGCTGGTGGACGCCGCCGAGGGCCCCATGCCCCAGACCCGCTTTGTGCTCAGCCGCGCCCTGGAGCTGGGTCACCGGGTCATCGTGGTGGTCAACAAGATCGACCGCCCGGACCAGCGCATTCACGAGGTCATCGACGAGGTGCTGGAGCTGCTGCTGGACCTGGACGCCACCCCGGAGCAGCTGGATTCCCCCATGCTGTTCTGCTCCGCCCGCCAGGGCATCGCCTCCTACTCCCCCGACGTGCCGGGCACGGACCTCAAGCCTCTGTTCGACACCATCCTCAGCTATATCCCCGCTCCCGAAGCGGACCTGGACCAGCCCTTCCAGATGCTGGTGTCCGCCATCGACTATAACGAGTTCGTGGGCCGCATCGCCATCGGCCGGGTGGAGCGCGGCGTCCTGAAGCAGAATCAGGAGATCGCCGTGTGCAACTATCACGACCCCGACGCCCCGGCCAAGAAGGCCAAGGCCGTGTCCATGTACGAGTTCCAGGGCCTGGGCAAGCAGCCCATCACCGAGGCCACCGCCGGCAACATCATCGCCATGTCCGGCATCGGCGACATCACCATCGGCGACACCATCTGCGCCCCCGACTGCGTGGAGCCTCTGCCCTTTGTGAAGATCTCCGCCCCCACCATGGAGATGACCTTCTCCGTCAACGACTCCCCCTTCGCCGGCCGCGAGGGCAAGTTCGTCACCTCCCGCCAGCTGCGGGACCGCCTGTTCCGGGAAACGCTGAAGGACGTGTCCCTGCGGGTCACGGAGCTTGAGGGCGCCACCGACGCCTTCAATGTGGCAGGCCGCGGCGAAATGAGCCTGTCCATCCTCATCGAGACCATGCGCCGGGAGGGCTACGAGTTCCAGGTGTCTCCCCCCCGGGTCCTGTACCGCACCATCGACGGCAAGAAGTGCGAGCCCATTGAGCGTCTGGTGGCCGACGTGCCCAGCGAATGCGTGGGCGCGGTCATCGAGAAGCTGGGCTCCCGCAAGGGCGACCTGATCGAGATGACCCCTGTGGGCAGCCGCATGAAGCTGGAGTTCCTGATCCCCGCCCGGGGCCTGTTCGGCTATCGCAACGAGTTCCTGACGGACACCCGGGGCGAGGGCATCATGGCCTCCGTGTTCGACAGCTACGCCCCCTATAAGGGCGACCTGAACCGCCGCAGCACCGGCTCCCTGGTGTCCTTTGAAACCGGCGAGTCCGTCAGCTACGGGCTGTTCAACGCCCAGGAGCGCGGCGCTCTGTTCATCGGCCCCGGCGTCAAGGTATACGAGGGCATGATCGTGGGCGTGTCTCCCAAGCAGGAGGACATCACCGTCAACGTCTGCAAAAAGAAGCAGATGACCAATATGCGGGCCGCCGGCTCCGACGAGGCCCTGCGCCTGGTGCCTCCCCGGAAGCTGAGCCTGGAGCAGTGCCTGGAGTTCCTGGCCGACGACGAGCTGCTGGAGGTCACCCCCGAGAATCTGCGCATGCGCAAGACCATCCTCAATCACGAAAAGCGCATGAAGGCTACCCACGGCGGCAAGAAAAAGTAAATCATTGATGAGTAAGAAACGGCGTCCGCCTTTGACCAAGGCGGACGCCGTTTTTGCCCTTTCTGATTGACAGGGCAAAAGTTACTATGTTATTCTGGACGGGAGAAAGCGCCCTGCGTGCTATGGGCGGGGTACGGAGATGGAGGCGGTTGATTTGCATTTTCCCCGGCTGAAAAACGCCCTTCTGTGCAGGGTCATGGTCTATGTGGTGGTTTTGGGCGGCTTCCTTGCCCCCATCTTCCTTGTACTTCGTCTGGAATTTCTTCCCGATGTTGTGAAAACCCTTGTCACACTGGGCCTTATTGTGGGACTGATCGTCTATATTTTGAAGAACCTCCTTCTGCTTATGAGCCTGGATATGTTTTTGGGGATGCTGCATTGCCGCAACAAGGCCAGAAAGCGGTTCACACTGCCGCGCACCTTTTCCGTTCCGGCGGCGGAGCGCAGCATTGCTCGCTTCGGCAGGAAATGTCAGCCGCTTGCCCTTTCTCCGCAGCCCGATCTGCTGCAATATCAAAGCAGGTATCCCATAACGGTGTATGCCAGCGGCATTGAAAAAATCATTGCCGTGTATCACACGGAGCGACTGAGCATGGGCCGGTATTACGACATATTCCGTTCCGGTGCGGCCAACGCCAAAAGACTCAAGGGTGCGAGAGGGCACCGTATGCTTGACCGCACCCAGAAAAAAGCGCCTATAAACCAGGTGGTTGTGATCCTGATACTTGCCGATCAGGTGGAGGAGGGCCTCCGCGGCCAGCTGTTCGACGTGGTCCGCAGGGAAGCGGGGGACGGATTCGACACGGCGTTGCTGCCATGTGTTGTGGATCTGGAAAAGCGCATCTGTACCTTCGACAGCGAACGGATTCCCTACACGGGATTCCAGTATCCGGCCAAGAGTCGTGGCATACGGCTTATCCGCCGGTATCTGTTCCGCGGCCGCTTCCCCTATTCCAGCTCGCCGGATATGCTGGACTCTGTCTGGAACCAGGAGCTGAGCCCTGAGAACAGCCTGTGGGACTTATGGCGCATGACAAGGCGTATTTTCATTCAGGAGGGCAGGGGGGCAAAAAAACGGTTTGGCAAAATGAAACACCGGGACATCCTACTGGAGGACGGGCTTCTCTATCTGAAATGGGAGGAGCGCGGCCTTGTGGCCGCAGTGGAGCTGCATGAGGAATCCCGGGTCGCCGCAGTGAATGCCATCGTTTCCTGGAGCTATCCCAAAAGCAATCTGATCGCCAAGGACACCGTCAAGCAGATCAAGAGCCTAATCAGCACCTATTTTGCGGAGCAGGGGTATACGGTAACATATACCCTGCCAGAGTAACTGTTCAAAGGGCGTTTTCCGCATATGAAGGGGGTCCCGCCACTCGGCGGGACCCCCTTTTGTTCAGCGCTTACCTGAGCGTTCCGTTTTCTCAGCTGTTGCGCTTTTTGCGGGACACGATGACCAGCACCACAGCCAGAGCGGCAGCGCACACCAGGACGATGATCCACATGGTGGTGTTGCTCTCGTCGCCGGTCTTGACGCCGGGCTGGGTGGGCTGATAGCCGGGATCGGCTGCGCCGCAGTCGGTGCACTTGCCATCCTTGTAGTGATGGCCGGTGGCGTCGATGACCATGGTCTCCACCTCACCGCAGCCGGTGCAGGTGCGGGTCTTTTCGCCGGGCTCGGTGCAGGTGGGCTGGGTGGTGACGATCCACTTGCCGAAGGTATGCTCGTGGGCGGTGCAGACCACGTCGTTGCGGTCGCGGACGCGGATGCGGGGAGCCATGGGGGTGCCGTCGGCCAGGACGAAGGTGTTGTCATAGGAGGCCAGGCCCGTGGCAGAGATCTGGCAGCCCACGGACAGGTTCGCCACATCGTAGAAGGTGGTGATATAGCCGTCGATGAACACGCGGGCGATCTTGCCCTCGCTGTCGCGGACCAGGATGGTCTGGACCAGGCCGTCGGCCATCTCATAGCCGGTGACGTAGCCGTTCAGGGTCACCAGCTGGCCCAGGACGGAGCTGTCGTTGATCTGGGTGGAGGTGACGGCTCTGGGAGTGACGGGAGTGGTCTCACCGATCTTCTCAATGGAGGAAACCTGCAGCTCGTTCTCGCCCTGATAGGTCTCCGTCACGCCGGTGACACGGACCACGTCGCCGATCTTGAAGTCGCCGGCCACGGGGAAGCAGTTGATGCCGCCGGTCTCATCCTGAACATAGATGCAGTCGAAGAAGGCGGTGGCCTTGTCATAGCCGGAGGCGTTGGAGGTCACGACACCCTCAATGGTGTACTTGTGACCGGCCTCGGTCTGGGCCTGGACGGTGGCAATGTCGGTGATCTTCACGGGGTTGATGCGGCCCAGCAGGTTCTCGCAGATCTTGTAGTTGGAGTAGTTCTTCTCGGAGCCGTTGTCACTGATGGTGGCCTGGACCTCGAAGTTGGACATGAAGGCCGCGCCGGACACGATGATCAGACCCTTGCCCTCCAGCTGCTCACTGGCCATGGCCAGCAGACGGCTGTCGTTTTCGGCATAGGCGTACTTGGGCACGTTGGCGCCGCCCAGGCCGTCCTTATCCACGTCCACGGAATAGGTGGTGGGATGGGTGTACACCACCGGAGTCACCGTAGCGGGCAGGGCAGAGGTGGGGTTGCCGTCTGCATCCACGGCATACACGGAGGCGCCGCCATAGTGGCTGAATACCTCGGTGTACAGGCGGTCATAGGGGTGAGCGGGGTCCACCTCCACGCCGTCGGTCAGGAAGCTCTGACCGTAGGTGTTGAAGTACAGGCGCCACTTGTCCACGCCGTCGGCTGCGCTGCGGACATCGTCATAGGTGGCGTCGTCGCTGATGCGCAGGCTGGAGCCCAGGGCCTGGAGCACCTCGTTCTGGGTGGCGGCCATGTGCTTGATGGCGGAATTGTTCTGGATCACGTCATAGTTCTCGTAGTTGTCGCTCCAGCCGGCCAGGATCACGGTGCCGCCGTTGCTGTTGAAGGCGGTAATGGCCGCCAGCTCCGCAGCACTGTAGGTCCGGGGATCGGTCTGGGCGTCCGCCAGGCGGCGGGAGGGGGCGGTGAGGATCAGGGCCTTGAACTTGGGATTGGAGCAGGCGGCGATGAGATCGTCGCTGGTCTTCAGCTCCACGGTGCGGACGTTGTACTTGCCCGCCAGGTTGCCGAAGTTGCCCATGGAATCCTTGTAGTTACCGGCCACATACTCGTTGTAGTGGGAGGCGTCGATGCCGATATACACCAGGTCGTCGGCATTCAGCACGTCCAGGGTAATGTCCTTGGTGAACACATACTCCTTGCCGTCCTGCTCCAGCACCACGGTGGCGGTGACCTTATAGACCCGGGCGGTATCAAAGGAGATATCATAGCTCAGGTCCAGGGTGCCGCTGGCGGGAACGGTGCCCGCGTCGGTGGCGGAGGTCAGCACCTGGCTGCCCACGGCATAGGTGATGGACTTGATCCTGGCGTCGGTGCTCTCGCTGTTGAACAGGGTGGTGGTAACGGTCATCTTCTCGCCGGTGACGGGAGTGGAGGTGCCGCAGGTCACATCGGAGATGCCCAGCTTCAGGGTCTCGCCCACCCACACGGGAGCGGTGACCGCCAGGTCGCCGTCACCCTGGGTGACGCGGATGTAGTAGTAGCTGTAGTCGGGGTCCAGGGTCACGGACAGGTCGCCGGTGGCCAGGACAGCGGGATCATCCCAGGTATAGGCGGTCTTGCCGGAGTTGACAATGACCTCCACCTTGGAGATGGAATCGCTGGCGTCGGGGTCGTTGACGGTAACATGGATGTCCAGTTTCTCGGGGACCTCGGTGAGGCTGCTGCCCAGGAGCATGCCGTTGACGGTGTAGCCGATCTCCAGGTTCTTGTCCTCGGTGGCGTACATACGCATGGCGCGCAGCGCGTCGTAGATGCCCTCCTCGGAGAAGTCGTCGGTGAGGATCACGTCGCGGGCGTCGTTGGCGTTGCCCCAGCGGCCCTTGTGGTTATCCTGGTTGTTGGTGGGAGCCAGGTGCCAGCCCTTATCCAGCGCCATGGTGTAGTACTCATAGCTGGGATAATAGCCGCCGGCGCCGATCTGGCCCTCGCCGTTGCCGGCCTCCACCATGTACATGCGGCTGTCGATGACGGGATCCCAGAAGGCGAAGTCACCGAAGGTGCCGAAGGTGTTGCCGGGGTGGTTGAACTGGCTGAGGCTGTCTGCGCCCTCCTGCTGGCTCAGCAGGGCATAGTAGGCGCGCATACCGGCATAGTCGGTCTTGTTGTTCAGGGTGGTGTTGTTGCGGGAGACGATACCGGGGGTATTGAAGGTGTTGATGTGGCCGGGACCGCCGGACCAGGTCATCTCGAAGCCGGCCAGAGCCACCAGGGAGCCGGCGTTGGCCTCGTTGAAGGCGGCCACGGCGGAACGGTAGCTGTTCCAGGTCTCCTGGCTGTAGGGGGTGGCCAGGCTCATGTCATACAGAGCGCCCTCGGGGTTGGCCGCGCCGCTCTTGTCGAAGTAGTTGGAGTGGTCGGTGAAGGCCACAAACTGCACGTTGGCGCTGTCGGGCAGGTTCTTCACATAGCTCAGAGCGGACTCCAGAGAGCCTGCGCCATCGGAATACTGGGTGTGGCTGTGCAGCTGACCGAAGTACAGCTGATACCGGGACTCACCCACGGTGAAGAACCAGCTGAAGGAAGCGGACTTGCCGTCGGCACGGGTGACGGTGACGGTAACATTGGTGCGGCCGTCGGTCATGTCGGCGGCGGGAGTGTAGGTGGCCTTGCCGCCGGCACAGACGGCGTTGACCTTCTCCCCGTTGACGGTCATTTCCACGGTGGGATTCTCACCGGCGTTGATGAGCTCAGCGGAGATGACAGGCCGCTTGTCGCTGCCGGTCTGGCTGCCCTTGAGCGGCGTCACGGCACCGATGGAGGGCTCGTCCACCACGGTGACCACCAGGCTGCCGCTGTAGCTGGCGCCGGAGACATTGGTCACGCGGACGGTGAAGGTCACCTGATCGGACCCGGCCAGCATGGCGGCAGGCACATTGGCGGTGTAATTGCTGCCGTCGGCGGTGTAATCGGTGATGACACCGGCAGACCTGCCGTCCACCAGGATCTCCAGCTTCTGGACCGCCTTCGCATCGTCCACGGTAAAGGTCAGGGTGTAATCCTGGCCCCCCTTCACGGAGTCGGCGGAGGTGAACTTCACGGCGGGATCATTGACGATGCCGCCGTCCAGCTTCACGCTGTCGGCTACGCCATAGAAGAAGAAGGAGTAGATGGTGTAGTCCGTGACGTTGTACATGCTGTAGGTCTTATAGCTGTCGCTATAATACTCCAGGAACTGGCTGTATCTGCCGTTGAACTTGGCGGTGCGGCTCTCCAGCTGATAGCCGCCCACGCCGCCGGAGCAGGGCTCCACGGTCCAGTCGGCGTCGTCGCTGGCGGTGAGGGAATAGAAGGCGTTGTTGCCGGTGCCGTTGGAGCACAGGTAGCCGTAGGTCTCGTTGCGGAAGCGATAGTATTCGCCGCTGCGCTCCACGGTGAACACCACGCCGCCGTTGCCGGGAATGGCCTTGCCGTCCGTGATCTGGGCGGAGACACTATTGATGGCGGGGCTGTCGGTGTTGTCATTCTGTCCGGCCAGGACGCCCTGGGCATTCTGGTTGAACAGCACCACCTGCGCGCCCTCCTGGGGCAGACTGCCGGCGGGCTGGTCCGTCTCGTCGCCTACCAGATAGAGCTGCTGGGCAAACAGAGCCTCGTTGCTGCCGATGGTGCCGAAGGCACTCCAGTTGTTCTTCTCGGCATACCACTCCAGATAGCTGCTGCGGCCCACGTTCTGGATATAGACGCAGTTTTCCGTGGCGGCGGGAAGGATGCTCCAGCCGGTGTGGGTCTTATCCAGGGGGGTGCTGGAGTATTTTTCGTCCATAGACAGCTTCTTGCCGTCGGCGGTGGAGAAGGTATAGCTGCCGTCGGCGTTGACGCCCACGGTCCAGATGTCGGCCTTGGTATAACCGGAGAGCTTGCCATTGGTCAGGGTCACGTCGGTGCCCTTGTTATAGAAGCCGGTGTACTCCGTGGACAGGGCCTTGCCGTTGGCGGGGTTGAATACCACCACCTGGTCGCCGTCGGATACGGAGGTAACGATGCCGCTTTTCTGAATTTTGAAGAATGCCTGGGCAAACAGAGCTTCATTGCTGCCGATGGTGCCGAAGGCACTCCAGTTGTTCTTCTCGGCATACCACTCCAGATAGCTGCTGCGGCCCACGTTCTTGATATAGTAGCAGCCCTCGGTGGCAGCCTGCTCCAGTGTCCAGGCGGTGTGGGCCTTGTCCAGGGGAGTGCTGGAGTATTTTTCGTCCATGGACAGCTTCTTGCCGTCGGCGGTGGAGAAGGTATAGCTGCCATCGTCGTTGACGCCCACGGTCCAGATGTCCGCCTCGGCAAAGCCGGACAGCTTCCCACCGGTGAGGGTCACGTCGGTGCCCTTGTTATAGAAGCCGGTGTACTCGCTGGACAGGGCCTTGAGGTTTGCGGGGTTGTAGATGACCACCTGGTCGCCGTTCTTCAGAGGAGCGGTGGGATCATCAGGCTGACCGGGCTGGCCAGGCTTCTGGGTGTCTGCCACCAGATAAAGCTGCTGGGCAAACAGAGCCTCGTTGCTGCCGATGGTTCCGTAGGAGCTCCAGTTGTTCTTCTCGGCGAACCACTCCAGATAGCTGCCGCGGCCCACGTTCTTGATGTAGAAGCAGTCCGCCGTGGCGGCGGCGCTGAGCGCCCAATCCACATTGGCCTTGTCCAGGGGAGTGCTGCTGTAGCTGGTGTCCATGGACAGCTTCTTGCCCTCGGCGGTGGAGAAGGTATAGGCGCCGCTCTCGGTGCGGTTCACGGTCCACAGCTCTGCATCCGTGTAGCCGGTGAGCTTGCCACCGGTCAGCTCCACATCCACGCCCGTGTTATAGAAGCCGTTGTACACGGAGGACAGAGCTTTCTTGTTGGCGGGGTTGAACACCACCACCTTGTCGCCGTTCTGCAGGGTGGTCAGATCGGTGACGATGCCGCTTTCCCGGGCGGCGGCAGTGTCCAGCTTATAGATGCTGGGCAGCAGCATGGACACGTTGGTGTCCGAGGTGTAGTTCAGGAAACGGGGGTTTCTCACATTGTACAGAATGCGGCCGCAGGCCGTATTCGTGCTGGCAATGGTGGCGGCGCCGTTGTCATCGATGGCGATGGTCCAGGTGTCGGTGCCCTTGCCGGAATTGCTCATTTCCTTTGCCTTGACAGCAGAGATCTTTTTGCCGTCGGAGGCGGTCAGGGTCCAGGCCCCGGCGCTTCCGCCCAGCGTAAAGATTTCCACCTTTTTGTCCAGGGCGTCCAGCTTGGTTTCCACGCTGGAAAGGAATTTTCCGGACATGGCCCCGGCGGCAAAGGTGCTGTCGTTGGCAGTTGCGGAGAGGATGATCTGGTCGCCGGCCTTCAAGGTCGATGCGTCGGTGACCAGTGCTGCACTTTTGGACGCCGGGTCCGCTGCGAATACCGACACCGGCAGCAGGGAAACCAGCATGACCAGTGACAGCAGCGCAGACAGGAGTCTGGTGCGTACAGGTGTTTTCATCAAACAATAACCTCCTTTAATTTCCCCGGAGCTTCCCGCCCCACAGGTATTTTCATTGTAACATACGCTTCTATCAGTTTCCAGCTTTATTTGCAGATTTGACACAAATTTTGCTAATATGTGCACAAGGCATGGATGATTGCACAAAGCCCTGCTTGACAAGGGGGGCGCAACTTGCTATGCTGGTGTCACCAATTGCCGAAAGGACCGGTATATATGAAGAAAAAAACGAAGGGGCCCGGCCCTGCCGCCTGGCTGCGGGAGAATAAATGGACGTGCGTCGTGCTGGCGGCGGCGCTGGCGGTGCTGCTGGCGGCGCGGCTGCTGGCGGCTCCCGTGCCGGTGCAGTCCGACGAGCCGGAGAACCGCGCGGATTACGAAAGCGCCTCCGTGGACCAGATCCTCTCCGATTCCACGGAGAAGGACCCTGCCTCCGACAACGGTTATCGCGGCGAGCAGCTGCTGCTGGTCACCGTCCGCTCCGGCGACTATAAGGGCCAGCAGATGCAGGTATATAACTATGTGGGGCCCCTGTATGGCGGGCCGCTGAAGGTCGGGGACCGGGCCACCGTCCTGATCTCCACCTATTCCGACGGCACCGTCAATGCCACGGTGTATGAATTCGACCGTCTGCTGCCCCTTTGCATCGTGCTGGTGCTGTTCATCGCGGCAGCGGTGGCCGTGGGCGGCCGGACGGGGGTCAAATCCCTGGTGGCCCTGGCGGTGACGCTGGTGTGCCTGTTCGGCGTGCTGCTGCCGTCCCTGATGAAGGGGGCCAACACGCTGCTGATGACGTTTATCGTCTGCGCCTATGTGGCGGTGGTAAGCCTGACCATCGTAGGCGGCGTCCGGAAAAAGACTGTGTGCGCCATGCTGGGCGCGGTGGCGGGCACCGCCCTGGCCCTGCTGTTCGGCCTGCTGGCCCAGGGACTGACCCGCATCGACGGCCTGCGCATCGACGACGTGGAGCCCCTGCTGCAGCTGCGGCAGACCGGCACGCCCATCGGTCTGCGGGGCCTGCTGGTGGGCGGCATCGTCATCAGCGCCCTGGGCGCGGTGATGGACGTGACCATGGGCATTGCCTCCTCCCTGTCGGAGGTCCACGCCGCCAATCCGGAGCTGTCCCGGAGGGAGCTGTTCCGCTCCGGCATGAACATCGGCCGGGACATGGTGGGCACCATGACCAACACCCTGATCCTGGCGTTTCTGGGCAGCGGCTTTACCCTGATCCTGTACCTGTATTCTCTGGGACTGTCCCCCCGGCAGCTGCTGAGCTCGGCCTATGTATCCCTGGAGGTGGTCAGCGGCGTAGCCAGCAGCGTGGGCGTGATCCTGTCCATCCCGCTGACGGCGCTGATCACGGCAGAGGTCTTTACCCGGGAGAAGAAATCCGGAAAGAGCGCATAAGCATAGAAGGGTTCCCGCCCCCGACAGGCGGCGGACGGACAAAATTTAAGTTAAATTACAGCTTCGGGGCGTATACTTACCGTATACGCCCCGGGATGCGTTGGGGGAAAACGAAGGGAGGTGCCCGGTGAAGGCGCTGGTAAAGGAATTGCTGCACCTGACGGAGGTGCGGCAGCTGACAGAGGATGTACGCGGCGGCGTTTCGCCGGTGCTGGTCACCGGCGTGGGACCGGTCCACCGGGCCCAGGTGGAGGCGGCCCTGCACCGGGACAGCGGACGGCCCCTGTGGGTGCTGTGTGCCGACGAACGGGAGGCCCGGCGCCAGGCCGGTGACCTGGCCGTGCTCACCGGGGAGACGCCCCTGGTGCTCCCGGCCCGGGAGCTTCAGTGGCGGGGCATGGAATTCACGCGCCAGGGGTCCAGGATGCCAGTGGGAAAACCAGCGGCTGGCGGCCCTGTACCGCCTGGCGGACAGCCCCGTGGTGGTCACTACCCCGGACGCGCTGGTGCAGCGGTGCATCCCGCCCCGGGTGCTGGAGCGGACGGCACTGACCCTGGCCGTGGGCCAGCAGTGGGACCTGAACGCCCTGACCCGGCGGCTGGCCGGAGCCGGATATACCCGCTGTGACCAGGTGGAGGGCCCGGGACAGTTCGCCCTGCGGGGCGGCATCCTGGACGTGTTCTCCCCGGGCATGGAGCAGCCGGTGCGCTGCGAATTTTTCGACGACGAGATCGACTCCCTGGGCATATTTGACGCCGCCACCCAGCGCCGGGTGGAAAACCGCCGGGAGGCGCTGCTGCTTCCGGCGGCGGAGGTATTGCCCGGCTGGGAGGAACATACGGCGGAGGACGCCGCCGCCCGGCTGGAGGCCGCAGTAAAGCGCCTTGCCCGGAAGCAGGGCACCCAGGCCCTGCGGGACCTGCTGACCGCCGATGCCGCCCTGCTGCGCCAGGGGATCACCCCCAACGGTGCGGACCGCTGCATGGCGGCGGTGTACCCGGAAAAGACCACCGCCCTGGACTATCTGCCCGCGGATGCCCTGATCTGCGTGGAGGATAGCGGCCGCACAGCGGAGGCCCTGCGGGGCTGGCTGTGGCAGCTGAAGGAGGACGTGTCCGCTGGAATGGAGGCGGGCTTTCTGGCCGGTGAGCTGGCGGATTTTGCCGCCTCGGAGCCGGAGCTGGCCCTGGGGCTGGAAAAGCATCCGGTGGTGCAGCTGGACGGTCTCACCACCGGGCGGCAGCTGCTGCAGCCCCGGGACCTTCTCCAGCTGACGGCCAAGCAGCTGTCCAGCTACGGCGGCTCCCTGGAGCTGGCCTGCACGGACCTGACCCACTATCTCACGTCGGGCTACCGGGTGATGGTGCTGTGCGGCGGCGAGGTCCGGGCCCGGAACCTCCGCCGGATGCTGGCGGACCGGAAAATCCCCGCCGCCGTGGACCTGTCCGGGGAAAAGTCCCCGGAAAAGGGCACGGTGCTCATTGCCGTGGGAGCCCTGTCCGCCGGGTGCGAATATCCGGAGGGGCGGCTGGCGGTGCTGACGGAGGGGCAGCTGACCACGCCCCTGTCCGGCCGGGCCAAAAAGCCCCGGCCCAGGCGGGACAGCAATCAGCAGAAGCTCCAGTCCTACACGGACCTGACCCCCGGGGACCTGGTGGTCCACGCCCATCACGGCATCGGCCGGTTCGTGGCCATGCTGCGCATGCCGGTGGACGGGGTGGAAAAGGACTATATCAAGATCGCCTACGCCGGGCAGGACGTGCTGTACGTTCCGGCCACGTCTCTGGACCTGGTCAGCAAGTACATCGGCCCCGGCGAGGACAACGAGCGCACCAAGCTCAATAAGCTGGGGGGCACCGAGTGGGCCAAGACCACCCGCAAGGCCAAGGCCGCCGCCAAGGACCTGGCCGAGGGCCTGATCCGGCTGTATGCCCAGCGCCAGCGGCTGGCAGGCCATGCCTTCTCGCCGGACAGCCCCTGGCAGCAGGAGTTTGAGGACGCCTTCCCCTACACGGAGACCGACGACCAGCTCCAGGCCATCCGGGACATCAAGGCCGATATGGAGCAGCCCCGGCCCATGGACCGGCTGCTGTGCGGCGACGTGGGCTACGGCAAGACCGAGGTGGCCCTGCGGGCGGTGATGAAGTGCATTCTGGACGGCAAGCAGGCCGCCATTCTGGTGCCCACCACCGTCCTGGCCCAGCAGCACTATGCCACGGCGGTGAACCGGTTCCGGTCCTTCCCGGTGAACATCGAGGTGCTCTCCCGGTTCCGGACCCCCGCCCAGGTGCGGGACATTCTGGCCCGGACCCAGGCGGGAAAGGTGGACCTGCTGATCGGCACCCACAAGCTTCTGCAGAAGGACCTGCAATTTCACGACCTGGGGCTGCTGGTCATCGACGAGGAGCAGCGCTTCGGCGTTACCCACAAGGAAAAGCTCCGGGAGCGGGCCCGGCAGGTGGACACCCTGACCCTGTCCGCCACCCCCATTCCCCGGACTCTGAATATGGCCCTGTCCGGCATCCGGGACATGAGCACCATCGAGGAGCCGCCCCACGACCGCCAGCCGGTGCAGACCTATGTGATGGAGCACGAGTGGCCCGTCATTGCCGAGGCCATCCGCCGGGAGCTGAGCCGGGGCGGCCAGGTATATTACCTGCACAACCGGGTGGAGAACATCGAGTCCACCGCCGGACGTCTGCGGCAGTGGCTGGGGGAGGATGCGGCCATCGGCATTGCCCACGGCAAAATGGCCGAGCGGGAGCTGAGCTCCGTCATGCAGCAGATGGCCGACGGCGAGATCCAGGTGCTGGTGTGCACCACCATCATCGAGACCGGCATCGATATCCCCAACGTCAACACCCTGATCATCGAGGACGCGGACCGGCTGGGACTGTCCCAGCTGCACCAGATCCGGGGCCGCATCGGCCGCAGCACCCGCCGGGCGTATGCCTATCTGACCTATCGCCCCGGCAAGGTGCTGACGGAGGTGGCCGGCAAGCGCCTGTCCGCCATCCGGGAGTATGTGGCCTTCGGCTCCGGCTTCCGCATTGCCATGCGGGACCTGGAGATCCGCGGGGCGGGGAACCTGCTGGGCCCGGAGCAGTCCGGCTATTTGATGAGTGTGGGCTACGACATGTATCTGCGGCTGCTGAACGACGCGGTGCTGGAGCAGCAGGGGAGGGGAAAGGACATCCGCCCCGACTGCTCGGCGGACCTGGCCACCTCCGCCCACATTCCGGAGCGGTATGTGCCCTCCGCCCACCAGCGCATGGACCTGTACCGCCGCATGGCGGCCATCCGCACCACGGAGGAGGCGTCGGACCTGGTGGACGAGCTGACGGACCGCTACGGCGACCCGCCCAAGCCGGTGATGGCCCTGCTGGACGTGGCCCTGCTGCGGGCTGCCGCCGCCGACGTGTTCATCACCGATATCACCCAGAGGGCCGGTGTGGTGGCCTTCACCTTTGACAGCCGCGTGGACGTACCCAGCCTGATGGCCGTGTGCTCTATGCCCGGCTACCGCAATCGCCTGCGTCTGTCCGCCGGGGAGCCTCCCCGGCTCCGGCTGCACCTGGCCCCCGGGGAGGACGCCCTCTCCGCTGCCGGGAAGCTGACGGAGGAGCTGCGGCTGAAAAAAGAAGAGCTGGGCAAAGCTGCCCGGGAAGGAGATAACTTATGAAAAAAGCATGGATCCGTCTGGCCGCCTCGGTGGTCCTGTCCGCGCTGCTGGTGGTGGGTATTTCCGCCAGCGGTATCCTTACCAACGGCCACCGCACCGACGGCCTGTTCTATCAGGCCAGCGGCATCCGGCCCGACGCCGAGCTGCTGACCGTCAACGGAGAGACCATTGACGCCGAGGAGTATCTGTATTGGCTGGCCTATGACTGTGAGTATCTGGCGTACAACGTTCAGGACCTTGACTTTGACGCGGAGCTGTCCGAGGGGATGACCTACGGGGCCTATGCCAAGCAGGACGCCCTGGAGACCGTGAAGCTGTACGCCGTGGTCCGCCAGTGGGCCAAGCGGGGGAATGTGACCCTGTCCGACGCCGACCGGGAGGCCCTGGAAAACCAGCGCCAGCAGTATATCACCTATTACGGCAGCCAGGAGGCCTACAGCAAGCAGATCCAAGGCATGGGCGTGTCGGAGGCCATGTTCGACGCCATCAGCCGGGGCTATTACCTGTATGCCGGGGTGCGTCAGGCGTTCTGTACCCCCGGCAGCGCTCTGTACCCTGCCCAGGAGGACATTGACGCCCTGGCCCAGCAGAAGGGCTATGCCACCAGTCTGCTGCTGTACTGGCCCCTGGACGGCCAGGATGACGACAACACCCGCCTGGCGGCCGAGAGCTTTGCCCAGCAGCTGCGGGACGCCCAGGACGTTACCGCCGCGTATCTGGATCTGGCGGGCCAGCTGGGCATGGAGGACGTGACGGAGGCCGGCGTCACCGCCTCCGCCGGGGACATGGGCGAGACCCTGGCCGCCGCCGTGTCGGCGCTGGAGCCCGGCCAGGTCAGCGATGTCATCGACACCGGCAGCGCCCTGTATGTGGCCGTGGGCAAGGAGCTGGACCAGTCCGCCGTGGTCAATGCCCTGTTTGAAACGCAAATCAAGGCCGCCGTGGCCGACGCAAAGGTGGAATACAACACCCGCCTGTTCAACAAGCTGGACCCCGGCGCCTTTTATACCAGGCTCCAGGAGGCCCGTTCGGCCTTGTCATAAAATTAACCAGCTTGTTAATTTTTAGTCAAAGCAACAAAGAAATCGGGTCTAATCCTGTTCAGTCCTACGATTTTTCAGCGCAGAGCAATTCTGGGGGTTGACTATTCGGTCGAAAATGACTACGATATAGGTACAGAGTAGAACCCCAAAACCAAATGTAGGAGGAAAATTCCATCATGAAAGATCTGTATGTCGTCAATTGCTGCCGTACCGCTATCGGCTCCTTCGGTGGTTCCCTGAAGAACCCCCCCGCCGCCGAGATGGGCGCCGTGGTGGTGAAGGAGGCCCTCAAGCGTGCCAATATCGCCCCCGAAAACGTGGATGAGGTTATGTTCGGCTGCATCCTGACCGCTGCCCAGGGCCAGAACGTTGCCCGTCAGGTGGCCATCAAGGCCGGTATCCCCTATTCCGTTCCCGCTTACACCGTGGGCATGGTCTGCGGCTCCGGCATGAAGTCCGTCATCGAGGGTGCCCGCTCCATCCTGGCCGGCGATTCCGACGTGGTGGTCTGCGGCGGTACCGAGAACATGAGCGCTGCTCCCTTCGCCTCCCTGGACGCCCGCTGGGGCGCTCGCATGGGCGACAAGAAGCTGGTGGACACCATGATCAAGGACGGTCTGTGGGACGCTTATAACAACTATCACATGGGCACCACCGCCGAGAACATCAACGACATCTGGGGCATCACCCGCGAGGAGCAGGACGCCTTCGCCGCCGCCTCCCAGCAGAAGACCGAGGCCGCCCAGAAGGCCGGCCGCTTCGACGACGAGATCGTCCCCGTCATGGTCAAGGTCAAGAAGGAAATGGTCCCCTTCGCCAAGGATGAGTATCCCAAGGCCGGCGTCACCAAGGAAGGCATCGCCAAGCTGCGCGGCGCGTTCCCCGTCAGCCCCGAGTCCCCCAACCCCCAGGTGGTGAACACCTTTGAGCCCACCGGCATCCAGGAAGCCGCCGACAAGGGTCAGCCCCGGGTCACCGCTGCCAACGCCTCCGGCATCAATGACGGCGCTGCCGCCATCGTGCTGGCTTCCGGCGAGGCCGTGGAGAAGTACGGTCTGAAGCCCATGGCCAAGCTCATCAGCTGGGGCCAGGGCGGCGTGGATCCCAAGATCATGGGCGTGGGCCCCGTGCCCGCTTCCCGCCAGGCTCTGAAGAAGGCCGGCCTGACCATCGACGACATCGACCTGGTGGAGGCCAACGAGGCCTTTGCCGCCCAGTCCATCGCCGTGGCCCGCGAGCTGCACTTTGACATGAGCAAGGTCAACGTCAACGGCGGCGCCATCGCTCTGGGTCACCCCGTGGGTGCCTCCGGCGCCCGGATCATCGTCACCCTGCTGCACGAGATGCAGAAGCGCCCCGAGGCCAAGCGCGGCCTGGCCACTCTGTGCATCGGCGGCGGCATGGGCGTTGCTACCATCTACGAGAAGTGCTGAACAGCCCAGCGGCTTAACGCAAACGAATAAAAATCTCCCCGGCAGCCAGTCTGCCGGGGAGATTTTTTTACCCGCTTCGCCTGCATGGCGGCAGCGGCAGGGCCATATACTGGGTGCTGCAGGGCGGTGTGCGCCGGTTATGGACAATGCGGCGCGATACTGTACAACGAACGAGAGACTTATCGGGAGAAAAATGTTGATTTTCCGGGTTGACAGACGAGTCTAAACGTGATAAAGTACACGATACTGGGCCGCTGGGCCCTTGTGGGTGACGAAATGCCCCAAATGTTTACAAATTTTTCAAACTTTTTATGATATAATACCCTGGGAAGTGGGTTTGAGGCCCCGCACCTGACAGGAAGGGATGCGCCGGGCCCGACGATGAAAAAAGAATTTTTCCAAGTATCTAAAAAGGTAGTTTCTGCGGTAAAGGAGCGCAGTGTGCTATGTGGATGCCGTCTCTTGATCTGGCGGGGGGCCTGTGGGCCCGGGCGCGCCGGACTTTGTATACATTTTTTTCCCGGCTTAGCCGGTATGCACAGCGGTTCTGGCTGAGCCGCGCATATTTTCCCGTACTGCTGACGGTGGCGGGGGCGTTTATGGCTGCGGGGCAGCCGGTCTATGGTGTGGTGGCCCTGGGCTGCATCGTCATCTGGCTGCTGGCCGCCTGCCCGGATCTGTTGGCTCCGGTGTGCCCGTTTTTCATGGCGTTTCTCATGTCCACCCAGTGCTACGGGCAGCTGTCAGACTTCTTGCCCTGCGCGGCCCTGGTGCCGCCGCTGGTGCTGGCGCTTCTGTGGCACTTTGCCGTGTGGCCGGTGACGCTTCGCCTGGGCCGCAGCGGCATGGGCCTGGCCCTGGTGTCCATCGCCACCCTGTTGGGCGGCTGCGACGTGATCACCCGGAAGCAGGCCGTGGAGCCTCTGTCCCTGTACTATACCCTGGGCCTGGGGGTGGGGATGCTGGTGCTGTATGTGCTGTTCCGCTCCCACCTGACAGAGAAGCGGACCTATGACCTGCACCGGCGGTTTGCCGGGATTTTCTGCGCCCTGGGCATGTGCATGGCTCTGGCGGTGCTGCTGGCCTATCTGAAGGCGTGGCTGGCAAACGGAGCCGTGGTCGGTGTGCTGTATCTGTCCTATCGGAACTTTGCCACATCCGTTCTGCTGACGGCGCTGCCTATGCCGTTTTATCTGAGCCTGAAGCACCGGGGCCATCTGGTCACCGGCGGGGTGATGGCTCTGGCCCTGGCCCTGACGGGCAGCCGCAGCGCGCTGCTGTTCGGCGCGGTGATCCTGGCCCTGTGCGGCGTGTATCTGATGCGTCACGGCGTCATCAGCCGCCGGTGCCTGACGGCCCTGGCCGTGGCCGCCGGGATCGCTGTTCTGGCGGCGGGTCCCGTGGTGCTGCAATGGGTGCTCCACAGCCGTATGGGCGAGGACATCCAGGACAGCAACTCCGACCGGCTCCAGTTTCTGGCCCGGGCGGTGGATGATTTCCTGCGGCATCCGGTATTCGGCATCGGCCTGTGCAGCACCCGGAACGCCGATGTGTTCAGCGGCGTGGAGGGCAGCATGGTGTTCTACCACAACAGCGTGGCCCAGGTCATGGGCAGTATGGGCCTGGTGGGCATCGTAGCCTACGGACGGCTGCTCCACGACCGCATTGCTCTGCTGCGGGAGGGCGGCCGCGACCCGTTCGTGCAGGCGCTGGCCGTGTCGTATCTGGGCATGGTGCTGATCTCCCTGTGCAATCCCGGCGAGTTCTGCCCCTTCCCCAACGCTGCCATGATGGTGATGCTGTTTGCTCAGGCGGAGGAGGCCGTGGGAGACGTGGCTGTCCCTGTGCGGCAGCTGCTGGTGCGTCATCTGGGCGCTCCCGCAGGGTTCCTGCAGTTTTGAAAACGTAGTTATAATTAAGTAAAATGCGGTGCAGTCCCTTTTCGGAGACTGCACCGCATCTTACTTTATACATTATTCGCCGTTGTCCCGTAGGTATTGCAGCCGCCGGAAGCTGCGCCGGGCCAGCAGAAAGCCCACAACCGCCAGCAGCAGGCACGCTGCTCCCAGCAGGAAGGTCCGGGCGTCCAGGGCCGCATGTTCGCATAGGAAGGAGAAAATGCGGTACGCCCCCATGACCAGCAGAATACCCAGCACCAGCAGGGCCACCAGCACGGTCATATCCGTGCACTCGTCGATCCGTTTCATATGCCCCTCCTCAGTCCGTTACCGCCACGTCCAGACCGAACTCCTCCGGCAGGAACCGGGGACACACGTTGCCGCTGGTGCAGATGGTGGAGGCGGCCAGCCGTGTGCCGATCTCGCAGGACTCGGCCAGGGTCTTGCCATAGGTCAGGCCGATGGTAGCTCCGGCGAAGAAGGCGTCTCCCGCGCCGGTGGTGTCCTTCACATCCACCTTCCGGCCGGGGCAGACGCCCCGCTCCCCGGTGCAGTCGGCGTACACCGCTCCCTGGCTCCCCATGGTGACGATCATCCGGGGGATCCGGGCGCTGCGGATCTTCAGGGCCAGGATCTCCTTCAGCTCCTCGGGAGTCCTTTCCGAGTAGTCGTCGGAGAACAGGATGCCCATCTCCTGCTGGTTGCAGACAAAGCAGCTGGTCTGCTGCAGAAAGTCCCGGCGCTCCACGGCGATGCTCATGTTGGACACCACCGCATACACGTCCTTGCCGTATTTTTTGGCGTACTGAAACACCCGCTTGACGATCTCCTTGTCCATGTCGATTTCCAGGGCGATGCTGTCGGCATCCCGGAAGATCTCGTCGCCCTTTTCGTCCAGCAGGGCGATCAGAGGCCGCAGGTCCGGGCGCTTGCTGATGGCGGCGCACACGTCCCCCTGGTTGTCGAACACCGCCAGCCAGGTGCCCATGCCGTCGGGGGTGGGTAGGACATAGTCGGTGTTGACCTTGTGATTTTTCAGTTGGCGCACCACGTCGGCCCCCAGGCCGGTGTCGTCCACCAGGCTCACAAAGGTGGGACGCAGCTCCACGTTGGCGATGTCCTCCACCACGTTGCGGCTGACGCCGCCGGGGACCTGCTCCACCCGGCCCACGTTGCGCCCGCCGGGGATATAGGTGGACGTGGGATACCCCTTGATGTCCACGAAAACGGCGCCCAGCACCACAATACCCATAAAAATGCCCTCCTGTGACTGTTTTCTCCATTATACAGCCGGGGGAGCGTTTGGGCAAGCCTTTTTCGGCGCATTTGTCTTGACGGGCCCCGGCCCCGGCGGCATAATAGAGGCAGCATACAAAAATTTTTCCGGCTTTTCCCGAAACCTGCGGCGATTTTTGACGGGATGACAGGCAGAAGCAACTCGAAAGGAGAATGTCACCATGGAGGACCGCGACATCGTGACCCTGTACTGGCAGCGGGATGAGGAGGCCATCCGCCAGACGGACCGGCAGTATGGCCGGTATCTGTCGTCCATCGCCTTCCACATCCTGGCGGACCGGGAGGACAGCCGGGAGACCGTCAACGACACCTATCTGCGGGCATGGGGCTCCATGCCGCCCCACCGGCCCCGGGTGCTGTCCACCTATCTGGGCCATATCACCCGGCAGCTGTCCATTGACCGCTGGCGGGCCCGGGGCCGGGTGAAGCGGTCGGCCTACGCCGTGTCCCTGGAGGAGCTGGGGGACTGCGTATCCGGCCGGGACACGCCGGAGGAGGCCCTGGACCTGCGGGAGCTGGGCCGGGCTGTGGGCGACTATCTCCGGACACTGCCGCTTCCCGCCCGCCGGGCGTTTCTCTGCCGCTATTACTATGCCGACTCCCTGGCGGAGACGGCCCGGGTCTGCGGCATCAGCGTACCGGCGGTTAAGAGTCAGCTGTACCGCACCCGCCAGGGGCTGCGGACATATCTGGAAAAGGAGGGCTTTGACGTATGAACCCGGAACAGCTCAGCGACGCCATGAATGAATTGCCCCAGGAGCTTTTGGAGG
>OGRA01001460.1_pt1 | contig 22298 bp, 23 predicted proteins | sample 1553351 | NCBI WGS metagenome assembly OGRA01 (sample SAMEA2580056, study PRJEB22360) | human gut metagenome | biome: human gut; feature: human-associated habitat; material: faeces | place: Denmark | collected 2008/2010
CAAATGCTGAAAAGCTTTGATATGGGCTGTCGCCAAAGCTGGTCGGGCCACGCCGTATCCAAAGGCCGTGACGATCCACGGCGAGGCGACTCCGGCACAGAAGCAGCAGCTTCAGCAATATCTGGAGCAGACCTTCGCCATTCCGGTGCAAAGGCAGGTATGGACGCCATGAGCACGCTGCAGCTGTCACAGCTGCGCGAACGGGCGGCGCAGCTGCTTCGCAAATACCGTATCCCACTGCTTGTGTTCCTGCTCGGCGTCGCGCTGGCGCTGGTGCCGGGAAAGACGAAGAAGACCGATGCGCAGCAGACCACGGCAGCGTCAGCAGACACGGCCTTCGATCTGTCCGCGACACAGAAGCAGCTGGAGGCGCTTTTATCCGCGATCGACGGAGCCGGACGCGTCCGGCTGATGCTGACGCTCTCGTCCGGCGAGCAGATCATCTATCAGACGGACAGCCGCACCGTGACCGCCTCCGGCAGTACGACGCAGGAGACGCAGACGGTCTTCCGGCAGCCGGGCGGCTCGGAAAAGGAACCGGCGGTGCAGTCGACCGTCTATCCAACGTATCAGGGGGCGCTCGTCGTCTGTGACGGCGCGGAGCGCGCAAGCGTCCGTCTTGCGGTCACACAGGCTGTATCGAGCCTCACGGGGCTCGGAAGCAATAAAATCGCAGTGGTAAAAATGAAAGGGCAATAGGAGGAATCTATATGAAAATCTGGAAGCGGAACGCGATCATCGCATCGGTATTGCTGCTGGTCTGTGCCGGCGTGTACCTCAACTGGTCAAAAGCGCAGAAGACGGATGTGCAGGACCTGACCGAGACGCTCTCGGCAGAGCAGGTGATGGGTGAGGGCACGCTGGTCGTGGCGGACAGTGAATCGCTGCCACAGGAGGCGGTCGCGGCTTCGACAAACGAGACGCAGGCGGCGGATTATTTCGCGCAGGTGCGCCTGAGCCGTCAGGAATCGAGAGACTCCGCCGTTGAATTGCTGGAGGAGACGATCGCCTACGACGAGGGCACGGAGGTCGGCGAAGCCGCCTGCCAGACGCTCAACAACATTGTCGGCACGGCGCTGAGCGAAGCACAGATCGAAAGTCTTGTGATCGCCAAGGGGTACGATGACTGTGTGACATATATCAACGACGGCGTTGTCTGCGTGGCGGTTTCCGCGCCCGCGGAGGGACTGAGCGACGCGGACGCGGCGCTGATCTCGGATATTGTGACCTCGCAGACGGACTATATGCTTTCCCAGGTGCGCATCATCGAGGTCAAGCCCTGATTTTCGGGGATTTTCAGAAAGGGATTGCATTTTGACGGTTTTGTGGTAAAATGAATCCAATATAAAAGCAGAACCTTTTCTGAACCCTGAACAGGAGGAACCCAGTATGGCTGAAAAGAACGAGTATTTTACGCAGAAGCTTGAGAATGGAACGCTTCAGATCTCCGAAGACGTTGTGGCGTCCGTCGCGGCAGCCGCCGTGCTCGAGGTGGAGGGCGTCTGCGGCCTGTCCAGCAATATCAGCACCGATATCGCCGAAATGCTCGGTATGAAGACGATGGCGCGCGGCATCCGCCTGACACCGATGAAGGACGGCGCGGTCAAGATCGAATGCGACGTGGTCGCAAAGTTCGGCCAGAGCGTGTTTTCTCTCGCCAAGACCGTGCAGGACGCCGTCAAGTCCAGCGTGGAATCCGTCGCCGGGCTGACCGTCGCGCAGGTCAACGTCAATATCTGCGGCATTGCCATGCCGAAGGAATTAAAGAAATAAAAAAAGCAAACCCTTTGCTTGCGTAAAGGGTTTCTTTTTTGGAAGCACGGAAGAAAAGAAGCAAGGAGAACACTATGACAAGATCGAACGCCAGAGAGATCGCCTGCCATCTCGTTTTTGAGATGAACTTCAACGATATCACCGCCGGAGAAGCGCTGCGGACGCTCATGGAGGAGGACTATTACCCCACGCTCAAGGGCGAAACGGACGTCTACGCGGAAAAGCCGGATGGAAAGCAGCTGGAATACCTGACGAACGTGGTGCAGGGCGTGCAGGCGAAGCGGGAAGAGCTTGAAGGCTATATCACGAAATATTCCGTTGGCTGGAGCCTCAGCCGCATTGCCAGAATGGCCGTCGCCATTATGGAGGTCTGTATGTATGAGGCGCTGTATATCGACGACGCGCCCATCAGCGCCGCCATCAACGAGGCGGTCGAGCTGACGCGCAAATATGAAAACGAGGATGTGGTGTCCTTCGTCAACGGCATTCTCGGCGGCTTTGCGCGCGAGGTTCAGCAGTCATGCTGACGCTTGGCTTCGACACCAGCAACTATACCACTTCGGTGGCGGCATTTGACGGCGTGGGCGGAAAGAACTGCTCACGCCTTTTGGACGTGAAGCCGGGAGAGCTTGGGCTGCGGCAGTCCGACGCGCTGTTTGCGCACATCAAGCGCCTGCCGGAGCTGGTGGACGCGCTGTGTGCGTCCGTGAACATTGGGAACGTGACCGCCATCGGCGTCAGCACCCGGCCGCGTGCGGTCGAAGGCTCGTATATGCCGTGCTTTCTGGCCGGCTGGTCGCAGGCCAGCTGCCTCGCAAAAATTTTAAATGTCCCCCTTTACGAATTTTCCCACCAGCAGGGACATATCGCGGCGAGCCTCTGGTCAGCCGGGCGGCTGGAGCTGATGCAGACGCCGCATCTTGCGTGGCATCTGTCCGGCGGAACGACGGAGCTGCTGCTTGTGACCCCGGACGGCAAAACTGTCAGGGCCGAAAAGCTCGGCGGCACGAGCGATATCTCCGCCGGTCAGCTGATCGACCGCACGGGAAAGCTTCTGGGCCTGCCGTTTCCGGCGGGCAAGGCCGTCGACGCGCTGAGCCGGGAATCGGATTGTAAGGAGCGTTACCGCGTGAAGCTGAACGGATTGGAGTTTTCCTTCTCCGGCATCCAGAACAAGGCGGAAACGTTCTATTCCGACACGCAGAGCGCGGCTGATACGGCGCGGTTTGTCATGAACTGCATTGTGTCCTGCATCGCGGATGCGACGCGGACGGCGCTTGCGCAGTATCCGGGTCTGCCGGTCGTGTTTTCCGGCGGCGTCGCGTCCAACTCCATGCTGCGGGAGCGTATGCGGGAGTTTGCGCCTGTTTTTGCCGAGCCGCAATATTCCACGGACAACGCCATGGGGATCGCTGTTCTGACGGCCCTGCAGGAGGGCGTGTGATGGAACAGAATATCATCGCCGTTTCGCAGGTCAACGAGTATATCAAATTTCTGCTTGACCGCGACGAGCTGCTGACAAACCTCTGCGTGCGCGGCGAGGTCAGCAATTATAAAATCTATCCCTCCGGCCACCATTACTTTACGCTCAAGGATGCGGAGGGGGCGCTCAAATGCGTCATGTTCCGTTCCAGTGCCCAGCGCCTGCGCTTCCGGCCAGAAAACGGGATGCAGGTGATCGCATATGGACGTGTGACCGTCTTCCCGCGCGACGGCGCGTACCAGCTCTATTGCAGCGCGCTGACGGCAGACGGCGCGGGCGATTTGTATGTCGCGTTCGAGCAGCTGAAGGAAAAGCTCTCCAGGGAGGGCCTGTTTGACCCGGCGCACAAAAAGCCGCTGCCCAGATACCCACATACGATCGCCATCATCACATCTGCCGCAGGTGCGGCGATCATGGATATGCTCCGTATTCTGGCAAAGCGCTATCCGCTGGCAAAGAACAAATCCGCATCGAAGCTGTCGAGGAAGTCCGGCCCATCCTCCAGCGCATCCATGAGATCGCGGGTGCGATCCGCTACGCGAACCACTATCAGGTTGCCGACCTGATCATAACCGGACGCGGCGGCGGCTCCATGGAGGATCTCTGGGCCTTCAACGACGAGCGCGTGGTGCGGGCGATCTATGCTTCAGAGATCCCGGTCATTTCCGCTGTCGGCCATGAGCCGGATGTGACGATCTCCGATTATGTCGCGGATCTTCGTGCCGCAACGCCCAGCAACGCCGCCGAGCTTGCCGTGCCGGACCGACAGGAGCTGCTGAAAAAGCTTTCCATGATGCAGACGGCCATGCAGCAGAGCGTGCAGAAAACGCTCAAGCTCAGCCGCCAGCGGCTGAACAGCCTTGCAGAAAAGCGTGTGCTGCAAAGTCCGCTGAATTACGTCGAGGACCGACGCGTCCTGCTGGATTTCCTGTCTACCCGGCTGCACGCTGCCGGACAGAAGGCACTCCACGAAAAAAAGCAGCGCTTTGTCCGCCTGACCGCAGCGCTTGATGCGATGAGTCCTTTAAAGGTGCTCTCCCGCGGCTACAGCATGGTGACGGATGAGACGGGAACGCTCGTCACAAGCGCTGGAGCCGTAACAACCGGCCAGCGCATCCATGTCAGCCTGCGCAGCGGCAGTCTGACGGCGCAGGTCGAGCAGATACAGGAGGAAGACAAGAATGTCTGAAAAATCCATGAAGTTTGAAGCCTCAATGGAGCGGCTGGAAGCCATCGTCCGGCAGCTTGAACAGGGAAATGCACCTTTGGACGAGTCTTTGAAGCTCTTTCAGGAGGGAACAAAGCTCGTCCAGTCCTGCGCAAAGCAGCTTGACAGCGCGGAGCAGGAGATCGTAAAGCTGACAAAAACCGCCGACGGCACGCCGGCAGAAACGGAGTATGTACGAGATGAGTGAATTTCATGACCAGATCGCCCGGTACCGCGCTGCCATCGAAGCGTTTTTGCAGGCGCAGTTCTGCCAAGAGCTTCCCCAGAAGCGCCTGTTCGACGCCATGCGTTACAGTCTGCTTGCGGGCGGAAAACGCATCCGTCCGGTTCTGACGCTGGAATTCTGCCGCATCTGCGGCGGAGATTGGCAGAGCGCCGTTCCCTTTGCCTGCGCGCTCGAAATGATCCATACCTACAGCCTCATCCACGACGATCTGCCTTGCATGGACAATGACGATTACCGCCGCGGCCGTCTCACCAATCACAAGGTCTTCGGTGAGGCGCTGGCTGTGCTTGCGGGCGACGGTCTGCTGACCGCCGCGTTTGAAACGGCGGCAAACGCGCCTGCGGACCCTGCCGTGATCGTCAGGGCCATCCGCATTCTGTCAGAGCAGGCGGGCGAGCTCGGCATGGTCGGCGGACAGGTGCTCGATATGCAGGCCGAGGAGCAGGAGCTGACGGAACAGGGGATCTATGACATCCAGCGCCGCAAGACCGGCGCGCTCATTCAGGCGGCCTGCCAGATCGGCGTCGTGGCTGCGAACGGAACTGCGCAGCAGCTTGAGGCCGCGAAGACCTACGCGCAGAACCTTGGCCTTGCGTTCCAGATCCGTGACGATATGCTCGACGTTCTGGGCGACGCGGACAAGCTTGGCAAGGCCACGCACATGGACGAGCACAAAAACACGTTCGTCCGCCTGTACGGCATCGGCGCGTGCTCGAAGATGATCGAGGCGGAGACAAAGACGGCCATTGAGGCGCTGGGTTGCTTCGAAAGCTCCGAGTTCCTTGTGGAAATGGCCCGACAGCTTGCGCTTCGTGAATACTGATGCATCCGACAGCGCCGAATTTTCACATTGTAACAGAAAGTTTATGAATATTTGCTTGTATATACATTCGTGATGTGGTATACTTGCTCTGCAATGGCGCAGTATTCTAGTCAGCTTTGCCGACTGCGAGGAAGGGCCTAAAAATCCTTTGTTTGGCATACCTGTGAACCCCGTGGTGTCTGCTTCTTACGCCCAGTCTGGGGTGGATGCTGTGGGAAGGCGTTTTTGCGCCTGCGGCGGACGGGCTGTCTCCAATGGCATGGAGAAGATGACCCGGTCGCTGTGGAGACTGGATATTGTGCAGCGGCGAACTCCCTTCGTGGTATCCGACCGTTGTACGATACCGGATATGAACCTGCATTGCGGTGCTACCCGGCTTTAAGCCGTGAACGCTGTGTGCAGAGTAGCCTGCCTTGCGTGAACCGGCCGGGAAAGGGAAGCTGATGCGTCCGGCGCTCATGGCCTTGAGCGCAGACGATATTCCCTTGAAAGACGGTTTGCAAAAGAGGATAAGAGTCGGTTCAAGCTGTTGTGGAAATCACCTAGACTGTCGAAAGGGCCTTTATGGGATTGCGGTACGGACTAAGTGGCAATCGGGTAGTGACCATGGTGACAGGTCAACGCGAGCATGAAAGGGGAACCACCTCCATCGGCGACGAGAGGATGCTCCCGGGGAAAACAAACCCGACCTAAGCCGTAAGATTAACCATAATCGCTGCCATTGTACAGTTGTAGATCCTGATAAAATGCCGCGTATGCGGCGTTTTATCAGCATTTATTTGTATGGACATAAGTTTACATAATTATTGATGTGGAGGCTGTTTTGGCTGCTGCGAAAAAGAAAAAGGCCGGAAAAACGGCCAGACCCGATTTCAGATGGATCGCGCTGATCTTTCTGACGACCGTTTTGATCTCGGCCCTTATGAGCTTCGTGTCGTCCAATCTTCTGGAGGGCGCGGGGCTTGCGCTGTCCTTTTTGATCCTGATCTGCATCGTGCTGACCGGTATTCTGTTTGATATCATCGGCGTCGCCGTCACGGCGGCGGACGAGGTTCCGTTCCACGCAATGGCCTCGCGCAAGGTGCCCGAGGCGGAGGATGCGCTGCGCCTGATCCGCAATGCCGGGAAAGTATCGTCGTTCTGCAACGATGTCATCGGCGATATCTGCGGTGTTATTTCCGGCTCTGCCGCAGCGGTCATTGCTGCACGCGTGCTGATCCTGAGCAAGAGCAAATCGGAGATTTTTATTACGCTGCTGCTGTCTGCGGTCGTTTCCGGCGTGACGGTCGGCGGCAAAGCCTGCGGCAAGTCGCTTGCCATGAACAGCAGTACCGCTGTTGTGCGCACGGCGGCGAAGGTTCTGTGCTTTTTCCGGACGCTCCCGCAGCGCATCCGAAAAAAGCGCGCAGAAAAATGAGGGATTTCCATGCTTTTAGATACCATCCATTCCAGACAGGATCTGCTGGATATCCCCGAGGACCAGCTGGGGACGCTCTGCGGCGAGATCCGACAATTTCTTGTACAAAACGTCAGCCGTACCGGCGGACATCTGGCCTCCAACCTCGGCATTGTCGAGACGACGGTTGCCATTCACCGCGTCTTTGACACCAGCCGCGACCGGCTCGTGTTCGATGTCGGGCACCAGTGCTATGTGCATAAAATGCTGACCGGCCGTATGGACCGGTTCGATACGCTCCGCCAGCGGGGGGGGCTTTCCGGCTTTCCGAAGCCCTGTGAGAGCGTGCACGACGCGTTTATTGCCGGTCATGCTTCCAACGCTGTATCCGTTGCGCTTGGTATGGCCAGAGCGCGCACAATGGCAGGGGAGGACTATCATGTGCTGGCTCTGATGGGCGACGGCGCGCTGACCGGCGGCCTTGCTTATGAGGGTTTCAACAACGCTGGTGCAAGCCGCGAACCCATGATTGTCCTGCTTAATGACAATGGTATGTCCATCACGCCGAATGTCGGCGCAATTTCTCGTTATCTTGCGCAGGCGCGTCTGCGTCCCAAATATCTCGACCTCAAATTATGGTACAGACAGACAACGGCCAAAAGTGCTTTCGGCCGTCGGCTCTATGCACTGACCCATAAGGTCAAAGAGCACATGCGCCGCAGCATTCTTGGCACAACGCTGTTTGAGAATCTGGGGTTTACCTACCTCGGCCCGGTAGACGGGCATGACATTTCCAGAATTGAAATGCTGCTGAAGACGGCTGTCGCGCTGCATGAGCCGGTTCTGATCCATCTGATCACGCAGAAGGGGCGCGGTTATGCGCCGGCAGAAAAAACGCCGCAGGAGTTCCACGGCGTTGGAAAATTCGACCCTGAAACGGGTCTGCGCGCAGCTGTATCCTCACCGTCCTTCTCCGATGTATTCGGGCAGGAGCTCTGCCGGATGGCCGCAAGCGACAAGACCGTCTGCGCCATTACCGCCGCCATGCAGCACGGCACGGGACTTGACCAGTTTGCGTCCGAGTTTTCTTCCCGGTTCTTTGACGTCGGCATTGCCGAGGGCCATGCGGTCTGCATGGCCGCCGGGCTTGCAAAGCAGGGGATGAAGCCGGTCACGGCGATATACTCCACGTTTTTGCAGCGTGCCTATGATATGCTGCTGCATGACGTTGCTCTGCAGCAGCTCCATGTCGTGCTGGCTGTCGACCGCTGCGGCGTCGTCGGCGAGGACGGCGACACGCATCAGGGGATGTTCGACGTCGGCTACCTCCGGCAGGTGCCAGGCATGAAGATCTTCTGCCCCGCGAGCTTTGACGAGCTGCGCGAGGATCTGCATACGGCGCTCTATGCCTGCACCGGCCCTGCGGCCATCCGCTATCCGCGCGGAAGCGAGGGCGCTTACCGGTCAGCTGCCTCCCAGACCCGCATCCGCGAGGGCTATACGTGCACGATCATCTGCTACGGCACGATGGTCAACGCCGTGCTGGACGCAGCGGATACCATGCAGGCCGCAGGCTACCGGCCCGAGATTCTAAAGCTGCGCACCATCTCCCCGGTCGACTGGGACGCGATCGACGCGTCCGTCCGGAAGACAAAACGCGTGTTCGTGTTCGAGGAAACATCCGACCGTGAATGTCTGGCCGACGAGATTTTTGCCCACCTGATCGAAACCGGGATTCCGGCAGTCTGCCGGAAGCGGAACCTTGGCCGCGGCTTTATTCCGCACGGCGCACCCGCCGCACTGCTTGCCGCGGCAGGACTGGACGCGGACTCGCTCACAAAACTGATGCAGGAGGAGCTTTCCTGATGAAGCATAAGGAACGGCTGGATGTGCTGCTTGTCGCGCGCAATCTGGCAGAATCGAGAAGCAAGGCGCAGGCCATGATCATGGCGGGCGAGGTCTATGTCAACGAACAGAAGGCCGACAAGGCCGGGCTTGAGATCAATATTGACGACGAGCCTGTGATCGAGGTGCGCGGCAGCGCCTGCCCCTATGTCAGCCGGGGCGGATTAAAGCTGGAAAAGGCGCTCCGGGATTTCCACGTTGCCCCCACCGGCTTCGTATGCAGCGACTCCGGTGCGTCGACCGGCGGCTTTACCGACTGCCTGCTGCAGCAGGGGGCCAGTAAGGTCTTCGCCATCGACGTCGGCTATGGCCAGCTTGCGTGGAAAATTCGTTCCGACCCGCGCGTGGTCGTGATGGAGCGGACGAACATCCGCTATGTTACGCCGGAGGATCTCGGCGAGCCGCTCGACCTGTCCGTTGTGGACGTCTCGTTTATTTCCCTGAAAATCGTCCTTCCGGCCATTCAGAAGCTGCTCAAGCCCACCGGACAGGTGCTCTGCCTCATCAAGCCGCAGTTTGAGGCCGGAAAGGAAAACGTCGGCAAGAAGGGCGTCGTGCGCGACCCCGCCGTGCACGCGCAGGTGCTGCGCGACTTTACCGCGCTGGCCGCGTCGCTGAACCTTACCATCCGGAATCTGACGTTCTCTCCGGTCAAGGGGCCGGAGGGCAACATTGAATTTCTCGCGCATCTTTCCATGCAGCCTGGGCAGGAAACGCTTCCTGATATCGACGCGCTCGTCGCGCAGGCGCATACAGCGCTGAAAGGGTAACATACGCTATGAAGATCGTCGTTTCGCCGAATCCCTACCGTGACAAACAATTCAAAAACGCCCGGCAGGCCTGCTCGATTTTAAGGGAAGCGGGCGCAGAGGTCGCGCTCTGCCTGCCGTTTGATGTGGATAAGACGTTTGAAATTCCGCATGATCTCCGCTTTCAGGACATTCAGAAAGAGATCAAGACGGCGGATATGCTGATCTGCTTCGGCGGCGACGGGACAATTTTGCACTCGTCCAAGATCGCGACGGAGCATAATCTCCCCATTTTGGGCGTCAATATCGGCACAATGGGGTTCATCGCGGAGCTGGAAGCGGGGGAGATCGAGCTGCTGCGGAAAATTCCGAAGGGCGATTATACCGTGGAGGAGCGCACGATGCTGGATGTCAGCGTCGGAAACGGCAGACAGACGCTTTTCCACGAAACGGCGCTCAATGACGCAGTCATCACCAAGGGCGCGATTGCCCGCGTGGTGCAGCTCGGCATCTACTGCGACGGCATAGAGGCAACCAGTTACTCAGGCGACGGCGTGATCCTCTGCACGCCGACCGGCTCGACCGCCTATTCCATGTCCGCAGGCGGGCCGATCGTGGAGCCGTCCGCGAAAAATTTCCTGATCACACCCATCTGTGCGCACGCCATGCTGGCAAAAAGCATCGTCGTCGCGCCCAGCCGTGTCGCAACGGTCAAGGTCGGCAAGATCGGACGGCACAACGCGTTTTTGTCCGTTGACGGCGGCCGGGCCTTCCGCCTGAACACCGGCGACGAGATCACGGTTAAAAGCTCGCAGAAGGTCACACGGCTCGTGCGGCTGAAAAACACCAGTTTTTTTGAGATCCTGAACCGAAAATTCATTGAAAAAATGAGGTAAACACGTCTATGAAATCAAAACGCCAGGAAAAAATTCTGGAGCTTATCGCAGACCACAGCGTCCAGACGCAGGAGCAGCTGCTCGCTGAGCTGAACGAGGCCGGTTTCTCTACCACGCAGGCTACCATTTCCCGCGACATCAAGCAGCTGCGCATCATCAAGGAGCTTGGCCCAAACGGTGTTTACCGCTATGCGACCGCGCCCAAGCCTGCGGAGCATACCTTCTCCGCCAAGCTGAACCTGATCTTCCGGCAGTGCATCACGAGTGTGGACTATGCGCAGAACATGATCGTCGTCAAGACCATGCCCGGACTTGCAAACGGCGCCGCCTCCGCAATCGACAAGCTGAACATCCCGGAAATGCTCGGGACGCTTGCGGGCGACGATACGTGCTTCGTTGTGCTGAAGGACACGCAGGCCGCTGCCGAGCTCTGCGCCGAGATCCGGGAGCAGATCGAGCACTGAGGCCAGAACGGAACAGGAGGAAGACCGATGCTTTCTACCCTGCATATCGAAAATATTGCCGTGATCGAACAGGCAGAGATCGCCTTTGACAGTGGCTTTAACGTCCTCACCGGTGAGACCGGTGCGGGCAAATCCATCGTCATAGACGCGATCTCTGCCATTTTGGGTGAACGGGCCTCGCGCGAAATGATCCGTACCGGCGCGCAGAAGGCGTTTGTCAGCGCGATTTTCTCCGGCGTGCCGGAGCTGCCGTGGTTCGCCGAGAACCAGATCCCATATGAGCCGGAGCTTGGCATTTCACGGGAGATCTTCGCCGACGGAAAAAACAGCTGCCGCGTCAGCGGCAAGCCCGTCACAGTCTCCACGCTTCGGAAGCTCGGCGTCCAGCTCATCCAGATCCATGGCCAGAACGATTCCCAGCAGCTGTTCGATGAGGCGACGCATATCGGCTATCTCGACCTGTATGCCCATGACGAAGCGCTGCTGGCGGATTACCGGCAGGCGTACGACAAGGTCAGCGTCGTGCAGCAGGAGATCCGCCGCCTGTCCATGGACGAATCGGAAAAGCTGCGTCTGGTCGAAACGCTGAAATTCCAGATCGATGAAATTGAACGCGCCGAGCTGCAGTCCGGAGAAGAAGACGAGCTGCTCGAACGCCGGAAGGTGCTCCAGAACGCTGAAAAGCTGACGGACGCGATGGAAGCGGCTGTTTCCGCGCTCTATGGGGATGAAACGTCGGACGGCGCGGCAGCCATGATCGCAAACGCCGCGCACGCGCTGGAACGGGTCAGCCGCGTGTCAGATGAAATGCGGCAGCTCAGCGGAAAGCTGAACGACCTCATGTATACCGCGCAGGATATTGCCGACGAGCTGCGGGACAAGAAGGACGATCTAACCTATTCTGCCGATGAGCTTGAGCAGATCGAAGAGCGCCTTGATACGCTCCACAAGCTCAAGCGCAAATACGGCGGCAGCGTCGAGGATGTGATCGCGTTCTGTGAAAAGGCGAAGCGGCAGCTCGACGAAGTCGAATTCGCGTCCGACCGCATTGAGCAGCTCCAGAAAAAGCTGTCCGCACTGCAAACAGCCATGCAGGAAAAGGGCATGGCACTCTCTGCCGCGCGGAAAATGGCGGCAGAAAAATTACAGGCGGAAATTTCTTCCGAGCTGATGCAGCTGGATATGCCGAAAATTCAGTTTGTCTGCGAGTTTTCCGCGCAGCAGCCGCAGGAAAACGGCCTCGACGCCGTCCGTTTCCTGATGTCTGCCAACGTCGGCGAATCGCTGCGTCCGCTGTCCAAGGTCGCCTCCGGCGGTGAGCTGGCGCGTATTATGCTTGCCATGAAAAACGTGCTGGCGGCGGAGGATTCCGTCGGGACCATGATCTTCGACGAGGTCGATGCGGGCGTCAGCGGCCGCGCCGCGCAGAAGGTCGCGTATAAGCTCTGGACAGTCGCAAAGGGCCGTCAGGTCCTGTGCGTGACACATCTGCCGCAGATCGCTGCCATGGCCGACACGGAATTCACGGTCGAAAAACGGGTGGAAAACGGCAGAACGTATACAAGCGTTCTGCGCTTGGATGTCGCCGGACGGCGGCAGGAGCTTGCACGCCTGACCGGCGGCAGCATGATCACCGAGACAACGCTTGCCGGTGCAGCAGAGCTGCTGCGTCTGGCGGAACAGACAAAGAAGGGAGCTTCACATGAAAGCACGTAACATCCTGTTTCTGGTCCTTGCGTCGCTGCTGCTCTGCACGGCAGTCAGCGCGGCGGAATACACCGACGTATCCGACACGCATTGGGCATATAAGCAGATCGATTATCTCAGCGCAGAGATCACCGGCTATCCGGACGGCTCCTACAAGCCGGAAAAGAGCGTTTCGCGCGCGGAATTCCTCACGTTGTTCGCCCGCATTGCCTTCCCGGACGAGTGGAAGCGTGTGGAGGGAGAAGAATGGTGGAAATCGGCCTATGAGGTCTGCACCGCGCACGATCTTCTGAACAATATCACTGGCAGCCGCTCTGAGGCCATGCCGCGCGGCGAAATTGCCGCGCTTCTCGAACGGTTCTGCTCCGGCTGGGGCGGCGTGCATGAACGCGCAGACGCTGCGGAACAGTATGTTATCAACTGGAAGGAGCAGCGCATGGAGTTCCCGGAGTGGCAGCCGCTGTTTCCGGATGCTGCGGAGTATTGGAGCAGCGTGCTCATCAGTGCCAATCAGGGGCTTCTGACCGGCTATCCGGATGGAAGCTTCAAGCCCGGCAAGGGCGTGACCCGGGCGGAGGCTGCGGCCATCCTTGCCCGTCTTAAAGCGCAGCTGGTGCTCCGTGAAAAGAAGGGCTGTGAATACGTCTGCACAGTCGGGGAGTATTGGCTGATGCAGTACGCAGACTCCGGCTCCGTCGGCCTTGCGCTGTATGAGCCGCTTACCGGCAAGCTGGTTCAGACGGTCGGCCTTTGGAAAGCTGCGCAGGGAGTCAGCGGGTATGCCGCGTTCGACCGCCTGCTGAGCGGATCCGACGGTATATATGTCTGGGGACGCGCGGGCCTTTATAAACGCAGCGGCAATACGCTCGAGCAGATCGTGGCCGAGCCTGTGCTTGATTTCTGCTGGTATGGCGACAATACGCTCTATTACCTGAGCTGGGACGATACCAAGCAGATACCGGCATATTATTGCTCGGCCGCATATTTCCCCTGCGCCTCAAGCGTGATGAAGCTGGAAAACCCGGGACAGAATGCCGTGCGCACCATCCTTGCCGAGCGCGACGAGAGCAGTCCAATGCAGAATCTGACCGATATCTATGTGGAATACGGAACACTGTATGTCGCGGGTTCGTATTGCATGGGCATTGGGGATCTGCACGCCGCGCTCTACGAGGTCAAAGACGGCAAGCTCACCGCACTGTTTGGCGAATACTGATTGACAAACAGAAAAAAATACGGTATACTGCATTTGTAATAAGATCACAGTGACGAAGGGAAGAAGTACCCTGATACCCCGTCTACAGAGAGCTTTCGGTCGGTGCAAGAAAGCAGACGGCGTCAGGCGAATACATCCCGGAGCTGCCCTCTGAAACGCGTTTTGCGCAGTAGGGGTGTGTCGGGTGCGCCCGTTATCGCGCAGGGGCGTGTCTGCGCTCCGTAAGGCCGCTTCCGCAAGGAACCGGCAAACCAGAGGTGGTACCGCGATCGTTCGCCCTCTGCTCGCAAGAGCAGAGGGCGTTTTTGACGGAAAGGAGCGTTTTATGCGCCAGAAAACCTGTCCCTACTGCGGCGATCTGCACGACATGGACGACGCCATCTGCCCCCACTGCGGCAGACGGCTGATGGAGTTGTAACTTCTCTCTAGCGTGCACTTGGCGCGGGAGCGCCCATGGCTCCCCTGAAAGAGGAGCTGTCAGCGAAGCTGACTGAGAGGTTCGCAGCAGGCAGTTGCAAGATGTGAAAGCCCAATGCGAATTCGTCCCGCAGCTGCCCACCTGTTTGTAGGGGCCGATGCCCACATCGGCCCGACAGAATGCACCATTTTCACGAAGATTTTCGGCGAATTCGCAGCTTCCCAACGGGCCGATGTAGGCATCGGCCCCTACTCTGAAATGGGAAGATACATTCGTGTTTGACGCAGCTTTTCGCAAAAACAGCTGCATTCTGCGGGCGGACAGAGTCGTCCGCTCCTACAGAGACGGTTTTGCGGTGCGTGAAAAGGAGGGAGCCATGAAAAAATCACACAAAATCCTGCTGGCACTTGCTCTTTTGGCCGCCGCCGCGGCCGTGATCGTGATATCAAATCTGCCCATAGCCAAAACGCAGGAGACGGTGGGGGAGCTGCTTCGGAAGAAGCTTGACCTCCCGCAGGACGCCGTCATCACCTGCGCCGGAGATTATACGGCGGATGCGGATACACTGCTCTGGTTTATCATACAGAATCAGGACATGACGCTTTATCGGGCTGTGGACTGCCGTGTGCTGAATAACGGCAGCTATTGGATGAAAAAGACATACACGCCCAGCGCATACGCGCGGGACATCGTGCACGTTGTATGGCGGTATGCACGCGATATTGTTCTCATCAACAATTCCGACTGCCGCTCAATTGCGTATCATACCTCTTGCGGCGACGAGAAAACAGAGCTTTCGGCTGAAGATATTCCGTATGTTTTTCCATATGCACCGCCGTATGGCACAACAGGCTGCGATTTTCTGGACGCTGCCGGAAACAGCATCCGATAATTGATAAAAATTTTTCAAACATAGAAGGAGTAATCACAATGGGTATTTATGAAGAACTGCAGGCCAGAGGCCTTGTCAAGCAGGTCACGAACGAGCCGGAGATCCGCGAAATGGTCAACGCGGGCAAGGCCAAATTCTACATTGGCTTCGACTGCACGGCAGATTCTCTGACTGCCGGTCATTTCATGGCGCTGACGCTCATGAAGCGTCTGCAGATGGCGGGCAACCAGCCCGTCGCGCTCATCGGCGGCGGCACGACCATGATCGGTGACCCGTCCGGCCGCACCGATATGCGCAAAATGCTGACCAAGGAGGATATCGACCACAACGCCGAGTGCTTCAAGCGCCAGATGGAGCGATTCATTGATTTCGGCGAAGGTAAAGCCATCATGGTCAACAATGCCGACTGGTTGCTGAACCTCAATTATATCGAACTCCTGCGCGAGGTCGGCGCATGCTTCTCCGTCAATAATATGCTCCGCGCCGAGTGCTACAAGCAGCGCATGGAAAAGGGCCTGTCCTTCCTGGAGTTCAACTACATGATCATGCAGTCCTACGACTTCTATCATCTGTTCCAGCACTACGGCTGCAATATGCAGTTCGGCGGCGACGATCAGTGGTCGAATATGCTCGGCGGCACGGAGCTGATCCGCCGCAAGCTTGGAAAGGACGCGCATGCCATGACCATCACGCTCCTGACCGATTCGCAGGGCAAGAAGATGGGCAAGACTGCGGGCAACGCTGTCTGGCTCGATCCGAACAAGACCAGCCCCTTTGACTTCTATCAGTACTGGCGCAACGTCGACGATGCCGACGTCATGAAGTGCATCCGTATGCTGACCTTCCTGCCGCTTGAGCAGATCGATGAGATGGACAAGTGGGAGGGCAGCCAGCTCAATAAGGCCAAGGAGATTCTTGCCTACGAGCTGACGCAGATGGTCCACGGCGAGGAAGAGGCGAAGAAGGCGGAGGCCAGCGCAAAGGCCCTCTTCGGCGGCAGCGGCAGCAGCGAGAATATGCCGTCGACCGAGCTGGCGGACGATGACTTCACTGACGGCAAAATCGACACCCTGACGCTGCTCGTCAAGTGCGGCCTTGCCGCATCCAAGGGCGAGGGCCGCCGTCTCGTGCAGCAGGGCGGCATCAGCGTCAACGACGAGAAGGTCACAGATTTCGCGACTGCGTTTGAAAAGGCAGTCTTTGCAGGCGACGGCGCGATCATCCGCAAGGGCAAGAAGGTCTTCCATAAGGCGCATGTAAAATAAAAATTATGTCAACCGCCCGGAACGCTCCGGGCGGTATGCACAAAGCAAATTCAAAAACGCCGCAGGATTTTGTAGCTTTCACAGTTGACTTTGTGCATTTAAAGCAGTATAGTAGCAAACATAAAAAGCCGGACAGTACGGCAGAAGGGAGTTCATTATGATGCAGATCCGTTCCAACGATTTCATTATGAATATGAGCTTCCGCTTTACCATGGCCCGCGAGCTGTTTGCGGGCCTCTATTACCGTACCCAAAATGAGAAGCTGTCCGTATAAGACCGGTGTTTTCTTCGTAAGTAAGAAGGAGGCTCTGTTCCGCGGACAGAGCCTCCTTTTTGTTTTAAACAATCAACTGTTATCAGAGAAAAGGAGCAATTTATCATGAAAAAGATTCTTGCAATGCTTCTGGCGCTCGTGATGGTCCTGAGCCTGGCCGCCTGCGCCTCCACACAGCCCGCAGCTGAGCCTGCGGCCCCCTCCGACGCACCCGCCGAGAGCGGAAAGACCTACACCGTCGGCGTCTGCCAGCTCGTGCAGCATGAGGCGCTCGATGCCGCAACGCAGGGCTTCGTTGACGCACTGAAAGAAGCGCTCGGCGACGCCGTGACCATCGACGTGCAGAATGCCTCCGGCGATTCCGTCAACTGCGGCACTATCGTCAACGGCTTTGTCTCCAAGGGCGTCGACCTCATCATGGCGAACGCCACTCCGGCCCTGACCGCTGCCGTCTCCGCCACGGCTGATATTCCCATCCTCGGCACGTCCATCACGGCCTACGGCGTTGCGCTCGACATCGACGATTTTAGCGGCACGGTCGGCGGCAACGTCTCCGGCACGTCCGATCTGGCCGACCTGCAAAAACAGGCCCAGATGATCCTCGACTGGTTCCCCGAGACAAAGACGGTCGGCCTGCTGTTCTGCTCCGCCGAGCCGAACTCCCGCTACCAGATCGACGAGGTGCGCAAGGCGCTCGAGGCCCAGGGCGTGACCTGCGAGGAATTCGCCTTCACCGACAGCAACGACGTTTCCTCCGTCGCCCAGAAGGCTGCTGATTTCTCCGACGTCGTCTACATCCCGACCGACAACACCGCCGCTTCCAACACCGAGGCGATCGCAAACGTTCTGATTCCCGCCGGTGTTCCCGCGATCTGCGGCGAAGAGGGCCTCTGCCGCGGCTGCGGCGTGGCGACGCTGTCCATCAGCTACTATGATCTCGGCGTGACCACCGGCAAGATGGCCGCGAAGATCCTGAAGGGCGAGGCCAATATCTCCGAAATGCCCGTCGAATACACCGACGCGACCCCGAAGTACAACGCCTCCATCTGCGACCAGCTCGGCATTACCCCGCTGGACGGCTACGAGGCCATTGACGGCTGATTTCAGCCGGCCGGTCATGGACATATGCCCATGACCGGCCCTGTATGAAACACTGTTTGCCCCTGCAATCGGCCGATAACCGGTTTTCTTTGCCGGTCGATTGCAGGCGCAGACCAAGAAGGAGAATGACTATGAATTTCCTTTCCGCGCTACTAAACTCGCTGCCCGGTGCAGCGGCGCAGGGCCTCATCTGGGGTCTGATGGCCATCGGCGTCTACATTACCTTCCGCATTCTCGATGTGGCCGACCTGACCGTCGACGGCTCCATCGCCACCGGCGGTGCGGCAGCTGTCATGCTGATCCGCGCGGGCATGAACCCGTGGCTGGCGCTGCTGTGTGCGTTTGTCTGTGGGATGCTCGCGGGCTTTGTCACGGGGATGTTCCACACCAAATGCGGTATTCCTGCGATCCTGTCCGGCATTCTGACGCAGCTTGCGCTTTACTCTATCAATCTTCGCATCATGGACAGCAAGGCCAATCAGGCTGTCGGCGTGGATAAATACCCCTTGATGGTGTCGCAGCGCTTTGTGCGTGACCTGAGTCTGAAAAATCCGCTGCCAGTGCTGCTTCTTTTCACATTCGGCGTGATCGCGCTTCTGTACTGGTTCTTCGGCACGGAGCGCGGCTGCGCCATCCGCGCCACCGGCGCGAATCAGAACATGGCCCGTGCACAGGGCATCAATACGAACGCGAACGTTGTATTTGGCCTCATGCTTTCGAACGGTCTTGTCTCCCTCTCCGGCGCGCTGCTCGCACAGTTTCAGGGCGCGGCGGATGTCAACATGGGCCGCGGCGCGATCGTCATTGGCCTTGCTGCCGTTATCATCGGCGAGGTCATCTTCGGCAAGCTGTTCACGAATTTCGGTCTCAAGCTTCTGGCCGTGTCCATCGGCGCTGTGATCTATTACTTTGTGCTCCAGATCGTGCTGCAGCTCGGCCTGAACACGAACGACCTCAAGCTCATCACGGCGCTGATCGTCGCGCTCTTCCTCGCCATTCCGTTTTGGAAGGGCAAAATGTTCCATGGAAAAGCCAAAAAGGAGGAATCGCGCCATGCTTGAGCTTATCAATGTCTGCAAAACCTTCAACCCCGGTACGGTCAACGCCAAAACGGCGCTGAATGACCTGAATTTGACCCTGAACGACGGCGATTTCGTCACTGTCATCGGCGGCAACGGGGCAGGGAAGTCGACTATGCTGAACGCCATTGCGGGCTCGTTCCAGATCGACAGCGGCAAGATCGTCATTGACGGCACGGACGTCACCGGCCTGCCGGAGCATAAGCGTGCCGCGCTTCTCGGCCGCGTGTTTCAGGATCCCATGATGGGCACCGCGCCCACCATGCAGATCGAAGAAAACCTCGCCCTCGCCGCCCGCCGCGGGCAGCACCGGGGCCTGAAATGGGGCATCACAAAGGCGGAGCGCGCCGAGTACCAGAAACGTCTCCATGCGCTCAATCTCGGCCTTGAGGAGCGCATGACCGCGAAGGTCGGTCTGCTCTCCGGCGGCCAGCGGCAGGCGCGGAAGGTCCCTGTGGCGGGGCACATGGCCACCATGGTCACGCCCGAGCTGCTGCTGCTCGACGAGCACACCGCCGCGCTCGACCCGCGCACGGCAGCCAAGGTGCTTGACCTGTCTGACCGCATCGTGCAGGAGCACGGGCTGACCACGCTGATGATCACGCATAACATGAAAGACGCCATTGCCCATGGCAACCGCCTCATCATGATGGACGCCGGTCAGGTCGTCGTGGACGTGTCCGGCGAAGAAAAGAAAAAGCTGACCGTCCCGGATCTTCTCGCCATGTTCTCCCGCGCCAGCGGCAGCGACGAAGCCAACGACAAAATGCTGCTGTCCTGAATATTACACCGTAGGGGCGGACGACTCTGTCCGCCCTCCCTTTTTTACAGTATGCCGCCCGCCGGCCCCTACGATCCAGCGCGGAGGTGCACCTGAATTCGCCGAAGATTTCTGTAGATCCTCTGCTTTCTGCGGGCCGACAGAGTCGTCGGCCCCTACAGAGATTCTGCGCGTTTTAGAAACGCGCCCCGCCTCCGCAGCGTTCCCAGCTGCGGAGGCGGTTTTTATCCGCTTTTGCAGCAAAACATGGTTGAACTCCGGAGAAAAGCGCGCTATACTGTAAGCAGACAGATACAAGAAAAGGAGCCTGAACCATGAAACGAGTCGGAAGATGGACATGGATGCTGCTGACGCTGCTTCTGCTGCTGTGTGGAACAGTGCTTGCGGCAGCGCCTGAGCGAACCAGCATTGAGCTTGAGCAGCCGATAGAGATGACGTTTGAGGAAGATGGGATATTCCGCTATACGCTCACAGCACCGATTGACGGTATGCGTGTGCAGGTTGAATGGCTGACTGAAAGCAAGGATTTTACCTCGTTGAAAATCGCCGGACGCACAGCCTATGGAACAAATGGCATATATAACTTGGGAGAGCACGGCGAAAAGAATGTTGATCTGAGCGCGTCGTCATCGGCAAAATTTCCGATGACGGTTCGTTTTGTTCTGCACGAATACAGAAATGACGAACAGGAACCCAATGATGTAATTCCAACCGAACTGCATGACGGCGACATTGTAAAATTTGCACTGGACTATAGTGACTGGGATTCTTTTGTAATTACAACAGACAAGCCTGGACAGGACATATCATTGACCTTCGGTGGTTTTAATTATGCGGATAGAACTGTTTTTCGCCTGCATTGGAATGGCTCATATGATATCCAAAAGAATGGGACTATTTTTTTGCATACGGCACAGCCGGGGGCGCACCACTTTGACCTTGATATGACGGCGTCCAAAGACATATCTCGCTCCATGGAGATTCGTCTGCTGGACGGTGATGAAAACGAGCTGAACGACACGAAAGAGACTGCGACTCCGCTGCCAATCGGCACAGACGCGGCGTTCAGCATTGGTGGAATCGGCGATGCGGATTGGTTCAGCTTTGAAGCAGTGCCGGAGGAAGGACAATCAAAGTTCTATACGCTCCGTTTATTGAATGTTGAACCGGGAAAAACGGAGGAAATAACCTATGAGGTTTACGCGCCGGATGGAACTGTTGTAGCGTCGAAAGTTATATCTCCTCGACATTCACGCATTCTTTCCTGCAGCCAACAGGGGCAGTACACAATTAAACTGTCCGCGAAAGGCAGTAACATCCAGCGTGTGCCGCTCCGCATCCGCGTGGAGGAGGGCGGCGACGATCCCTATGAAAGCAACGATACCTGGCTCGACGCAGCCTATATTGAGCCGGGCCAGCTGATTTCCCATGTTTTAAGCAGCGGTGATACGGATTGGTTCTGTTTCACAGCTTCGGAGGACTACATGACGGTTCACATTGTTTCCAACAGCGGCGGTTCTGCTGGTATCTATACTGGACAGGAACTTGCAGAATACGGAGACGATGCAAGCTGTATCTGGGGAGGAAATTCAAATTATAAAAGTTTTTCCAATCTCTATTGGAAACTCGGAGAAAAAGGACTGTACTACATTAAATTGATTGGCGGCTCCAGCGAAGCAATTCGTTCAACAACGATTTCACTGATTCCACCGGAAGCGATTGAGAACAATGATGCATGGAATCGTGCCACACCGCTTTATGAAGATGTCACGCAGGCATTTGATATCTCCGCATATAACGACACCGACTGGTTCTGCTTTACCGTACCAGAAGGTGCGCCGCAAACACTTTTGTTGAATTTCAATACAAAGACAGAATTGTTGAACACATCATACAGTGAATACGTTTACGTTAAACTCTATCCCAAAGCATATTTTGAGAATCAGGCTGGTATGATTGAGTCTGATGAAGTCAGATTTGGGCAAGAATGGAATCCGACGAGGTTCCAATGGAACTTAGATCCGGGCATTTATTACATGCAAGTAAAATCAAGAAATATGGAGACATCTTGGAATTGGGCGGATATACTGAAATTGAATGTTTGCTGGAAACTGATACCACGTTCCAGCAATAACTCGATTGCAGCTGCTGTGCCGCTGACAGAAAAGGTATGGCAGGACGTATGGCAGGATGGCTATTTCTCCATCGGTGAGCACAAGGCCGGCGAAGTCGTCCAGATTCAACGAGACGAAGGCGGGAATGAACCAAAAAACAATATTTATGTCTATGATGCTGACGGAAAAAGAATTGAAAGTTCTGGCTATGCCAGTTTCAGCTTCCGGATTCCCGCAGACGGAGTCTACTTTCTTAAAATACCTGAATTTGATATTCATCTGAATGCAGAAAATGAACCTATGCGCACAATGCGCATTCGGTACTATACCCACAACGATAAAATTGGAGCAGCAGAAAGTATAGCCATGCGCCCGAACGAATCCGTATTCCTTGATCTGTGGTTCAGTCCGGAGATTAGCAGCCGCTTGGAAGTCGAATCCGAAGATGAAGCACTGACATATGATTCAAAAACGGGATATCTGACTGCACCCAACACTCCGGAAGGGA
>OGRA01001479.1_pt1 | contig 22124 bp, 19 predicted proteins | sample 1553351 | NCBI WGS metagenome assembly OGRA01 (sample SAMEA2580056, study PRJEB22360) | human gut metagenome | biome: human gut; feature: human-associated habitat; material: faeces | place: Denmark | collected 2008/2010
ACTCGGGCTCGTCGTCGATATCCTCGGGACGGATGCCCATCTTGATCTTCTTGCCGACGTAAGCATCCAGCTTGCCGTCTGCGCAGAGGTCGCCCGCCTGCCAGTCCGCCAGCACCGTATCCGGCACTGTCAGCAGCTTTTTCTGGAGCAGCACCACGTCAGCGATGGAAAATTCGCCGTCGGCGTTGAGGTCGCCGGATGCTGCGGTGTCTGTTTCCGCAGCGAACGCCGTGGTCTGGGGGAGGGCAGTCGTGGACAGGAGCAGCGCACAGAGCAGTGCAATTCCTTTTTTCATAAATCAATCAACTCCAATTGTCGTGAGTCAGCGTAGACTCTTTGTACTTTCATTATATCACATGGTGTGGAAAGAATCAAGAAAGCAGGAATATCTTTTCGGAAAATGCCGTGCGCCGAAAAGCCAAAAGCTCCCAGCGGGGGAGGAAATGCCGGGAGCTTTTTGGAATGGGGAGTCGGGGTTAGATGCGGATAATTTTGATCCAAGAAGGAAAAGCATCTTTTCCGATGTGTGTGACGCTTTTTGGAATTTTGACCAATTTGAGGGAATTACACCCCCAAAATGCTTTATCTCTAATACTGATGACACTACCTGGAATTTTGATTGAGGTAAGGACTTTGCAACCCCAAAATGCTCTATCTCCAATACTGGTAACGCTATCTGGAATTGCGATTGAGGTGAGTGATTTGCAAAGCGCAAATGCTCCGTCTCCAATACTGGAGACACTATCTGGAATTTCGATTGAGGTGAGCGCTTCGCAGCCAGCAAATGCGTAGTTTCCAATGCTTGTGACACTGTCTGGAATTTTGATTGAGGTGAGTGCTTCGCAGCACGAAAATGCTCTATCTCCAATATTTGTGACACCATCTGGAATTACGATTGAGGTGAGTGATTTGCATCCCCAAAATGCTCTATCTCCAATACTGGTGACACTGGATGGAATAACAACCGAGTTAGACTTTCCAAGATATCGCTTTAATGTGCCATGCTCTATGTCAAAATCAGAAATGGGAGGAATGGCAACCGAGGATTTGTTTCGGATTGCAGTATTGGAGGGAAACGCATGTTTTCCAATTTTTTCAACGCTGGCAGGGATTTCGATTGAAGAGAGTGCATAGCATCCAAAAAATGCTTCCTCTCCAATCTTTGTCACGCTGTCTGAGATATGAATTGAAGTAAGTGAATGGCATCTATGAAACGTATTATCCTCAATACTGGTGACACTGTCTGGAATTTCGATTGAGGTGAGTGCTTTGCAGTTCAAAAATGCTTCATGTCCAATACTTATGACACTATCTGGAATTACGATCGAGGTGAGTGATTCGCACCACGCAAATGTGTAATCTCCAATACTTGTGACACTATCCGGAATTTCAATTGAGGTAAGCGATTCACACCCCATAAACGCTTTATCTCCAATACTAGTGACACTATTTGGAATTTCAATTGAGGCAAGTGCTCCGCAGTTGTAAAATGCTTCAATTCCAATACTTGTAACACTCTCCGGAATATAAATTGATTCGAGGGAGTCACACCACTCAAATGCCTTATGCCTAATATTAGTGATCCCATTTGGAATATAAATTGATTTGATGAATCTGCACCATATAAATGCCTCATTCCCAATACTCGTTACCACGCCCTCTGGAATGACAACAGTTTCAGATTTTCCGAGGTACTTCTTTAATACACCGTTTTCGATTTCGAAGTCGGTGATGGGGGAGACTGGTTCACAGGGAGGTTCAAGAACAGCAGGCTCGTCATGTTCCGGTTCAATCCACGTCTGATTCATGGGTTCGGATGTAGGAGTGGGCGTGCTGGTTCTGGTGTTGGTGTTGAACGCACATCTTCCCAGATGCATGACGCTTTCCGGAATGTCGATTGCAGCAAGTGCATCGCATGTCTGAAATGCGCCGTCGCCAATGCTGGTCACGCCGTCGGGAATGTAGACCGAAGCGAGGGCACCGCATCCCCAGAATGCGAAATTGCCGATGCTGGTGACGCTGTCTGCAATCTTGACCGCAGTGAGGGACTCGCAGTTCTGGAATGCAAAGTCTCCGATGCTTGTGACCCCGTCCGGAATCACGACGGCATTTGCATCGCCGTGGTATTTCTTGAGCACGCCGTTCTCGATCTCGAACGCATTGTCTGCGGCATCGCCGGAATAAAACCGGATGCTCTGCGATTTGCAGATGTCAATTCCGTTGCTATGGAACAGCTTGTCATAGAAATACGAGATGTCCGGATACCGGTATTTCAGAATCGCCTGCTGGTCGGTTGTCATCATTTGCAGTCCGGGAGTCAGGGTGACCTTCTCCAGATATATCAGCAGTCTTTTTTTGTTCTGATTGCAGGCATAGTTCAGTTCGTGTCTGCAATAGTGCGATGCCAGATACTGAGGGGTTATCATTGCAATGAAAAACGCCGAGCGGAGCAGATTTTCTGCGATATATTCCGTAAATTCGCTCGCCGGTGTAATGTCCTCATCAAACCAGACGTTATACCCATTTTCCTGCATGGTGCGGATGAGCGGGTATACAAGGTCTTTATCCTTGTGCGCATAGCTGACAAAGATGTAGTTTTCGTCGCCCTGATAGGAGCGCAGGATTTTTTCCATTTTTCTCGTCCTTTCTGTCGAATTTGGATAAATTGATTATACCATATTTTTCAAGGGATTTCAAGAGATTGCTCAAACACAGATGATTTTGGCATCAACGGGAAAAGCGTTCCTTCCGATGTGTGTGACGCTTTTGGGAACCTCGATGGATTCGAGAGAGGCGCAGCCAAAAAATGCCTCATCTCCAATACTTGTGACGCTGTCCGGAATATGAATTGAGATAAGCGATGAGCAGTTCCAAAACGCATTATCCCCAATACTAGTGATATCATCCGGAATCGCAACAATTTCAGAATTTCTGAGGTACTCCTTTAATACGCCGTCCTCAATTTCAAAGTCGGTGATGGGGGAGATTTGTCCGCAGTCTTTGCGGGCGGCGTTTTCGTCTATTTGGCAGGGACATAGGGATTCCTTCATATTTCTCATTCTTTCTGTTGAGCTTGGAGGGGGATTACGCCGTGTTTTGCAAAGGGGGTTCCACGGGGAGTGCTTAAACACGGATGATTTTGGTGGTGGAGTTGAAGATCGTATGTTTAAAGAGCTTGATCCATTTTATGCTACGAGGAATTTTGATCGAGCGAAGTGAAGAGCAGCCTCTAAATGCACCTTCCCCAATGCTTGTCACACTATTTGGAATATTGATTGAGTTGAGTGCTTCGCAGCCATAAAACGCCCATTCTCCAATGCTAGTGACGCCCTCCGGAATATGAATTGATTTGAGAGATTTGCAACCATCAAATGCTTCATCTCCGATACTTGTAACACCATTTGGGATATGAATGGATTTGAGGAATCTGTACCCCTGAAATGCTCCATTTCCAATACATGTGATACTATCTGGAATTTCGATTGAGGTGAGCGCTTTGCAATTCCAAAACGCCTCATTTCCAATACTTGTGACACTATTCGGAATATGAAGTGCTTTGAGAGATTTGCAGCACTGAAATGCATTATTTCCAATGCTTGTCACACTATTTGGAATATGAATTGCTGTGAGTGCACTGCATCCGGAAAATGCCTTGTCTCCAATGCTTGTGACACTATCCGGAATTTCAATTGAGGCAAGTACATAGCAGCCCTGAAATGCGTTATTTCCGATATTTGTGACGCTATTCGGAATATAAACCGCTGTGAGTGCATTGCATCCAGAAAATGTGCCCTCTTCAATACTTGTAACACCCTCCGGAATATGAACTGAGTTGAGGGCTTTGCAATACGCAAATGCTTCATTTCCAATGCTTGTAACACTGTCTGGAATTTCAATTGAAGTAAGTGCGCTGCAACCCCGAAATGCTTCATTTCCAATATTTATGATGCTGTTCGGAACATGAATCGAGCTAAGGGATTCGCAGCAACAAAATACTGATTCGCCAATGCTTGTGATACCCTCCGGAATATGAATTGAGGTGAGTGCCTTGCAGCCAAAAAATGCGCTATTTCCGATGTTCGTGACGCTATTCGGAATATGAATTGAGCTGAGAAATTTGCAGTTCGAAAATGCTAATTCCCCAATACTTGTGACGCCTTCCGGAATATGAATTGATTTAAGGGATTCACACAGCGCAAATGAAGCATCACGAATACCTGTCACCCCTTCCGGAATCACAACGGTTTCAGAATTTCCGTGATAGCTACTTAATATTAGTGCGCTGTCCGCTATATGAAAATCAAAAATGGGTGATGAAATTGTGCGCATTGTATCTAGAGGAAATGCGTTTTTTCCGATACATGTAACACTTTGGGGAATTTCAATTGAGATAAACTTATCGCAACTGTCAAACGCTTTATCTCCAATGCTTGTGACACTCTCCGGAATATGAATTGTTTTGAGAGATTTGCAACATTCGAATGCTCCATCTCCAATACTTGTCACACTATCTGGAATTTCAATTGAGGTAATTGTATTGCAATTTCCAAATGCTCTATCTCCAATACTTGTCACACTATCTGGGATTTCAATTGAGGTGAATGCATAGCAACTTTCAAATGCTTCATCTCCGATAGTTGTAACACCATTTGGAATATGAATGGATTTGAGAGATTGGCACCATTTAAATGCTTTGTTCCCAATATGGGTGACATTGTTTGGAATTTTGATTGCGGCAAGTGCTTCACACGCCTGAAATGCGCTGTCACCAATACTGGTCACACTGTCAGGAATACCGATTGATGTGAGTGCACCGCATTCATAAAATGCGAAATCACCAATACTAGTGACGCCGTCAGGAATCTTGATCGCAGTCAGGGATTTGTGGAATGAGAACGCCCAATCTCCGATACGTGTGATTCCGTCCGGAATTACAACAATATCCGAATCCCCGTGATACTTCTTGAGTACACCGTTCTCGATCTCAAACGCATCATCCGTTTTATCAGCTGTATCGCCGGAATAAAAGCGGATGTTCTGCGATTTGCAGGAGTCGAGTGCTTCCGTGGAAAACAACTTGGCATAAAAATAGGAGGTATCGGAAATCTCATACTTTTTCATTGCCTGCAAATCCGTTGTTGTGAGCTGTAGTCCGAGGGACAATTCGACTTCTTCCAGATAGATCAGCAATATTTTTTTGTGTAGATAATTGCATGCAAACTTTAATTCCTTGATGCAAAAAGGGGACGCCAGATATTCAGGGGATACCATTGCAATAAAGAAGTTTGCGCCGTCAGTGTGCATGGCAATGTATTCATCCCATTCGCTCGATGGTGCGATTCCCTCATCAAACCAAACATTGTACCCGTTTTCCTGCATAGCACGGATGATGGGGTACACCTCGGCTTTGTCCTTGTGAGAGTAGCTGACAAAGACATAATTTTCGTCGCCCTGATAGGCACGCAGGATTTCATTCATATTTCTCATCCTTTCGACTGAATTTTCATATGTCCATTGTACCATATTTTACAAACGGTTTCAAGCGCCAGTTCAAAAATAAAAAGAACCGACAGGATGCTTCGTTCTGCCGGGCTACCATTGCCCCTAGAGAACACATCCCATCGGTTCTAATTGGATTGGTTTTATGCTTCGCTGCCTCAGCTGCCGCTTCCGTAGGTGAGCAGGTTGCAGTTGTAATAATCCCACTGGTCGTCTTCGTTATCTATGGAGAAAAGTTCACCCTCGTAAGCCATGAAGTTGTCCCGGACAGTGGCGGAGCAGTCCCATGCGTTTAAGAAATACATTTTCTTGCCCAGCGCATTGGTCGCAGTGTCCATATAGACCTTGTTGCCGTATACCGAGGCATTCTGTCCCCAGCCATCCACCACATTGTTCTGTTCGAATGCACGCTGGATTGCGGTGCAGCCATTTCGATAGCCGACGTTGTTTCGGATGATGCAGTCGTTGCCCTTGATGTTGACGAAGCTCTTGGCGTAATTTTCCCCGCTCATTCCCGTTCCGTCAAAGGTGCAGTTTTCCACCGTTGTTCCAATGGTGTATTCCTTGATGTCAACGTGTTCCGCTGCGACGTTTGGCCCAAGCTTGCAGTCTCTTATGGTGTTGTAATGACAGTCGTGGCCATATTCGGTGGTGCTCTGGGCGCTGCCGACGTAGATTGCCTCGCCATATCCCGGAGAAACTACCCCCGTATCATGGACGCTGCAATTTTCAATTAGACAATAGGAACTGTTATCTCTCAGGTGAATGCCCTCGGAACCAATATTGTACACCTCACAGTTCAGAATCTTTGTGTGATTGGCGTTGTCCAGCATGATGCCTTTCTGGGCATTCGTGACCTTTAGATCCCGAATTTCCCACCAGTCGCCGGAGATGGAAAACACATAGTTTTCCGCAGTGGAGGAGCCGGAGAGGACAGCAGGTTTTTCGGGATTCTCGGAGCGGATCACGATCGGCTGTTTTTCGGTTCCATCTGCGGAACTGGTGAACATGTATCCCTTTGGCGTTGCGCCACTGTAAACATAGTCGCCTTCGGTGAGAATGATCTCATCGCCTGCCTTTGCAGTTTCAAGAGCAGTTTTCAGCTCCTCTGTATTTTTCACATAGACCTGATTGGCGGGAAATGTGTTACCGGAAGTCAGTTCCTGCCGCATGGCACAAAGGTCAAGACCGTTCAGATTCCCGTCTTCGCAGAAGTCCGCAGCTTTCCAGTCGGAGGGCTTTGCATCCGGAACAGCGAGAAGCCATTTCTGGAAAAGCACGATATCTGTAATGTCAAATGTTCCGTCGGCATTGACATCGCCCTGCACCGAAGTGCTGTGAGAGATATCTTCAAGGCTGCCCCAGCCGTCCTCCGGATAGGTCTCATTTTGCGCCGTGTCGCCACTCTCGTGAAACGGCGTGATCTTTACGGAGTCGATCTCAAAATCGGAGGTGTCAAAGTCCGGCGTTCCTGCCCAGCCGTTCGGGAACCACAGCCCGATCCACAGTCTGCCGGCGTTGGTGGGAATGGATTCTTTTGCGGTGTAGGTCAGCACATCGTCGAAATAAAATTCCACTCTTGGCTCTTCGTTTTCGTTACCAGTATGCCAGTCAAACCGATATTTGTGAAATGCGCCGTCTGCCTGATTGACGCCAATGTCCGTATAGCCGGTTTTGTATTCGCCCTCATTTTCGCCGACCCAAGTGTTGCACAGCGCATACCGGTAACTTTGATTTGTTTTTTCCGCACTGGGTCTGCCGGGCATCTCAATGTCAATTTCGTGGTTGGTGATCTCGCCAGTGTCCCAATCTTCCTCGTATTCAAACGTCCAGATTGCAGAGCAGGCGCCAAGCTCCGGAGAAACCTTTGCCACGACTTCATAACTTCCCGAGGCGTAGTATTCCTTCGTCGCAATCGCTGCCCCCGTCCGCTTTCCGTCTGCACGCCGGGAGCCATCTTTGTTGACGCCTTTGAGCGCTCCCTGGTAGAGGTTTCCGTTTCCGGTCAAAATCAATTTTCCGTTCTGCACAGAGACATTCTGGGGGAGGACACCGCCGTTATAGTCGACTTTTTCCCCGTTCTCTGTGACCTTCCCGCCCCAGTTCTTGTATGCAACAAGCCACTTGTCAGGATCCAGTGTTCCACTGGAAAAGTCGTCGTAGAACACAGCATCGGTCGCCTGTGCTGTTTCTGCGGAGATGGGAATTTCGCTGGCTGCCAATGGGGAAAAGGCAAGGGAAGTGCATGCGATTGCTGTCGCTGCCAGAATGGATATCAATGGTTTTATCTTCATCGGTTTATCTCCTGTTTGAGCCGTGATTTGTGATTCACAAATGATTTATTATGATTATAGCATAACATGTGGAAAAGCGCAAGCGTGGCACCTTGCTTTTGGAAGAAAATCAATCTGTGGAGGGTAATGAAAAACGTTTTCATTGCAATCAAGCAAATGTTGAAGTTAGAACTTGTCTTCACAAGAAATATATGTGGATTTTCGAGCATAATTTTGTTGCAGACAAGGCAAAAATACTTGCCGGGCTATCGACCGGCAAGTATTTTTTACGCAGGATGCAGCAAAATTTTTCAAAAAGATACGTAGATATTCTAAAAATTGTCACGGAGCAGAACGGGCACCTGAACCTGCGGTGCAATCCGGAGGGAAATACATTTTCCCTGCTGCTGTTTCGGGAAGCTCGTCCGTAAAGTTTCGTCGATTTTCCGTTTGCTTCATATTGTTACAGGTTATATCTGTTCCAAATCCTTGTACATTTCAAGCGCTGGATTTTTATCCCCCACGTACCAATAGTCACAGCAATCGCCGCCAAGTGCCTCTGTCTGCGTGCGAACCAGACGGGCATGCATGACTTCGGCAAGATAGTGATCGGTTTTACAAAGATACGGCAGCAGTGCTTCATAGCCGTGTTCTTTCGCACGTTTGGCAATGGGACAGCCAATCAGGTGAAAGCAAAATCCCTCAGTACGGTGATCAGGATTGAGCACAACACGCCAGCTATCCATCCATTCGCCACGTTCCCGATGCATTTTCTGCATTTTTTGATATTTCCTATACGTTTTTTCAAACAGCTTATACGGCCATTTCTGCCGATTGCCATCGACAAATTTTCCGAGGAATTTCATTTTATCTACGGCACGGCGCTTGATTTCAAGCAACGCCTTTCCGTCAAGCTGGTGTTCGCTCGCCTCGTAGAATGCGAGAATTGTAAACCAGTCAAGCATGTTTTTTGCCATCATATTTTTGCCAAGATCGGGCACCTCTCTCATCAATGCAAGATAGTACTTCTCGGCTTTCGCAAAAATCTGCTCGGAATCCTTTGCATATTTCTCCCGACAATATTGCTCATACGGTTTCGCATAGGATGACTTTGCATATGCTCTTTTCATATCAACATCCCGCTTTCTTTCAAAAAATCAATGTGATGAGTCCGCCTACGACTGCCGCTCCTGCGAACCAGACAAGCGCCATGATGCTTCTCTTGATCAGCACCTGCCGCCAAGTCTGCACAAACGGCACATCCTCCAGCCCCGGCAGCACCCAGAACCGGCTGTGCCCGACCCATAGCTTATCGATCACAACGCCATCATAAATATTCATCACCTCAAGAAACAACAGCGCCTGCCAATAAGCTGCATTAAAGGTGGAAATGCCATTCCATACACGGATAATCAGGACAAGTGCGACAAGCATCACAAGACAAAACGTCGTCATAAACCATTTTCGTTTTCGCTCCACAGTTTTTCGGTCGGTCAGTCCCAGCGCAATGGCACGTTCCTGTACCTCTTTTGGATAGAAATACAGCCCATTCACTGCTCCGCCAATCACGAAGATCTTCACCATTCCGGTAAACAGCAGGCAATAGAGCAGCAATTGCAGTACGATCATATTTGTTTCCTCCCCAGTTTGTGTATCAGGCGGGTGTAGGAGATACCAAGCAGCGTGCACATCACCGCATAGACAGCGAGAAGCACACACAAAATCCCAAACCACCCGCTGATTTTGATGGTCAACCACAAAAGCACAACAGCGGCAAGCCAGCTGAGCACACTGCCCCAAAGCATGGGACGGCGGATGGTCTTGCAGATGGCAAGTTCCTCCTCCGGTGTGTAGAGCTGAAAATCATGCACACTGCGAAAGATCGCCCAAAAGGAATATCGGGAAGCAAACTCGATTCCCGCTGCGGCAAGACTGCGCTTGAGTTCCTCCACCGCTGCATTATCCTTGCCCCGAAGATAGCATATGCGAAAGGTATACGCATCATGTTTGCAAGGCTCAAATGTCCAGATCCCCTCTACAAGGCTTGTTGCAGCACAACCTTCATGGCACATTTTCGCCATATACGCCTCATCTGCCTTGTGATTCAGGGTATAGTTCAATTTTTTCACTGCAATCCCTACTTTTCTAAAACAAGGTAACGATTCCAGCGGCAATCGCAGCAGCCACAGCAAACAGAGGAATTCCTCTTACAAATGACCCGATGTGCTTCTCGGGATTCTGATAATATTTTTTCTCCGGCAGAAATGAGAAGCGGATGCGTTTGATACTGCGCCACCAAAGGAGATCAATTACGATAAGGTCAAAAAGTCCAAGCCCCTCACCGAATGCAAGAAAGTACCAAAATGCCGACCGGTAACCTTTCAAACCAAGCGTGTATTTCAGGACGATGCCCAAAATAGAAAATACAACGGCAAAAAGGAGAAGATTGCTGAGCAAGATCATCGCCATAGACTTTTCTTTCGGAACATCCTTTGCAAGATGCGGGTTGTTTCGCACACGGTTCTGCACTTCTTCGGGATAGGAGCGGAGGCCACTGAGATTTTTCCTGTCCGTACCTGTCATGAGGAAGCAAACGCCCCAGTACAGAAAATAAAACACGACAGCAACGAGAATTTTCATATGCTTATGCTCCTATTGTACGTAAAAACTCGTGAATGGTCTGGATATAGGCATCCGTTTTCAACACGGTGGAAAGATGTCCGCCGGAAACATAGGAAATCTTCGGGTTGTGCATCAGCCGGATGAGATCCTCCTGCATTTTCCCTGAGAAAAAGTCCTGATCTGGCAGAATCAACAGGATTTTTCCCTGAAGTGCTGCAAAATCTGCCGCTGTTACGGGCGTCTGATTCATAAGGTCTGCAAGAAGTCCTGAGATGTGCACATCCTTTTCCTGCTTGTAATCCTTGAAAATGGTTTCAAACATGTCCTGCGCATAGGCGATCTCTTCCGCACTTTCGTTGCGGATGTGGCTCATTCCCGCTTTTATCAGCTTTGGCTTCAGCTTTTCATAATTGCAGCGCTTCATATACCACAGCATCAGCGGCGCAAAACGGTATTTCTGCTTCAGGATTTTCAGCGTATTGGCATCCATTCCGCCGGTTGAGATCAGAACCAGTCCGCCAACCTCATTGGGATACTTTTGCGTATAGATCTGTGCGACCATACCGCCGTCGCTTGCACCGACAAAGATGGGATCTTCGACGCCCAGCTTCTGAAAGAACGCATGCATCCCTACGACCAGCTCCTGATTGGTGCGCAGTTCCTGCGGATAATCAAACAGAAGCACACGATAGGCATCGGACAGTTTATCCACATAGTCCATCCACATTTCCAGCGTATTCATTCCGCCGTTTAAGAATACCAGCAATTTTCCGTTCTCATTCCCTCTCAGGAGATAGCGAAACTTTGCGCCGTCCACCGTGACATTCTCACAGGGATGCGTTGCTGCAAATGATTTTAATTTTTCCAAATACAACATCATTGCTTTTTCCTCCACACTTACTGAAATCTACTCATTTTCCGCTGCCGGCACTGCCGAAATTCTTCTTGTGATATCCGCAGTCGCAGTACGGACCTCCGGAGGCAAGCGTGTATTCCCGCACGAAATTCGTCACGCCACCCGCCTCACTCATGGTATAGTCGAGATGACATAGTGCCGGAGTGAGATCATACAATCCCAGCTTTTTCATCAAAACGCAGATACCGCATTTGGTAAAGCGCCCCTCATAACCGCTGCCGTCGGGGTACTCATAAAACTCCATATTCCAAGAGTACGGATTTCGGTCGGCGGCTTTCAGCGCAGCTGTGGATTTCATTCCGGCGATATCCTTTTCGGTGAACTTCTTTCTCCCGCTCTTGCGGCAGAACCACCGCATCAGCTTTGTCATCATGGCGTCTGCGTAGTATTCCGTCAGTTTCTCCACATCCGGCCGTTCCGGCATGGACAGAACGAATGCGCCCAGCATTGCAGTATTGACAACATTCATCTTGAAACGATCCGCCTTTTCAAACTCCGGCAGCTCACGGATAATCTCCTGATATTTTGGCTTTGCGTGTTTGGTGATGGCTTTTGCCGTTTGCACATCGTAACCGAATGTGGCTGTCAGCTGTTTCTGAAACGATCCGGCAAACAGCGCCCACATTCCCAGTGGCATCCCCATGTATTTCATTCTGCATTCCCCCATTTTTCAAGAACCACAATCTTGTTGGAAATATTCCGCACAAATGGGATCTTCTCCAGCAGCTTGTAAATCGGCAGAAATGCTGCCATACCCTCGGTCAGGGAATGTGCCTCAGCAAACCGAAAGTCCGGCAAAAGCGCTGCCAATGCCTTTCCGCTCTTTATGCCCCATGTGAATTTTGCACGGCTGCCCTCAATGGACTTCTCCTTGAATCGTTTTGCAACAGCCGGATTCATGATCTCAACCGCTACAGCAGCTTTTTCAAACCGCTTTGAGATCACCGCAAAAATCTGCTTCACATCTGCATCGGACAGGTACATGGTCAGACCCTCGATGATTACCAGTGCCGGCATATCCTGCTCTGTGATTTTGCTGCCCCAGTCATCCATGGCAGACATGGCAATCTGCGAAATCGTGCCGTTCTCCGGCAGCAGCTGTTCCCGCACAGCAATCGTCTGCGGCAAATCCAAGTTGTACCAGTGCGAATACCCCTGCATGCGATAGCATCGGGTATCCAGTCCGCAGGCGATGTTGACGACTACTGCACCGGCATTTTTGGCGAGCCATGCCCCCACCAGCTGGTCGAGCACCAGTGTGCGGGCGATGACACCGCTGTGCATGGCGGAATCCTTGTCCGCAAGGGAAAAATCATAGTGGAGTTTGCCAATGATCTCCTCCGCTTTTTTGTCTTGAATCACGCCACGCCCTGCGCTCTCCTTGGCACGGGCATATACCGTTTGCAGCATGGTTTCCGGCACGCCGGAAAGTGTTATTGTTTCAGCCATATCAATGCAACGCTCCCTTTCCATCTCTATAGTTAGAGAATGCTAACCGCAACCCATTGAAAAAGCCGCCCGAAAGCAGCGGTTCATAGAGTTGTGAATTTCAATTACTTCTATTATACCATATTAATATTACCACTGCAATTACAACCATTTTCAACAAGAAATTCACGTGTCCCCCGCTGCAAAACAAACAGCCCGGAATCCTATTGCGGAATTCCGAGCTGTTTTCTTTGAGACACCGTGAAAAAACGCTAATCGTTCAGCAGTCCCACCACGACCTGCCGCTGCGTTCCGTCATCGGTGCAGGTGATGATGGTGATTCTGTCATCGCCGAAATCGTCAAGCACCCAGACGTCATCCGGATCAACGATTTTGCTTTCAGTCACAGTGTAATGATACGCCTGCTTTTGCTTGTCATACAGCGTGATCTCCATGCCGATCTCGACGTTTTTCAGGTTGTTGAAATATTCTTTGTACAGTGTGCTGCTGTGTCCGGCAATGCAATAATTGCCCTCGCCAAAGTCCCCGCTGTCCTTGAAATGCCCTGTCGCTTTGGAAAGCGTTTCGTTATCAGTGCCCTCTAAAATAGGGGCTTTGATGTCTAGATCTGCAATTTCCACAACAGGATTATTATCGAGCAATATCTTCTTTTGGTAAAGTCGATAACACTTTCGGACACCGAAAAATCCAAGGATGCTGACACCAATCAGAACTGCAATGAGTCCTGAGAGAAACATCGCCCACTGCTTTTTGGTCTTACGCATCTTCTTTACGCTTGAGGACACCCGACGCCTTTACTGCACCGAATCCGAAACCCATGAACAGTACTGCGCCCACGCACAGAAGCCAGTTTGTCATGGAGTTGTTTCCGGTCTGGGGCAGGTTGACTTCCGTGTTGGAGGAGTCCGTGCCGGTACCGGTCTTCGGGTCAACGGTGTAAATATCCAGCACATTTCCGTTTTCGTCGGTCAGCGTGATCTTGCAAGTGTTCTCCGAACGTGCAGTGATTTCTGCATTCGCAGGTGTGATGCCTGCCTTTTTCTGGTAGTCGCTGATCGCCCAGCTGCAAAGATCTTCGTCTGCAATGTTGGTCACGCTCGTAGTATCCGATGTTGTGGTCAGCGTGGTTTCTGCGGTTTCGGATTCGGCGGTGTGTGTCGTCGGTGTTGTGGAGGTTTCTGTGCTGGATTCTGTTATGGAAGAAGTGGGATTTGTGGTTGCGGAAAATGTTTCGCTGGTGGCAGTCGTTGCCTTTGTTGTAGTAGTCGTTCCGCTGGTAGTAGTGCTTGCCTTGGTTGTGGAAGTCGTTCCGCTGGTTGTCGTCGTTGCCTTGGTTGCAGAAGTTGTTCCGCTGGTGGTGGTTGTTGCCTTGGTCGTGGAAGTTGTTCCGCTGGTGGCTGTTGTTGCCTTGGTCGCGGAGGTTGTTCCGCTGGTGGCAGTCGTTGCCTTGGTCGTGGAAGTCGTTCCGCTGGTGGCTGTTGTTGCCTTGGTCGTGGAAGTTGTTCCGCTGGTGGCAGTCGTTGCCTTGGTTGCAGAGGTCGTTCCGCTGGTGGTCGTCGTTGCCTTGGTTGCAGAGGTCGTTCCGCTGGTGGTCGTTGTTGCCTTGGTCGTTGCAGTTGTTTCGTTTGCAGTAGTCGTCGTTGTTGTCGTGGTGGTAGTAGTTGTTGTAGTAGTTGTGGTCTGTGCATTTACGACAACCGTGCCGGTCACAACGTTGTAATTGTCGCTGTCCTCCGGGGTAAACTCCCACATCAGGTTGTTTTCACCGGCAGCCAGTGCTTTGATCTCGCTAATAATTTTTGCCAGACCCTTGGTACTGTTTCCGCTGAGAATCAGCTTCAGTTCACTCACAAGGTCGCCCTCGGTGTGGGTATCGCCGTCCACGGTAACTTCTACCGTCGGGTTCGCCTTGGCAATGCAGAAGGTCAGTTCCATTCCCTTGGTTGCGCCGTTTTTCGCTGTCAGCAGCAGCTTCGTCTGTACCTTTTCGGCAGCCTTTTCCGGTGTGCCGGAAAGCACGCCATCCTCTGTCAGCGTCAAGCCCTCCGGTAGAGTGCCGTCCTCATCCAATGCAAACTGAATGCTGCCTAGAACATCAAGGTTTTCCACAAACAGAGTCAGATCCAGCGGTGCGATTTCCTGCTGATAAGTCAGTTTCATGGTGTCGCTCACACCCTCAGAGAGCACGATCTCCACCGGCACTTTCTTGACGGTGATCGCAGTGTCACCAGTCAGCGTATCGCTTTCGGCAAGCTGTTCCCCGCCCTTGAAATACTGGTAGACGTACCCCTTATCCGGAGATTTCTCCAGCTTGTCGCCGGAATTGTGGTAGGAAGTCTTCGTTTTCGCATCCTCGCCGAAGCTCTCGTCATAGGTCAGTTCCAGACGGCAAACCTGCTTGGAATCGGCATTCAGTGCGGGGTATTTTTCGGTAGAAAGATTCTGGTAGAAAGCGATATTGGACTGGTCGCCGTTCAGCAGATAGCAGACTTCGCCGCTCTTGAACTGTTCTGCGATTTTGCCGCCATTTTCATCTTCTGTGTCTGCGAGGTAGTAGCAATTTGTGATTGGGCCAATATTGTATCCACATATACCGCTTATATCAGCACCTGAGCTAGCAGTAACAGTTCCTGTGTTATAGCAATTTGAAATTGATGCAATACAGGAACCACACACACCACCCACAGAAGCTCTTGAGCCGGTAGCGGTAACAGTTCCTGTGTTATAACAGTTTGCGATTGTGCCACTATTTTGTCCACATATACCGCCTATAGCAGCAGATGACTCAATAGCGGTAAGATTCCCTGCATTATAACAGTTTGTGATTGTGCGGTCATTGCTTCCACACACACCGCCCACAAAATTATTTCCTTTGAAATAGGAATCAACAACGCCAACATTTTTTATGTTGCCACATGAACGTCCAAACAAACCAACATACTCAGCGTCTTCATCATTAAAGTACAATCCGCTGACTGTGTGATCTTGTCCGTCGAACGTGCCAGAATATATGTTGCTAACATTTCCTATGTTGCTAACATTTCCAATGGGTGTCCAATCTCTCCAGCCTTCTGCCTTGTTGCCGTCACAGCCGGAAACATCGCCCTCATTGACGGAGATATCCGCTGTGAGGACAGCGTTCAGACTGTATTCACCGTTGTTCACCTTGTCTGCGAACCAGTACAGCTGTCCGGCGCTGGAAATCTCGTATGTACCGTCGCCATCGCGATCCTCTGCCGGCTGATAGTGGGTGGTGTCGTTCTGGCAGAAACCGTTGGCATCAAAGTCGTGCTGCATAATCGTCACCGAACCCGCCCGGTCTTCAAAATCATCCTTTGTCAGTACCGTACCGCAGACAACAGTAATCGCCAGTGAATCAGAGCAGTCCTCAAACACACCGCCTCCGATGCTGGTCACGCTGTTCGGAATCGTCATACGCTCTAAGCTCGTGCAGCCGGCAAACACACCATGTCCGATTCTGGTAACACGATCTGGAATTGTCACATGTTTCAAGCCAGTACATTGATAAAAAGAATAGCTATCGATATTTGTAACACTGCTCGGAATCGTAATACTCTCTAAACTGCTGCACTCCCGAAATGTTCCATTTCTGATATCTGTAATACCTTCCGGAATTTCAACGCTGGCTAAACTGCTGCACCATATAAATGCATCTTCCCCGATATCCGTAACACTCTCCGGAATTGTGATGCTTGTTAAGGCCGTACACATCTGAAATGCGGAAGTTCCGATACTTTTTACACTGTTTGGGATTGTCACACGCTCCAAATTCGTGCAGCTTTGAAAGGCAGAAGTTCCTATGGTATCGACACTTTCCGGAATTGTAACGCCGGGCAAACTGCTGCAGCAGGCAAATGAAAAACTGCCGATTTCAGTGACGCTATCAGGAATCATGACATCGACTAATCCGCTGCATCCCCAACACATATTCTTTCCGATTCTGGTAACGCCGTCTTCGATCACCAGACTTGTAATATTGGCATCCCCGTATACAGGACTTTTATCATTATAAGCGTAATCTCTCATTGCGCCTGTACCGCTGATGGTCAGTGCTCCGTTGTCATACAGTGTCCAAACCAGACCGTCATCTTCTGTTTTTGTCCACGTCACTGCGCCCGTATTCCCTGCATCCGCATTCTCCGCATTCGCAGCAATCTCCCACCGGATATTTTGCAGCGTTCCGCTCGGGAAATACAGCAGCGTTCCCGCTGCCATGACCGCTGCCGACGAAAGGGCAGCCAGCCGTTTCCACTGTTTCTTCACAATATGCCTCCTTTTTGTTTGAGGTGTGTCACACACCTGCGATATCTCTATTATATCACACCCGTCCGTTTGGTGTCAAGAAAAAATCAAACATTCGGCAGAGATTGTACAATAAATCATAACATTTCAGCATTCTTGATAAACGGGCAGAAAAAACGAGGAACAGGCGGTTAACGCCTGCTCCTCATGCTGGGGTTGCGGGATATGAAGCTCACTGTTTGTGTGCTGAAGAAATATCAAAGGTCCAAAATGAAAGCGGGGCGAATATAATACTCTGCTCTCCTTCCTATATAACCGAATCTGTCTCCCCATATACCTCCAGCATATACTACATCAATACAGTTGCTATCATATTGAGAACGAAGAGACCAATTTCTAGAACAATTTCTTTCATTTGACGTCATCCAATTTTCAGCTTCCTCTTTGCTCAAGAGAAAAATATCCGTTTTCTTCCCGTCTATGATGGTGTTGATGATGCGCTTTTGCTCTTCTGCACGAAACGCCTTCTGAAAAAATTCCCCGTTCAGGTATGCTCTGATGTCACTGTCAGACCAGTCACGGTTCTGGGAATCAAACGGCATTTCGAAAAGGCCGTCTTTGCTGATGACAACCGAGCCAAGCTTGTTCTCTTTCAGGACGATCCACTGGATGGGCGTTCCGTCCCAGGTACCGAGCGTAACAATACGTTTTGACATAATCGACTCCTTTCTTACTCCCCCAGATGCACACGAACCACACCCGCAGGATCTGCGGAGGGTTCTCCCTCGGAAATACAATATTCCATGTCCTCCGGCGCATCCTCCACGCAGCGAATGAAAACATCTGCGTTATCGCTGGTATATGGCAGCCGGCAGCGCTTGTTGTAAATGCCGGTTTCGTCGATAGACATCTTGGCTGCGTTCGGCAGAGAGGTATAGTAAATTTCGAAATCCTCTACGCTCGCATCAGTCAGGCACACCCACTGTCCATAGGCAACCAGTGTTCTGTCCAGTACCATCTTGAATTTTCCACGCTTCTCGATGCCGATGTTAAAGCGGAACTTGGTCTGTTCGTCCGCTTTGATCTCCGAGATCACCTTGATCTTACCGCCCTCACGTCCGGTAATCAGACCATAGGCAACACCGGTTTTTCCGGTGGGCGCAGTGATGTCATTTTCATCGACTCTGATGCCTTTTTCCCGCTGAATGGCAATGGCTTCCTTTGTGCCGAGGGGTGGGAACAGGTAGAAGTGGCTTCCGCCGGATACCTCCCGAAAGCTGTCGTTGTTCTCCTTGATGTACTTGTCAAACAGCTTTCGGAGAATCGGCGATTTGCTGGAGTTTCCCGCCAGAAAGATCTGAATCTCATTGACGCCGCTTTGCTGCAGCGATTCGTTGCGGAACGCCTTGCAGATAGAGGTGAAAAAGTTCGACACGCCACGTTCGATGCGTTTTTCCAGCACTTCCGCCAGGTTCAGCTGAATGTTTCTGTCCTTGTTTTCGACATAGAGCTTGAAGTTGGATTTCCGCTTTCCCTCCTTGTCAAAGAGATCTACTGTGATCGTGCCGTCATTGATGGGGAATGTGCAGATCTCGTCGTTTCTGAAGATATAGCCATTATAGGAAACGGTTTCCGCATCCTTTGCTGCATTTGATTTCGGAGCAGCGGGGGCGTTTGCGGGCGCAGCAGTCTTGCTGTCAATTCCGATAATCCCCTCCCAGAAAGGGCGAAGCACTTCCATCAGCTGCTTGGTGTTCCGCTTTGCCTCCTGGGAATCGGAGATCAGCATCTCGCTGCCCGGAAAAGCGTCGCATTCCTGCGGTTTTGAGAATGAAAATCCCACCGCATCCCCGCTGCTGCCTTTCTTGTCGCTGCCGAGAAGATCGGCGTTTGCACGAAATACTTCAAACGCAAGCAGTTCCAGCAGATTTTCGCCGCCGAGATATCTGTCGCCCTCAGAGCCAAAGTGATTGATGACGTAGTCATAGCGCCGTTCTTCACGTTTGCTGTCGTCTGCGCATCTCCACAAGCCGAAATCAAAGTCCGTTGTGCCGCCGCCAAAATCGAAGATGGCGTAAAAAACATTTTCGCCCTCATCCGGCTCAAATCCGTATCCCTGCAATGCTGTAATGGCATACGCAGCCGGTTCGCTCACGCCCTGTCTTACTCTGAATTTTGCCATGATCTCTGCATTTTTCAGAATAGAATCCGGCAGCGATTTTTTCAAACCGATCTCGAAGCTCTTCTGGATTTTTTCCTTTACGGTCTTTTCATAGGTGGTCGGGAACGAGAGAACATAATCCAGATAAATGCCGTTCCGCATATTGTTGATGTACAGACCGAGGTAGTACGCATATAATTCCAAAGGATTGAATGCGCTTTCTTTCAGAGAAGTGAACGGCGACAGCACACGCTCCACGCCTTTTTGGTCGATGATCTTTACACTGCGGTTTTTGTTTCCGCACCACTGCTTGATGTCATAAAAGAACGAATAGAAATTGTCGCTGATCGTGCAGGATTTCAGGTCGTAGTTTGCGGTGTGGGAAACACGGAGATCATCGATGGAGGTTTCCGGTCTGCCGTTTCTAGTGCCGTAGCTCTTGAGAAACTTTTCGAGATCAATGAACTCCATGATCGTCGGATTCTCATAGTGCTGCGCCTCTGCCTTTTTGCTCAGCTGACCGGTGCCCACACGGAGAAGCGTCGTCTTCGCACGGCCGTCCCGTTTGGAAACAATGGTGCTTTTGGTACCAAAGTCAATGCCGATAAGCCCGTCTTCGTGGATGTCGGCAGCCGGATTCCGTGCGATCAGCGGCTTTTTCAGAGAAACAAGCACCTGTCCGTCTTCCGCTTTCGGCGCTTCGTCCGACCAGAGTTCCCAATGGCCGGAGTTGACATCCTCCAGGCACTTTTTATCGTAGACCTCCAGATCTGCACGCACTTTGTCGCATGCAAGAAGCCCCGCCGTGTACGTATCGATGAGTTCCGGCGACAGTGTGAAATTGCTTGCAAGTCTTTTGGAAACTTCTATTTCGATCTGTGTCCGGTTCAATCCGAGGATGGTCTGAAGCCGGTCTATCTCTTTCTCTGAGAGGCACTTGGATTTGTCTTCGGTTTCCAGAATGCTCCGATTTTTCAGAAGCTTAATGACCTTTTGAAAGATCTCATAGTCGAGGATCTGATATTTCTGCGTGCGAACTGCGTTCTGAAAATCTACAGAACCAATATCAACAACTCCTACTTGTACAGAATCCCCATCATTCCAATCGGCAAATCGTTCTGTTTCAACACAATAAGAACCGTTCTCAAACCCAATCCAATGACCTTCACCGTATTTTTTTCCAGTTTTGATATATTGTAAGATATCAGAAGGACACTTCTTGCCAAACAAATCAACTACGGCTTTTTTGTCCAAATGTTTTCTTTTGAGGTCAAGATAAAATTCCTGTATTGCGCCCTTTTCGAGTATGACGGCAACCCTTTTTTCTGTATAGTAGTATGCCGTTGTCTTTCCGCATAAAAAACAGATGCTGTCCTTTTGGAAATATTTTTTCTCCATTTCACGATAATTTTCGTATAGCATCTCCCGCAGTGTTTTGTAAAGCTCCGCATGAAGCACATTTTTCAAGACATCGTCCCGCAAAACGACCTTGTCCACCTGTCTGGTGGTTTCTACTTCTGCCACGGTTCTATTCCCCCTTGTCGTAAATTTTCAGTCTTTCGCACATTTCGTCAATAAACGGCGTCGTCTCCAAAATTTTTCGTTCCGCTTCGGCGGGTGCGGTTTCCGCATGCCGGTATTTCGCCGTGAGATTCACAATTCCAGTTGTTTCCGCCTTTCGGAATGCGCCTGCTTTGGCAATGCACACACCGTTTTCATTGGAAATCTGCGTGGGCTTTGTAATGGGCAGCAGATGCACGGCATCCTGTATCGTGTATCTGTTCCATACGCCGGATTCGTCCGCACATTCCCGATGCAGCAGCTCCTCCGAAATCGTTGGAGCGTCGTCATATACCAGACAAAAATCGGTTTGGCTGGTCTTTAAGAAACCGGCGTAATCCTGCCACTTTTCCCAAAAGTCCTCCGTATAGCCGGTAAAGCAGTTCCCGCCGAATTTCATGACTTCAAACCGGTTGTCTTTGCTGAGCACGGCGGCAATTTTGTTTTTTTCGATCCAGAAGAGACAATGACATATTTTCATTCTTTATTCCCCAATACTGAAAGTTTCATTGACTTTTTCATTCATTTGATAGAGGTTCTTGCCGATGTCGCTGTCGCTGATGCCCGGAGTGATCTCCCGCATCGCATTCGACAGAGCGTCTTTCACATTCTTAAATGTTTCGAGATTGACGGAGCACCCGTGGAGATAGTCCGAAAATTCTTTCATTCCCATGCCGTTTGCCTGCAAGTACTTGTTGTACACCACAAAGTCAGACGGAGAGAGAATGTCCTTGATCTTGGCAAGATCGGAGAGAATTTCCGCAGTGATCCCAACAAGTTCCGGACTTTTCAATCCGTCTGTGTCAAAACCAAGCTTTTCATTGCAGGCTTTCGCATAGAGATAAGCGCCCGTTGCACGATAGGCGGATTTTTCATCCGGCGACATCTTGTCAAGCTTTTCTTTGTCCTCGTTGGAAATCTTGATGTCCTGCTGCAAGTGCTTGATGTATTCCTCCGTGGAATCAAAGTCCTCCGGTTTGGATTCCTTATCCTTTTCCGCCTTGAACGCAAGCTCCTCCGGCTCATCCCTTTCTTTTTCCTTCACCCCGAGCGATTCGGCAATTTTGCACACAACCCCGACGACCAGCAGGATCGCAGCCGCAATGTTCGGGCCGGGAAGTGCAAGCCCGATCTTGCCGATAAATGAAGAGATCGCTCCGCCGAGAAATGTTCCGCCAAGTGCGCCGCCGATTCCCCTGCAAATACTGCTGACACAGCTGCAAACGCTATGAAACGCACCGCTAAGTGCACTGCCAATAGAACTAAAAATACCCATGATTATCAAACTCCTTTTTTTATTTTTGTAATGCGGGAATCGGAATCCCGTTTCTTAGAGCTTGTGTTCGTAGGAAATATATGCGGATTTTCGAGCAAATTTTTT
>OGRA01001486.1_pt1 | contig 22081 bp, 24 predicted proteins | sample 1553351 | NCBI WGS metagenome assembly OGRA01 (sample SAMEA2580056, study PRJEB22360) | human gut metagenome | biome: human gut; feature: human-associated habitat; material: faeces | place: Denmark | collected 2008/2010
CCTCGATGGCCTCCAGAATGGAGGACAGTTCTTTTCCATAACCGTTCTGTTCACTGTCGATGCAGGTATTCTTCAGATGGGCAAACTCGATGAGCCGTTTTCCGTCCTCTGTAAAATCCCGACAGGCAACTACCAGCTTTGTCTTGCCGCGGCTGTCCGTATAGTTTCCGAGGAGCGTTTCCTGTGTCCGAAAGCCCAACATTTCAAAGATATGACAGGCGACATATTCGCTGATGCAGCCGTTGCTGTAACTCATATCCCGATTTCGGCTGGGCTTTGGAGGGAACTTGAGCATATAGCTATGTCCTTGATAGGTGATATTGATTTTATTCCCATTGGCTCCGCCGTAGGCGCGGAAGCGGTTGACTAGGCAGTTGGTAAAATCAATCATAGGTTCTCACCCCCCTCATAAATATTTTGCGCGAAGATAATCAGCCTGCTCCTGCGTGATGGCATTGCTCCACTGATTGGAGTTAATCGCACTATACAATTCTCCCCACAGGCAGTCCATATAAGACACCTTGTCCGTTTCGCCCTGAATGTACTCACGAAGCGCCCTATCCAAACTGGCGGGCAGATCCTTTTCCAAATAGGTTCGGTCAGTCGGCTTGCCGCCATGCATTTGTGGTTTCTCCACGGTCAGCGTAATGAGCTGCTCCATCGGGATATCCAGTGTGGAGGACAGCTTCATGAGTGTACCGGCACTGCATCGGGAAAGCGTTGTCTTGCCGGAGCAGATGTCCGCCAGCGTTGCCCAAGGCACACCGCTTTTCTTGGAGAGCTGGTAGCGGGAGAGGTTCTTTTCCCGCAGTATCTGTTGGATCGTCATATACATCACCGCTCTTATTATATCGGTGCGCCGATAATCAGTCAAGAGAAAACCTTGTAAACCTCTGCCTGCCATGCTTACATCTGCATTTCAGGAGTCTGTGATCCACTCTCCCGAAGCTGCCGGGCGTACTCGTGCAGGCTCGTGCCGGTCTGCTGCTGGTAGAACGCCTCCATCTTGCGTGCCAACACCTCCTGCTCAGCGGCGTTGAGGTGATAGCTCCAGTTTTCTTCTGTGCCATCTCCTTTGCAGAGATTCAGCTCCAGTGTATCACAGAGACGGTCTTTCTCGATGTCGTAGTTGGCATAGATGTTGAGCCAGTCATCGTTCTGATCGGTGCAGACGAATGTACCGAAGGCAGCATCCACATCGAAGTCCGCCTGCAGATAAAAGTTGAGCTTGCCATCCGATTCGATGATCTCCTCACCGAAAGAAAAATTCCGTGCAGAGAGATGTCCCGCCGAGGTGATCTCTTTGCCATTCAGATGATCCAACAGTTTGCGCCACTTATCATCGCCAGATGCGAATTGCGACCGGGTGGCGTGATAGACCGCCACCGATACATCACGCATTGCCCAGGTCTGCCAACCATCTATAATGTGAACAGCGGAGAACTCCCGCTTGTCGAAGTTCACATCGAACACGCCGCGTACCTTTCCGGTGTTCTCCATGCGAGGGGCTGTCAGGGCATCAAACTCTTTTGCTGTGATGGGCTGCCCGCCGAAAAACATTCCGATGAATTTGTCTGGCGCCACGCCGTTGCCCTTCGTAACATAACCGCGCAGCTTTTTCCCGACCGCCAACAGTTCCTCACCGGGCGAGGTTTTGAAGTACCATTCCTGGCCGCATTCCGTCACATGGTAGGCGGCATAAGTTCGGGCCGCTTCTTCCTCCGCACGCTGTGCGGCAGCTTCCGACTGGATTGCACGGCTGATACGCTCATACTCCCGTTCCGGAAGCCGATTGCAAAGCTCGTCCAGCACAGTTTCCAAATGCTCCTGCAGCGTCTCACCCTTGAGGTGCTTTTCAATGGCGTTCTTCCACCTCCGGTCCAGCCACAGGACGATTTCTTCATGCTGTGCCATGCTCATCGCCCTCTTTCTGCTTCGTTACGGATGCTTTTGCAGGCCGCCTGGGTCTGGCCGCAGGAGCAGACTTACTGTCCACATACTCCCGCACCGCTTCCGGGACTTCCGATTCATAGAGCTGCTGCAGCACATCCTCCATGCGCCGCTGCACGGAAGACCGCTGCTTGCGGAGCACAAACTCCAGCGCATCCAATTTGGCTGCGTCAAATCCAATGGTGATATTCTTACTTTCCAATTTCCGTTCCTCCTTAGTCATACTTGATCCCCGGCACCTCCAGCCAGTGGCTCCAGCCCCGGCCCTGGAGCTTCGTTTTTACCACGCCGTACCGTGTGTCCATGGCCTCTATGACCTCACCGCTTCCAATATATACACCGATGTGCCCGGACTTCCACACGGCCAGTCCCGGCGTGTCGGGCATGGTCTCAATGCTGCCTTTGCGCCCAGCGTTATAGTACATACCGTCCGCACCCACATCGGGCATACCATTGCTGCCGTACTGGATCTCCATGGTCTCGGTGTTCAGCCAGCCGTACCCCTTGATGAGCCCCACGCAGTCGGTGGTGCGTCTGTTCAGCCAATGGGAACGGATGAAGTTGGCTTCATCCCCTACGCCCTCCGGGTATTGCGAGATCTTATATTGCAGCAGCTCCGGCGTCAGTACCTGCCCAAAAGTGCCCCACACATAGCCCCACCCGGAGTTCCATGCGTTGGCGGCATAGATGGCCAGATCTGCACTGTTCTTTGTGGCAGGGTCTGTAAACAGAGATGCTTCCAGTTCCATCGGCGCACCGCCGCCCGGCTCATAGGCTCCGTTGAAGGTACCGCTGCCCGCGCTGCCCATGACCATGGAATAGATCTTCACGGCATTGGAGCGTTCCTCTGCCGTGACCGCACGGCCCCGCCACACGGATAGCTGCGCATAGACTTCTTCCATAGGAAGCGGCACGGCCACCTCATAGGTTTCGCCCGCCTCCTCCCGCACCCTTGTCTCCGTTTCATAGAAGCAAGCCACGAACGCCTCTGCATCCGCCTGCGACAGCGCATCTGCTCCAAAGCAGAGGGCAAAGAAAACAGCCTTGACCTGTATTGGATCAAGACTGTTTCCCTCGGCTTTTTGATTGACCTCGGCCACCGCCGCATCCAAATGGGCGAAAGAACCCCGCATCTGCGTGAGCTGTGCCCGGTATTCTTCCGGGACACTTGCAGACAGGTCCGCCCCATAGAACGCCGCCGATACGACAGCGCCGTTGTGCTCGGCTGTGCCGGAACCTACACAGCACAAGAACGCCACCAATAAAATCACCGGCGACAAAATCGCCGCCAGCACCCACCCGACTGTCTTGCGGCCCTTTTCGCTGGTCAGCACGGTAGCCGCCAGCCGAACAAGCTGTGCGCTCAAGCAAAGTCACCTCCTCCATCACCGACCGCCAGCCGAGCCGAACAGCGCCGTCTTGTGAGGCGGCGTCTTCACCTCCAGATGGTATCGCTCCATGCCACATTTATACAGGCACTCGCCACGCCTTGCCCGCTGGATGAGTTCAAACTCCGCCTCATCCAGCTGCAGCATATCCATATAGAATCGCTTCCCGATGGAGCCGGGATTGAATAGAAACTGGTGGGGCGGAATGGCAAAGAGCGGCTTCGTCATCTCCCGCACGCCCTCCTGGTCGAAATCTTCCAAGTTTTGAGAAGCCATTACCAGCGCTGAGTCCCGCTTGCGCACACGCTTCAGGCAGTTGCGGATGTACTCAATGGCCACCGGGTTAGACAGCCACAGGTACAGCTCATCCAGCACCGCTACGGTATTGCCGCCCGTCAGCAGCCGGTCCGACATATACGCCAGCACATTGAACAGCAGGGCATTCCGCAGGCTCTTGGCCGCCATCAGCACACCGCCTACGCCGAACACCAGAAATCGGTCGCCGGAGATATTGGTGTGTCCGTTGAAGAACGGCGCATCCGCCCCCACGCACAGGGAATGCAGGCCCAACAGCACCTCCTGCAGCAGCTCCTGCGTGTACAGCGCACCCGGTTTGTATTGGGCCAGCTCCTCTTGCATGAGGTCATACAGATCAGAGAGAATGGGGTAGTCCTCCGAGGCAAGCTGGCGCAGGTCTGTCTCCTCCGTAATGCCCCAACGGGCATACAATTTGGACAGCATGATCTCTATGGTGTCCAGCTGCGGGTCGGTGAGATCCTTGTAGGCCCGAAAGAAGTCTTTCAAAAAGGAGATGTGCCGCGCCAGCAGGGTGGACTTGCGAAAGGCATCCGGGGCTGTCTCGTCGGTGTCCTCGTTCCAGCTCCGCACCTCCAGCACATTGATGCGCTTTTCTCCGGCCATCAGGTCAATGAAGCACCCACCTAAGTTTTCACACAGCTCCTCCAACTCGTGCTCGGCGTCCAGAGCAATCACCGACTTGCCTGCCTCCAGCAGATTGCAAATCAGCAGCTTAATGAGGTAGCTCTTGCCCTGGCCGCTGTTGCCCAAAATGAGGATATTGGCGGAGGTCTTGTCGCTGTCCCGGCGGTCAAAGTCCACCACGATGTTGCTGCCGTACTTGTCTTTCCCAATGTAAAAGCCGTTGGGATCTGTCTTGCCGGAGTAGTTGAAGGGATAGAGATTGGCCGCGCTGCTGGCGGGCAGTACCCGCTCGAATTCCCGGCCCAGCATATTGCTGCCCACAGGACTGACGCAGCAGAATCCCTGCTTTTGCCGCAGAAGCAGCTTGTCCACATTCAGCTTGCAGCGCACCAGCTCCGTCAGCACATCCGTCTGGAGCTGACGAAGCCGTTCCTTGCAGTCCGCCGTCATCTCCAAATACACGGCACAGTGGACCAGCGGCTCATGCTCACGGTGCATTTTATGCACCAGCTCCGCCACATCCCGCAGATTGCTCTCCGCCGCCACCGCCTGCCGCAGTTTGTTGGGGTCTGAGCCGTCCAGCTTGTTTTTCTTGTTGGCGTTGTCAATGATCCTGTCCTCCTCGCCGGGGGACACCTGCCGGCAGTAAATGCGCAGCGTCACGCCGCTTTTTTCGCCCAGCTCCCGCAAGAGCGCCTGGGCCTCGGTGCTGGCCGGATATTCCCGCAGCGCCCACACGCAGCGGTAGGTGCTGCCGAAGATGTAATGGTCCACCTCGAATTTCACAACCCCCGGTGCGATGCGATCCAGATAAGTGCGGAGAAACGCTTCCTGTTGGGAAGGGGCCTTTTTAGAAAATGGATTCTTCATTTTTCCTCCTCACCACATATATAGTTCTATGTGCGGCTTCAGTTCCGGTTCCTGCCCGGTAAACTGTTCCGGCTCCTGAAACATCTGCGTATACCGCTGTATCTGCTCCTCCGTCAGGGAGCAGAAGCCCCCTGCATGGTCATCTCCCACCAAAAAGAAAGGCCCGCAGATGATATCATCTCCCAGCCGTCGGTTGGGCTGCATGCCGTTCAGTTTTCCCTCATCGTTACAACAGAGGACAACGCCGTCTCCCATAGAGAGAGGCTGGAACAGACCCTCTACCTCCCGCTGGATGGCTTTCAGGCCCTCCTCCATCTCCTTCGCATACGGAGCTTTTCCCGGCTCCACTTTCAGAATTCGCATTTCAAACCTCCGTTTCCGCTGTCAGCCACTGCGCCCCGTCTACAAAGGAGAATACCTCGTGGGTGGCGTCCTGCTCAAAATAAATAGCCAGCAGCTCCAGAAGCCGCTGGCCCTCCGCACGCTGTACGGTAAATCCGCAGTCCCGGAACTGCTGCTCCAGAGACGCATAGTTCATGGCTCCGTCCGTTTTTCTGCGCCGCAGCACGAAGCAGAACTCACGGGAGGAGGCCATGGTGGTCTGGACGCTGTCCAGATGCTGGCGATCCTGCACCAGCAGCCCACGGATGGCGGGCATATCTTCCGCCTCCAGCCGCTGCCGGTAGAACTGGCGGTTATCCTGAAAGGACTCCTTGGAGTCCAGGGCCAGCAGCTCCAGTTCCGCCGTGCCTTTCAGCACGCCCAGCAGCTCCTGCACCTTTGCCCGGACGCCCTGTTCGGGCAAAACATTCAGATTGCTGGGATGAACGAAGTAGAAGGCCAGCTCTCCGTCCGCCGTTACGACGCTGTCATTTTTAATATCATCGATGCCGATGAGCTGCCGGGTAGATTTTTTCCTGTTCATGCCGATTCCCTCCACGCATAATATTGTTGTCCGAAAAAGAAAAACGCCGCAGCATAGCGCAGGAAGTCCAGCATGCTGATCCCTCCGTGCCGAATGCAGAGAAAAGCCAGCGCCGCTGTAATGACCAAGGGGATCATGCTGCCGGTCTGGGTCAGCGCCAGCACCGACAGCAAAAGCCCTGTCCCGATCCACGCCACATCCCGCAGCGTCCACAGCCACAGCATAGGCCGGGCCGTTAAATTTTCGGGGTATAGATACATAGTTCTCCTCCCAAAAGCGAAGCCGCAGGTGTGTGCCTGCGGCTTCTGTGTGTTTTATTCTTCGTTCCCGGCATCATTCAGCTCGCGCTCAATGAGACCCAGAATGAAATCTTTCTGCTTCAGGCCGTTCCTGGCCAGATAGTCCTTCAGCCGGCCGAAGAGTTCCTCCGGTACCTGAAAGGCGATGGTGCGATTGTTGGCGTTCATAGTTCGTGTGCCTCCTTCAAAATGCTCTCTGAGTATGTCCGTGATGTAGTCGGACAGGGTCTGGCCCCGCTGTTCCTGCTCCGCCCGAAGCCGCTGGTGCAGCGACAGCGGGATGGGCGCACAGAGGTTCTTCTTTTCTTCCATAGCCTGCTCCTTTCCGCCTCTCCCGAGGCAAGCAAAGCATAGCCCAACTGCGGCGCGAAAGCCATTGACAAGTCTAACGAGAATAGAAGCGCAAAGGCAGCATACCGGACAAGTTTAACGAACATATGCGCCCATTTGGATGGCCTGCACCAAACACTGCATCACGAAGTCCACACAGGGGATGGCCACACTGTTGCCCAAGGCCTTATACCTTGCGCTGTCGGATGCACCGGGGATGTCCGTCCACCCGTCCGGGAAGCCCTGCAATCTCTCACATTCCAATGGAGTCAGGCGGCGAATGAGATGGGCATGGACATCTGCCTTTTGGCAAACGAGATCGACGGCATCTTTACACTGCCGTGCGCTCTGTGTGCTGACCACAGCATTCTCCCTGAAGTCATCCACACGCTGGCGGCTGTAGACCGCATGGTGATCTGTGGCAGTCAGGGTATAGGCGATGTCCTGCTGGTATCCGATGCCGTTCCCGCCGTTCTGTGGCTGGCGGTCTATGGCATTTCCCGTGATGCAGATCACAGGTTCCTGCTCCACCAGCGGCACATTGTTTCCGCCCGTCCCATAGCGTGCCGACATGGTGGGTGAAACCTCCTCCATCCGCCGGTAGCGGGCATCAATGCCGTGGTTCTCATACACCAACGGCTGATGGCCGTGCTCCTGCGCCCGCAGTGTGCCTGTCATACCCTCGGAAATTTCCATGACCTGACCACCCTGATCGTTGATGCACAGCACAGATGGCATACAGTTGCCACTGGCGCCTGCCTTCAGTGTTGGGGCAACACTTTCGTGGTATCCGATGCTCCCGGCACTGGCTCCGGCACCTGCAGAAAAACCGGCAACAAATGTCTGCTGTTTTATTCCCGGCTGTGCATTTAGAGCACCCGCCACATCATGTAAGTCACGAACCTCATCTCTTTGGTTGGCCGCAAAGGCTATAACGCCATTCCTGCCGGTGGACATCCCACAGTTCACGCCCAAGGTCGCTGCCACATCGCCGGTCAAGTCTCCGTTGTAGCCGTCAAAGCCCTCAGTGTTTTCACTTGCCTGCGTCACGAAAGTCTGCATCTGCATATTTGAGGTGGCCATCAGCGCACCAGACACCCCTTGCAGGTCGATGCCCTCGTCCCGCTGGTTGATGTGATAGGCATCTATATCTGTGATCTGGCCGTCCGGGAGCGCAAGACCCGCCTGGATCTTCAGCGCCCGTTCCAGCTTCTTTGGCAGCGCTTTGCCCCGTTCAAACGCCCGGCGCAGTATCCCCATGCAAGCCTTCGCTGACAAATAATACTTTGTCGGCGGTGCGCCCTGCAAAATCCGCGATAAGGAAGATTCTCTTGCGCCTCTGGGGGACACCCCAGTATTGAGCGTCCAGGCACCGCCAGCATAGGGAGAAATCAGTTCCCAGTAGGATTCGCCCAGCAGGTTGCCATGCCCAGGGGTAAGGTCCAGGGACATGAACGGTACCGCACTTAATTCGGACGATCTCTTCCAGGACGATGCGGAAGTCCTCGCCCTTCCGCTCTCCGCTGGAGAATGCTCCCGGCACATTTTCCCATACCATAAATCGGGGCCGAATATGGATACCTGCCCGGCCTCGTGATCTGTCTGCATTTCGCATCTCCTTTACCAGCCTGACCTGCTCCATAAAAAGGCCAGAGCGGGCGCCAGATAATCCGGCTCTCGCTCCAGCCACGGACAAGTCCTGACACGGGCTGCCGCCGCAGATGATATCCACCGGCGGCAGCATGGCCCCATCCAGCTTCGTAATATCTCCATAATGCAGCATCCCCGGCAGCCGCTGCTGCGTGACTCGAATGGGAAACGGCTCGATCTCGCTGACCCATAGGGGGATGACACCGTTGTGTATAGCCGCCAGCGGAAAGCCGCCAATGCCGTCAAACAGGCTGCCCATAGTAATGCACCTCATTTGGCCGCCACCGTCCGGGCAATATTGACGGCGCTCTGAGCTGTGTAAACCGCCGAGGTAAGATTGGCCTTCGTGGTGGTGTCCAGCCCAAAGGCCCCGGCGATGCGGGGAATTTCCCCGGCAGAGAGCATGAGCCCCAAGCCCAGTAGGGCGTGATCTTTGAACACCATCAGCCCGGCCACAAGGATGGTGGCCTGCAAAAACGCCGTGAGGCACAGGCCGATGACCTGCTTGCACCACTGGACGAATCCGTCTCCATACCCCCTGGGCACGGAGAACATATACAGGCTCCCCACGGCGATCTGGATCAGCAAAATACCGCCGCGCTTCAGATTGCTGAAAAACACCTTAATGACCGCATAGGCCATGAGGATAAGACAGAAAAGAACCATAAGCCCGCTGGTCTCCCGCCCAAAGCCCCGCAGGGGATAGGTGGACTCCGTTAGGCTTTCCAGGTTTTCAAGATCTGCCAGCGCCGCCTTTGCCGCATCCCCGATGCTGGTGGACCCGAAGCCGGTGATGCCCGCCGTCAAGGTGCCCTGCAAGGAAATTGCCAAAGAATAGAGCCGCACCGGCACCTGGGTAAAAAGAGAGACGGCCAGAAAGCCCTTGAGGACATTCAGCGCCGTCTCTTTCACATTGCCCCGCCCAGCGGAATACTCGATGCCGCATTCAAACACAGCCACCACCAGCCCCGTGGCAAACAGGGCCCAGCCCAAATAGGAGAAAAACAGCACCACGCTCTGCACCCAGTTCATCTCGAAGAGCTCTGCGCCCATGCTGCCCATCTCGGAAAAGAAATTTCCGAGAAAACCCACCACCTGACTGTAAAACCAGTCCACGATCTGCCCCAGTATTTTGTCCGCTACAAAGTCCCAGATAAACAATAAATCACCTCCGAAAATAGAAAAACTGGGTAATCTTCATTGATTGAAAATTACTCAGATATAGGGGCGTGCAACTACAAAGCCAACTTTGAATGATTGCGCTTTGTGCAACAACACAAAGCGATTTGCATTTTTTGCTGTAATTTCTGATACGGTTTTGGCGCACTTCAAATTCATCTTTTTGTCAGCAAGCTTTGCTTTCATGCTCTAATTTTATTTGCTTTGTTCACCTTGGCAAATCGCAACTCTGTATGATATACTTTTAAGAGATATATGTATGAGTTGTTCTCCGCTGGTAAAGAACAGGGAGGGAAACTAAAAACGCAAAGCCCCGAAGCCCAAATGAAAGGAAGAACTTATGGACAAAATAGTTCCTGCGTTTGAAACCACATTGTTGGATTCTACCCTGAGTGATGCTTGCATCGATATGGCTGAATTAGGCATTGACAGTCTTTTAGACGATGGCGTTTTCAAAAGCATCCCCATCGTTAGCGTTTTAGTCGGCATAGGTAAGACGGCCCAAAATTTGCATGACAGAAATCTCTTAAAGCAAACCATTAAATTCATCAATACCTTCAATGAAAAATCCATAACTCCCGATAAACTCCAAGAATATAAGAAACATCTTCGCAATAATCCTAAATTTGCAGAGGAAGAACTTGGACGTGTGTTAATAGTTTTAAATTCAAATGTTGATTTAAAAAAATCTGAGATATTAGCACGTTTTTTTAGAGCATATGTGGAAGAGCAAATAGATTGGGATACTTTCTGTGAACTTGCCGACGTGACCTCCCGTATGTTTGTTTCCGATATTAAACTATTATTTGCTGTTTATAACAAACAAATCTCTAATACTCCGCAATGTCGGGGTTATCAAGCTGAAAGACTAATAGCTTTAGGGCTCCTAAGTTCTTCAGTGAAATCTATGACAATGTCAAGCATAAGTGGAGGCAGTACACAACGATATGTCCAGACAAATGAACTTGGGAACAGATTTTGCGTATTAAGCAAATAGGCTCAAATCAAAAAGGCGTTGCCGACTGCAAAAAGTCAGCAGTGCCTTTTTGGCATCTAAGATAGGCGTGTGCTGTAGATGAAAAAGCCCTCCGCTGATTCAGCAGAGGGCTTCTGTCTATATTCGTTTTTTTGGTCACAGTTTTATTTTGTTTCCAACGCCCTTGGCCTTTCACGGAGTGAGCAACCATTGATAATCCTGCCGCCCATCGATCACATACTCCACATAGACCACCTGATCTTTTACTTGATACAGCAAAATGTGGTATTTGTCAAAGATGAGCTTGCGATACTTCTCGACCGTAAAAACCTCGGAACGCAGCACAGAATTGCGAAACGGAAATCGTTCCAAAGAGACTGCCGCCTGACGAAAATCGGAAACCAGTTTGTGCGCCAATTTTTCATCCAGCCTTGCGGCAAATGCCGCATGCTCCACCAACTGCTGGGCGGCCCGCTTCGAGACGACTACTCGATACGATTCATGCTCCGGCATGGCGTACCTCCTGGATCGCCACCTCCATCATGGCGGCCACCTCATCTACGGAATGATCCACAGCGCCGTGCAGGCGATCTTCCTCCACGGCAAGCAATTCTTCCCGCAGCTTCAGCATCTTTTCCCGATGGGTAAACGCCTCGATGTCCATGACTACCAGATCGCCCTCGCCGTTTTTGGTCAGATAAACGGGTTCGCCGGTCGTCTTACACAGCTCCGCAATATCATTATAGTTTTGCCGAATGGCGGCACTTGGCTTGATATACATATTCGCTCTCCTTGCATAGCAGCTTTATAACTATATTATACCATTAAACTGCTATTATGCAAGAGGAATATTGACTTGCGCCGTTATACCCCGATGATCCCCCAAATATACAGCGGCGCCGTCAGCGTAAAGACCAGGCATGCAAACAGAATGGCCGGAGCCGTCCATTCAAATTGCCCTGTTTTTCGATAGTCAAAATACGCCGTCCCCAGCTTCACGAAAAAGAAAATAGCCAGAATCATGTCAATAGCGGGAAAAACCACCTTGTTGACCACCGACTTGATTTGCCCGGACGCCGCTGTCCAGGTGCTCTCCACTGCGCCCGCCACATCGCCGCTGCCTGCGGCAAAGGCCGCCACAGACAGCAGGCTGCACAGCAGCGCCGTGATGCTCAGAATGAGCATGATACGCTTTGCAGTTTTCATTTTGCGTCCTCCTTACATTGTCATTTCATGTATCCCGTGCTGCAGATCGGCCAATTTCTCCGCTGCCCAGTCGGGGATGCACTCGTCACGGATAATGCCTGCGAACTCGGATCGGTTCCACCTCGTGGCCTCGCCGTCTCCCAAACAGGTGCAGAGTACCGAGCGTCCACGGGCGTGAGGCCGACAGCCAAAGCCGCTCAAGGCCAGCCACAGCTGATTCTCCGGCTGCCAGTAGGATTCCCGCAGCGTATCCGGCGACAGGATCAGCACTCTGCCGGTGAAGTCCTGCTCCCCGGAGTTGGGTTCACAGTGTTCTGCGCCGAACAGGTGCAGCTTTGCCAGCTCTGCCCGGTATTCGCTGACGAATCCGTCCAACACGGCGGGGTGGCTGTTTATGAGGAAGGTATGCCGGTGTCCTTCGTCTTCGGGAACGAAGATGGAGCGGCTCCACTGCTTATTGGTCTCGTGGTAGCGTCCATCATAGGACTGCTCCTGCAAGGTGTTGGCCAGCACAAAGCCCACCCGCTTGTAGCCATACTGGTCAATAACGCTTTTGGCGCAGTCGGTGCCCAGATGCATCCCGTCAAAGTCCCTGCGGATGGCCAGCTCTATGGCCCCGGCGCAGGCACAGTTGGTGCGGAAATTAGCCCGCCACAGCTCCAACTCGCCCCGCTCCCGAGCCACCTTGGCCGTGTAAGGGTACATTGCCTCACTCGGCAGCATAGACAATGTCTCCTTCCTCCAAAAGCTGTGCCAGTGCGGACGGACAGCATCCACTCAGCATAAGCAGGGGCCGAATGTTCTCCGGCACCTGTGCCATATCCTCCATGTTCCTTTCACAGCCGGCTGCGCAGGGCCTCCTGCACGCCGCCTGCAGCACACCCAGCAGCTCCACGGAAGCCCGAGATAAGCCCTCCAGTGCGTGCAGCAGCTGCAGTGCTGTCATTTCCTGCGGCATGAGCAGAATGTGGTCCTGTCCCAGCCACGCAGACAGGGAGATGCCTGACAAGCCCAGTTCCTCCAGCGCACCGTTGGGGATGAGCAGGCCGTTCTTTTCAAATTTCATTTCATTGTTCATGCGAAAATCCTCCTATACTTTTAAGGGCTGCTGCGGTATATGCACCAGCCTGCACGATTTGCCCCGGCTGTCATAGTCGCCGAAGAAGGACATCTGCGGCGCAAAGCGGCGGGGGTCGTAGTTGGTCATGATGTACTCCCGGTAAATGGAGTTTTCCTTTTTGGACTGGCTGTTGGGCCGCTCCACTTCGTGAATGAAAAAATCCTCGTATAGCTCCCGGATATAGTCGCAGCTATTGTAGGACACCACGGCAAACCCCTTGTGCTTTGCCAGCGCATCGTGGAGCCGCTGGTGGTCGCTGCGGGGAAACTCCACCGTGTAGCACTCCGCCTCATAGTAGGGCGGGTCGCAGTAGACCACGGTCTGCGGATCATTGTGGGCGGCGATAATGCTCTCAAAGTCCTTATTCTCCAGCACCACATTTTTCAGCCGATGGGAGCACTCCCATATATCATGGAAAAACCGTCGTATATCGCAGGAGCCTCCGCCATAGCTGTCGCCGCTGCTGTTATAGCTGTAGCGCTGCAGCTTATAAAACGCCGCGGCACGGCGCACATTGCCTAAACTGCCACGCTCTAAAAGCAGCTGCCGCACGATCTCCGCCTGGAGCGGCTGCAATAGAATTTCCGTCAGATCCAGCTGCTGCTCCATGTACTCCATGGTGAAGTCCTCGCCCTGCAGCTGACGCTGCAACACATCGAATTCGTCATGGGCGTTGATGGGGAGAAAGCCCAACTCCCTGACCAGCTCCATCGGACGCTCCTTGGCACAGAACAGGAGGTTATACAAATCGTGGTTCAGGTCGTTATAGATCTGCAAGCAGCCCCTGGGCACAGCGGTGTTTAGGGTAATAATGCCGCTGCCGCCGAACACATCCACCAGCGTCTTGTAGTGGCTGGGCAAAAGCATCTGTATGGCCCACATGAGCTGCCCCTTGCCGCCCACCCAGGGCACGAGCCGGGTCGTAGGCTTCCTCATTTCCCGAAATTCTCCAAGGCCCGCTCCAGGCCGGAGATGGCAGCGTCCAGCCCGCTGCGCATCTTTTCGAGGCTTCGGATGGTGGCATAGACCTCTGCCGCCGTCTCCGCATAGTAATACCCCCGCTGATCTGCTGCGATCGGCACAGTACCTCGCCGCAGGCGGTTGATGTGCCTGCGAAGCTCGTTTCCGCTGATGCCCAGCGCCCGCTCCAATTCCCGGCTGCTGACTACATTCTTATGTCCCTTGCATCCGTTCTCCAGATACCGGGAGATGGTCTCCTTCGTCATTCTTGCGCTCCTTTCCGGGTACCGCTCACCGAAAAGGGCACAAAAAGTGGGACCGCTGTCCCTTTTCGGAAAGCGGCCCCATTGTTGACTTAGTTTACTGCATGGTCATATCCATGCCCTGCTGCGGCAGATGTATAGGCTGTCCATCCGGACGATGGACATAGCCGTAGTCGCTGAGGATGCCCCTATCTCTGTACATCAGGTCTGCGCCGTAGGCGGTGAGATTCAAATTTCGGATGAGCAGGTCAAGCTCTGGCCCATCTGCCATAAGGGCGAGTTCCTCCCGTGCCCGATCTTCCAACGAGTGGATACTTGGCTCGAAGGCGTATTCACTCAGGTGCTCTGCCAGCGCCATGGCATCCTCCAGCTTGTAAATATCCAGCTGACTGGCCACTGCCTTGAACGCCGCCAGTTCCCCATTTGCATCCAGCATTTCGAGACACTGCGCAAATTGATTGACCTGCTCCATGCTGGTGTGAGCCATATCTACGAAGGCCCACATCTCCGGCATGGCGGTGTCGCATTCCTCCAGCTGCACCTCCTGCCAGCTATCCACGCCCAGCGCATCCAGCACAGCGTTCAACCTCGTCTGCGTCGTAGGCAGATCCAGGCGCATGGCGCAGGTATCGCTGGCGCAGAGAAAGCGAATCATATAGGGCGGCTTTCGGGGCGGCCTGCCTAAATTCGGCGGAGCCTGCCGCAGCTCGGCTTCCCGCACTACATAGCCGTTCGGGGTCATAGCGCCATGTTCGTCCCGGCGCATCCTTTCACCGATCTTGGCATAGTCCAACAGCTCCAGCACACTATCCGGTACTTGTTCCAGTTCCGGCAGGAACTCGTTCTCCACATAGAACCGGCCTAATGCCGCATCATCCCGGACCTCCGGCACCACATGGCAGCCATCCACACTGTATGCCAGATCCAGCAATCGCTGGAGGGTCAGTTCACCGCCATTGGTTTGGCACAGCTTGTCGACCTCCATCTGCACCAGTCCCTCAAAAGCGATGGCTTCTACATGGTCGAATGTGCTCAGCTGCTCCGCCAAGGCGTTGAACTGATACAGGTCACTGTCATCAAGGAGCGGGGCAAGAAATCCGTACCGTCCAATGTCCTCCACCTGCCAATAGGATTCCCGCCCATCCTCCAGCCGCAGCTTATCCAGTGCGTCTATCAGTTCCCACGGCGTGGCGGGCAGATCCAGCTCTGCGTGGCTGCTGCTATCCGGATCGCCCATATATACGGAAAAAACCTTTTTACCCAAGTTCCATACCTCCTCTCTGCTGCACGATGTCCATGCAGTGATCCGGGTCTGCGCCGGGGACATCCCAGCCGCACATGCTGCCGATCTTCATAGCTTCCTCCTGAGCGGGTGTCACACCCAACTTCCGGTTTTGCTCATCCGCAATGCGGCGGTTTTCCTGTGCGTCCGGCGTAGACCAGCCGCTGGGATAGTACCCGCTCTCCCCACGCTTCACGCAGATGAGCTGCCCCGTACCCGGCAGCAGGGTAAAGCACAGCTGAGGCAGCTTGTCCCGGTAAGGCTCGAACCGCTCCTGCTCCGTCCGGATACTCCAGTCCTCATCCTGCCACAGGTGGACATACAGTTCCCGGCCGCCGTCCAGTGCGATCTCCCGCTGCTCGAAGCCTTCACCCCAGCCATCCGAGGCTTGGCCGGAGATGTACTTCTTCAGCGCAGCCAGCTCTTCAGCCGACAGTTCGCCGCTGATCTGACACTCCGCCACGCCCCACAGCCTGCCGTGCCGCTGCTCCACGTCGAAGACAACGGAATGTACCTTGTCGTTGACGCTGTCCGGTTTTCTGTACCAGTACATGATGCCCCGAACCTGCTCCTCCTGCATGCGGTTTTTGAATAAGGCGCTGCGGATCTTGTCCTCATATGCGGCCAATTCGCCGCCAGTGAGCAGTTCCGACTCTTCCGGACCGCTTCCCGCTTCATAGAGGTCGGCGGTCAGCGGCATATACAGCTTCAGCATGCTGCGTTCGGGCGGCAGAACGGTAAAACTGTCCTGGCCGGGGATGAGGGCCAGAGCCCGTCCATTGTCCCATTTCATCTGAAACTGCCCGGCGTCATCTACGCACACGAGCGTCCCCTCCGTGCCGGGTGCTACCGGTGCATAGGGGTCCTCCATAGAAACCAGCCGGATGCGGGTGCCGGGTGGATATTTTTCCTGCAGGAATTTCACCATTTTTTCGGATGTAAACATCTTTAGATCCCTCCCATTTTCTGTGTGTATTCGGATAGCGTATATGGATCATCCTCACTGAAGAAATCCAGCAAAATATCATCTGCCGCCTTGCGGATGGCAGGATCGTCTATCAGGACTTCGTAGCGAAACCCGGTGGTATCCCGATAGGGCAGTTCCTCCCGGATACAGTCCAGAAACGACTCTGCATCGTAATAGAGAATGTCATCGTCTCCAACAAATGTGGCTATGCCAATAGGCTCCATCATTGCATCACTCCCTTCTTTCGCAATACACCACCAATCTCTGCCGCCCGCCGCTGGCGTAGGGGTGGCAGGTAATGAGCGTCAGCAGGTCACGCCCCGGCTGGATCTTGATCTTCTCCGCCTCATGGGGCTGGATGATTTGAATGTCAACCACCGTGTAGGTGAGTGTTTCCCACAGATTGGTAATCGTTACGGTATCGCCCACCTGCAAGCGGTCTATGTGCCGAAAATAATCTGCGCCATGCCACCCTCTATGCCCGGCAATGACGCAGTTGGTACTCATGCCGCCAATGGGCGCCGAGGTGTTCCCAAGCACCGCCGCCCCTGCGTCCAAATGTGCGCCGGACGCGCCCAAGTAGACCGGCATGACCAGCTCCAGCGTGGGTATCTCCAATACACCTATGATCTCGTCCTCCACGCCGCAGTCTCTCAGCAATACAGCGGGCTCCTCACAGGCCAAAGCATCGGCCAGTCCCGCCTGCCGCTCTGCATAAATGCGTTCGTTATATTCCTGCAAGTCTGTCAGCACCTCGGAGTATGGCTGTCTCGCCTCCTCCAAAAAGCCCTGTGCCGCCGCGCTCATGTCCGCTTGCAGCCTATGCCCGGAAACCACCGGCCACAGCAGAATACAAAGCCCCGCCACGGCCAGCGCCGCCGCCAACAAAACAGATTTTTTATCCACGGTGTTTCCTCCTTGCAAAGAAGCAGGCCCCGCCAACCGCAGCCAACACACCAAGGCCAATGCCCAAGCCAGTAAGATAGTGCTGCGTCCACGAAGAAGCAGCCCTCAGAGTTTTTCCATTTTCTACCACCAGCTCCGGCACATACGGCACCCGATGTCCCCGCACCAGCAGCCGGTGGGTGTTCACCCCAAAGGGCATACAAGTGATTAAAGTTACATAGTCCTTGTCCTCCTCGATTTGCAGCAGCGATGTGTCCGAAGGCAGTACCGTGGCGATCTGGTCCACCTCGTAGGCCAGCACCTCACCCAGCACATGGATATAGAAAACATCGCCTTTCACCAACTGGTCAATGTCTGTAAACAGCTTCGCACTGGCCATCCCACTGTGAGCCGACAGCACCGCATGGGTGCCTGCCCCGCCCACAGGCAGAGAAGTCCCCACCACATGCCCCACGGCCCGCTCCAGCGTCTCCACTCCCGTGCCGTGCCGCACCGGGAGATACACGCCGATCTTCGGGATGTCGATAGTACACATGGCCCCGCCTATGGCGAGTTGCTCTGCATAGACCAAGGGAGAGGCCGAAGCCCCTCCCGTACTGACCGCCGCCTCGCCCCGCAGCAAGGCATTATACGCCTCCGCCGCCCGACGCTGCTCGGCCAGCTCCACATTGTCAGTGTCCGCAATAGCGGCGGTGTACACCGCCTCCACATCCGAGTGATACTTTTCACTTACCAGTTCACCCATAAGCGGGTAGAGCAGCAATCCCAGCGCCAGAAGCACACAGGCCACCGCCAGCAGTCGCCACTTCACTGGCCGTTCCTATTGTGCTTCCGCCCCCGGACCACAATAAACGCCGCCACGCCCAGCAGCACACAGCCGCCCACGGAGAATATCCAGGTGCCGTAACCGCCCGTCTTAGGCAGGTCAAAGCCGGGGTTGTTGATGACCGTCAGCGGCACGATGGCATTGCCGTCCTCCATGTCCACCGCGTCGCCGTTGACGCTGCCGCTGGCCGTCAGAAGCTTCACCCCGCAGGTCTCGCAGGCCGAATCGCTCTCCGCAGTAGCTATGACGATCTCCACGCCGTCCTTCAGCAGCACATATCCCTTGTCCGTGGCGGTCTCTGTCAGCGTGTAAGTGTCATCCTCCAGACCCATGACCCGGATGTGCCCCTCCCCGTTGGGCACAAACACCGTGGCCTTGCTCTCCTTCACCTCATGGCCGGTGACATAGTACACGCCGCCCACCAGCTCCGCCGTCACAAAATAGCCGTCCGTGACATTGTGCAGCAGGAAATGAACATTGGCCAGGTCGCCCTTGCCGTCCGAAAACTGCTTCAGCACATCCACGCCGTAGGTGTAAAGATGGCAGCAGTCCTGGAGCGTATCATAGTAGCTGGTGTTGGTGCGCTTCCAGGTCAGGACCACCTCGTTGGGGTTGTCGGTATCACCCAGTTGTGCGTCAGCGGTAAGGGTAGCGGCATAGGTGATCCGCATGGTGCAGTCGCTGTATCCACGCTTCACGCTGCCCGTGTAGACACTCTCAGATTCATTAATCTCCGCCAGCCCGGTCTCTGTCATACCAATGGTCATGGTGTTCTGTGCGTCATCATAGCTGACGACAAACTTGCCGGAATCCTCGTCCCAAGCGGTGATCTGATCTGTGCATCCGGCATCCCGAAAGAACTCAATGATCACATCGCTTCTGTTGTAGCGGATGCCCTCGCTCAGCGTGTCCGCGAATGTGTAAGTAGTCAAACTGGTAGCCTTGGAGGTAATGGTGGGCAGTGTGCTGATGATCTGATACTCCACCACATCGCCCACGGAAGCGGTGGCGGTGTGTGCATAGCCGTCCGCAATATCCCCCGTGCCGCCGTTCTTGCCGGTGCTGTTTTTATCCTCCCGGACGGTTTTTTCCAGCGTGGGATTGCCGGTCTGATTCTTCGGGTACACAGTCACATCATAGTTCCAGTCTTTGCCGTCGATAGTGGTCATGGGCAGAGACACGAAGAAGGGATTGCAGGTGCTGGTGACATTCTCCGGCACACGGGTCTCCACCGCCAGATACAGGCCCTGCTCCAGACCGCCGACCTTGCTGTGTCCGTTTGCGTCCGTCTCGGGCATGGCCTTGCCGCCATTTCGGGCAGCAGCTTCCAGCGCATTTTTGACGGTGGTGGCGTTGGCGGCCAGTGCATCGCTCATGGCCTTGTTCAGCTTGTCGGCGGTATAGTAGCGGGTGCCGTTTTCGCTCTTGTGTGCATCTGCGGCGGTCAGGCCGATGGCCTGGAGCACGGTATCCTCGGCAAAGCCGTACAGCACACCTACCTGACGCTGCCCGTCCACCAGTTCATTGTTCATGGCGATGTCAGCTACCCGCAGATAGGTGAACTCCACGCCCTGAATGGCGTACTGCGCCAGCTTGTCGGTAACGGCATCGTCCTGCACACCGGTGCTGACATAGGACGCCGTATTCCACGCCCCGTCCTCGCTGGCCGCCGTGATGTCGTACTTATAAAGGGAAAGGGACGCTTTCCGTCCGGAGTCAATGGTCGGCGCTGCGAACGCTGTGCTGATAAGCCCCAAGGCCATGACCATGGCCAGAAGCAGCGCCCAAAGTCGTTTCGTTTTCTTCATGGTTCAGTTCTCCTTTTTCATGTAAGATTTTTTGCAAAAATAAACACCCATGCCGAGCATGAGTGCCGCAAACAGAATATAAATTGTGAAGCCTGCGCCGCCCGTAAAGGGCAGCGCAAAGCCCGCGTTGTTGCAGGCGGTAATGGTGATGTCCCGGTCGCTTGCGTCCAGCGTCCCCACGAACAGAGGCTCCGTCAGCAGCGTCATTCCCTCCGCCGCCTGCACCTCCGTCACCCGGTAGTAGGTACTGCCGTCTGCTGTCAGATTTTCCCAGCAAACCGAGCCGCTTGCATCCGTTTCCGCCGCGCTCACCTCCTGCCAGTTCACCTGATCCGCAGAGGATTCCAGCAGGAACCGGATCCCGGATAGAGGATCACCCTCGGCGTCCACCTTCTTCACCGTGATCCTGCCGGGGATGGCGGCGGTCTTGATCTTCAGGTAAGCCGTTACCGGGTCACGGACGCTGGCAGAGTAGGTAACCACATCCTGAATACCGGTAGGTTCGCCCCACACGCCATCGCCCCACACCACCATACCGGCGCTGGTAGTGCCCTCTTTGGCGGCTGTGATGGTAACGGCATCCGAAATAGGCTTTTCCGTAGAAACCGTCAGCACATCTCCGTTCTTGCTGAAAGTCAGATCGGCATCCTCACAGCTGAAGCTGTACTTTCCCAGCATCCCGTTGGTGTCGGTGACGCTGCCGGTAAACTTGCTTCCGTCCCAAGTCAGCTCCAGCGTCTCTGCATCGGTGGCGGTAGAAGTGCAGAAGCTGGGACGTTTGCTGTGGGTCTGCACAGAATCTACAATGGAATCATAGTAGCTGAGGATCTTGCCCCGCAGGGGATGGGTGGCATCCACCCGCTCCAAGGCCTCGTTATAGCCCATAGACTTCACATCAATATGGCGGAAGCTGCTGTCCCGTTCGCCTGCCACTACCTCCCAAATGAGGACCTGCGTGGCATAGGCCCAGGCCATCTTCTCCGCCGTGCTCTCTACATCTGCCCACCAGCCGCCGCCAATGGTCCCGTGGTAGCCGTAGCTCATGATACGGCCAATCAGCCGCTGCACTTCGCGGGGCGTAAGGGGATGCCCGTCCGGCAAAGTCAGGTGATCCCACCATGTATCGTTGTGGTCTGTGAGGGAATCGTAGTTTTTCTGCGGTGCGCCGGGTTCGATGCAGTAAGCTACCTCGCCCTGCCAGGAGTCCAGACACCGGAATTGCGTGTAGCTGGAAGCCCCTACCCGGTAGCCAAACCGCAGATCCAGCACGCCGTGGCCCCAGTTGCCGCTGGACTTCAAGGTATCATCTGACAGGGGGAAATTCCAGATATACACCTGGTTGGATGCGGCGAAGGCTGTGGTAGGCAGCAGGCATAGGCACAACACCAACGCCAGCAGAAAAGCCGTCCCGCACTTGATGATTCGTTTCAAAATAGGCCTCCTATTCTCCTAAATTTTTACATAAGAAAAAGGCCCTCCATGAGAGCCTTTTCCCCGCAAATTCTGCGTCACCCACGACCGATGAACAGTTCGTACTGTCCGTCTCCGATCCGTTCTGCCCAGATCCAGACGGCGGTACAGCCTTCCTGATCCTTATAGTACGCCAGATCATCCCGGATGTAGGCGGCCAGAACATCTTCCGTCTTACTGCTGCACCGAATGGGCGTATCCCATGTGCCGGCCGTCCCCTGATCCAGCACCAGCCCGATGCTCACGGCGCAGTCCTTGGCGTAGGCCAGCCAGTAGTCTATATCAAAGCCTTTCTCCTCCGGCTGGGGAGCTGTCTCGTCCGTCACGGGTTTAGAGGGGGCGGATTCTGTGGGCGGAGCCTCGGGCGGCACAGTCTCGGCAGGCAGCACCTGCACCGGAGGATCTTCCGCTTTGGGTTTTGTTTCTCCGGCAGAGGAAGTGGTTTTCTTTTCTCCCGACGGCTCCGCATCGACAGGGCCGGGGCGTTCTGCCTCATCTTGTGTTACGACCTCCGAAGGGTTTTCGTTTCCATTTTGCGCCGCTGTGGTCCCGGAAGCGGCGGCAGATGCCACTTGCGGCGGATCTCCTTCTGTCGTTTTCGCAGATGCTCCGGCTCCGCCGCAGCCTGCGAGGAGAAGCACGCTCAGCATACCCGCCATGATTTGCAGTTTTTTCATTTTGTACCTCCAGTTTTTATTTTTCTTTTCCGTCCTGTGTTGGTACACAACACAACTACCACAGGATCGCCCACAAGTCAACGGGAA
>OGRA01001491.1_pt1 | contig 22018 bp, 15 predicted proteins | sample 1553351 | NCBI WGS metagenome assembly OGRA01 (sample SAMEA2580056, study PRJEB22360) | human gut metagenome | biome: human gut; feature: human-associated habitat; material: faeces | place: Denmark | collected 2008/2010
GTCTTGCAGTGGCAGCAACAACCTTTCCGACCGCTGTAATGGCATCTGATCTTGATGCAGCCGTGGTTTCCGAGGCAGAGGCAGGAGATACGGAGGATTTTAGCACAGAGGAAACGGCAGAGGATACTGAAGCTGTAGCAGAAGAAGCTATAGAAGATGCTGCAGACATAACAGAAGAAGCAGCAGAGGATGTAGCAGTACCAGAAGCTGCTGCAGACGAGACAGAGGATATCCAGCAGGAAGATACAGAAGCTGTCGAGACTCTGGATGAGACAGCAGAGGAAGCAGACCCGTTCTCTACAGGGGAAGAGGATTTTACAAAAGGCGATGAAGTGGAGGAAGCATTTTCCGATTCTGACCAGCTGACAGGCGAGTATCAGTACGTATATGCAGGACTTACCTGGGGTGAGTACTGGGCAGCAGAAGGCGTATATGCAGCTGGAGATACAAGCTCTTCAGAAGAGAAAGATTCACATAGTGAGTTTGATACAGGAGCTTTTGATACAGTAACAAGAGCGACTGCAAATCATGGACTTCACAGAGGAAGCTATCAGACAGAAGCTACGATCATTGCTGAAGACGGAACCAGATTCGACGTATCCTACTGGGAGGATAAAGGAAGCACACTTTATCTTACAGACGGTTCCAAGGTAAAATGGAACAGAGGCAGTATAACAACAGAAGATGGAAAAACCTATACGATGGATCATTATGAGATATATGGTCTGAAATATGTCCCGGTAGCAGTTAAGACCGCAGATTTTGCAGATTTCTGCAAAAAGTATAATGTTGTACAGGATGGAGCTGTGCTCTCCGGAGGATACAGTGAAAACAATCTCCAGTATTACAAAGGCCTTGTGGCAGACGTAAATGCACAGACAAATGGTCTGAAATATGCGGAGAAAAATGGTGACGGCTTTACATTTACAGCAAGAAAATCAGACGGAACAGCTTCCGGTATCAAGGATCAGGCGTTAAAAACAGCAACAGAGATCAAGCCGAGTGTAAAAGCAGCAAGCGGAAGCTACGGCGAATTCCTCCGTGTGGATCTCAATGGAAATTATGGTGATCTTGGTGCAAATATGCAGGCTGTACGCTGGGATTATTATGGAGATGATTCCACATATACAAAATGCCTCGCTTCTTATGGAACCAAGTTTGCCGCAGATAACTGGATGCATAAAGCAATGGGAATCCAGCTTGGACTTACAAAATCTGCACGCTGCAAGCTTCCGGGAGGAACAGACGGAACAGGATACTGGAAACTGACAGTGTATGCTCTTGGATATAATGACTATACCTACAGCTTCCAGGCAACTGCAGAGAATATCGTAAATCCTACAATGGAGCCAACTGATTTTACAAGTCTTAAAACAGAAGTGGAAGCTGCAAAGGCTCTGGCAGAGGCAGATTACACAATTGCAACCTGGAAGTCCTTTGCCGGTGAGCTTCAGGAAGCAGAAGACATTCTTGCAAAAACAGATGCAAGTCAGGCTGAGGTAAATGAAGCACTTGAACATCTTCAGGGAGCAGAGAAAGAGCTTCAGAAGGTAACAGTTACACTTGATAAGACAGCAGCAGCTGTATATACAGGAAAAACAACGACTCTTAAGGCAACAACAAATGACAGCGATGCAGCAGTAACATTTAAGTCCGGCAACACAAAGGTTGCAACGGTAAGCAGCAAGGGTGTTGTTAAAGGCGTAAAAGCCGGAACAGCAGTTATCACAGCAAAGGTCGGAAATGCCACAGCAACCTGCAAGGTAACAGTAAAAGCTTCTACAATTAAATTCGCAAAGGCTTCCGTAACGATCTACAAAGGAAAAACAGCAACTGTAAAAGCAACTGCAACACCATCTGCAACTGTAAAATACACAAGCAGCAACACAAAGGTTGCAACCGTAAACAGTAAAACAGGTGTTGTAAAAGGAATCAAAGCAGGAACCGTTACGATTACAGCAAAGGCAGGAGCCCTGAAGATAACCTGCAAAGTAGTTGTCAAGAATCCTGCATTCAGTCTTGTAAAATCTTCTGCAACGATCAAAAAAGGTAAAACAACAACCATCAGATCCAAAGCAGCACCTGCAGGCAAGGTTACATATACAAGCAGCAATAAAAAAGTTGCAGCTGTAAACAGCAAGGGTGTTGTAAAGGGAATCAAAAAAGGTAAAGCAACGATCACAGTGAAATGCAACGGAATTACAAAGAAATTTGTGGTAACAGTTAAATAATTTCACTGTTGAACCGAATGCGAGCACAGATATCCGGGAGCCTCTGCCGCAGACATAGAGCAATGTCTGCGGCAGAGGTCTGCTGATTTCTGAAGAGCAATGTCTGACAGAGGCCGCAAGAAAAGAGGAGAGAGTAAGGAAGCATGGAAAAAGATCTGAAAGATAAAAAGCAGGAGGAAAAAAATACTCCGAAGATACCCTGGACCAAGCTGGTCCCTGCAGCTGCTGTGATTGCGGCGCTTGTGTTTTCAGGCATAAAGGCGAAGGGCTCTGATGGAGAGACAGAAGCAGTCGGGCAGGCAGAGACGACCGTAATGTCTGCTTCAGAGCTGGAAAAATATTTCGGGTATGAAAAAGAAAATACTGTTTCTGACAGCACAGCTGAGAAAAACAGTACAACAAAAGAGAAAAGCTCATCGAAAAAAAGTTCAAAAAAAACAGCAGCGAAAAAAAGCTCAGGTACAAGAACGGTTTCCGAATCTGCAAAAAGCAATGCCGGCGCCGCAGGACAGGGAACCACGCAGACACCGGTAGCAAGCGTTCCGGCAGATGGATATAAGGACGGTACGTATGAAGGAAGCGGAACCGGATTTGGCGGGACGATCCGCGTGAGAGTAACAATCAGCGGCGAAAAGATTCCAGCCATAGATATTCTGGAGGCATCTGGAGAAACCGCGTCGTATTTTGCATCAGCTCAGGGTGTGATCAGCAGGATGATCGCCGGAAATACACCGAATGTAGATGCAGTAAGTGGAGCAACCTATTCCTCCAACGGAATCATCCAGGCAGTTCAGAATGCCCTCTCCCAGGCAGCGGCAGATGGAAACAGCCAGCAGGTCACCCCTACACCTGCAGCAACTGCTTTACCAACTCCGACATCAGCTCCGTCACCTACAAAAAAACCATCTCCTACAAAGAAACCGGAAGATCCGGACAGTCCCAAAAAATATCTGGATGGTAAATATACAGCTTCGGCAAAGGGCTTCAATGGAGACGTGAAAGTAATTGTGACCATCAAGGATGGAGTGATCAAAGCTCTGAAACAGGAAAATACGGACACAAAGCAGTTTTTTGAAAAAGCATGGAGCGTGCTGGAAGAACAGATCATCGGTACAGATTCTGTGGATGATATTGATGCAGTCAGCGGAGCAACCTATTCCTCCAACGGGATTCTGGATGCTGTAAAAAAAGCCCTCAAAGAAGCGGTTAATCCGGAGTATGGAAAGAAACCCACACCAACTCCGACAAAGAAACCGACACCAAAGCCAACAGCCACACCGAAACCTACGGCAACGCCGAACCAACAGAGACGCCGGCAGCAACCCCGACGCCGGAGCCGGACGACCCGGATGTGACGCCGGTTCCTGAAAAACCCAATGTAACTCCAACACCAGGGACAGATGAGCCGGATGCAACACCGGAGCCAACGGAAGCACCGGAACCGGTGGGAAGGTACAGAGATGGAACGTATACAGGCTCGGCTTTTGGATATGGAGGAAAAACATATCTGACAATTACGATCTCAGGAGGCCAGATCGCATCCATTGAGCAGACAAATCAGGATACACCGGAATTTTTTGATCCTGCATGGAGCACGATCTATTCTCAGATCATGGCAAACCAGTCGGCGGATGGGATCGATACTGTCAGCGGAGCCACATATTCCTCCGAAGGGATCCTGGACGCTGCACAAAAGGCCCTTGCCCAGGCAAAGAATTAACCGAGTGAACGTTGGAGCAGCTATAAACATCTGAATCTAAGCCAATAATAAGAGGTGAAAGAAACCTCTGGACTTCTTGATTTTTTTGAAGTTCAGAGGTTTTTTGCTAGGTTTCTGAAATTGCTTCTATAAATCGATAAAAAAATAACAGGAATGTATACAGAATAATAGGAAAAATATCAGAAAATATAAGCGGTTTAAATAATTTGAAATGCAAATTAGCGGGAATTAACCTGAGAAATACAATAAAATTTTTATTGCACAGGGCAATGTTTTATGTTATGTTTGAATGTGTGTAATTAAAGTTGTTATTAAAATGACAAACAACGCTGAAAGGAGAACAAATATGAGCAGTAAAATTACGATCATCGGAGCAGGAAGTGTAGGAGCAACTATCGCTTATACCTTATCACAGAGGAGTATTGCATCAGAGATTGTTCTGATCGATATTAACAAAGATAAGGCTGAAGGTGAGGTTATGGATATTGAGCAGGGAACCAGTTTCCGTGAGCCGATCTCCATCGTGGCAGGAGATTACCCGGATGCTGTAGATTCTGACATTGTGATCATCACTTCCGGTATTGCCAGAAAACCGGGACAGACTCGCATCGAGCTGACACAGACCAACGTCAACATTATGAAGAGTATTACTCCGGAGATCGTAAAGGTGGCTCCCAAAGCGCTTTATATTATCGTAAGTAATCCATGTGATATTATGACTTATGCATTTGCAAAGCTTTCCGGACTGCCGGAAAATCAGATCCTTGGTTCCGGAACCGCCCTGGATACGGCCCGTCTCCGCTGCAGACTTTCTCAGCACTACGGTGTATCTGAGAAAAACATCCACGCCTATGTATTCGGAGAGCATGGAGATACTTCCTTTGTACCGTGGTCCAGAGCCTTTGTTGCAGGTGCGACCCTTGATGAGTTTGACAAGATCGTTCATGAGGATCAGAAAGATCTGCAGCCACTTGACAGAGAAGAGGTTCTGGAGTATGTTCATACTTCAGGATCAACTGTGATCGCCAAGAAGGGTGCTACATTTTATGCGGTAGCCGTATCTGTTTGCAGACTTTGCTCGCTTCTTCTTGCAGCATCTGATACAATAGTCAGTGTATCAACCATGCTTCACGGAGAGTACGGTGTTGAAGACGTATGTCTTAGTACCATGGCTTCTATCGGACCGGAAGGTGTAAAACGTATCGTTCGTGTTCCGCTGACCGAGGAGGAGACAGAGAAGCTTCATGCGAGCGCCAATGCTCTGAAGGACGTGATCGCACAGATTGATCTTTGATAAATGTCAGAAGCTGTGTAAAGAGGAAAAAGCAGCCTCAGGCAAATTTGAAACAACGGGAGAAAGATAAAAATGGATATTATTCAGGTAATTACCAGAGAATTGAACGTTGAGAAATGGCAGGTCGAGGCAGCGGTTAAGCTGATCGATGAAGGCTGCACCATTCCTTTTATTTCCAGATACCGTAAGGAAGCAACCGGTACACTGAACGATGAACAGCTTCGTAATCTTAATGAGAGACTTACTTATTTAAGAAATCTTGAGGATAAAAAGGCTCAGGTTCTGGGCAGCATCGAGGAGCAGGGCAAGCTGACTCCGGAGCTGAAGAAACAGATCGAGGCAGCGCAGACACTCGTTGTGGTAGAGGATCTTTACCGTCCGTACCGCCCGAAGCGCCGTACACGTGCCATCATCGCCAGGGAAAAAGGTCTGGGACCTCTGGCCGACATCATCCTTCTCCAGATGACGAAGAAACCTCTTGAAGAAGAGGCAAAAGCATTTCTTTCTGAGGAAAAAGAAGTCAAAACTGTGGAAGAGGCCATCAGCGGTGCCAGAGATATCATTGCAGAACACATTTCTGATGAAGCAGATTATCGTATCAGTATCCGTAAGAGAACAATGGATAAGGGAACTATATGTTCCACCGCAAGAGATGAGAAGGAGCAGTCTGTATACGAGATGTATTATGACTTTGAGGAGCCGGTGAAAAAGCTTGCAGGTCATCGTGTCCTTGCTCTGAACCGTGGTGAGAAAGAGAAATTCCTTACTGTGAAGATCCTTGCACCTGAGGAAGAGATCATCCGTTATCTTGAAAAACAGGTGATCGTCCGCGATAATCCATACACTACACCTGTTCTGAAAGAAGCCATTGAGGACAGCTATAAACGTCTCATCGGACCGGCTATTGAGCGTGAGATCCGAAGCGCCCTTACAGAGGCAGCAGAGGACGGTGCCATCCATGTCTTTGGCAAAAATCTGGAGCAGCTTCTCATGCAGCCTCCAATTGCAGGACAGGTAGTTCTTGGCTGGGACCCTGCCTTCCGTACCGGATGCAAGCTGGCAGTGGTAGATCCTACCGGAAAGGTTCTGGATACCACAGTTATTTATCCCACAGCACCAACCAATGAGACCAAGATCCGTGCCGCAAAGGAAACCCTGAAAAAGCTTATCAGCAAATATCATGTGACACTGATCTCTGTAGGAAACGGAACGGCATCCAGAGAATCCGAGCAGATCATCGTGGAGCTTCTTAAGGAAATCCCTGAAAAGGTCCAGTATGTTATCACCAACGAGGCAGGTGCTTCTGTATATTCCGCAAGCAAGCTTGCTACGGAAGAATTCCCGAATTTCGATGTTGGACAGAGAAGCGCCGCATCCATCGCAAGACGTGTACAGGATCCGCTTGCAGAGCTTGTAAAGATTGATCCGAAATCCATCGGTGTCGGTCAGTATCAGCATGATATGAACCAGAAAAAGCTGGGAGAAGCCCTTAACGGCGTTGTGGAAGATTGTGTAAACAAGGTCGGAGTGGATCTGAATACTGCGTCTGCATCCCTTCTGGAGTATATTTCCGGAATCAGCAAGGCCATCGCAAAGAATATTGTAGCCTACCGTGAGGAAAACGGCCGTTTCCAGACAAGAAGAGAGCTTCTTAAGGTTGCCAAGCTTGGTCCGAAAGCCTTTGAGCAGTGTGCAGGTTTCACACGGATCACAGGAGGCAAAAATCCTCTGGACGCAACCAGTGTCCATCCGGAAAGCTATGACGCAGCAAAAAAACTCCTGGAAAAGCTGGGCTACACACCGGAAGATGTGGCAGAGCGTAAGCTTACCGGTATTTCCGGGAAGATCCGCGATTACGGAAAACTGGCAAAGGAGCTGGAGATCGGAGAGCCAACCTTACGTGATATCGTAAAGGAACTGGAAAAACCTGCCAGAGATCCACGTGACGAGATGCCGAAACCGATCCTCCGTACCGATGTCCTGGATATGAAGGATCTGAAAGAGGGCATGGTTCTTAAGGGAACTGTCCGCAATGTCATTGACTTCGGTGCTTTTGTGGATATCGGTGTGCATCAGGATGGCCTGGTCCATATTTCCGAGATGAGCGAGAAATTCATCAAACATCCGCTGGAAGCAGTCAGTGTGGGAGATATCGTGGATGTCCGTGTTCTTGGTGTTGATATGAAGAAAAAACGGATCAGCCTTTCCATGAAGGGAATCAGTAAATAAAGAGAAAAACTGAGTAAAGAGAAGCAGGCAAGTATATTCTGCAGCATTCTGCGGCGGATTACCGGACCGATATACAATAAAGCTATAACAGAAATACAGCAGTGGTTTATACCCTATACTTTATAGAACCGGAGAAATCAGGTTTACAGGGAAAAACCACTGCTATATTATTATATTATCAGATGCGGATTATAGGAAATGCTTATATCAGAAATAAGCTTTGAAGCTCATAGATCGATCCGCATATGTATATCGAATAATCGATCAGACAGGAGGGATTATATTTGGATAGTACTGTACAGACCGTGCAGGAGGTCGGAAATCAGGTAAGCCAGTACAGGCAGATGTTTGAAAATTATCTGCCGGACATCACGAAATTCGGAATCAAGGTTGTTCTGGCTATTGTTGCTTTCTGGGTAGGAAGCACGGTAATTAAATGGATCGTAAAGTTTGTGAGGAAATCACTGACAAAATCCAGGCTGGATACAGGAGTGGCACAGTTTATGTCCTCACTGGTCAAGATCGTACTTTACATACTCCTGATCTTTAACATATCCATAAGCTTTGGAGTAAAGGAATCATCTCTGGCAGCACTTCTCGGAACTGCAGGTGTTACTATGGGTCTTGCCCTCCAGGGCGGACTTGCCAACCTGGCAGGAGGTATGATGCTTCTTCTGTTCAAGCCTTTCCAGGTAGGGGATTACATCATCGTTAACGGACAGGACGGAAGCGAGGGAACGGTAGCCAAGGTCGAGATCTGTTATACAACGCTGTTATCCATTGATAACAAGCACATCGTGATCCCGAACGGTACTCTTTCCAATGTGACCATCACCAACGTAACAGCAAGGGATCAGCGAAGGCTGGAGATCAAAGTGGGGATCTCTTACAATGCAGATATCCAGAAGGCCAAGGATATCCTGGAAGATATCCTCACCGAGGATCCGGATACAAGAGAAGACGAAGAGATGGTGGTATTCGTAGACGAGCTGGCAGAAAGCTCTGTGATCATGGGCTTTCGTGTCTGGGTAGATACCGACCGCTACTGGGCAGCCAGATGGAGATTGAACCAGAGGATCAAGGAAGATTTTGATTATTATGGAATTGAGATTCCTTATAATCAGCTGGATGTGCATATCCATAAATAATGTGCATAAAGGAAGAAAGCTAAAGCCCTTTCACATGGCAGAGAAATTGCTGTGTGGGAGGGTTTTTTGGTGAAAGTAACTGGTTTTGAGATTATTACTGCCATTCACGATAATAGAGAATATGAAAATTATTGACAAACCAGTGTCGGGGTGCAATAATACCCCACAGAGATAGTATTTGGACTCAAAACTATACTCTGGCTGAAATCACTGGAATCTTATATAAAAATAGCTAGCCGGAACCCGGGATCGGGAACGGACGGATATATGAAAATTATAAAAGATACGAGCCTGTATCGATGATAACGAAGGCGTTACAACAGTTATGGGAATTTTGAGCAACTGTTGAAGAGCATGCTTTTCGTGTATAAAAAACAGGACTCAATATACAGGGAATCAATCAGAAGCGTTTCAGGGTCGAAGTGTACCCTGGAGCGCCTTTTTTGTGTCACAGAAAATCATTCCCTGCAGGAAAGGACTTATATAAGATGACAATAGAGATGTTAAAAGGAAAGATCCACAGAGCAACCGTTGTCCAGGCGGAACTGGATTATGTAGGAAGTATCACTGTGGATGAGGAACTGCTGGAAGCTGCCGGGATACTGGAATATGAGAAGGTCCAGATCGTAGATGTGAACAACGGCAGCCGTTTCGAGACATACACCATTTGCGGAGAACGCGGAAGCGGTATGATCTGCCTGAACGGAGCAGCAGCAAGATGTGTAAGCACCGGTGACAAGATCATCATCATGGCTTACGCACAGTACGAGCAGGAAGAAGCCCGTACTCACAAGCCTGCAGTTGTATTTGTAGATGAAGAGAACAGGATCAGTAGAGTGACCAATTATGAGAAACACGGACTGCTGAAGGATATGGCCTGACGCAGATCAGGAAGATAATAAGACGAAGGTGAATTCAGAAAAGAGGCTATCTCGAATCTATTAAGAAAACCGGTTTCAGAACCGGAAAAGAGGAGAGCACAATGCAGGTAACAAAAACAGTAGAAGAAACAAGAAAACAGATCAAAGCGTGGAAAAAAGAAGGAAAAACAGTAGGCCTTGTGCCAACCATGGGATTTCTCCATGAGGGACACGCAAGCCTGATCAAAAAATGCAGAGAGCAGAATGATATCGTAGTGGTATCCGATTTCGTCAATCCTACACAGTTCGGTCCTACCGAGGACCTGGAAGCCTACCCGAGAGACTTTGAGCGTGACAGCAAACTCTGCGAAAGCCTGGGAGCAGACCTGATCTTCTGCCCGGAGCCTTCCGAGATGTATCATGATCCCCACGCATTTGTAAGTATAGATACTCTGTCAGAGACACTTTGCGGAAAAACACGTCCGATCCATTTCAAAGGTGTGTGTACCGTTGTGACCAAGCTGTTCCACATTGTGGCACCGGACAGAGCATATTTCGGACAGAAAGACGCACAGCAGCTGGCCATCATCCGCAAGATGGTGCGTGATCTGAACTTCGATATTGAGATCGTAGGCTGTCCGATCATCCGTGAGGAGGACGGACTTGCAAAATCCTCCAGAAATACATACTTAAGCCCTGAAGAGAGAAAAGCAGCTCTTTGCCTGTCAAAGGCAGTAAAAGCCGGACAGGAAGCCATTCACGCAGGAATCCCGGCAGAAGAGCTTCTCGGAAAAATGCGAGCAGTGATCGAAGCAGAGCCTCTGGCAAAGATTGATTATGTATCCATGGTAGATGCACTTACCATGCAGCCGGTGGAAAAAGCTGACCGCAGCGTTCTTGTAGCAATGGCTGTTTACATCGGAAAAACAAGACTGATTGACAACTTCAGCTACGAGGTATAATGTATGGGAAAAGTTTTAAAGAAAATCGGAATTATCAGCAGCCTTGCATCCAGATATATCGGGATCATTATCATCGCTTTTTCCTGCCTGGCTTTTTTCTGGCGTGACGGATTTTCCTGGATGACGAACTATACGTCTGTATTTCTGGGAGTGATCATGTTTGGTATGGGCCTGACCATAAAGCTGGATGACTTCCGGGCAATTTTTTCCAGACCCAAAGAAGTGGTGATTGGTGCAGTGGCTCAGTATACCATTATGCCGGTGATCGCCTGGCTTCTGTGTAAAGTGATGAACCTTCCGGCAGATCTGGCACTGGGAGTGATCCTGGTGGGATGCTGTCCGGGCGGAACAGCCAGCAATGTGATCACCTATATCGCAGGAGGTGATGTGGCGCTTTCTGTGGGAATGACTATAGTTTCCACACTGGCAGCACCGTTGATGACACCGTTTCTTGTATATGTTCTGGCAGGAGCCTGGGTGGAAGTATCCTTCTGGGCCATGGTGCTTTCTGTGGTAAAGGTAATTCTGATCCCGGTTCTCCTGGGAGTTTTTCTTCGGAGCCTTGCGGGAGAGCATGTGGATAAGGTATCCGATGTTATGCCGCTGGTGTCGGTTGTAGCTATTGTTATGATCATCGGAGGAATTGTGGCTGTAAATGCAGAGAAGATCGTAAGCTGTGGAGTTCTGGTGCTTGGAGTAGTGGCGATCCACAATTTCTGTGGTATGATGCTGGGATTTCTGGCTGCAAAAATCTTCCATGTGGAGTATTCCAGAACAACAGCTATAGCTATAGAGGTAGGCATGCAGAACAGTGGCCTTGCTGTCTCACTGGCAGCAGCTAATTTTGCAGCCAATCCGCTTGCAACACTTCCGGGCGCGATCTTCAGTGTATGGCACAATATTGCGGGTTCCATTTTTGCGGGGATCCGCCGTGCAGGTGCAGAAAACCTTGCAGAGCTTAAGGGGAGCAGCGAAACGGCAGAGGAATGCATACAGATGAAATAAGAAAAGAAAAAAGTATCAGGGGAGTTGTAAAATATAGCCGCAAATCGTGAAACAGAATTGACAGGGTAAAGCGGAAAAGCCTATAATATAAAGTATCATACAGGCGTGAAACATCATAAAACGGGAAGGAGAAATGAAAATGAAAAAATTTATGAAACGTTGGATGCCGCTGCTTTTAACCCTGATGGTCTGCGTGGGAACATTCTGGAGCAGTGTAGTGCCGGTATATGCATCTATGGCAGATGAGGCGATGGATTATACCATGGGAGAGACATACCGGGGCCAGCATTGGTATAGTAAATATTACAGTTTTACTCTGAAAGAAAGAACCCACATTTCTTTAAGAGCGACAACATATTCAGGCACGGTTGATTTTTACATTTATAACAGCAATGGTAAAAAGTTTCTGGATAGCGATAATGTAAAATATACGAAAAACATCACTACAGATGTATATAAAGGAACTGCTTCCCGTACATTATCTGCCGGAACATATTATCTGGAAATCTACGGATACAATAAAGAATATTATTTCACCCTCAACGCAGATAAATCAATTACCCTTGCACGTGGCAGCATCACATCTCTGAAAAGCAATAAATCCGGTCAGCTGACCGTATCCTGCAAGAGTGTTCCATATGCCATCGGATACCGTATCCAGTATTCCACAGATTATCGTTTCCGTAAAGGTGTAAAGACCATCTATTCACCGGTAAGAATTAAAACTCTGACGAAACTCTCAAAAGGAAAAAGATATTACGTAAGAGTGACTCCATATACGGTATATACGGATGGAGAACACGCCTGGGGAGCAACTTCTTATGTAAAGAGCGCAGTAGTAAAGAAATAAAAACAAAATAGAAAAATAAACTCAGCTCATTGTGGATAAATGTTTTCCGCAATGGGCTGAATGTGTATAAAGAGAGGAGCGCAGAGCGTTTATCCTGACGCTTATGTAAAATATTCCGGGGATTTTCAGGGATAATATGACAGGTTTTGTCGAAAGAAAAAGTCATAAAATGTGGAATTGTAGTTTACAAATCAGGACATGTATACTATAATAACCACATGGGCGGAGACGTCCCATACATATGAAAACAGGGGGGCCCGCTGAAGCGAGCTGAGAGTAGACTGTGAATGTCTTGACCCATAACCTGATTTGGATAATGCCAACGTAGGGACATATGCACGAAGGATTCTTAAAGACACAGAAGATCAGAGAGTACAGAAGAGATCAGAAGTACAGAAGATTTTCATTAAGTACGTAAGATTAAGAGCCGGTTGCCGTGATGCGTATGCGTTGCAGCAGCCGGTTTTTTGGTGTATAAACACAAAGAATTTATGGAAGGAGATTTTTTTTACATGAGAAATTACAGTACACAGATGGAGGCAGCCCGTAAAGGCATCATCACACCTGAGCTTGAGATCGTAGCTAAGAAGGAACGCATGACAACAGAGGAACTGCTTCCGCTGGTAGCCTCCGGTAAGGTGGCGATCTGTGCAAATAAAAATCACAAATGTATCGATCCGGAGGGCGTAGGTTCCATGCTCCGCACCAAGATCAATGTAAACCTTGGTGTATCCAGAGACTGCAAGGACTACGATGTAGAGATGCAGAAAGTAATGGAAGCTGTAAACATGGGCGCACATGCTATCATGGATCTTTCTTCCCACGGAAATACCATTCCGTTCCGCCGCAAGCTGACATCCGAGTGTCCGGCCATGATCGGAACCGTTCCGGTTTATGACTCCGTTATCCACTATCAGAGAGATCTTGATACACTGACAGCCAAGGATTTTATCGATGTAGTAAGACTCCATGCACAGGATGGTGTTGACTTTGTAACTCTTCACTGTGGAATCACAAGAAAGACCATCGATCAGATCCGTAATCACAAGAGAAAAATGAATATCGTTTCCAGAGGAGGATCTCTTGTATTTGCATGGATGTGTATGACCGGTGAGGAGAATCCGTTCTATGAATACTACGACGAGATTCTGGATATCTGCCGCGAGTATGATGTGACCATCTCCCTTGGAGATGCCTGCCGTCCTGGATGTCTGGCTGATGCAACAGATGTATGCCAGATCGAGGAGCTTGTACGTCTTGGCGAGCTGACCAAACGTGCATGGGAAAAAGACGTCCAGGTAATGGTCGAGGGACCGGGACATGTGCCGCTTGATCAGGTTGAGGCAAATATGAAAGTACAGCAGTCCATCTGTCAGGGTGCACCGTTCTATGTATTAGGACCTATCGTAACTGACGTTGCACCGGGATATGACCACATCACATCCGCGATCGGCGGCGCAGTAGCAGCTATGTCCGGAGCAGCATTCCTCTGCTATGTAACACCGGCCGAGCACCTTGCACTTCCGAATCTTGAGGACGTAAAACAGGGAATCATGGCATCTAAGATCGCAGCTCATGCAGCAGACATTGCTAAAGGTGTCCGCGGTGCCCGTGAGATCGATGACAAGATGGCAGATGCCAGAAGAAAGCTTGACTGGGAGGCACAGTGGGAATGCGCCATGGATCCGGAAACAGCAAAACGTATCTGGAACGAGCGCAAACCGGAGCATGATGATACCTGCTCCATGTGCGGTAAATTCTGCGCAGTACGAAGCATGAACAAGGCACTTGCAGGAGAGCATATCGATATTCTGTAAGAATACAGAATGCATATGAGCATGCAGCATCACAGTAGAACGTGGTGTTGGCAGTATCCAGCCAGAAAACTGGTTGATTGAATGCGGATATGGAAAGAACAGTAATGCTGAAATTGTGGAAAGTCTGATGTTCCGATAATAAAACATAAACCGCTGTGATCTAAAATGAAGATCACAGCGGTTTTTTGCAGAGTTGGGGACATTATTGCAGCTTGCGAAAAGACAGGGCCGCGTTATAATAAAAACAGAACTTACATATAAACGGTTTACATAAAAAGGAAGGAAAGGTACGAAATGAAATTTCCGAAAAAATTGATAGCATTTGGTCTGTCATTATGTATGTCTGTTGTTCCATGTGGACCGGTGGCGGCCGAAGATTTTACAGACGCACAGACGGATATGACAGACACCATTGATACTTTTACAGATGACGGGAATTCTGAGGAATCAGAAAATACCGTAAACACAGATCAGATCACGGAAGAAGATACTGCCGTGAGCACAGATCAGATTACAGAAGAAGAGTTTCCGGGATCAGATATCGGAACGGAAACGGATGAAGCTGAAAGCTCAGAGAGTGAGGAAATACAACAGGATTCTGAAGGAGAATCAACTCTGGAAGAACCTTCGGCGTTCATCAGAAAAGCAGAAGGAACAGAGGAGGCTGCGGCACCGGAAGAAATTTTTGGTGACGGAGAAAACCAGGAGCAGCAGGAAGATATATTCACAGATGATATTCCGGCAGCAGGCACTTCCGAAAAAGAAACAGATGTAGAGAGCACAGAAATATATCTGTATGCGATGAATGATACCTACAGCAGTGTGATCTCCATGCCGGATACCATGCAGACATCTTATCAGATCCAGACATCCGGCAAAAATCCGGTATATACGGTTGTTTCCGGTTATACTGCGAAAGTCAGCGAAACCGGTCTTGTTACTCCTAAAATGCAGTATGTAACCTATGTAGACAAAAACGGAAATGACGTAAAGAGCCAGTGGGAATACATGTTTGGAGAGACCCTGATCTCTGTACAGGATGGAAACAGTACCGTTTATTATAAATTCATACTCAAAGATTATGCGGAGTATTACGCAGAACAAAAAATGGATACATTCCTCAAAGAAAATATTACTGCGGAAATGTCCGATTATAAAAAGGTGGAGACGATCGCCAGATGGCTTGCCAACAACTTTAATTACAGTCAGTATCATTCCGGCTATACAGGCCTGATGCTGGATGGCGGCGGAGACTGCTGGGCCAATACCAGCGCAGTGAACTATATGTGCGAAAAACTGGGACTGACCGTGTATGCAAGGTATGCGGCAAATGATCCGGGGGCGGGAAGCGGTCACAGGAACTCCGTAGTCATCATTGACGGCGAAAGATATCTGGTTGACTGCGGATATACGGGAAATGCCCCCAGACATTATGAATTGTCCAAAATGGACTATGACTATTCTTATGAGATCCTGAATGATGGAACACTCAGGCTGTATCAGTATGAAGGGACAGATACAAATATCGTAGTTCCGGATACTATTGACGGAAGAAAAGTAACGGTTCTTGGAAACAGTACCTTCCAGTATTGTACCCAGGCTTCTGATATAGAATCTGTTACTTTGCCGGATTCGCTTACAACCATCGAAAAGAATGCTTTTTACAACTGTGAGAAATTGAAATCTGTTACGATTCCCCCAAATGTGTCATCTATAGGGCTGGCTGCTTTTGTGGAGGGCTTGTCTGAGTCCAGTCTGACAGAAATTAAAGTAGATCCGGAAAATCCGTATTTTTCTGAAAAAGACGGAGTGGTATTCAGTAAGGATGGCACAAAATTGATCGTGTTTCCGTCCGGACGTTCCGGAGATTACCAGATCCCGGATGGAACTGTAAGCGTGGGAGACTATGCTTTTTATTACTGTGTAAATGTTTCTTCCATAACAGTCCCGGGAAGTGTCAGAAGCCTTGGAGAAGGTGCATTCGGAAACTGTTCGTCGCTTACGAAAGCTGTCCTGAACGAAGGCTTGGAAGAAATCGGTGAATATGCATTCCAGAGCAGTTCAGGGATCCGTGATATTATAATTCCCGCATCTGTAAAATCAGTTGGGAAAAATGGACTTCGTCTGTCTTCCGAGTGCAGGATAAGAGTACTGAGCACAGATACTGTCTGGGCGGATGATGCGTTCAGGGATTCAGCACTGATCGCGGGAAAAAAGGATTCCACACTTCAGAAATACGCAGAGGACCGTGGCTACACGTTTGTGGAGCTGTCAGCAGACAACCGGATACCGCTTCAGAATGAATGGTTTGAACAGATCACTTCAGACTATGAATATAATGGAAAAAGCCATGAACCCGAAATAGAATCCAGTGAATCCGCACCGGAACTTGAGCAGGGCTCCGATTATGAAGTAACTTATGAAAATAACATCAATGCAGGAACTGCGACTGTAAAGATCACGGGAAAAGATATTTTCTGCGGTACAGTAGAGCGGAGTTTCAAGATTACGCCAGATGAAAATGGAATGTATGTGTGCTATTTTGCGGAAAATAATGAAACATACCTGGAAACCACCTTTAAAGGAAAAAAAGTGGAACCGGAAGTGGTAATTGACGGACTGGTACAGGGAAAAGATTATACGGTAACCTACGTTAATAATGAAAAGCCTGGTGAAGCTCGTGCAGAGCTCACGGGAATCGGCAATTATAAAGGATCGGAAACATTATATTTTACTATTTACGGAAAACTACCGGCTGTGGATCCAATAGCTGATCAGACATATACAGGAAATGAGATCACACCGGACATCGTGATACCCGGATTGAAAGCCGGCGAAGATTATTATATGTATTACGAGGATAATCAGTATCCGGGTGTGGCAACGGTAACCATTTATGGTACCGGTTATTATAAAGGTACTGCAACCATTCATTTCAAGATCATAAAAAAGACAGAAAAGTTTGTCAGCAATGTTAAGCTAAACAGAACCTCTTACACTTATACGGGAAAAACCATCCGGCCATCAGTAACCGTAACTGTAAATGGAAAGAAGATCGGTGCGAGTGCTTATAAGCTGTATTACAAAAATAATAAAAACTCCGGAATTGGAACTGTGCAGGTCAGAGGGACTGGAAAATACAGTCGTATCAACAAAACGATTACCTTTAAGATCCTGCCTCCAAAAACTCTGCTGACAGGACTGAAAAAAGCAAACAGATCCTTTATCGCAAGCTGGAAGAAAAATATACAGGCAACCGGCTATCAGATCCAGTATGCAGCAGACAGCAGATTTACAAAAGAAAGAAAAACGGTCACAGTTGGAAAACAGTCTGCGACCAGATATAAGATATCAGGACTGAAAAACAAAAAGACCTATTATGTCCGCATCCGGTCATATAAAAGAGTCGGAAAAAAGATTCTTTACAGTAGCTGGAGTACGTTAAAGAAAATCCGGGTTTGATCATAAATGAGCGGATCTCAGACCCATATAAATGGAGAACAATACTTCCGGGACAGAATTAAGCCTTGTAATTATAAAAAGAGCGCGTTATAATGAACTCGTAAAAAAGAAAATTTCTTCGGGGCAGGGTGTGATTCCCTACCGGCGGTATAGTCCGCGACCCGCTTCGGCGGCTGATCTGGTGAAATTCCGGAACCGACAGTAAAGTCTGGATGAGAGAAGAACGCGCAGTATTTGAAGAACGTGCTCAGCGCCCCGGGAAGAAGCTCCCGGGGCTTTTTATGTGAAGGAATTTTTTCGCATAAAGATTTCTTGTAGAAATTTTCTTTGAATATTTCTGAAGAAGGAGAGAGAGTTATGAGTGAACAGATATTACAGAGAGGAAATGCCGTGGAAAGAAGCAGAACAAGAACTATCGCGCAGGTAGCTATGCTTGGTGCTGTGGCAGGAGTATTGATGAATCTTGAGTTTCCGATCCCGTTTCTTGCACCGTCTTTTTATCAGCTTGATTTTTCCGAGGTACCGGTTATGGTAGGAACCTTCGCTATGGGACCTGTAGCAGGTATCCTGATCGAGCTTGTGAAGATTCTCGTACATCTTGTGACTAAGGGAACCATGACTGCCGGTGTTGGTGATGTTGCCAACTTCCTGTTTGGATGTGCCTATGTGGTACCGGCCGGCCTGATCTATCGTTTCCGTCACAAAAAGAGCAGAGTACATGCAGTTGCAGGTATGGCAGCAGGAACAGTTCTGACGGCGATCCTTGCATGCTTTGTCAATGCCTTTGTACTGCTTCCGGCTTACGGTAAGGCTTTTGGAATGCCAATCGAGACCTTTATCCAGATGGGAAGCGCAGTACACAGCTCCGTAAACGGACTGCTTACCTTTGCATTGCTGATCATTGCTCCGTTTAATATCTTTAAATATGCACTGACATCTCTGATCGTATTTGTAATTTATAAGAAGATCCGTGTTGTACTGAAGGGTGACTGATCATAAGCAGCTGCCGGAGGATGATGGAAAGATCAGAAAATGGTGGTTTCAGATAAATATCTGAGAATGTGAGAAATGCCATGTAATATATTGCCGATGGGCAGTAGATTACATGGCATTTTTTATGTCAGGCGTTTTGTTCAGCAGCTTTCATGACTCCAAGCTCACGTCTGGCAAAAACAACGGCCAGCACAAATGCAGAGGTATCTGCAATTGGTCCTGCGTACATGACGCCATCGATTCCGAAGAAGACTGGGAAGATGACGATCAGCGGCAGCAGGAAGAGTACCTGCCTTGTAAGAGACATGATCACACCAAGCCTGGCTTTTCCAATGGAAGTAAAAAAGCCGGCAGACATAGGCTGGATCCCGTTGGCAAAGGTCATCAGCATGAAGATGCGGAGATATTTTTCTGCAAAATGAAAGTACAGGTCGCTGCCGTTTCCGAAGATGCCTACGATCTGATGCGGGAAGAACTGGAAGCAGATAAAAAATATGGTTGCGATCACAGTACATAAGGTTACGGAATAGCGGTATGTCTGGCGTACACGGCTGTATTTTTCGGCGCCGTAGTTAAATCCCCAGATGGGCTGGGAGCCCTGGGAGATTCCGATGCAGATGGCCATAAATACCTGATTGACTTTGGAAATGATCCCTGCACAGGCGATTGGAATATCACTTCCGTAAGCGGAGAGTGCTCCGTAATGGCGAAGTGTATTGTTCATGACGATCTGCACTGCAGCAATGGCAACCTGATTGATACAGGATGCCATTCCCAGAGAAAAAATGGCAGACAGATTGCGTGCCTTAGGAATCAGCATGGAGTGGTCCAGGTACATTTTTCGGAGTCTGGAAAAATAAAAGATGATCAGAAGTCCGGATACGATCTGGCCGATCACGGTTGCCCAGGCTGCACCTTTGATGCCCCAGCCGAATCCAAAGATGAAAAGCGGGTCCAGGATGGTGTTGATGGCGGCACCGGCCAGGATGCAGGTCATGGAATAGGTAGGACTCCTGTCTGCTCGGATCAGGTGGTTGCCGCCTGTGCTTAAAACATAAAAGGGAAGTCCAATGGCGGTGATCCCCATGTAATCAATGGCATAGGGCATGACGTCCGGTGTTCCGCCGAAAAAATGAAGCAGTGGCTTCAGGAACAGAAGGACGATGACAGAGAGTATCGTACCGGAGATTATCAGCGCGGAGAGTCCGGTTCCTGCAATGGAGCTGGCTTTTTTTTCGTTTCCTGCGCCCATTTCCAGGTTGTAATTGGAGGCGCTGCCGATTCCCAGGAGCAATGCAGCAGCAGTAGAGATAATGGTTACGGGAAATGCGATGTTTGTGGCGGCGTTTCCAAGCATTCCTACGCCCTGGCCGATAAAGATCTGGTCAACGATATTGTACAGAGCGCTGACCAGCATGCTGATGATGGCGGGAATGGCGAATTTGGCGATCAGGCTGCCTACAGGGGCGGTTCCCAGAGGGTTTTCGGCCTGGGCAGCATTGGTCTGGTTTTTCAATGTTTTTTCCTTCTTTCTTGTCTACAGTAGCTGTTTGGTAATGTAATAAGTAAATTTTAAATTTTATAGCAGGGTATTTATTATAGCACTATTGTGAAGTGAGTGTAAGTATAAAAAATTGACCTTTGGTTTTGGATGGGATAAAATGTTTTTAGAAAAAATTTTCGGGAAGGAGTTTTTCAGATGGGTAAGATCAATAGTGTGAAAAAACTTACAGATAATAAGTTTGTGAATCTTTATGGGGTGGATGCGACCAGTGTACATGATACGCCGGTTTCTTATTTTGTGGCCTCCAGGGCGAAGTGTGTGGAGGATTTGAAGCTTTCTACGGGGGAGAATCATCCGGATGGGGTGATCATTTACAGTGTTTATGGAGAGAAGCGGGATAAGGTTGTGCTGATCCGTCAGTATCGGTATACGATCGGCGGGTATATTTATGAGTTTCCGGCGGGGCTTGTGGAGCCTGGGGAGGATTTCCATGAGGGTGCTGTGCGTGAGATGTTTGAGGAGACCGGGTTGAAGCTGGAGCCGATCAAGGTTGCGGAGGCTTTTGAGAAGCCTTATTTTACGACGATCGGGATGACGGATGAATCCTGTGCTACGGTTTATGGGTATGCCAGTGGTGAGGTTAGTAAGGCTGCGCAGGAGGATAGTGAGGAGATCGAGGTTGTGATCGCGGACCGGGATGAGGTCAGGAGGATCCTGAAGGAGGAGAGGGTTGCGATCATGTGTGCTTATATGCTGATGCATTTTCTTGAGGATGAGGAGGTGTTTGGATTTCTTGGGGAGATTTAAACGGAGGTAGTTATATGGCGGAAGGGGACGCCAGTGAGGGGCTTCTTTCCAGGCTGGGGCTTCGTCGGGGGCTGGCTTCTAAGGTGCCGGAATTCTGCTAAAAGCGCTTCAAAAAATCTCGAACTCGCGTCTGAAGCCGCTCAAACAGCGAGATTTTTTGAAGCAACGCAGATTTCCGCCACCTAAGAAGCAGCTCCCCTCCTGCAGAGTCAGTCTGGAAAGAAGCCCCTCACTGGCTGTGCGTTGGCCGTGAGACGTGTTAAATCTCGTGGGGAGTGTTGCTAGTGGGGTGGTATGACGGGAGTTGGATGAGCCATCGGCGCTGCGCTGGATGGCTGGGAGGAAAGGCTGAGATTCCCTGTGGCTTGAAGAGGGGAATGGGTCATTGGCGCTGCGCTGGATGGATGAGAAAAACGGGGAATCTGCGGTTGTGGATTCCCCGTTTTGGTCAGAGCTCTGTGAGTTTTCCTAGGTCTTTGTTGTATTTGCAGTATTTGCCGTTTTCGGAGATAAATGGCTGGTAGGTGTCGGTACGGTTGTCTTTGACGTAGACGATTCCGGTGGCGATCATTTCTACCAGGGAGAAGCGTTTGCTTAAGCTGGAGATCCAGCGGTAGGTTTTTTCGTTGCCGGAGTCTGCCATGAGGAGGTTATAGCCGCCTGGGCAGGCTTCCAGGGTGAAGTAGATTTTCTGGGATCGGATGGAGGTGTTGAAGACCTGGCCGGTGATGTAGGTGGAGAAGTTGTTTTCTACAAATTGGCGGAAGGTGTAGAGATCGTAGATCACGCCGGTGGTCTCATCTTTGATCTTGTCGCCGCGTTCGATGCGGGCTTTCAGGAGCTTGAGGACTTCGATGGTCCAATTGATGAAGGAGATGCTGCTGTAGGTCATGCTTTCCTGAAGTTGATCGACCAGCTGTTTTGACAGGATGTTGGATTTTGATGCTTCATTAAAAAGTTCTTCGTTCATAAGGTTCCCTCCAGTGTTGGATTTTTATATGGTTTTCGCTCTTTTTTTGTATCTTTTATTATAAGTCTGAATTGTGCATGACTCAATAAACAACCGTAAAATACAAAGGCAATTTATGGAAAAAGATATATGATTAACGAATATGTGCAGAAAATATCAGGCGTTT